>Ga0214919_10002123_pt1 | contig 31573 bp, 30 predicted proteins | sample LL1503_MetaG_FD_177994 | JGI IMG/M metagenome (GOLD analysis project Ga0214919, IMG submission 177994) | Freshwater microbial communities from Lake Lanier, Atlanta, Georgia, United States - LL-1503 | ecosystem: Environmental > Aquatic > Freshwater > Lake | place: USA: Georgia | collected... | reverse complement strand
CCATTGGGCCAGTTGTGCAAGCGCCCCGGTGTCGGCCTGCGGAGCCGTGGCGGCAGCGATGCTGGTCGTGGCGCCGGGCTGTGGGCCCTGGCTTGAGGCTGCCAGCACCTCTCTCGGCAGCGTCAGATACACAGGGCCTTTTGGGTCGCTGGTCGCCAGCGCCAGCGGGCCGACTACATAACGAAACGATGGGCATCTGGCAAAGAAAATAAAAGCATCCCGTATGGAGGTCAGCCGTTCAGAGTCAGCACAGCCCCTGAATTCTGCAGGATGGGTCTTCGAGGAAGGTTTGGAGAAACGGCAACCAGAGCACTGTCAAAAGCCAGAAAGAAGAAAGGACTTAGCGTCTTTCGACGCTAAGTCCTTGATTCATATGGTGCGGCTGGCAGGAATTGAACCCACGACCCCTTGGTTCGTAGCCAAGTACTCTATCCAACTGAGCTACAGCCGCGAAGCTGCGGAGTTTAACACCATCGCGCTTCGAACCGCTGTGCGAAACGCGATGGCATTGACTTGCGGTTCAGCCCGATTACGCCGGGGGCTGGCCCTGAATCTGTCGCCAGAGTGCGCGTTCTGCAGCCGACATCCTGCCCTCCTGCGCGGCGAGTTCCTCGAATTTCGGACGGTCGGTCATGATCCCGAGTTGGCGTATTTGCGAAACCAGCACTTTGAAATGTTCCAGCGCATGCTCCGGATTGGCCGCTATCTTGTGCAATGGCAAGGCGGACACATCGTCCATTAGGTCTCGCTCCCGCTTGGCCTTTTCAATCAGCAAGTTCACCTCCTCCTCGCTGATGTGCAGGCGCTTGGCCTCGCGGTTGAGGATATCCGCTTCTTCAGGCGAGAGGACACCGTCGGACATCATCTCGAATAATTCGTTCTTCAAGGTCTCACGTTCTATGCGCAACTGGTCGCTGAAAGCCGACGAGAGCAAGGCGGCAGGGATCGCGAAGATGCCGATTCCGATCAAAGCCAGCATGATCGTCATCACCCGGCCCGCAGGCGTCACCGGGGAGATATCTCCATAACCGACCGATGCCAGCGTGATGACAGCCCAGTAAATCGACTGGGGAATATTTTCAAACTTTTCGGGCTGCGCCTCATGCTCGAACAAATAGCCAAGGCTGGCAGTCAGCACCACCAGCAGGAGCATCACGAAGCCGGAGGCCCCGAGCACCGGCCACTCGCGCGCGATCACCTTGGTCAGCGTCTGCGTAGCACCGGTATAGCGGGTGAGCTTAAGCAGCCGCAACAGCCGGAACACCCGCAGGAAGCGCAGGTCGAACAGGTGGTGGAGAAAAACCTCCAGAAAGAAGGGCAGGATCGCCAGAAAGTCGATCACCATCGACGTGGACTTCGCCTGCTTGAGTCGCCCCAGAACGGCGTGCTTGTAGCCGGGTTCCTCGACGCAACAGTACAGACGCATGCAGTATTCGAGCGAAAAGATGCCGACCGCGATGGCGTCCATCACGATGAACTCGATGTTGAGCAGGTAGTGCACCGACATCACCGACTCGAGCACCACGGCGATCACCGATACGACCACCCACAACACGATAAAGGTGTCGAAAAGGCTGTGCAGGGCGCCGCCATACGCACTCGGGAACACGATGGCGTGCATCTTCTGGCGAAATGTTCGGCCCCGGTTGGCAATCGCGAACTCCTTGTAGGCCGGTATCAGTACGCGGAAAAGCTTCAGTATCCGCAGCAGCCGCAGCGCCCGCAACATGCGCAGGTCGACCGGAATGAAGGCCTGCAGGTAAAAAGGCGCGATCGCCAGAAAGTCGATGACCGCGAACGGACTCGACACATAGCGCAAATAGGGATGTTTTCCGCCCTTAAACTCCTGGTCCTCCGGTGCAAGGTAAAAACGAAGCAGGTATTCGATGGTGAAGACGATCACCGAAAAAACGTCGAAGGCGTGAAACAGGTGTTTGTTGGGCTCGAAAATAGCCGGAACATGCTCGAAAAGAAGAACGAACAGGTTGGCGACAATGAGCATGCCGGTCCACTTGTCCACCGTCTTAAGATAGTTGCCAGGAATCGTCGGGTCCAGCAACCAGCTGTACAGCCACTTGCGAAACGGAAGGCCTTGGGCGATTTCTGCCGGCGGAGCCTCATGCTCCTCGGAGGCGTGGGCCTGGTGAATCAATGCCCTTATTTCTTCTGCAGATTGCATACTGTTTACCTCAGAAATCAAATTCTGCGATGCGAACCGGGTAGGAACCCTTATCGCAGACCGTTACCCGTAACTGCAGTTTCTGTCCGATCGGATCCGAATCGGCCAGGGGCGAGTAGATGGTCGGAACGGCCGAACCCAATGGGGTGGTAGTAATCTTCTCCAGCACAAGCGCACCCGCCAGCGCGTGGTCGGCCGGGTCGCATTTGACGACTACCTTGTCCAAGGCCTGTTCTGAGAAAGGATTGGCCAGCTCCGCCAAAGGGGCGCCGGGTTTGATGAGCGCTTTGAGGCATTCGCCCCAGAGCTTGGGACCGGCGGCGTTGCCGTTTGCAGGGGGAGCCGCCGCGTCCCCGGGCTTAGCCGCCTCCTCCTTTGCAGCGGCCGGCGAGGCTACCGCAACCGCCTCCGCCGACGCGCCCGCGGCGCACTCGGCCACAGCAAACCCCGGCTTGGAACGCTCGGCGCTGGCGTCACCGAGCCACTTGGCCCAGGCTTCGCCATTGCGTTTGGTCACCTCGTTCTTCATGCCCTCCTCATAAGACAGCATTCCGACCCAGGCCACAAAGGCCAGCATCAAGACCAGGAACACCATAAAGAGCGCGTCCCACACCGTGGAGCCTCCCGTCTTAGGCACCTCGCCTTCGGGCACATCGCCTTTGGGCGCATCACTCGTCACGCTAGTGTTCATGGTGTAGACCTGCTCATAGGAAGGGAAGCTGCGCTCAAACCGGAAATGTCAACCGTTTGCGTCAAAACATTTGCGAGTAAACCACAAAAAGTGCTGAAATTGTCATGGGCGACCCACAAGATTTTCCAGATTCATCCGCCTCGGGGCCGCTAGCCCTTGACGAGGCGCGCGCCCTCAATCTCGAAAGCGAACCGTGATGCTGATGCGCCGGTTGCGCGCATCCTTGGGGTCATTCGGGTTGTAGGGTGCCGTGTCGGCAACGCCCTCAATCTGGTGAAAACGCTCCTTCTTGATGCCACCCTTTTCGAGCATCGCACGCGTCGTTTCGGCACGCTCGGCCGAGAGCGACCAGTTGTTGCGGCCGTCGCTGTTCGCAAAAGCGACACTGTCGGTATGGCCGCGAACGCTGAGCTTGTTGGGCATGGCAGACAGCGACTTGGTGACCTCGGCAATCAGCGCCTTGGCCTGCGCCGGCATCTGGGTCGTACCCGATGCGAACATGGAGAAGTCGGCCTTATCGATGATTTCGATCCGCAGTCCTTCCTTTTCACGTACGAAGGAAACCTGTTCCTGAATTTTCTGGAAGCTCGGGTTTTCCGCCAGGTGCTCGCGGGTTTCCTTCTCCAGCTTGTCGAAATTGGCCTTGTCGGTTTCCGCCGCCACCTTCTTCTTTTCTTCCTCGCTCAGTTCGTCTCCGTCCTTGGCCTTGCCCTTGGCGTCTTCCTTGCCGGCCCCCTTGCCGTCCTCTTTAGGCGACGCGTCGCCCTCAGACGTACCTCCCTGGGAATTGGGCCGCACGATGTCGAACAATGAGGTTTGCTTGGCCGCCAACGGCAATCCGTCGGGGTCAATGAACGACGCGCCACCCATGATGCTGTTGGAGCCGGCCATCTTGCTCATGGTGATCTGGGTTGCCGATGTGGGCTTGAAATAATCGGCGATGCTCTTGCGCTGCGAGTCGTTGGTCGCACCGAGAATCCACATCAACAAGAAGAAAGCCATCATCGCGGTCATCATGTCCGCCAGCGCGATCTTCCAGGCACCACCGTGGGCGCCGCCATGGCCATCCTGAATCTTCTTGACGATGATCGGTGCGAGCGCCGCCTCGGCTGGCGCCGGTGCGGCATCGTCCGCCGGCGCCGCAGCCGCCGCTTCAGCCGCCGCCGGGTCCGGCTTGGGCTCCTCCGTCGCCATCGCTATTTGCCCCGCATTCCGTCAAATACCTCGGCAAAACTGGGCTGGCAATGGTGGCTGATGCCCACCCGCGCCGCCTCGAGAATCAGCGGCATCGGATGGCCGTTCATGTTCCCGATGATGATCTGCTTAACGACGATCGGCATGGCGCCCTCTTCGTCGATGATCTGCGCTAGCCGCTTGGCCCAGGGCTCCACCAGGCCATAGGCCATGAAAACGCCCAAGAAGGTGCCGACCAGCGCCGCACCCACCAGCCCGCCCAGAATCGCCGGAGGCTGGTCGATGGCCGCCATGGTTTTCACCACGCCCAGCACGCAGGCCACGATCCCCAGCGCCGGCAAGGCGCCCGCCAGGGTGGCCAGTGCGTCCGCGTTCTTGAGTTCGTCGTGATGATGGGTCTTGATCGCAAGATCCATCACGTCCTCCATGGCCATCGGACTTAAGGTGCCCTGCGAAACGACCTGCAACCGTATCGTGTCGCAGATCAGATGCAAAATGGCATGGTCCTTGAGCAACTTAGGATACTCTGAAAATATCGCGCTCGCCTCCGGGTTCTCGATATGCTGCTCGAGAGCGACGGCCCCCTCCCCCTTGAGGACCTTCAACAGCTTGGACACGCAGAAAATCGTGTTCAGATAGTCCTGCTTGTGGTATTTGGAACCTGAAAAAGTCTTGCCGATCCCGGCCAATGCGCCCTTGATGATGACCGGACTGTTGCCGATCATCATGCCGCCGATGCCGGCGCCGAGAATACAGCCCCCCTCAAGCGGCGTTGCGTGGATGATGGGCGCCATGGACCCGCCACCTGCTATGTAGGTTCCAAATACACAACCAAAAAGAATAATAAAACCGACGACAGCAAGCATAATTTTTTCCCAACGCGCGGAACAACTAACCAATCATGCTCAGTATCACCCAACCTGAAAAGCCGGGGTCAGCGCCCCGGCATGATAAATCAGGTCTGAAGTCTGTGGGATTCCAACTTCACCTCAATGGATACTGGCAACCGTTCTAGCCGGCAACAAGGACGGCACGTCACGCCAAGCCTGGCGAATTTCGCTCATCAGACCATGGATCTCTTCCAGTGCTTGCGCGTCGTTCTGGGCATTGGCAAGCAGCAGCCGGCGTGTGATATAGCTGTACAACTCGTCCAGGTTGCGCGCCAAATCACCCCCCTTGTTGAAATCAAGAGAACCTTGCAGGCCCACCACGATGCGGCTGGCGCGTGCCAGGCACTTGCACTTTTCCTGGATAGCCCCATGCTTCAGGTGGCCTTGGGCGGCCGTCAGGCTTTCGATGAAGCCGTCAAACAGCATCTGAATCAGATCGATATTGCTGGCGACCGAGGCCTGGGATGCCAAGTTGTCGGCACCGTAGGATTCCATGGCTTTGAAGTTCATACGCATTTGGGGCAGCTCCTGAAAGGTTTCTGTACCCCCTATTATTCGGCCCGTCGCCCGGAAACTTGAGTCCACGCCAAGATCAATCATTGGCCTGGCGCTGTCTGAGCGCGCTGGCTACGCGATTTGGGCGCCGTCAGTTCCTCCACCTTCAGGCTGACCCGCAGCTTCTTCACGATCGCCGTGAGCAGTTGGCTCACCCTTGACTCGGTAACCCCCAAAACTTCGCCGATTTCCTTCAGGTTGAGCTCTTCCACATAGTACAACTGCATCAGCAACTGGTCGCGCTCCGGCAATTCACCAATGGCGCTGCCTACCGACCGCATGAATTGCTGGTGCTCGACGATCGCATCGGGTTGCTTGGACGACTCGTCGGCGATGTTCATCACCTCGTCGGTCATCACTTCTATTGAAAAAGTCTCAAAGCGCTTGGCCTGGCCACGCTTTTTGTGAAAGGCTTCGAGGTCGTCTCCCATGTGGTCGGCGAGTTCTGCCTGCGTCGGCGCTCGGCCCAATTCGGACTGAAGCACATTGGTCGCCTTGGTTTCCGACTTGTTGTAGGCCACCGCAGAACGCGGCAAGAACGACAAGTGGCGCACTTCGTCGAGCATGGCGCCGCGAACCCGGCTCAGCGCAAAACTCTCGAACTCGATTCCTTTGGCTGGATCAAAGGCCCGCGCCGCTTCCAGCAAACCGATCATTCCTACCTGGATCAACTCGTCGAGCTCCATGAACGGGGGAACCCGCACCTTGAGGTGCAAAGCCACCCGTTTGACCATACCCAGATGGGCCAACACCAGCGCCTCGCTGTTGTTGCGCACATCTTCGTACAGACGGGTTGGCGCGACCATAGCTATGCTCTCAGGTCCTGAACCGGACTAGGCGTTCTACGAAAAACTGCATCCCGCCCGACAGGTGGTTGATCGGCGGGAGTTGGCAACTCGACTTGGCAAGCCTGCGAAAGTCCCGTGCCGCACCGCTGCGCGGTGCAAACTCCATCACCGGTTCATATCTCTTGTGGGCGGCGAGTATCAGTTCGTCGTTTTCTATGGACCCCAGGTAATGGGTTGTGTAATTCAGGAACTGGGCGCATACCTGGTTGATGCGACGGAAAAGGCCCTGGCCTTCGGTCTGGCTTTTGACCGCATTCGGTATCAGGTAAATCTCGTTGAGGTCGTAGTCCTGTATCAATACCTTGATTGTTCCGTAGGCGTCGGCAATCGATGAAGGATCGTCGCGAACCACGATATAGCGACGCTGACACGCCGCCATGAACGCCAGTACCGAGGGCGATATCCCGGCTGCCATGTCGACGATCAGGTAGTCTATTTCGTCTTCCAGGGCGCTGAATGCCTGGACGATCCTAGACGCCTGTACCCTGGACAGCGCCGCCATTTCCTGTATGCCAGAGGCCCCGGGGACCAGCAGCACCCCATGCCGCGAAGTGACCGTAATATCTTGCAGGGTTTTTTGTCCGCTCAGGAAATGGCTGAGGTTGTAGGGGCAGGTGCACCCCAGAGCGATCTGCGCGTTCGCAAGGCCGAGGTCGGCGTCAAACAGCATGACGCGGTGCCCCATCAACCGCAAGGCAATGGCCAGGTTGACCGCGACCGTTGTCTTGCCGACTCCGCCCTTGCCACTGGCGATGCCAATGACTTCTGTTCGGGAGGGCTTTGTCATGTCGCGATCATCTATTTTCAATTGAAAGGTCCCCGCAGTCCACGCGGACTGCTTGGCGAGAATACCCTTTGAGACTGGGAAATTTCAATCTTTAAGTGCTTGCCGGCCGGCGCTTCGTCTGCCGGCAACAGGGGAAGATGCGCAATCGCCATTTCAACCAAAGCCTCGACCGTCAAATCGCATTTCAAGTCAATGGTGTTGCTGCCGTCACTTGATGCCGACAACGGCAAGGAATTATCACACAAGAATTGCAGCAAAGGCCACGGCTGCGTCGACTCGTCGAGCTTGCTGACCATCAGGCTTTGCCACCGAACGCCGGGGGCCCTCAGCACGCGGTTGAGCGTGGCTTGCGATGCATCGGCCGGAACGATGGCATGGCAGGCTGCGGCTGGGCACAGCGCCAGAACTTCGGCAATACGCGATCCCATCTGAACGCCCGGGGTATCGATCAGCACCAGACTGCGGTGCGACAACTCGCCCAGCAGCAGGCGCAAGGTCGCCGCGTCGTCGGCACGGAAGCATTCGATGCCGGTCTGCGCGCACAGCATCTGGGTCTGGCTCCAGGCACCCAGACGCAGGTCCTGGTAAGTGATGACTGCGACTTGGCGCGCGCCCAACCTCGACACCGCGTGGCTGGCCAAGCGGGCTGTCATGAGCGTTTTTCCGGCTCCTGAGGGCCCGGCGATCAGGTGCACACCGGTCTGCGGCGGCAAGGCTTCCGGTCGCGCAAGCGCGTGGCCGAGTTGCTCACGGATGGCCTGCAAGGCATCCTGCTCGCTGCCCATGTCCTTGATGCTGTCGAGTAGCAGCGTCCTGAGCCCCGCGGGTACCCCCGCCTCGGTCAGCGCGGACACTAGCGGCTGCACGGCCGGCGATACGCTCAGCCCCAGTTCCCAACCGGAGGTCTGCTGGCTGAGCCTGAACTCGCGACGAAGCGCGGCCAGTTCATCACGAACCAGGTCGACAATTTCGCGGCTTCTGATGTACTCGCGTTGGTCGGCGCCGTTTGCTGCGCCTTGCTGATGGCCAATGGACTCCGGCGTCGATTTCGACTGCGCTCCGATACGGGCCAGTTGGCTGCCGAAATCGGAAGAGGCGGTCATGGGCTTGGCCGGTGACTCTGGTTGCAGCTGCTCTTCGAGGTCAACGGCAACGACCAGTTCGGTCTGTCCGTTGACCCGATGGTTGGAAATAACCAGCACGTCTTGGCCATACTGGGCGGTGGCGCTGTCGATCGCGCTGCGGGCGTCGCTGGCCAGAATTCGCTTGAGTTCCATATTCTTAGTCTCTCTTGTCAGGGCTCAGGGTCTATTTCTTTGTTTCGGCGTGCACCGTATGGATGACCTTGACCGCCTGGTCATCCGGAATTTCTGCGTAGGAAAGAATCATCAGCTCGTTGACACGGTGCCGAACGGCCTTGGCCAGCCAGGGTCGTATCGCCGGCGAAACCACCAAAACGGCTGCCTGTCCCAGTTCCTCGACCGCCTTGGTCCCTTCTCGCAAGGCGCCAAAGAGACGCTCGGCCAGGCCCGGCTCCATCACGACCGGCTGGCCTTGACCGCCGCCTTGCTGCAGCACGTTGTGCAGCAGTTGCTCCAGCCCCGGATCCAGCGTCATGACGGACAGGGTGTTCTTGTCGTCCACCAAGCCCTGGACGATCATGCGCCCGAGCCTCGGTCGAACCATCGATGTCAATTGGTCCGGATCTTGAGTGCGTGCGCTAACTTCTGAAAGAGTTTCCACGATAGTTCGCATGTCCCGGATGGACACCGAGTCGTTCAGCAGGTTTTGCAAGGTGCGCGTCATCACGCCCAGCGACAGTTTCCCAGGGACCAGGTCTTCCACCAGCTTGGGCGACTTGGCAGTCAGTTTGTCAAGCAGTTGCTGCACGTCGTCGTGGCTAAGCAAATCGGACGCGTTGTCGCGCAGCACTTTGTTCAGGTGGGTCGCAATAGCCGTGCTGGCGTCAACGACGGTGTAGCCCAGGGTCCGGGCATGGTCGCGCTGCGAAGGCTCGATCCAGACCGCTTCCAGGCCAAAGGCCGGTTCCTGCGTTGGAGTCCCTTCCAGCGCGCCGTAGACCTGACCCGGATTGATCGCCAGTTCGTGCCCGACCTTCACCTTGCCGCGGCCCCGAACCACGCCCTTGAGGACAATGTGGTAGCTATCGGGGTCGATGCTCAGCGCGTCACGTATACGCACTGGCTGCACCAAGAAGCCGAGTTCCGCAGACAGTTTCTTGCGAACCCCCTTGACGCGTGTCATCAGCTGGCCACCGGTTTCGGGGTTCACCAAGGGTATCAGCCCGTAGCCGATTTCAAGGCCGACCAGGTCGACCTGGTCCAGATCCTCCCAGTCGAGTTCCTTGGGTTGCTCCAGAGCCGCCGCAGCCTCGGCCACCTCCGCCGCCGCGCTCGCCGCCGGTCCTGCCTGTTTGCGTAAGACCATGAAGCCAAGAGCCGCCGAGCCCGCCGACAGGCTTATAAAGACCACGTGCGGCATTCCAGGAACGACGCCCAGGATGGCCATGATGCCCGAGGTGACAAAAAGCGCGGTCGGGTCGCCAAGTTGGGCGGTAGCCTGCTCGGTCATCGACTCGGAGGTGGTCACCCGGGTTACCACGATGGCCGTCGCCAGCGAAAGAAGCAGGGATGGAATCTGCGCGACCAGCCCGTCGCCAATGGTCAGCAGCGTGTAAATGCGCCCCGCGTCGCCCAGCGACAGACCGTGCTGGCCAATGCCGATAGCCAAACCGCCGACCAAGTTGATAATAAGAATCAGCAGGCCGGCAACGGCGTCGCCGCTGACGAATTTGGAAGCGCCGTCCATGGAACCGAAGAAATCCGATTCCTGCGCCAGTTCGGCGCGCCTGCGTTTCGCCGTCTCCTGATCGATCACCCCGGCGTTCAGGTCGGCATCGATCGCCATCTGCTTGCCGGGCATGGCGTCCAGGGTAAAGCGGGCGTTCACCTCGGATACGCGCCCTGCACCCTTGGTCACCACGATGAAGTTGATAATCATCAAAATCGAGAAAATGATGAAGCCGACCACATAGTTGCCGCCAATGACGAACTCTCCGAATGCTGCAACCACCTTTCCTGCCGCCTCGTGCCCTTCATGGCCATTGACCAGAATGACACGGGTGGATGCCACGTTGAGCGCGAGTCGCAGCATCGTCGCAAACAACAGCACCGAGGGAAAGGACGAAAACTCGAGCGGTTTGCGCGTACCGATGGCGATCATGATGATCAGCAGGCTTGACGCGATATTGAAAGTGAACAACACGTCCAACAACATCGCCGGCATGGGTATCACCAGCATACCCATGATCAGCAAAACCAGCGCCGGAATGCTCAGGTCATTCAGGTTGAACCGCGACAGGTTATGTCGAATCGTTGACAGGGACAGTGTGGTCATGGGTCGCCAGGGTTGCGGTAAGGCCTTATTGCCGGCTTCAGAGGGGGGAAATGAAGCTTGCCCGAACATAAAAGCAAATACCATGCCACTCATTCCCGACACATTCGAATGTGTTTCGGAGCCCATGCGGCCTGCGGCAATTTTCAACCTGTCATGATTCTTGCTTGGATGCTTCTGTCACCCTGTTTGGTGGCCTCCTTCTAGGACCAGAACACCATGGATTCAAGCCTGTTATTCTCTACTGCCGCAAGCAAATTGGCCGCCGTGGCCGAGGCTACGCCAGGGCTTGCAAGCCCGGCGTCCCAAATGCGCGGGACCGAGTTTTCCGATTTGATGCGAAGCCAGTTCATGCAGCAGGGGCGGCAAGAGTTTGCCGGTCCTGCCCTTTCGCAGGCGGGCCTGCAACTCGTTGCACTGGGACCACAAATTGACTTGATCACCAGCGACGCTCCCCTGCCCGATATGGGAAGTCTGGCCGCCTTCGCGCGTGCTCAGGGACTGGACGAGTCGGCGGTAGCAACGTTGTTCGGTGGACTGGTCGACGCGAAGGCGCCGACAGCAGACAAAGCGATGCCAACGGTCTACACCGCCGGCGAACTGTTCGGCGTGAATGTGCCCGCACCGGCTGTGCCTGCGGGGGACGCAGACACGCAGGCCACAGGCTTCACGGCAAACGTCAACGCGATTTTTATTTCCGCCGCGCAGACCGCAGGAAAACCGGTAGTGGATGCCCCATTGGAATTCAAGGCAAAGGCAATGGGCAGCCCGGTACCGTCGCCGCTTAGCGCACTTCCAAGTGTGGAAACCCGATTCGGACTAGGGCAGCCCGGCGCAGAGGATCAGCGCATCGACCTGGCGCAGAGTAGCAAGCCGTTGCCACCTGGCATTGCAGCGCTGCTCGGCACACAAGTCCAGTCTGAGGCTGAAACCGATCTTGGTGGGCTATCCAGCGCTCTGCAGCAAACCGTCGCAAATGCCTTCGCCAGCGCCGCCGCGTCCAGCCCGCGTCTGGACAACCCGGTCCAGAGCAAGATCGAATCAGCGGCAGGCGCGGTGCAACAAGCGCTCGCCGGCGCCATAGCCTCAGGCGTACGCCTTGATATCCAAAAGTCGGCCAAGATAGGCCTAGCAGCAGACCTGCTGCTGCAGGCCGTCGCGAACGCCTTGGCCGGCACCGCCGCCTCGGTTGAAAGCCTTGATGTCCCAACCCAAACCAAGTTCGCCGCATCAACAGACGCATTGCAGCAGGCCCTCGCCGCCGCCTCCGGCGCACGTTTTGACGACCAGGCCCAGACCAAGCTCAGCGCAGCGGCGGGTGCACTTCAGCAAGCGGTAGCGACTGCCCTGGCCAGCGCCACCGGATCCGGCGCACGTTTTGACGACCAGGCCCAGACCACGCTCAGCGCAGCGGCGGATGCACTGCAGCAGGCGGTAGCGACTGCCCTGGCCAGTGCCAACGGATCCGGCGCACGTTTTGACGACCAGACCCAGACCAAGGTCCGCGCAGCGGCGGGCGCACTGCAGCAGGCGGTAGCGACTGCCCTGGCCAGCGTCACCGGATCCGGCGCACGTTTTGACGACCAGGCCCAGACCAAGCTCAGCGCAGCGGCGGATGCACTTCAGCAAGCGGTAGCGACTGCCCTGGCCGGTGCCACCGGATCCGGCGCACGTTTTGACGACCAGACCCAGACCACGCTCAGCGCAACAACCGCAAAGAGCCGGCCGGGGGACAATCCCCAAGCCAAGTCAGACGCAGAAACGAGCGCCTTGACGCAGGCATTGGCGACCCAAACCGTGGCAGCTGCCACTCTCACCGGCCCAACGTCGGGTGCGCAATCGAAGTCCGAGCCTGCGGCGAGCCCGCAAGCCGCTGTCATCACGGGCACCAAGGTGCCAAATCCGGCACTGCTGGCAACGGTGTTTACATCGCAGGCTGGACGGCTGGCGCAGTCGATCAAGAGCCAGGCTAAGCCACCCGTTCAGGGCGCCGCAATCGCGCGCGCCGAGCAACCCATGCAAGAGGCGATGCGCATCCGTCTGGAGTTGCCGAGCGAAGAATTGACGCGAAGGCTGTCGTTGATGGCGGGAACCGCGCAGCAAACTGCATGGGGTGCGCTGACCACAGGGGTTTCGCCACTGGCCGCCAGCAGCCAGAACTGGACAGCGCTCCAACTTGACGTGTCCGCCAGCCTGCTGGCAGACATAGAGGATAGGGCCGATGCCGTCGCATCGGAGCTGGACCCGGTGGCAAGCCCAGATCAGCCGGGCTCCTCGACCGACAACGCGCGAAGCGCCACCGCCGCACCGAGCAGCGGCGGTGCCAATGCGACGCCGACACAGGCCGCACTGGCCGAGCATCGGGCGCTTCAGTATCAGCAACTGGCGGACCGGCTTGGGCAGGCTGTGGCCGAACGCCTAGTTTCACAGATCGAGCGCGGCGAATGGAAGATGCAAATGCGGCTCGATCCGGCCAGTCTGGGACGGATTGACGTTCAACTTGATATGCACAATGGTGGACTGGACGCCACTTTCATGTCGGACAATCAGGCAACGCGCGAACTGATAGCGCAAGGGGCAGGAAAGCTTAAGGAAACGCTCTCTCAATCTGGCACGACTGTTGCTTCAGTCTACGTGAATGGGGATCAAGGCCGCCAATCTGGCGGGAACCCGACACCTGGGCGCGCGTTTCAGGGAAGGCCAGAGGGGTCTCAAAAGACGCAGACTCCAACGCAACCGGCGGCAATCGAAGCGGCACGCGTGGTCACTTCGACGGGCGGCCTGGACCTTCTGGCATAAGGCAAGCGCCCTGGCGGGGTGGAATTTGACTAGTAAAGAGGTTACCTATGGCAACAGCGCAACCACCAGCAGAAGCAGAGGCAAAGCCCAAGAGCAAGAAGGGCCTGCTGCTGATCATCCTTGGCGTAGTCGGAATCGTGGTACTGGTCGTCGCCGTCATGATCGGAACGCTGGCGGCAACCGGCCAACTCAGCAAGCCAGCGCCGGCTGCCGAAGACGGGGCTGAAGGCGCCCCCGACGGCCACGGCGCGCCGGAAAAAAAGGACGACGGCCACGGTGCACCGGCGAAGAAAGACGACGGCCACGGTGCGCCGGCGAAGACGGATGCCCATGGTGCCCCGATCAAGGGCGATGCCAAGGAGGCGGGGACCGGAAAACTGTCCAAGAAGTCACCGGACTCGACCAAGTTTGAATACTCCTATTTCCAAGTCGAGCGCGACTTTTTGGTCAACCTTTCAGGTTCGAAGAAGGTGATGTCGGTGCAAATCGCCATCATGACGCGCTATGACGATCGCGTCGTTACAAACGTAAAAAAACATGAGTTCGCGCTTCGTTCGGTGGTGATGGACGCGATGCGCCTGACCACAGAGGCCGAGGTTGCAAAGCCCGACTTCAGAAAGGATCTGGCGATCAAGTTGCGCGACACGATGAACACGCTGCTAGAGAAATACGAAGACTTTGGCGGTATAGAAGAGATCTATTTCACTTCTTTCATCGTCCAGTAAGTCTTCCCCGGAAATTTGAGAAACGACTATCTATGGCGACCAACCTGCTGACCGCCGAAGAACTGTCTGCGCTTGCCGAAGGCGTCAACGATGGATCCATCGCAGTCGACACCGGATTCAACACTGCGGCACGGGTGAAGAAGCACGACTTCGCGAACGAGGATAGTTCGCTTGGCGTGAACATTGGATCGATTGAGATGATCAACGAGCGCTTCATCCGGGTGTTCCGAATGAGCCTGATGGAAATTTTGCGCAGCAGTCCGCGCATTAACCCGAACAAGGTGCAGATCGTCCGCTATGGCGACTACCTGAAGGACTTGCACCCACCGCTGTCGGTGAACATGATCCGGATGAACCCGCTGCGCGGAAATTCGCTGGTGGTCATTGAGCCGAGCATTGTTTTCAATTCGCTCGACAGTTTTTTTGGTGGTTTTGGCAAGGGCAACCTGGCGGCTTTGCCACCCGGTCGACTTTTCACACCGACCGAGCAACGCATCATCAACATGGTTCTGGATGTGTTCTTCCGTGCACTCAAGGATGCCTGGGCGCCCATCATCGGACTCGACTTCGAACTAGTCAGCTCGGAAATAAATCCGCAATTCGCGCAGATCGCAGACGAAAATGATCTGGTTATCCTGAGCCGCTTCGAGACCGAAACCGGCGCCCAACAGACCGGCTTTCTGGACCTTGTTTATCCTTACACAGCCCTCAAACCGGTACGTGAGTTGCTACGCAGCCGTGTCACCACCGGCGACGGGAACGATGAGTCGGACAAGCAGTGGCGCGATGAACTGGAAACCGCAGTTGGCGCATCGTGCCTGGAAGCCACCGTGGTATTGGGAACGATTTCAACCACGATCAAGGTTCTGGAGACAATGCAGCCGGGCGATGTGCTGTATTTTCGCAAGCCAGAACTGGCGTGCCTGCAGCCCAATGGGATACCCGCCTTTGACGTACATATCGGAACCCTAGGAACCCAGACCGCCGTTCAGATAGAGCGATCCATCGCCCCCGGCGGCGCGCAATGACAACCCAGGACAACCCATGAATGACACCATCGACGACAGTAAGGCCACAGGCGACGGGACCCAGAACCAGATCAACCCCGAGGTATTGCAGAACATATCGGTCACGCTGTCGATCGAAGTGGGTCGCGCCATGATCAAGATAAAAGACCTAATGCGACTGACGCAGGGCAGCGTTGTCGAACTCGACCGGCTCGCCGGTGAGCCGCTCGACCTGCTCGTCAACAACACGGTCGTCGCACAGGGCGAGGTGGTGGTGGTCAACGAGCGCTACGGCATCCGGCTGACACGGGTAGTGCCTGCGTCTGAGCGCATGAAACACCTCTAGGACGCACCGTGGGAACTACCGGCTCCGGCCTTGATATGCTGCGCTTCGCGGGCAGTGTGGCGATTGTGCTGCTGCTGCTTGGGGCGATGCTGTGGATGCTGCGGCGGATGAAGTCGGTGCAGCAGGCGCAGGGCGGTGCGCGCAGGTTGCAGTTGCTGGAGACCATCAGCCTGGGACCCCGCCAGAAAATCGCCCTGCTGCGCGTCGGCGGGCAGCAGGTGCTGGTCGGGATCACCGCCAGCCAGTTCACCGCGCTAGGCACATGGCCCGATAGCGACCTGCCCGTTGAACTGCCGCATGCGAAATAGAACTTTCCTCCTTCTGCTGCTATCTACGCTGATTCCGCTGGCGAGTTCGGCGCAGGGACTGCCGATGGTGAACGTGACCGGCTCCGGACAGGGAACCCAGTACAGTTTGTCGCTGCAGCTACTGGCGTTGATGACGACGCTGACGCTGCTACCGTCGCTGCTGCTGATGATGACTTCCTTTGTTCGCATCATCATCGTCATGTCGATTCTGCGTCAGGCGCTTGGAACCGGCCAGACGCCACCCAATACCGTGCTGGTCGGTTTGTCGCTGTTCCTGACGCTGTTCATCATGTCCCCGGTTTTGACCGAGGTCTATCAAAACGCACTGGTCCCCTATCTGCAGCAGGGGGCTTCCTTTGACAAGGCACTGGCTGCGGCCGAAGCGCCGATACGCGGCTTTATGGTCAAGCAAACACGCGAAGACGATATTGCGCTGTTCATGCAGATGGCGCGCAAGGGCGAAGTTGCCGGGGCCGAAGCGGTTCCTTTCACCACACTGGTTCCGGCTTTCATTACCTCTGAGCTCAAGAGCGCGTTCACCATCGGCTTTCTGATCTACATACCCTTTGTGGTGATCGACCTGATTGTTGCCAGCGTCCTGATGTCGATGGGCATGATGATGCTCTCGCCGATGATGATTTCGATGCCATTCAAACTGATGTTGTTTGTGCTTGTGGACGGCTGGAGCCTGATCATGGGCTCACTAGCCGCAAGCTTTGTAACTTAGCCAGGAATACCGCATATGGATATCGCAGCTGTAGTAGACCTCGGGCATCAGGCGCTCTGGATGACCGTGCTTATATCGGCGCCACTGTTGGGCGTCGCGCTTGGCGTTGGACTCGTGATAGGCATCGTGCAGGCGGCGACGTCGATCAACGAGGCAACCTTAAGTTTCATACCCAAACTCGCTGCACTGGCGATCACGCTGATGATCGTCGGCGGCTGGCAACTGGCCACATTGGTCGATTACACCCGCAGCCTGTTCCAGCGAATACCGACGCTTTTCACTTAAGCCGGTAGCGATAGTCTATGAACTTGCTCGCTGCAGACATCGTGGAGCGTTTCTACACCTTCCTGTGGCCGATGCTGCGGATCTCGGCGCTCCTGTTGGCAGCGCCGATATTTTCCCTGCGCGCGCTGACACTGCGGGTACGCGTCCTGTTTGCGCTGGCACTGACCTGGATGGTCTATCCCTTGTACCAGTGGCCGGTCATCGACCCGGTGTCAGCGGCCGGACTGCTTGAAATTTTTAACCAGATTTCCATCGGCCTGGTGATGGGTCTGGTGCTGCAAATAGCCACTGCGGCACTACTGGTCGCAGGCCAAGCCATTTCCAACTCAATGGGTCTGTCGATTGCCAACATGATCGACCCCAACCTGGGCAATGTTCCGGTGATCGCGCAGTTCATGCTGATCCTGTCGACGCTGATTTTTGTGGGTCTAGGTGGGCACGCCATGCTGCTCGCGCTACTGGTAGACAGTTTTTCCAGCGTGCCGATCGGGAAACCCCTGCTCAGCCAGGCCGTATTGACGCAGCTCCTGGCCTGGAGTTCGATGATGTTCCTTGGCGCGGTCCTGATTTCGCTGCCGGTCATGGTGGCGCTCCTGTTCATCAACATCGGGTTGGGCGTCACCACCCGGGCGGCTCCAAGCCTGAATATCTTTTCGCTCGGACTCCCGGCGATGATCATCGCTGGCTTTGGCGTTCTGATGGTGGCACTGCCAAGCATGGGAAGCCGGATTCAATGGCTATGGTTGCAGGGCTTCATGCAGGTGCGCAACCTGGTGGAATTGAAATGAAGGCAGAATAATCTATGTCAGGACAGGACGACAGTTCCGACCGGACCGAAGAACCCACCGCCCGGCGCCTCAAGCGCGCGCGCGATGAGGGACAGGTCGCGCGCTCGGTCGAACTGCCCGCTGCGGCGGTGACCGTAGCCGCGATGCTGATGCTATTCATGATGGGCGGCGCCTGGTTGCGCCAGCTGTCGGCCATCTTTGCGTCGGGTTTCAAATTCGACCGCAAGGTGCTCGACACCCCCGCTTTGCTGCCGGGCGCATTCTCCGATCAGCTGGTGCAGGCATTCATGCTGGTGATGCCGGTCATGATAGTCACCGTCGTCGTGGCAATCCTGGCCTCCGGCGCGACCGGAGGTTTTCTGTTTTCGATGCAATCCGTGCTACCGAAGTTCTCCAAACTCAGTCCTTTGGCAGGATTTTCGCGCATGTTTGGCGCAAAGGCAGGGGTTGAACTGCTCAAGTCGATCCTCAAGTTTTCCATCGTTTCAGCCATGCTGTACATGCTGCTGGACCGCCATTTTTCCGAACTGATGCTGCTCGGAACCATGGGCCTGGAGCCGGGGCTCACGCTGGCCGGCAACCTGCTGACCGAGTCGGCCCTTTGGCTTGCGTTGAGTCTGGTGCTGATCGCCCTGATCGATGCGCCCTACCAGCGCTACTCCTTCATGAAGCGCATGCGCATGACCAAGCAGGAAATCCGCGACGAAATGAAGGACATGGAAGGCCGCCCCGAAGTCAAGGCGCAGATTCGCAGACGCCAGCGCGAAGTCGCCAATGTGCGGATGATGCAAAAAGTCAAGGATGCCGACGTCATCATCACCAACCCGGAACACTTCGCAGTCGCCTTGTCCTATGACCCGACGTCCGACGGTGCGCCTATCCTGCTGGCCAAGGGCGCTGACCACATGGCGGCCCGAATTCGTGAGGAAGGCCGCAACAACGGCGTAGAGATTTTTTCATCGCCGCAACTCGCGCGCGCGCTGTACTTCACAACCGAGCTGGACCAACCCGTTCCTGAGGCGCTGTACTATGCGGTGGCTCAGGTGATCGCCTACGTATTCAGCCTGGCGCAGGTCAGACCCGGCGTGGAGCCGATGCCCAAACCGGCGCCCAAGATTCCTGCGTCAATGCTGTTCACGGCAGACGGCAAGCCAGTCTCACCGTAGGAAAGACCAGCATGAAAACGCGCGACCCCATGGCCGACAGCGAAGGCGCCATTTCCGACGCGGTCTTCTTTCGCTCGGCGGACCGACTGCGGCTGGAAGGTTATGTCACCGCGCTGACGCAAAAGGGAATGAGCCTGTCGCTGGTGAGCACGCACGAAAGCATTCTCGACTACTACGGGAAAATATTGCTCGCACGGCTTCGGCAGGCGGCGCCAGACGCCCAACTCGAAGTCTATTTCCCGGCCAATTCCGAGGCGCTTCTCACCCGCTTTAATGAGGCGCTCGGTCGCCTTTCGGTGCAAGACGCCATGGACGATGCCGATGCGCCGGCGCCGCCGCGAATATGGATCGTGCACGACGCGGGCGCGCTGGCAGACCACGAGATTCAACTCCTGGCGCGGCTGGTGCAACATTTTCCGGGCGCCAATATCAGGGTGCTGTTGTTCATCAAGGCCGCCAGTCAGAAACAGAAATTGCTCGACTCCTTCGGAAGGCGCATCCTGTGCTGGGATATTGAACCCCCGACCGCAGCGCAGGCGCAGTCGATGCTTGAGCAGGCGAGTGTGCTGGGCAAGGAGGGGGTCGTCCGTGCGCTGCTCAAGCGCTTGCCCCTGCCTGCTGCGCCTGCGCCAGCTGCGGCGGCGATAACCGCCCCCATCCAAGCCGAACCTCCGCCCGAAGCTGCGGCACCGGAGCCACCGACGCCCACACCGGCGCGCCGCTCAGACCACCTGCGCTGGGCGCTGGGCGTCTTGGCATTGCTGGGCGCTTCGGCCCTGGCGGTCGCGATGTTCAACCGGCCCAGTCTGGAGCTAGCCTTGGAGGGCGTGATCGCCGACATCAACGCCGTGTTCGCCGTCAAGCATGGACCCGCCTCCAGGGCGTCGGGCGCGGCGTCTGCCAGTTCTGCACCCGTGCCAGCCGCGTCGGCTGCTTCGGATCCGATTTCTGCACCCGCTCCTGTGGCGGGGCCGGCGTCGAACGCTGCCGCTGCGCAATTGGTGGCAGCTCCGGCTAGCGCGGCCGCCAGCGGGGTTGTGTCAGCAGCAGCGGGAGCGGCGGCGATTGCGCCAGCGGCCCAAGCGGCTGTAGAGGCGCCAAGAAGTGCCAAGCCGGCCAGCCCAGCCAACGACACCCAGGATCGGGTTGAACTTCCACCGGAGGCGCTGGCAGGACAGGCCTGGGTGCAGCCGATGCCCTTTGGCACCTACCTGGTACAACACGCCTACCTTTCCACCTACCAGGAAGCAGCCCAATGGCTGCAACGCCATCCCACACTGAAGCTCGCCCGGGTAGTCGCCGCTTACAGACCCGAGGATGGCAAGGTAGCACACTTTGTGGTGGTCTCGGGGCCCTTCAAGAATCTGGCGGACGCCAACAAATACAGCCAAGGAAACGATGTACCCAAGGGGCCTTGGGTGCGATCTGCTCGTTCGCTGCGCGAGCAATTCACGCCTGAATTGGCTGCGGCAAACGCCAACAAGCGCTAGGAGCCCACTGCATGAGTGAGTCCGAACACCCGTCCGACGGCCAGAGCGCAGAGCATCCGGATGCCCTTGCATTCCCGGTACGACTGCACCAACTGACCAAGGAGAACGACAATCTGCGCGAACGCCTGGAACGACTCGAAGGCGAACTTGAACGGCACCCGGAGGCTCCTGCGGGGAGCTGATCTGGCTTAAAGCCATATGGAGACGACGATGAGCGATGTAACTTCCGATCCCTCGAAGGTGACACTGGATCAGGCCGAGGAACCACCTGTATCCGATGCGAGCGCGAACGCCTTTGTACCCGCGCCCGCCGACGACCCGGGACTCACTAACACCTCCGTCAACACGGACGATCAAGGCCCGACAGACGATTCGCAAGATCAGGCTCACCAGGCAGCTGCCGAAGCCGCTGTGGCGGCTCAAGAGGCGGCGCAGGAGCGCGCGCGGGAAATTCTGGAACTCAAGATCGCGATGTTGGAGTCCGGCGAGCTGGCCAACCGCGCCGCGACCACTTCGACCAGCGCTGGCGTCAATATGCAGCAGGCGACGCAGAAGCTGTCCGAAGGAATCGACTCGCAGCAAAAGCTCACATTGGTCATCGTGGCCATCACCAGCGCCGTTCTGCTGATGGCGATGGCCGTCTTCGCACTGATGGCCTTTCGTCTTCAAAACAGGGTCAGCGATCTCGATGCGATCGTCCTGGCCGTTGGAAAACGTGTCGTTAGCATGGATGCGTCGATAGAAATGATGGGGGGCTCTGCCGCCCTGCTCAAGGATGTCGCAAGCAAGCAGGACGCCATCATGAACGCACAGGTGAAGTTGGAGGGACGGCTGGACGAAAGCGTCAAGTCCGCGCAGGCTGCGCCCGAACAGGCGGCCAAGCAGATGGACGCCAAAACCGAAGACATGCTCAAAGTCATCAAGGGCCTGGACAGCCGGCTACAGGCACAAGCCAGCGCGGTTGCCGGTCTCTCGTCGGGCATACAGCGCCTGCAGGGGGCTATGCCCGATGCAGCCAGCGTGCGACGGGAACTCGAGGCCGCCCGACAGCAGCGTGAGCGCCAAGCGCAGCCGGCTTCCCCGGCTGCCCAGCCGGCGTCAGCGCCTGCCGCTGCTGCGGTAGCTGCATCGGCAGCGGCGGCCAGGCAACGCGAGCGTATGGTTCAGTACCCGCGCGCTGCCACGCCCTAAATCAGACTGAGATCGCTGGCCTGCTGGCGCGTCGACCCGACGCAGAACCGAAAAGGTGGTCGCAACCCAAGGGCTCGGGTAACGGATGCTGCCACTGGCTGTTAGCCGGCGCGCAAGCCAAATTTTTGAATTTTCTCGATCAGCGTCGTGCGCTGCAGGTTCAATATGCGTGCAGTTTGCGACACGTTGCCATTGGCGCGGCTAAGCGCCTGCGATATCAGGTCGCGCTCTATTTCTGCCAGCCGATGCTTGAGCGACAGCCCCTCCGGGGGAAGCACCGGCATACCCTGGGACAGAAAGGTGATCTGCTCCACTTCGTTGCCGGCAAAGACGCCCTCGTGCGGCGCATCGTCGCCCAGGTTGACTTCGGCTGGCGCGTCAAAGAGCGGAAAGTTGTCCGGGCCTTCGGCCTCGCCCATCTCGGACTGCAGCGCCGCCAGGCCCTTGGGCAGCAGGCTGGGTGTGACAGAGCTGAGTGCGAGTCGCTCCCCCGCAAACAGCGTGCTAAAGCGGTCGATCAAATTGGAGAGTTCGCGCACGTTGCCCGGCCACTGGTAGCTTTGCAGGGCGCGCAGGAAATCCGGGGAGAAGGTGATCGGCGCCTGTCCTTGCGCAGCGTGGTGCTTGGCGAAGTAATCAAGCAGCAAGGGAATGTCACTGACCCGCTCGCGCAAAGTGGGTGTATTAAGCGGCAGCACATTGAGCCTGTAATAAAGGTCTTCGCGAAAGCGGCCGGCGGCAATTTCCGCCTCGAGGTCACGGTGGGTCGCGGCGATCACCCGCACGTCGACCGCTACCGCACGCGGGGCACCCACCGGGTCAATGGTGCGCTCCTGCAACACCCGCAACAGTTTGACCTGCAGTTCCAGCGTCAGATCGCCGATTTCGTCCAGGAAGATGGAGCCCCCGTTGGCCAGTTCAAATCGGCCCATCCGGTCGGTGATCGCACCGGTGAAGGCGCCCTTGCGATGGCCAAAGAGTTCGCTCTCCAACAGTTCCTTCGGAATCGCGGCGCAATTGATGGGGACAAAATTGCCGCTGGCCCGGTGGGACTGCACATGCAGCGAGCGGGCGACGATCTCCTTGCCGGTGCCGCTCTCACCGGTGATCAGCACCGTAGAGTTCGACACCGCCACAACCGGAATGATGTTGCGGATGGCCCGCACCGAGTCGCTCTCGCCGACGAAAGCAGGCACGCCGCGCGCGCTGGCGCTGCTCATGTCAACACCCTGAAAAACCGAGAATCCCGCACCGACACCCGCAGCGCGCATGGCGTTCGCATCAACATGGCGACAAGGTGAAAAATTTGCATGAAATCCCGCATTGGTGGAACAGTCGCATCCGGCTAAGGGTCGAGTGTATCCAAAAATGTCAAAAACTGCAGGCTAAAAATCGAATAAATTCAAGCGCTTACCGGGAAACCGTGATTCGGAGGCCAAATTTCCCGATCGCCCAGGTGGCCAAGGACTCAGGACTCCGGCCCAGCGGGCGTGTCGCGAGAACGCCACAAGAACTGCAGGTTGCGGAAATAAACCAGCAGTCCTAAGCCCTGCCCGATGATGAAGACGGGGTCGCGCCGGTACACCGCATAGGCCAGAAGGGTGGTGCCGCCGAGCACGCTGAAATACCAAAATGCGGCTGGTATGACGCTCTTTCGCATGCGCTCGCTGTGCAGCCACTGAATGATGAATCGCGCGGAAAAAAGAGCCTGGCCCAACAGGCCGACGCCCAGCCAAATGGTTTCGGTCTCCATCAGTTTGTCCATATGGCTCCTTGATGCCCACTCAATGGGCCATGCGCCGATCTACCGGCACCACGACGCGGCCCACACCGCCGCAGCAGGGCTACCTAGCCGCCCAGGCGCGCGAGTCCGCCCAAATAAGGCCGCAGCGCTTCAGGAATATCGATGGAGCCGTCGGCGTTCTGGTAGTTTTCCAGCACCGCCACCAGCGTGCGTCCGACCGCCAGTCCGGATCCATTGAGCGTGTGGACAAGTTCGTTCTTTCCCTGCGCATTCTTGAACCGTGCCTGCAGGCGCCGCGCCTGGAAAGCTTCACAATTGGAGATTGAACTGATTTCGCGGTAGGTATTTTGCGCCGGCAACCAAACTTCCAGGTCGTGGGTCCTGGCGGCGCCGAAGCCCATGTCGCCGGTGCACAGCGCCATCACCCGGTACGGCAGTCCGAGTTTTTGCAGGATCGCCTCAGCGTGGCGCGTCATATCCTCCAGCGCCTCATAGCTCTTGTCCGGGTGCACGATCTGCACCATCTCGACCTTGTCGAACTGGTGCTGGCGAATCATTCCGCGCGTATCCCGACCGTAGCTTCCGGCTTCGGAGCGGAAACACGGCGTATGCGCCGTGAGCCGGATCGGCAGGTCGGACTCGGCCAGCACCTCGTCACGGACGAAATTGGTCATCGTCACTTCGCTGGTCGGTATCAGGTACAGCGCCGCATCGTCCTGCGCTTCAACGCCTTCCTGTCCACCCTTTTTTACTGCAAACAGGTCGGCTTCGAACTTGGGCAGTTGGCCGGTTCCGCGCAGGGTCTCGGCGTTGACGATGTAGGGCGTGTAGCACTCGGTGTACCCATGCTCCAGCGTCTGCACATCCAGCATGAACTGGGCCAGCGCGCGGTGCAGACGCGCCATGCCACCGCGCATGACCGAAAAGCGGGCACCAGCGAGTTTCACACCCAGGTCAAAGTCCAGCCCCAGCGGCGCGCCCAGGTCCACATGGTCCCTGACCGGAAAATCCATGGCCCTGGGTGTACCCCACGAACGCAACACCATGTTGGCAGATTCGTCAGCGCCAACGGGCACGCTGGCGTGCGGAAGATTGGGAACCGCGAGCAGCAGAGCATTCAACTCGGCCTGAATCTGCTCCAGCCGCTGCGCAGAGGCTTCCAGCTCCCCTTTCAACGCCGCCACTTCCGCCATCGCGGCGTCGGCTTCAGCAACCCCTGCAGCGCCGCGCGACTTGAGCTGGCCGACCTGCTTGCTCAGGCGGTTGCGGCTGGCTTGCAGTTCTTCGGTCCGGGTCTGGATGGTCTTTCGCTCACCCTCGAAGGCTCTAAATAATTCAACATCAAGGAAGGCTTGCGGCTTTTTGCGTGTCTCCAGGCGTGCCACGGCCGCATCCAAGTCTTTGCGCAGCAGGTTGATATCGAGCATGTCGCGATTTTAGGCGCCCGCAGCAGGCCGTCTACGCCCGACTTTAGATTTTCAGGCCCTTGGGTAGCGGAAATTTGATGGTCTCCTGGATGCCAGGCAGCGTGCGCACCGACACGGCACCGAAGGCCTTGATCCGTTCCATCACCTGGCGCACCAGTACTTCCGGGGCCGAGGCGCCAGCTGTCAGGCCCACGCGCTGGCGGCCCTCGAACCAATGCGCCTGCAGTTCATCGGCGCTGTCGACCATGTGGCTGGGGGTTCCAAGCTTGCGCGCCACCTCGCGCAAGCGGTTACTGTTGGAGCTCGACGGACTGCCGACTACGATGACCACGTCCACCTGCGGGCTGAGCATCTTGACCGCGTCCTGGCGGTTCTGCGTCGCGTAGCAGATGTCCTGCTGTTTGGGTTCGCGCACCATCGGGAATCGGGCCTTGACAGCAGCTGCAATTTCGGCGGCGTCGTCGACGCTCAAGGTGGTCTGGGTGACGACAGCAAGCCGTGCCGTCTGCAAAGGCTGCAGCCCCGCCACGTCGGCGACATCTTCCACCAGATGAATCCCGGAATCGAGTTGGCCCATCGTTCCCTCGACCTCGGGATGACCCCGGTGGCCGATCATGATGAACTCAAACCCCTCCTTGTGCAGCTTGGCCACCTCCACATGCACCTTGGTAACCAGCGGACAGGTGGCGTCGAATACCCTGAACCCCCGCTCGCGCGCCTCATCCTGCACCGCCCGACTGACGCCATGGGCAGAAAAAACCAAGGTCGCGCCGGGCGGCACATGATGGAGCTCTTCGATAAAAATCGCGCCTTTGGACTTGAGTTCGTCGACCACATAGGTGTTATGGACGATTTCATGGCGCACATATATCGGCGCGCCAAATTTGACGAGCGCGCGCTCGACGATTTCGATCGCCCGATCGACGCCGGCGCAAAAGCCACGCGGCTCGGCCAAAACGATTTCCTGCGGCAATGCGCCCGGCGTCATAGGACAGCCAGAATATGCACTTCGAAGCTCACCGGCTGGCCCGCCAGCGGATGGTTGAAGTCAAACAGCACCGCATCCCCACAGACTGCGTCATCGGGTCCCTCCTGTGCGCCGGTTCGCACCACGGCTCCAGCGTAACTGCTATGGCCGTTAGGCGATGGAAAGGCGACCACGTCGCCGACGTGGTAGTCCTGCTGCGGGTCCCCTATGCGACCGAGCAGTTTGCGCGTAACCCACTGCAGCATGTCGGACTGGCGCTGGCCAAATGCTGCACCGGCGGGCAGGTCAAACACAGCGCGATCGCCCTGGCGCATGCCGATCAGGCAGCGCTCAACCGGCGGCGACAAGGCTCCGGTTCCAAGCGACAGCGTCGCGGGCTTTCCGCCGAAGGTGTTGATGATGTCGCCGCTCTGTCCGCCAAGGCGGTAGTGCAGCGTCAAAAAAGAGGCGGGTTCTACAACGGGCTGGCAAGACGACATGGAACTCTCGATAAACTGCCTGTATTGTAAAAGCCGGCGAGATGCCGGCAAAAGCGCCCCCATGCCGCCCCAACACCTTCCCCCTGAGGTACGCCCACGCGAAAAGCTGCTCGCGCGTGGCGCCAGCGCACTGAGCGACGTCGAGTTGCTGGCACTGCTGCTGCGCACCGGGATCAAGGGAAAAGGCGTTCTGCAAATGGCCAGCGAGTTGCTGGCACTGCCGCGTGACAACGATGGCCGCGCGGGCTTTGACGGCATCGCGGGACTGCTCAATGCAAGCGCACATGATCTGGACCGGGTGAAGGGCTTGGGGCCAGCCAAGCGCTCCGAGCTGCTCGCGGTTCTGGAGCTGGCGCGCCGGGCGATGGCCCAGCAGCTGCGCCAGACCCAGTCGCTCGGGTCGCCACAGTTGGTCAAGCAGTATCTGCAGCTGCAGCTTGCGGCCAGGCCGCACGAGGTGTTCGCCGTGCTGTTTTTCGATGCGCAGAACCGACTGCTAGCGATGGAAGAACTGTTCCGCGGCACCCTGACACAAACCAGCGTGTACCCGCGCGAGGTGGTTGTGCGCGCCCTGCACCACCAGTGCGCGGCGGTCGTCCTGGCGCACAACCACCCCAGCGGATCGGTCCAGCCTTCGCGCTGCGACGAAGCGCTGACCCAGACCATCCGCAGCGCGCTGGCGCTGGTCGACATACGCGTTCTCGACCATGTCATCGTCGCTGCGGGCAACGCCCTGTCCATGGCCGAGGCAGGATTGCTGTGACCGCGACCGGAAAACGGGTGCAGTCGATGGCCGAGCTGAAGCTGGTCAAGCGCGCGATCGACCATCAGGCACGGTCGCTGGATCTGCACCAGGCGAAGATCGACGCCGAGCGCGTGCGGGCGCACACGCGCAGCGTCGGCGCGCGCGAGCTCTTCAGACGCGCCGCGGGGGCCGTACAGCCGCTGCCCGACCAGGGCCGGGTGCCGCTGCGCCAGACGCCGCCGGCGCCCATACCGATGCAGCGACTGCGGGACGAGCGCGCCGTGCTGCGCGAAGCCATCAGCGACGATTTCGACGCCGGCACCCTGCTCGACACCGATGAGCGGTTGAGCTATCGGCGTCAGGGAATTGGCGCCGATGTGGCGGACAAACTGCGCCGTGGCAAGTGGAGCATCCAGCGTCAGCTCGATCTGCACGGGCTGCGCAGCGACGATGCGCGCGACGCGCTCGCTGCCTTCCTGCGCGAGTCCTGCAAACAGGGTGTGCGCTGCGTTCGCGTGGTGCACGGCAAAGGACTGGGCTCGCCCGGAAAGGCACCAGTGCTTAAGAACAAGGTGCATGGCTGGCTGGCACAACGCAGTGAGGTTCTGGCCTTCGTGCAAGCACGCCCGCTCGACGGCGGCGCGGGCGCACTGGTGGTGCTTCTCAGGCCCGGCTCATGAAGGAACTTTTTAGGGTGCCGGGACTCGACCCAGCGGTGCAAAGGAGCTTTGATCGCGAACAGTTGACCGAGCTGAGTCTGCCAATGGCCACCAGCCTGATGGAAGGTGGCTTCGTGGCGGTCGTCGCCGCCAAGGCCTTTGATGTGGAGCCCTGGGTGATCGCTATCATCTCGGCCGCTCCGATGTTCGGAAACCTGTCGAGCTTTCTATGGAGCCGCATCGCGGCCGGACGGCCCAAAGTCCCGCTGGTGCTTGGGCTGCAGGCGATGGTGCTGCTGTGCGTCGCAGCGATTGCAGTGAGCCCACGCACGCCAGCCGGGGCATGGCTGGTACTGGCCAGCGTCATCGTCAGCCGTCTGCTAATTGCCGGAATCATCACCGTTCGCAGCGTCGCCTGGAGCTTGAACTACGAGCGAGCCCTGCGCGCTCGTATCACCGGTCGGCTGCAGGCACTCACCAGCATGGTGCTGGTCATCAGCACCGGCGGTGCCGCGTTGGTGCTGGACGAACACCCTGAAAACTTCCGCTGGATCTACGCGACCGGAGCGGCCCTGGGGATTTTGGGTCTGTGGGCATTCTCAGGCGTCACGGTCAGCGGCGAGAGGCGCCACCAGGTGCTCGAGCGGCGCGGTCGGCGCGATGCATCCGGGCGCAACTCCTTCTTCGCCATCCTGCGGGCCGACCCTTGCTATGCACGCTACCAGATGCACCAGTTCACCTCGGGATTCGCTGCAATGATGCTCGAGCCGCCGCTGGTCTACCTGGTCTCCAAACAGATCGGCGCGAGCTATGTGGCGAGCATCGGCATCATCATGCTGATTCCCTTTGTTCTCACCATGACGACGATGCCCTTGTGGGCACGCTATCTGGACCGCGTCCATGTGGCGGAGTTTCGCGCCCGACAAAACGCGCTGTGGGTCCTGGGAGTCGTGATCATGTTCTGGGGTGCGTGGCAGTTTTCGCTGCTGTGGCTTGCGCTCGGGCGAGTGATCACCGGCATCGTCAATGGCGGAGGCAGTTTGGCGTGGCAACTCGGACATAACGACTTTGCGCCCCGGGACCAGTTGGCGGACTACATGGGCATCCATGTCACGCTCACCGGTGTGCGCGGCGCCTTCGCGCCCTTTCTTGGAATGGCGCTGTACCTCGGCTGGGACGCCAAGCGCTGGCTGCCTGCGAGCCCCGGCATGGGCGCTTGGCTGTTCCTGCTGTCGGCCGCAATGGCGGTGCTCGCCTGGCGCGGCTTTGACAACGTGCGCCAATCGGTCGGCGAGCGCCAAACGGACCGATCGCCCGGCCACTGAACGCGTACCCCCATGCGCCGGCGCAACAGCGATCAGTCGCTCTGGTTGCGCATCCAGTCGGCGGTCTGAAAAAAGCTTTGCCGCAGTTGCACGCGCAGCGCGTCGTCCACGTCGGTCTGCGCCATCGCCTGCTCCATGCAGGCCAGCCATTGGTCGCGCTCGACGCTGCCTATGGCGAATGGCATGTGGCGCGCGCGCAGTCGCGGATGGCCAAAGCGTTCGGTGTAATGCTGCGGCCCCCCGGTCCAGCCGCACAAAAACCAGTACAGACGTTGGCGCGCGTTGGATAAATCGCGACCATGCACCGCGCGCAGCACGCAGTACGCCGGCTCCAGGTCCATCAGGTCATAAAAGCGCTCGGTCAGCCTGCGCAGGCCGGGCTCACCGCCGATACGCTCAAAAGCCGATGGGGACCCGGGCTGCGGCGTCATGAAGACGCCCGACGCAGCGTTTCGACCACCGGTCGACGCAGCACCTCGCGTAGCCCCCACCAGCCCGCCACCATCGCCAGCAGCGCACCGGCCAGTGCGCCGGCCAGTGGAACCCAGGGTGCTGCGGTCCAGTCGAAACCGAAGACATATTTCGCCAGAGCCCACCCGACGACGGTCGCCACCAGGCTGGCCAGAAAACCCGCCAACAGGCCCACGCCGGCGAGTTCGGCACGCTGCACCTGGCGCAGCAGACGGCTTTGGGCGCCCACAGCGCGCATGATCGCGAACTCGCGCGCACGCTCTTCGCGCGTCGCAGTGATGGCGGCGAACAGCACCAGCAACCCGGCCACCAGTGTGAATCCGAACAGAAACTCGACAGCACCGATCACCTGATCGAGCACGCGCTGCACCTGAGCCAGCGTGGCGCTGACGTCGACGTTGGTGATGTTCGGAAAATCACGCACCAGCGCGTTATCGAAGCCCTTGACGGCGGGCGCCTTGAACGCGCTCATGTACGTGCTCGGAACGTCGGCTAGCCGGGACACCGGGTAAATCGCGAAGAAGTTGGCGCGCATCGACCCCCAGTCGACCTTGCGCACCGAACTGATTCGCGACTCGACCGCGACGCCGCCGATGTCAAAGCGCACAAGGTCGCCGAGCTTGAGGTTGAGCGTCGTCGCGATGCCCTCCTCCATGCTGATCGCTCCCACCTCCTCGTTGGCCCATCGCCCGGCCACGATCTGGTTGTGCGCCGGTTGCTGCGCGCTGTGCGACAGGTTGAATTCGCGGTCCATCAGGCGCTTGGCACGTTCGTCGGCGAAATCGTCGGGCAGCACCGTCCTGCCGTTGATGGCCACCAGGCGCCCGCGAATCATCGGAAACCAGTCGTAGCTTCGAACGCCCGCTTCGCGCAGCACCCGTTGAAAAGCATCGCCCTGCTCGGGAACAATGTTGATGACGAAGCGATTGGGGGCATCAGCAGGCGTCGCCTTGCGCCAACTCGCGATCAGGTCGGTGCGCAGCAGCACCAGCAGCACCAGTGCCAGCAGGCCCAGCGCAAGGGCGCTGACCTGAACCACGGCGTAAGCAGGTCGCGCGGCAATCTGGCGCGTCGCCAGCACCAGCCAGCGCGGAGCCGTCGACTCGTTGACGCAGCGCCGCAACAGCTTGACCGCCATCCAACTTAGCACCGCAAACAGCAGCGCCGCACCCGCGAATCCACCCACGGCGATCAGGCCCAGCGACAGGTCACGGGTCGCCACCAGCAGCAGCGCGGCGAAACCAGCAACGCCCACGCCGAGCACTGCGAGCGACACCGGCTTGAGGTTGCCAACCTCACGGCGCATCACGCGCAGCGGCGGAACCCGCGCCAGTTGCAGAACCGGGGGCAGTCCAAAGGCCAGCAGCAGCGTCAGTCCCATGCCAAAGCCGAGCACCAAGGGAGCGATCCCGGGAGCCGGCAGCGCAACCTCTACCAGCCCCGCCAGCAGCCACACAAAAACATGGTGCACCGCAAAACCTGCCGCCACGCCGAGTGCGCTCGCTGCCACCCCGATGAGCGCGAACTCCAAGCTGTAGCTCAGCGCGATTGTTCGCTGGCTCAGCCCCAATACGCGCAGCATCGCGCAGTCATCGAGATGGCTGGCAGCAAAAGCGCGCGCGGCCAGCGCCACCGCCACCGCGCTCAGCATGGCCGCCAGCAAGGCGACCAGGTTGAGAAACTTTTCAGCACGGTCCATCGTCTGGCGCATTTCCGGACGCCCACCTTCGAGCGACTCCAGCCGCACACCGCGTACGGTGGGGTCCTCCAGCTGTCTGCTGACCCATTGCGAAAAGCGCTGCACCGCCGCGTCGTCGCCGGCCACGGCGAAACGGTAGCTCAGCCGGCTAGCGGGCTGAACCAGCGCGGTAGCCGGCAAGTCGGACTGGTTGATCATGATCCGCGGCGCAAAGCTCATGAAGCCGCCTCCACGGTCGGGCTCAAAGACGATGATGCGCGCGATCGTCTGGCGAGCGTCGCCTAGCAGCAGTTCGTCACCGACAGACAGGTTCAACGCCTCTAACAGGGAAGCGTCAACCCAGACCTCGCCACGGGCCGGGATGCCTTGCGTGGTCTGGCCCGGCGTGTCTGGCGCACTGGCCACGCGCAGGCGGCCACGCAGCGGATAACCTGCGCCGACCACCTTGAGCGCCACCAGCTTGCTCGCGCCGCCCCGTTCCTGCGTCGCACGGCCCATGGTCGGGAAACCGATCGAAACAGCGCTTGTCAATCCCAGCGCGCGCGCCTGCTCGACAAAGCTTGCGCTCGGTGGTCGGTCGCTACTCACGACCGCATCGCCGCCGAGCAACTGCCTGGCGTCGCGTTGCAAGCCGCCCTGAATGCGA
>Ga0214919_10002122_pt1 | contig 31574 bp, 36 predicted proteins | sample LL1503_MetaG_FD_177994 | JGI IMG/M metagenome (GOLD analysis project Ga0214919, IMG submission 177994) | Freshwater microbial communities from Lake Lanier, Atlanta, Georgia, United States - LL-1503 | ecosystem: Environmental > Aquatic > Freshwater > Lake | place: USA: Georgia | collected... | reverse complement strand
TACAGAAATGTAATTGTGAAATAGTATAATGCCCTTTTGGGTGCTTTTACACTATTGAGAAGGAGAATAACAACTTTTTATTTTTTATAAAAAGTTTGTCTCATTTTTCTTTTTGGTCGGTGTAATAAAAGGTGTAAATATTGGAAAAAATGTAAATGTATAAAAAAAATTATATATAAGAAATTATATAAAAATATCTGACTTTTCTATATAATGAACGTTGATCTAAATTTAGATAATTATGAATTAAAAGATATATTGGCTCTTTTTAAAATCAATTCTGATTTTGATGTTGCTGAATTACAAAAGGCAAAAAAAATGGTGTTAATGTCACATCCGGATAAGTCTAAATTACATCCTGATATTTTTCGTTTTTATTTGAAAGCGTATAAAAAATTATATGAAATATTTGAATTCAAAAACAAGGACAAACTACATCGTTCTTTGATTGATTATAAAAATATTGAAAACTATTTGGATGATAATAAAAAAACTATATTAGACAAGCATTTCTCTAAAAAAGAGAATAAAGAAGATTTTAACCGTTGGTTTAACAAAGAATTTGAAAAGAGTAATATTAAACGCGAAGATGAGAGTTCGGGATACGGTGACTGGTTAAGGTCAAATGAAGGGCTGGAAGATTTTAATTCATCTATTCAACTTTCACAATTGGGAGATGAAATTGAAGTGAGAAAGAAAAAAATAAGCCAGATGATTGTTTACAACGGTGTTAACGAGGTGGAATTTAACAATAAAGGAACGTATTTAACAGGTGATGTTCCAGAAAGCTTTAGCTCTGATTTATTTAGTCATTTACCTTATGAAGATTTAAGAAAAGCGCATACCGAAACTGTTGTACCAGTAACACAGGAGGATTATCATAATATGCCAAAATTTAAAAACCTGAATGATTTGCATTCTTATCGTGATTCTCAAGATATAACTCCTTTATCGCAAACTCATGCTTCTCAATATTTGGCAAATAAAAATAGATTGAATGAGCATCAATCCTCTGTAAACGCATATAAATTAGCGAAACAATTAGAAGAAACGACAAAGAAACAAGATAGTTATTGGGCAGGTATTAGCTACGTATTAGACAAAAGTGGGTGAAAAATTATAAAACTATTATATTATAATATATTATATGAAAGTAAATTTAAATATAATCATACTTTTTTTCATTCTTATTGGATTGGGAATATTACATAGAAGGTTTGAAGAAAAATGTGTCAAAGAAGAAAATGATTCTAATTACATAAGTATTCAGAAATTTTTATTAGATGGTGAGAGAATACATAAAAGCAAGAAGCCCATTCTTTGGATACACGTGCCATATGAATACAATTCCAGAAAATGGCACAGTTTTGGCTCACGCAGTTCTTTAGACTTAAATCAACCTTATTTATATTTGACAGTAAAGAGTATTTTGAACCAATGCGACGATTCCTTTACAATTTGTCTAATAGACGACGACTCCTTTGAGAAATTAATACCAAACTGGTCGGTTGATATGAGTCGTATTTCTGCGCCTATTTCAGATAATATAAGAAGATTGGGATTCATGAAATTAATTTATATTTATGGAGGAATGTTGTGTCCTATTTCCTTTTTATGTATGAAAGATTTGATTGGTATGTATAAAAAAGGAACTAGTCACAATCGTTTCTTTTTGTGCCAGACCAACAACCATAATATTACTTCTACTACTTATCATTTTTACCCCTCTATGATTTTTTCAGGAGCAAATAAAGAGAACCGTACTGTAGGAGAATTTATTGATTTTATGCAGCGTATCATATCTCATGATTTTACCGCTCAATCCGTGTTTTTAGGTGATTTTGATAGATGGTGTGAAAAAAGGGTGCAGAGTGGAAAAGTTAATATGATTGATGGAATGGAGATTGGTATTAAAACGGTTGACGACGACCCCATTTTATTGGAAGATTTGATTTCTCAGCAATATTTGAAACTTTATCCTGGAACTTATGGAATACTTATTCCTAGTGATGAAATATTAAAACGCCGAAATTATGAATGGTTTGCAAGGTTATCTCATAAACAAGTATTAGAAAGTAACACTATTATTGGAAATTATTTATTACTTTCTGTTGCACCAGATTCTAGAGGCGGTGTATTAGAACCGCTAAAAAATAAACCCGATTGGGTTGGTTTCTGGAAAACGCCGAATTATCCAGGGTTATACGGTTTAAAACCAAATTATTTAGGAAACGATTTAATAAAACAACAATACACAGGCCGTTAAAATACATATCATTAAAATATTTATTTTGTTTCAAAATAAATATTATTTGTTTTCTTTTATTTACCAAAATAACACATTTTCATTATATCACAACACAAAGTTTCTTCAATCAGGTCTATATCAAGGTTCATACTTAATAAAGAGATGGATGAATCTACCACTTCAAGCATAATATGTTTTTCAACATCTGGTAAAGGTAACAAAGATGAATTTAATATAATATCTAACGTAGTTTTTACAAGCAATATAATATTTTTGGCATTATATGAATTTATACTTAATGCATTTGATTTATATACATCAGTTAGTAGTTTTATTATTTGAGGAATGTCATGCGCATTTATTTTTCCATCTGAAAGAATGATCTTAATGTCATCTAATATATGATTGAATGTATCTGGAGATGATTTAATAAAAGTATTTATCCATTCAATTTCCACAGGTGTCAAATTGTAAGAGGGGGAATTCATTTTTTCCAAAAGTAATGTAGTTAGAGTAACTGTCTCGCTTAACCCAGAATTGTCTGAACTATCCATTATAATACAAATATATAATGTTTTTTACATATATTTTTATTCATTACACATGTTTTACATTTTCAATCACAAATAAAAAATACTTAAACGTATTCTGTTATTTACAATATGACAGGTTTATTTCTTTGTATTACAGAATTGTCTAAAAATACATATAAATTGTTAGCAAAACAATTTGTATTATATGATGTCCGAAATGAGCAATTCTATTTATATGGAAAACGTAACGACACATATTCATTTTCATATGATCCATACACGTTTACATGTGAATCTATACCAGATTTAGCTAGTTTCATTAAATACACGAATGTGAATTCAGATTCTATTCGTGTAACCTATTTATACAACTATTCGGATTTACCTGAATGTATAAGAGATGTAAATTATGATTTATTAGACAAAACTCAAGCGAATCGTTTGATTGTTTCTAAGAATTATGATTGTTTAAAGATAAAAACAATTAAAAAAATGCTCAGGTTTTTAAATTCTCTATGTGAATACTAAAAACACATTATATGTATATAAAATATTGAATATCATACAAAGAATTTTCGTATTTAATTTTTGACGTGTAAACGATTTTATTCGAATTACAAATTTGTCTTAATACAGTAGTCATTTTTTTGTAATCTATTTCTCCTTCTGCGTATTTTTGTTTAGATAAATAGTAATAAGGTTTAATTTTTTCTAAAAAATCGATGAATAAATTATTTACAACTCCCTTTTTAAACGATACATTATTAAATAAATAATACTTGCTGGCTTTAAAACATACTTGATGAAGTAATTCAAACAAAAAATCATTTGGAATTTGTTTTTTAAATATTTGTGTGGACATATATATTATTATATTATTAAAAGTTTTTTAAACGCACAATAAAATTAAGGTTTGTTTATCAAATGTATAATGTTATTAGTAAATAAAGCTAATTCAATCTCATCTTCATGAATATTACTAAACACCGTTATGTATTTACAAATACATGGTATAATACAATATTTTTCTTCATCTGTAAGAAGATTAGTTGTCTTAATGAAAAAAAAATAATTATCTAAAATATCCATTACAGAAAATCCTTTATCATATGTGTCGTATAATAATTGAATCGCATCAAACAACCTGTTTTCTTTTAATAAAGATGTATAGTTTTCAAAGGTTAAAAAACTAATATTGCTACACAATTTTATCGCTAAATCTAATGTTATATTTTCATTCAATAATTTGAATTTTTCCATATAATTAAGCAAAATTTTTATGGTATTGTTAGAAATAGCTACAATAAATTGTTCTGCGTCAGGGTCAATATGAATATTTTCGTGTGTTTTTATCTTTTTAATAATTCTGAACATGTTTTCTTTTTCTAAATTATTAATTTTAATAATATTTAATCTGGATTGAATACTTTCAATCACTTTTTGAATATTTGTGCAGGACGAAATAAAAATAACATTTTTACTGAATTTATCTATACAATTTCTAAAAGCTTGTTGACTCTGTTCGTTAATTAAATCGATGTCATCTAAAATAATTATTTTTTTCTTATTCTTAATACTACAACATGATTGACAGAATGTTTTTACTTCTGTTCTATAATAATTGATTCCTTGTTCTTTCAAATTATTTATGTATAACACGTTTTCTTCATAATCTTTTGAAACACCTTGATAATATTCTCTTACAATTGCATTTAACAAACATGTTTTTCCACAAGCCATATCGCCTATAAACAGTATGTTTAACTGGTCCATTAAAATAAATGCTTTTAACATAACAAATAACTCATTATTAGATTCAAAATCTTTGAATACTAGAGGCTGGTATTTTTGAACGAATAGCTGATTTAAACTCATTAATTATTATACGTAATTTATTATTTAAGTATATCTAACATATTATTAATAAAATGTCAGAAGAGTCTTTTTATACAATTTTAGGAGTCAGCGAAAAGGCCACAAAGGATGAAATTAAAAAGGCATATCGTGCTCTTTCTCTCAAACATCATCCAGATAGAAATAATAACAGTCCAGAATCAAATATGATGTTTAAAAAAATAGGTGAAGCATATGAAACGTTGAGCGATACCGAAAAAAAAAATCAATATGATATGATGAACAATAATCCATTTTTTAAAATGAAATCGAGTAATATGGAAGCTTCTATAGATGAAATATTCCAAACTTTTTTTAGTGGAATGCCTGGAATGGGCATGCAAGGGATGCAAGGCATGGGAATGCCAGGGATGGGGATGCCAGGGATGGGAATGGGGATGCCAGGGATGGGGATGCAGGGAATGGGGATGCCTGGAGGAAAAATTCATGTATTTACTTCTAGAGGTGGATTTCCACAAGGATTTCCACAAGGATTTACAGAGGCATTAAGTAAGCCAACGCCAATCATAAAAACGATGGAAATTACTATGGAAAATGTCTTAAATGGAGCCACGCTGCCTTTAGATATTGAACGATGGCTTATAGAAAATGATATAAAAGTATTTGAAAAAGAAACACTTTACGTAACTATTCCAAAGGGTGTAGATGATAACGAAATCATTATTTTAAGAGAAAAAGGGAATGTATTAAACGAATTGTTAAAAGGAGACGTAAAAATATTTATAAAAGTGATTAACAATTCTTCTTTCGAGAGAAAGGGTTTGGATTTGTTCATGCACAAAAATATTTCTCTCAAAGAAGCTCTTTGTGGATTTACATTTGAGATAGAGTATATTAATGGAAAAACATACACATTAAATAATAACAGTAGAAACATTATTCCGCCTAATTATAAAAAGGTTATTCCTGATATGGGGTTAACACGTGAAAATACTACTGGAAATCTGATTATTCAATTTTACGTAGAATTCCCGGAGAAAATATCAGATGAAAACATTAAAAAATTAAGTGAAATTTTGTAATTTTCTAATAATATAATTTTGTATTATATATATATGAGTTTAAATACAAAATATCATGATCAATCTTCTGTAATTCCTAACACTAGTGAAGCGGTACGTTTTTCATTTATGATTACCTACACTATTATGTTAACTACAGCTACTATTACTATTATTGAGGCATTAAGAACACAAATTCCAGAAGTAAGACATGTATTAAATTTAGAAACAGCTATTTCATTAATTGCAGGATATTATTATGGTATTTTTATTAGTAAAGTAGAAGATAAAACAAACCCGATTGACTGGTTAGAAATCACAAAGATAAGATATGTTGATTGGTGTATTACCACCCCCCTTATGTTAATCACATTATGTTTAGTTTTAGGAATAAATTCAAAAAAACCAATCCATTTAACTACCATGATTTCTATTGTTGCACTCAATTATCTCATGTTGTTTATTGGATATTACGGTGTTATACATCCTTCTGTAAAATTGATGGCTATGATTGGAGGGTTTATTCCCTTTATTGCCATGTTTTATTTAGTGTACAAAAACTTCTATGGCTCTGGTATTATAGTCAATAAAGTATTGTTTGGTCTTTATTTAGTCGTGTGGGCGATGTATGGTGTCGTGTATATGTTTCCAGAAATATATAAAAATGTTTGTATGAACATACTTGATTTAATTGCCAAATGCTTGATTGGTCTCGGACTATGGGTGTATTATTCAAAAATAATCAACCGTATTTAGAAATCAGATAAAATCGGATAAAAATGATAAACATAAAAATGATATTATTATATTAAGTATTATAAATGGCTGGAAGACCTAGAAGAATACGAAGTATACAATCCTATATCAACCATATTGATGCACATACTTTTTCAGGACCGATGAAAGCAGGAACTGCACCGAGTATAGGCGTTACACATCATTATTGGCAAATATATAATGCGATGGCAACCAGAAAACCTGATATGATTAAAAAAAGTTACAGGAATATGGTATTTTTAAATATTAATCCTTCTCAGACACCTGTTCCTCAAGGATTTAGACAGTCTGTAAATTACAATTATAATTATTTTCCTGACTGGAATTCGAGTCATCAATTTTATTAACTTTTGTATTTTTAACAATAATTATCTTTATTATAAACAGGATTTATAATAAATAGGATTTATAATACATTTAATGGGTGTTATTTGATACCACGTTCCAATTTACATCAATACGACTATAAAATCTTCCACATAATTGATTTTTATTACATGCTGTTGCATGAATTAATTTAGAGCGCCTTACAGACGTGCTTAACGCTCCTACACCTGCTCCAGGAACATACTTATTATAAATATTAGTTGGTCTATTACATATTAAACCATAGGGAAGAACCCTTCTGGTTCCACTACCTGTGTTTTTCTTATACAAAAATCCATGTGGACCATACCAAAATTGACCATTCGAAGGCATTATATCATAAATGAATATTTTAATTTTTACAATAAACCTTGTATCTTTTATGAAATTAAAATTAACTAATTTTTCGGGTAGGAATTTCTGTGCTTACAAGATAAATAGAATTTTCTGTAATAACAATATACTCTGTTCCACTTTTATAAAATTTTACAATACTTGACGTGTATTCATCTTCTGATTTGACCAATAACTTTTCTCCATTCTCCTTTACTCCAATCAACGCTTTCTTATCTAGAGAACCAGTCCAATAATCAAGCATGATAGGCTTATCTTCTACGATTGAAAGTTTTACAGCATGTTTTAATGTTGTGTCTGACGGCAACTTATATTCTTGCACGGGTTTTTCTTCGCTCATTTATATTAATGTATTTACTAATTCTTTAAATACTTATTTATAATAAAATTAAAATGATTTTGTATAGTAAATATATTTTATTTGGATATTAAAATATAATTAAAATATAATGAATACGCCCGTTGATATCAACATCAATCAACGTTTTGAATTGGCCAATACAGAAAATTATTATTCTTCTATAGAAACATCGAGATCTATTATTTTAAGCAAGTACATCCTTTTATTAATGGATTATATCAGATTGATTTTAGATAAAACAAAAAATAAAACATATTTTAAATTTGTCATTATTCGTGGATTAAATACTATGACAAATGTATTTAACACCATTCTTTATTTCACTAAAAATGTAGAGCTTGCATTCTCTTACAGTCAAAAGTCTTTTTATTTGTATATTGAATTTGTGAAACAAATTAGTCATGACGAAAATACATTTTTGCAATTAAATACGAAAGATGCTATTATGTATGTATACAAAAAAACAATTCACGAATTAAATCACACATTCATAAAAAATATGGAATCTAATTCTATAGAAGATAATAAATTAAATGTAGTAAAAGAATACATTACCATATATGAAAATATTTTTATTCATTTTTTAAACAAGTATGATTTCGTTGATTCGTGTGATAACCCGCATTTGATTATTATGGAAAACATATTCAATAATATAAATATTGAATTAACCAAAGAAAAACTATTTAAGTTAAACCTATGTATTAATAAACTAAGTACAATTAAAAAAATAGATACCTATTTAGAATGCATTTTACAGATAGTAACACATGCAACAAAAATAAACCAATACGATTTTTCTGAAAAATTTCTCTCCGGAATGTTTGATACTTATGCGCAAAATGAAAACACACCGCTTTTTATAGAATGGCTGAAAAATTAAAATGTAGTTAAACTTTACTAATCAATATCGTCTTTTTTCTAATTTTCTTCTTTTTATCTTTATTCTTTAGATTTTTTTCTGTCATTTCAGCAAAATTAACATTCTTTTGACATATAGTTGCATGTTCCACATTAAGAATTCCTTTTAAATATTCATAAATACAGAATAACACACTTTCATCGCATTTTCCAACAATTAAAATACTTCCTGTTCGAAAAACCATAAAAGATATTTTTTTGATATTTTTATATAACTCTTTATTCTTTTCACTTATTTGGCATCCATTCTGAGTAATAATATCTGTGTTATAATAAAACTTACACTGAATACCTGGATACGAACAAGGGTCGTAAATAGATTGAATATTATATTTGTATTTTAAAATTTCATTAAATTCTTCTCGGTTTATATAAAATCCACAATTAAAATTAGAATTTATCAACACCGTTTCACAACTGTCTTGCTTGTAGTCAAGCGGTTCTTCCATATGCGGTTGCAAAATATTACGAATCATATTTATTATGATCTCAAACGTTACGTCATTTTTAATACCGGGTATTTCTAATTTTCCTGTATTAAACACCTTTACATGAAACTCTTTATAAATGCCTTCCACTTTAATTCTTAAAATCAAGACAAAACAATTATAAAAGGCACTCTTCTTTTTGCAACGATAACTCATTAAATCTTTTCTTGAAAGACCAATACTAATTTTTCGAATATCTTTAAATTTGATTCTTCCTTCCGGATTATTAATACTAGTAATCACGTGCTCTTCCACATATTTTTCCTTTTTGAGATTTTCTTGCAAAACAGATAATTCACTCATATCAAACGAATTAATTTTTATCTGTTTTTTTATTACTCCATCACACGGTTTTGCATAAGGAATTATAGGTATTTTCCAAAATATTTTCAAGTCAATTTGTTTATTCAAATAGGCGATTTTAGTTTTGGTAGAGATATAAATGGGCGAACAATCGGGAATCACGCCTATTTCTTGTATATTTCCAGAAAGAATTTCTTCTTTAGGAAAATAAGTATTTTCATCTTCACCATCTTCATCTGACGATAAACACTCATAGTTAGAAGAAATAAAATTCTCCCATTCTTTATTTACAAAATTGTTTTCAAGAATTTCCATTCTTATAATATTATCTCTTGTCTTTATGTTCTTTAAATTATTTTATTTCAATTATTTTATTTCAATTATTTTATTTATATAGTATAATTATGGAACGAGAAAACAAAATAAAATCTAATGATATTCCTATTGCTCATAAAAATACAAATTTAAATAATCAGTATTCATTAAAAAATCAAATATTTGACCCTTTTAAAAACTCTCCACCTAATGAATTTATTCGCAAATTAAAAATTCGCATGAGAACCAAGCAATAAAGAAAAACGTGATAATGAATAGTATACATACAATTGATTGTTATACGAATCATCTAAATGCATTATGTATTCCACAAAATTTATGAATTTTTCATTCACATATTGAGGTTTATTGCGAATAATATAATTTATATAATTTTTTATAATGTTTTTTTTGTTTATATTGTATTTTATGCTTATTTCTGAAATATAATTAAACAACGCGACGTGTGTGTTCTTTTGTAATATTTGTTCTGTTAAATCCTCCCATACTTTATTGTCTATTACACACAAAATATTCTTTTCTGTTGATTCTATTGTTTCCGGTTTTTGTATTTTTATAATATCTTGATTTGTTTGCATAAAATTAATCATACTTCTTATATCTGATTTGAATAATTCTTGAATACTTATTAATGATTTTTTGGTCATAAATAATTCTTCTTGATTTGAAATATTTTCTAAAAAATACAATATTTCATTTTGCGGTAGTTGATTAAAACGTAATTTTATAAATTCATTCTGTAATCCTTCGTCTATTTTACTTATGTAATTACATATAAGGCAAAACCTTACAGAAGAGGTATAGTTTTGTAATAAATAACGTAGAGCTTGTTGCGCATTTTTTGTAGTGTAATCTACCTCATCCAGTATAACAAATTTTACTCCATTATTAAACAACGGTTTTGAATTTACAAAATTATTTATTTGATTTCTAATAATGTCAATACCTCTTTCATCCGATGCATTTAAATGTATAACTAAATCTTTGTTTTTTATTCCTATTTTTTCTTGATAAGACCTAATTAAATTAATTATTGTTGTTGTTTTACCCGTTCCAGGAGGACCGAAAAAAAGGAGATTTGGAAAATGACCTGTATCAATAATATTTTGTAAGATTTGCTTGTTTAGCGGGTCTAATATAATATTATCGAAATACTTAGGTCTATATTTTTCCATCCAAGGGACTGATATATTTAAATTCATTATTATAACAATCTTGTTTATTATTTAATATTTTTATCTAATAAATATTTTTTATCTAATTTTATCTAATTTTTATCTAATTTTTATCTAATTTTTATCTAATTTTTATCTAATTTTACCTAATTTTTATCTAATTTTATCTAATTTTTATCTAATTTTACCTAATTTATGCAATTATTCATTCCTCGTAAAATTCAGATATTATATTTTAAAAGGATTTAAATTGTATTTACAGTATTTTATTAAAATGACTAAGAAAGAATCTGTAAAACCTAAAAAAACTGTGGATAGTTTAAATTTACAATTGTCTCCAAGCGAGTTATTAACTGAGAGTTTTTCAGAACTAAACAAAATAGAACCGGAAATAGCAGAATCAAACGAAGATACGAATATCTCAAACCCAAGTACTGTAAAAAAAAGAGGAAGAAAACCAAAAGGCGGTAAAATCGTTCAACCCTTATTACCTCTAAATAATGTTGTTGAACAAAAGCCGAATGTTATTTTACATTTAAAGTGTTGCCTAAAAGATTTAGAAAATAATAATTTTAAAAATTCAATCGAAAGTTATCATTTTTCTAAAAATGATTTAAATTATGAAGTTCTTTCTAATGTATCCGTTACGACCGATACAAAGGCAAATACACTTGTGTTTGATGATTATGGCTCTAAAAATCAAGACACAAAACAAACGTGGCAAAAGCTAAAAATACTGGAAAACAATTTACATATTAATAACATAAACGATACCAAATCAGATTGTTTTTGGTGCACGTGTGGGTTTGATAACCCTCCTATTTATATCCCTAAACATTTTGTTCAAAATTCATATCATGTATACGGATGTTTTTGCAGTCCAGAATGTGCAACTGCATTTTTAATGCAAGAAAATATAGATAGTTCTGCAAAATTTGAAAGATATCAATTGTTAAATCATATATATTCAAAAGTGTATGAATATAAAAAAAATATTAAGCCAGCACCATCTCCCTATTACATGTTGGATAAATATTATGGTAATCTCACTATTCAAGAGTATAGAAGTTTATTAAAAAATGACAGATTATTTTTGATTGTAGATAAACCGCTTACTAGAATATTACCTGAACTCCACGAAGATAATGATGATTTTATTATTAATAACAAAATTATTCCTTCAAATAATAACCAAACGAAAACAAAACTTCGTAGAAAAGTTCCAGGGAAAAATAATATTGTCCAAGAACAATTTGGGCTGACTCAATTATAATTTACACGCATTTGGGAGTTTAGTTCTTTTATTAAAATCACACATAACTTCATCTAAATTATATCTAATTTGTTTATAAATTTCTTGATTTAATGATTTTATCGTTTCCTTTTTTTCAGTAATTCCTAAATAATCTCGAATGACTAATATTTCATTCGACTGAAACTGTTCTAATTTTTCCGACGCTTCTTTTTCATTATAATTAGTTTGACGCATTATTAATTCGATTTTTGATTTGATAACTTCTCTTTGGGTGTTTGCTTGATTTTCTTCTGCTTGGATTTTTTCTTGATTTTCTGCTTGAGTGTTTGTTTCCATTCTTTATGATATTAGATAAATTATTTTTTAAACCATATTAAACGAATAATTATATATAAAATAATGAATTGCAATATGACAAATACAAGTAATATAACAAATATGAATTATTTTAATGATCAATCAGTATTAGCGAAATTGACAGGATTAGATTATTTAGGGTTAGATCAGTTAGATTTAGATCATGTAAAAAAAGACATTTCGTTATCTTTTATTGAATACGTTGTAAATCAAGTGTTCTTAGAGATTGGTTCTTTTCATAATGAAAATGTTTATCGTGAAGCGATGTTATATGAGTTCAGATCAAAAGGTTATACTGTATCGAGTGAAGTATCTGTTCCTATAAAATATAAAGATACCTTACTTTCTTATGTTCATGGAAGAATTGATATATTATTAGAGAACGATATTGTGATAGAATTAAAAGCAATCAGTACAAAAGATTTAGGACTTGCAACTCAACAATGTAAATCTTATATGAAATGTTTAAATAAATCTAAAGGATACGTTATTAATTTTTCAAAAACAGAAAAAGGAAGACCCGTTATTCAAGAAATAACTCTGGATGAAACAAATACATGTGCAGAGAATGATATTCGTGAAATTAGTAAAGGGATTCAACAAAATAATAAAACAATTGAGCTAATATTACAAAAAATGGAAAATTTAGAAATTTGTATTCGTGGCATTCATGAAAAACATGAAAACGTACCACCAAACCATTTAACAAATGATATTGAAATAATTAAAATGCAATTAAATAATTTGCATATAAACGCCATGAAAAAAGATAATATTGTGTTGTTGATTGACGAAAAGGAAAAAGATGCAACGGACGCGGAAACCGATGCGGAAACGGAAGATGAGGATAAAGAGGCTGAAGCTGATACTGACTCTGAAGCTGAAACGGAAGAAGAACCTCAAGCTGAAGCTGAAACAGAAAAAGAACCTCAAGCTGATGAATATGAAACGGAAGAAGAACCTCAAGCTGATGAAGCTGAATGCGAACCTGATGCGGAACCTGAACCTGCGGAACCTTCAGCTGAAGAGGAAGAGGAGGAATTATTCGAAATAGAGATTGATGATATTACTTATTGCACAAACAACGAAGAAACTGGAGTTATTTACGAAGTTTTAAAAGATGGAAATGTAGGAAAAGCAGTCGGATATTTAAAAGACGGAGAACCTATTTTTACATAAAATAATAAAATTCTATAATATAGCTTCCCGATGTTATGCATGCCTTCGATTATATATTTAATTTTTTCTATTACTCAAATTGTTATTGATACTTTCAAAGGATTGTACAATACTGCTTTGATGAAATTTGTGGTAATGATTGTAGTAACATTTTTGTTAAATTACCTTTGTAAATCAGGATTAACGGTTGTTTCTTGGATAATTGTATTTGTTCCATTTATTTTAATGACTGTTACCGTAACATTATTGTTATATTATTTTGGTTTGGATGCTTCTTCTGGAACAGTTGACTATAATTGTAAAAATTATCCTGTATCTAATGATTCTTCTGGAAATATTATAATTTATGACCCAAATTATAATTATGTAACAAATCCGGCCTATTACAAAGCTCCCAATATAATTATTCCGAATCCTTCAAATACTTAACTTCAAATACTTAGATAAAACTATATAAATATATTTCAATATTATATTTATGTTTCCTTTTTGTCCATGGGGTTTTTTCCGTAAAGTAGCCAATTATGGATTTGAACTTTCTTATGTTTTTTTACTAGCTTTTTTTCTAAAAACAGAATTTCCCACGTATTTTGAAAAGGGAATAATAAATGTTTCATACAATATTATCTTTTACTATAGCAAAGCCGAATTAACTTTTTTAAAATGCAAAAAACAGATTGTTAAATATACTAAAGAATTATTAAATAGTACTCCTGTATTCTTCTTGTTTAAAACTATAAAAAGTTATAAAAAATATTTTTTCAAAAGTGTTGTGAATGAAATACAATTTATTAAAGATAATAATATTGTATTTGAAACAACCAAAGATACTTTGCTAGCATTATCTGGTGTAGAACTATTACGCGAAAAACCAGAGTTTGACTTTATTATTTTTTCAGATTACAGCGCAAAATCAGACGCAGTTCCCAAACTGGTATTTTATTCTTTTCCATCTAAAGAACAATTAAATTATGAATTAGCATCCACAAAAAGTATAATGACATGTAAAATCACCTTTTCAGGTTATGAATATTTATATAATTTTTTTAAACCACATGATTATAATTATTTTGTAGTAGGTAATGTATTCAATAATGTATTCATCGAATATTTTGTAAAAACACATTCATTACAAACAGGATTGACAAAATACGATTTTAATCAATCTACCATAGAAATTATTGACCAAGACGTAAATATAATTAAAGTTCATAATAGCGAAAAAATAAAAATTCAAAAAGACAATATTACAGTTGAATCTTAAAATAATATCTATTATTAAAATGATATAAAAAATATTACTGATAATAAAACATAATGCTTAGTCCGCATAAAGAACAACATACAATTACGACTGAATACAATAATTTATCTGATAAATGGACTCTTTGGGCACATTTACCACATGACACAGATTGGAGCATCAATAGTTACAAAAATGTATATACAGTTTCATGTGTAGAAAACACAATTGCTTTAATTGAAACATTACCTGATATATTAGTTAAAAATTGTATGTTGTTCTTTATGCGTGACGGTATAAAACCTATTTGGGAAGACGAAAAAAATCGTAATGGTGGATGTTTTTCTTATAAAGTGATCGAGAAAAATGTGCCTTCTACATGGAAACAATTATGTTATCTAGTAGCAGGACAAACAATAAGTGAAAATAAAACATTCGCCAATAAAGTTACAGGAATTACTATTTCACCGAAAAAAAAGTTTTGCATTATCAAAATTTGGATGAATGATTGTGATAATCAAAACCCGGAAGTGATAACAAATGAAATAAAAGATATTTCTCCACACGGATGTTTATTTAAAAAACATGCTCCTGAATATTAGAGTGACTGAAAGTTTTTTTGGTATAATTTATTATTTTTTGTATAATGATTTTTTGTATAATGATTTTTTGTATAATGATTTTTTTGTATAATGATTTTTTGTATAATGATTTTTTTTGTTAATTTTTTTAGCATAACAAAATACGTTACACAGGAAAAGGACGTTGTTTAGCGTCCATTACTAAAGGTTCTGGAATTAATGTTGCTTTCTTTTCATATATGTTTACACTTTCAAGTTTCGCTAATTCCGGAACAAAACAAGGAGCACGATTTACTAAATTGGTAGAATTAATTCCAAACAAAAAAGATTCAATATCGGGTGCATTATATGATAATTTATCCCAAGGCGTTTGTGCAGGATTCAAACCATTACCAGCTAATCGTGAGTTATATGCTGCTCCATATTGCGAATTTGGATACAAAGTGTATTGTCTGGATTGTGAATATTGACGTTCTTCTAAACAATAATTGCCTGGAGTATTTTTATTACGGGTAGAAGCCATTATTTATATAAATTATTATTTTATATAAATATTTTATTATAATTCTTCTCAATCTTTTTCTAAAATACTTTTTATTAAATGCGTGTTTAGAATTTTTCCATTTTCTAAAAAATCACATACACACCGATGAAATAAATACAAGTAATCATATGAAAACAAAATATACATTCCTGATTCTATGTCAGGCATATTCATCTTGGTTGCAATTTCTTTCATGCAAAAAAGTAAATCTTCATTTTCTTTTAGTTTTTCATACAATTCGTGTAATTTATCACGAATAACAAAGTCGTCATATTCTTCTAAAGTAAAAATATTCAAAAATTCTTGTCTGTACAAACAATTTCTAATGAATGTTTTCTCTCTTTCCGTAATATTATCAGTTTCCAAAAAAACTTCAGAATGATAAGTACATTCCACATGTGTATCGTACATTTACATACTATAAATGTATTTATTTATACCCTTTCTAAAGCTTTACACATATTGAGTATTGGTGTGTTTTCCAAAATAATCACCGTCGCGCGTTAATTCACGGGACGGGACACCACCGCGTACCCAACCTTCTGAAGCAACACCTTCCACAGAATGAACTGGATTTGTCACTTGGTCTTTTACACTTGCCAAAAGTGGGGTTTGATGGTATTTTGTAAAACTTTTTTCGCTCAAATTGTTTATACTCTTTTTATTCAAAACCGCTTCGCCTTGTTGTATTTGAGATTCCACAATCGGATTAACAGCACCTCTTCCTAAATAAGGAACGGTGGCAAACGGACGTTGAAACAAATCTATTCTACATTTTGGGTGTGTTTGAATAGTTCCTATTTGCAATTTAGAACTGGTATTGATATTACATCCTCCAGCCCCTACGTTATAACCTCCGTTATAGAAAATTCCGGGTTGAGTAGTTGCTAATTCAATCGGCTTTTTCATCGAGCAGTCTGAAGCAAAATAGTTTTGTAACATATAATTACAAAAACCAGCATTTTGAATAGTATTTTGGTCTATGCAACAATTGTCATTTCCTATTCTTGCCATATTTTCGAATGTATAAGAAGTACTAGACATTTTTATATATATACAATATTTTTTATATATAAAACCTTAATTATTTCTAAAACGGATCCGAGAATCTTTCGAGAGAATAGATTGCTATAATTAATACAACGTGTAACGATAATTGTCTTGAACACGTGCAAAATCACCATCTGGTCCAGAGCTTTTACCGGATGGCATGTTCCCGTACAAAAACTGAGCATAAGCACCTTGGTCGTTTGTGACACGGGTGTTTGCTGTAGAATAAAAAATACGATTTGATTGGTCTAAATTAAATTTCTCCCACAAATCTCCGTATAGTTGTTTGTTCGTGTTTTTTATTTCAGGATTCATATATTGAACACTTTTTTTCACATTTTTTGTGATGTCGTCTTCCACTTCGGGATTAAAACACGGGGGGGCGGGTTTTCTCTCGGGGTCATCCATTATTTCAGTCAAAAGAACATTTCCGAATGGATTTTTCTTATGAATATTTTTAAAATCCTTTTTTAGAGCCCTTTGCAGCGTAGCAGGATTTGTGATGACTTTTTCATTTTCATTACTCATCGCCGATGAACTAGAAGTAGAATCACTAGAACTGTCTTTAAATACTCTTTTATTATCAAACAACCCATATACATTATCTCCTATCACGACAAACCCATCTTTTTTATCACTTCGTATTTTGAAATAAGTAAAAATAGCTAATACCGTTAATATTCCAACTAACAATATCCTAACACTTCCTGTCGCTACATACCCTAAAAAAGTAATTAAAATAATGACTCTTGTAATAGCATTTAATTTTTGTTCATAACACATTTCTTTTGTCGGCCATAATTCAAATACAAATTCTTTATTAAATATAATAGTTGGTTCATTTATCCAAAACGGAATACTCATTATATATATAACATTACTTAATTTTTAAAAAATACATTAAAACGGCTTTATTTGGTTTTATTTCTTCTTTTTATTCTTTTTTTTCTTATCTGATTTGTCTGAAGAGTCTGTTTTTCCTACATTAAACAATTGTTCTAATTGTTCATCCGATAATGCTGGTTGAAATGGTTGATATGATTCTGAAATCGGATTTTCTTTTCTTCGTGAAGCTGTCTTTGTCTGTTCTTTTTGCATGTTCTGTATAATTTCCATCGTTTTATTTATTTGGTCTAAATTTTGGTTCAAGTTGGCATTTGCATTCTGATTTGCATTCTGATTTGTATTCGCGTTTTTTCCTAATCCTGATAACCCTGATAACCCAGACATTCCCATTTTACTTAATAAAGATTGAATATCCATTCCTGGGATATCTTTCATTTTACCCATCATCTGAGTCGCTTCTGAAATAAGTTCGCTTTCTTTTATTTCGCCAGATTTAATGCGAGTTTCCAATTTATCTCCTACATTTTTTACCAAATTCATCAATTGAGCAGGATTTTTCATCATTTGTTCAAAAGCTCCTTTCATATCAGTAACATTTTCCATATCCATATTTAAATTCTCAGCCGTTTCTTCTGCAATTTCTTTTGCGAGTTTTCCTAATTTTCCGTCCAACATTCCAGATATGTGGTTATGAATATGGTCTGCATTCGGCATAGCATGTGATGTTTCAGGATTCTCAAACAATACTTGCATTTTATTCAACGTTTCTTCTAATTTGGTTTTAAAATCTTCTTGATTGAATGCTTCATAAAATTTGTCAGAGTCCCCAAAAGCATCTTTGTTTTGAATAGAACCGACAATAGAAAACATTATTAATTGTAAATATTTCCACATCGTTTCACGGGTTTTGTCACTAATATCAAACTGCCACAAGTTTTTAAAATGAATATGAGGTAAAAACTCTGTATCTACCACCGAATCTTCTTGGAATATTTCGTTATTTTCATACAAAATATCAAAAAATCGTGGAGGAAACTTCTTTTGAGCAAATTTGAATAAAAATAAGATACTATCTGCTCTAGACTTTTCTATTTTTTCTTTTCTCTCTCTTTCGTCATCTATATAATCAAAAGTAGAAGAAGGTTTCCACCATTTTGCTATTAAAGAATTCATTTCTGGAAAGGTATTTTGAATATCTTCCACTAAATCTTTCATCACCTTTGAAAACTCTTCTGGAATCACAATTTCTGTTTCAGTCATATATGTTTGATATAAAGATTATTTTTTAAATCAAACTAATTGTAAATTATTTATTTTTTTGGGGTTCTTTTCTTTCCTTTCACTTTTTTCATTCCGGCTTTTCTAGTTTTCTTTCCAGCGCTATACTGTCCTTGAGATGCATTAATGTTCGGATTTCTCCTATTTTGATAACTTTTATAAGAACCATACGCGGTTCCCATAGCTGAAACATGAGAGGTAACACCTAAAAAAGCAGATTTCCCAAATTGATTGAGACCTCTAATATTTTCATATGTTGGCATATTTATAAATTCTAATAATACTTTTTTCATTTGCGCAATTGATTCATCTTGATGATATCTTTTTGTACGCAAATCTATACTATTTTTACTAGAAACACAAGCCAAAATACTTTTTTTCATATCAAACCCAGATCTTGCGGCACTAATAAATCCAGACGAGGCGGATATATTTTTGATATCGTTATTATTCATATTGTAAACATCTATTAATGTTTGTTTTATGCTTGCATCCCTTGATGCAATTCTACTCTGTCTTTGATCAGGCGTTTCTGAATTGCGATTAAATTTTGACTGTGTTTTAAAATATTCAATCTTAGACGCAATACTATTTCCAATACAAGTTCTGAACCATTTTAAATCGGATTGGGTTGAACCGTAAGAATTTTGAGGTGTTTGACCGATACTGTATCCTGGAATTTGCTGATTCTGGATTTGCTGATTCGGGATTTGCTGATTCGGATTTGATTGTGTAGATTTACCAAATAACCAACTCATTTATATATTATTTATACATTATTTATATATTATTTATACAATTACACAATAAATCATAATTCACATAAACTCGCCAACTTTGTTAAATTTTGAATATATTTCATCGTCTTTTCTTGATTTTCCGAACTCATCTGTTTAATAGGTTCTCTCAAACGATTGATTGATTCCATGATTTTGTTTGAATTACCACTATTTTCTAAATCAGAAGAATAATCTTTGTTAATAAAAAAACCAATATCACCCTTTTCTATCTCTGCTTTGTATTTAGAAACAATATACATATTCCATATCTTAACAATCATCTTTGGGTTGGCTTTTCTTATAGCAATCAACGAATTTTTGGCTACTAAAATATCATGATCTTCGGGAAACACATTCTGAATATCTGTAACAAATTCTACAAACTGATCATTAAAAATGGTTACTATATTTGTAGCGCTCATTTTATTATTGTACCATTTCTTTTTATATTGTTTTTATTTAATTTATATTTTTTGTATTTGTCTAATTTTTGTCTTTTTCATTTTTACTTGTTAAAACCCCTGTTTTCTATCTCCTGAAATTTGTTGAAATTCTTGCTCTCTCTGGCTTTGTAGTTTTTCAATAGACACATCTGCGGAAATCTTTCCCGATTTATAATTAACATCATCTTCAGGTGTATTAATTTTATCTATATAATTTAAATCAACATAATTATGCATTTGTCGTATTCCTCCATCTCCTTTTGCAGCCAAAGAATCCGAATCCATATCTAGAAAGCTATATTGATCTGACACAATATTATTAAATCCACCATCAAAAGAAAAAGCCATCGGTTCTAAATTATTATTGGTGGCTTGTCGAATATTTGATTGTTGTTTAGGCTTGAAATATTGTAAAATAAATTCACCATAAAGAATATTGTATCCTTCATTCAATAAAAGAAGAGCTGGAACACGTGTTATGTTTTCAGGCATGATTATTTTTTGTCCATTTTCTAAAACAATAAAAACCTTGTTATTGGCCTCTTTCACTCTTTTATCAATACATATAAAATGTATCTCTTTTTGTAAATTCGTTTTTGTTAAAGTTTGCAACAATTTCTTTGAATGTTCGCAATAATTACTATAATATAATATGCAACTCATTTATTCTATAATAATTTTATTGAATCGTCTTTTTAACTCATTTTAATAGTTAAAAATACTTTATTAAAAAAAATGAATTTAATAATAAAGTATTAAATATATAATACTACTAAATACTATGAATCCCGTTATTGATTTCATTTCTGCAAAGGACGACATATTACAATTTACGTTATCTGGAGTTAACGTAAGTATTGCCAATTCTTTGCGTAGAACCGTTTTGTCTGACATTCCTTTGGTCGTATTCAAAACATCTCCTTATGAAGAAAATCGTGCAAATATTTTGGTCAATACCTCCAGATTAAATAATGAAATCCTCAAACAACGATTGAGTTGTATTCCGATCCATATCAACAATCTTAAAGAGTTTCCTTTAAAAAATTATCAATTAGAAATAAATGTTGAAAATAATACAGATACCCTTATGTTTGTCACGACTAAAGATTTTATTATTAAAGATTTACTTACCAATAAACCGATTGACCCCGCCCAAAACAAAGAAATCTTCCCTCCTTTTCAATCGCCGAATGGTGATTTTTATATAGACTTTGTCCGATTACGACCAAAAATAAGTGATACTATACCAGGTGAAAAAATTCAGCTTACATGTACTTTTAGTGTAAGCACCGCAAAAGACGACGGAATGTTTAATGCAGTTTCTACTTGTGCTTATGGATACACTCAAGACAAAGATAAAAAAGAAGCAGAGCTAGCGAAAAAATTGCAATCATGGAAAGATGAAAAAAAAGAAGAAATTGAGTTTGAAATCAAAAATTGGGAATTATTAGAAGCGTTGCGTATTGTCAAGCAGGACAGTTTTGATTTTACCATAAAAACTGTTGGTATTTACACGAATGATGAATTATTAAAAAATGCATGTAGTATTTTAATAGAGAAAATCACACATTTTGTTGATTTAATGAACTCTGACAAATTAAAAATAGAAAAATCAAATACTACTATGAGCAACTGTTATGATGTCACGTTGGAAAATGAAGACTATACTATAGGAAAGGCATTAGAATTTATTCTATACACTAAATTTTATGAAGAAGCCAAAACACTTTCCTTTTGCGGATTTTCTAAATCTCATCCGCATAATGATTACAGCACGATTCGTCTAGCTTACTTTAATCCTACTGAAATATCAAATATTAAAAAAGATTTAATGGATGCATTCACCATTCTACATGATATATACACAAAAATAAAAAAAGAGATTTCTACCAAGCTAAAAGGCAAATAAAAACAATTTGACAGGTATCAAAACATAATAAAAATAATATAAAATTATATATTATTTTTTCCTATATCCTATTCTTAAATATCTAAAGGTTTATTTGTGGTAAATTGAAATAATCTGAATATTCGGGATTTTGCTTTACACAATCTATATTTCTTTTTCGCATATGATAATTTAGACAATACATTAATAATGACGATGGCAACTCATTCACATATTTTTGAACTATTCTATTATTCACATACATTCCTTTTCCTTTTAACTCTCTATATTGTTGATGAAGATGATACATGTGTGTTCTATACTGGTCTGAGTATTCCGATAGTTTTTTTTCCTTTTTAATAAAACATGACACATAATTTTGATAAAGGGTATTTGTGAATAAATGTACTTGTTCGCGAAATTGATAAAACATTTTTTTGTTTTCTGGGTAATAGTTTAAAAATTCAGCAATCTTGCCCTCTTTTCGCAAACACAAATACTGATATTGTAGTTTTGGTTGATTCCCTTTTAACTGTCTTACTTCTTCATAGACAGGGTTGCGAATTTTTGTTCTTTCTCCTGTTTCTTTGTTATGTATTACTACCCCCATAATATCATAAGGTGTATTCATAGACGCGTATGTTTCAATCAATTCTTTCACACTATTAATCGGATATTTTGTAGGTACTTTTATGGAAGCCCCATTCTTTTTCCAATCTGCATGAATGCTTTCATAGTCGATGTTATAGACATTTATTTGTTCTTCTTTGTCTTCATTTTCTTTGTCTTCATTTTCTTTGTCTTTGTTTTCTTTGTCTTCATTTAGATGCTCTATTTGAAATACACCTACTAAATACAGTTGGGGTTTTTTAATAGGAACAACTATTCGGTTATCCGGATGCTGCAAAACAAAACTATAACAATATTTCTTGTCTAAATCAGTCCATTTCAAATTACACGAATCCATCGCCTCTAAAAACATAACACGAAATGTTTTGTTTACATTTTTACTGTTATAAGATTTATAAAAGGTGGTACACGCACCAATCACATTACGTGTTGCTAATTCCCATCTTGAAAATTCGTATCTTGAAATTGATTTTTTAATCGTATCATCCCAAAAAACATTCACCATCGTTCCTTCTACAAATTCTTCTGCAACAATATTCGGATTCGGTGATTTCAATAAATACTTGGTTATAAAATTAGAAGCAAGAACAGATTTAGGAGGCGCAAAACAAAGAACTTTGCTCTGTGCATTTAAAATAATTGACCTACATAACCCAAGCGATGGTATTAAACTATCATTCAGAAAACCTTTTTGATATCTTACTATTTTGTAATAGTCAATATTGTCGTAATAGTCAATATTTTCCGTATCTGGAACACAGTATTTCACCGAAATGGCCTCAACCTCTTTTTTAATTTCTGAATCTGTTATATTTTTGTCCTTTATGATATGCATTAATTCTGGTATATCAGATAATACATATTTACACATCATGATTATTGTTACTACTGTTTATTAAAATGTCTTTATATTTTAAAATCATTTTTATCATTTAGTAGCTTAAGCATAAAAATTTCTATCATAAATATAGAAACAAAAATGTCATTAAGTGAAAACAAAGAAATAAATACTAAATCAAATAGTCCAAAAATAAATACGAACGATAGCATAATGGAACTACAATTGGGGGATGTAATCAAAATTATAGACCCGTCAAATGAAACAAACGAAAAATCATTTTTGATTGAGTATATAGATGAATTCAAAATAAAATTAATAAATGTGGATGATTTTCAAAAAGTCACATTAAAAATACGTGGTGGCGTGATTGAAAATGGAACAATCACAAGTATTTTTTTATTATATAGAAATCCTGAAAAAGGATATGCGAGACAGAACGAACTTCTTATGAATAAATGGATAACGATTACATTTGATTACAACGTTCCTTTATTAGTAACTGCCGAAATAACCAATCTAGAAGAAGATATGATTGAACTAAAAACATTTCCAGCTGGAGAAACTATCTATATTAATTTTGATTACAAAGGAATACCAGAAGATTTACCTATTGAATCCATCATCATAAGAGAGAAACCAGAATCTCAGGAATTGGATGAATCCAAAAATGCGAATCTATCGAATGGGTCTTGGGGAACCTCAGAGGAACCAGAAAAGGCAGAACCTGAAGAACCAGAAAAGGCAGAACCTGAAGAAGCGGAAAAGGCAGAACCTGAAGAACCCGAAAAAGCGGAAAAGGCAGAACCTGAAAAACCTCAGGCTGAAACGGATAAAGGAGAAGAACCCAAGAAAACAGAGCCAGAAATTCGTAATCAAATTCGTGAAACAATATTAAAAGCCGATGATATTCAATTTGGTGATGAAGAATTTGGTCCCGTTTATCAATATGTAGATGTTAATGTAACAGAGCAAAGATACAGTATAGAATCTCAAACAAATGATTTATTGAATGATTTACTTTCTACTATTCCAACCGCAAAACGTACTGATTCCGTTTTAACAAATATACATACCATTATTGAGCGTTTTAAACAACTAAGAGACTATTTTTCTCTCTTTGACGATCGCGGTAATTTATCTCCAAGATTAAACAAAGCCAGTATAAAACCACTAATACAGTATTTCCAATCGTTTGATAAACCTTTGTTATGGATTTTGCCTGTAGTGAAAAACATTAAAAAAATGTATATAGATAAAGATGAAGACGCTGAAAATATAATGGACATTAAAAACCAAACACGCGATTTGAATGAGGTTATGACTATTATAAATGATTACAAAAATAAAAATCAAGAAAATAAGTATTCCAATCTATACACAGAGCTAAACCCCTACTTTACACCTTTTGATTATCCCAACGAAGAAATGAAACAAACTATAGGCGAGTTTCCAGTTGCAGAACAACTGAATGTTGTTATAAACAATTTAGGTGACTTGAATACGTATACAGTAAATCGTAACTTGGAATATTCAAAACGGTTTTTAATGGAAAAATACAACACCGGACTTTCCAAATTGAACGCAACTAATTTTTCAGGAAACCAAATGTCGGTCACGAGAGAGGATTTGACAAATCCGGATGTAATGTACATTCAATCTTTTATTACCCTTCCTGAACCCATTATTCGTTTTTCACGGATTTATTTACCCGGGACTTCTTTGTTTGAAAAGGCCAATCTGAACAACGTATTTCCGAGATTCTGGCAATTCTTAAAAGAAAAAACAGATGTAGAAGAGATTACCATTCAGGATGTGGAAACGAGTTATCCTTATACCGAAAACACTTTTGCAAACAACATTAAACATTTTTCGTTAGATGCCACAGATCTATCTAAAAAGGAATTGTACGATAAATTTGTAGAAAGTATTATACCTACTATAAAAATTCTGTTTCAATTTATGAAAAAATACATGAAAAAGGTATCTATTGTCAGCATCGTAGAATATTTAGAGCCGTTTCTCATTTATACGGATAATTTGACCTACATGCAATTTGTAGAAATAACCCAGCATATCGATGCCGTCATATCTGAATACAATAAAACGTATAGTAAAAATTCACAATATTTCTCTCAGTTTAAAAGGAAAACACCTTATTCTTCACTAAAAAAGGACGTTTTTTCTCTTTTGGAATTGCTTGAAGATAAGGATGAATTGATGAAGGATTACGAGCTTCAAGAGAAAAATGAGTTTGTAAGTGATTCTGAAACGTTACGTAAAATCATTTTAAAAGACAACGCAAAATTGTATACAACTATTCTTGCGTATCAAAATATGAAATTAATGTATCCCGACGAATTTACTACTGTATTTGATAACCAAAAATTTAAAATAGGGAAATCAATCGATGACATGAATAACGCCGCGAGTGAATGCAAAAACATTATTATTTCTAAATTTTATACGTCAGAAGAGGAATTGCATTCAGATAATGAAAAAGAAATCTATTTTGATAAAAAATATGATAAAACTAATTATGGATTTTTGGACGAATACCAGAATGAACTGATTGCTATGGAATCTGATAAATTTATAGATTTTTTAATTAGCAAAATCAATAAAAAGCTAAAAGTATTTGATAAAGAAGCAGAACAACTCGCAGATACTCTTATTACCGGTTATAAAAAAGTGGAAGAAGGTGATTACGCTATTTTATACAAATACTATGAAAACAGAGATACAAATGAAGACGAATATACCTATTACGTTCGTAAAAATAATAAGTGGGAATTAGACCCTTCTATAAACGAAAAAGATATTAAAACAGATGACCCAAATATTTTGTGTAACATTCAGCCGTCGTGTATAAGCGTTCCAGATAAAATAAAAGACAAGTGCGAAAGCATCAAACAGAATGAATTACAACTTGAAAACAAAAATATAGATGATGTTTTGAACGAGTTTGATAAAAAATATCAATTATCATTCGATCAATTTAAAGAAAAAATGGAAACAAAAATGGGGCGATTTCAGGCTGTTTTTGAAAGTCTGACACATTTAGAAAATAATGAATTCTTAAAAAATAACAATAAAATGTATGAATTAGGCAATTCTGTAATAGATTCCACACGAGTTGTGTCCCCTTATGCAAAATTATGCGAACTTATTTTGGGAGACCCTGATTTTATCAAAAAACAAATGAATATTATAGAGTTTGTAAAAAGATTCACTAGAAAAGCTATAGATTCTCTTCAAGCATCAGGAGAGAAAGAATCGCCTTATTGGTTGTATTGCACCGCCACGAATGTTCAGTTAATACCTGCTTTTTATTATCATTTAGCATCTGTCTACATTAATACTCCGGAAAGTTATAATGAAGAGGTGGAGAAACTAATTAAAACAAGTGGCAAACAGAGTGAGGATGGTGATTATTGGGTAGATGAACATACTGGACGCAAAATAAAATACATCGGGTTTTCAACGGAAGAAGGTTACGAAGGCGGCTTTAAAACGAGCACCCGGGATGTCTTAGAGGAGGATGCTGGAAAAAATATTGGTAACGATAACGATAAATACAAAAGTCCGGAAATGATAATGATTCGTAATATAATAGATGTGTTATCTGTTTCGATCGGAATAAATATAGAATCACAAAAAGACTTTATGATGGGAACCGTTTTAGAGTACACCAAACTACATTTGGAAAACGAGAAAAATTACAAAAAACGCGTCGAGGAAATGGCGAATAAAAATAAACAAATGCCTTCTTACAAAGAATATTATAACACAATTATACTTTATTTTACTCTGGGTGTTTATTTGATTGGAATTCAAACCAGTATTCCCTCGGTAAAATCTAAAAAAACATTCCCTGGATGCGTGAAATCATTCACCGGCTACCCATTTGAAGGAGCCGGAGATATGAGTAGTTTAAATTACTTGGCATGTGTTGCAAACAAAATTAAAAGTATTGCTGACCCATGGAATGTTCTTGCTAGAAAGAAACTAGAACTGATTACAAGTAAAATTAAATCCGCCATCGATACTTTATTGGAATTATCCATCGTAAAAAGTAAAATAGATGAAAAAACTTTATATCTTTTAACGCAAACGGAAAACGAAATCCCAGAAGAACATAACGTATTAAAATGGCATCAATTTTTGCCTCCATTATCTCCTTTTAAAATAACTGGATTAGTCAATATATCAAGCGAATTTAAGAGTGGTTTGAACAACGATTTAACGAATGGGTCTCCGTCACAAATAGAAAAAATATCCGTTCTTCAAAGCAAAAATATTCAATTTTCTCTCGCAATTCAGGAAAAAATACAAGACGTGGTTACAAAAAAACATTTATTGTTATCCACCTCTTCCGGAGTGCCTTATCTAGAAAATGCTTGTTGTAATGAGAAATCGGAATTGAGCACTCTTGCGTATTTTGAAAACGAAAACAACAACATTACGGCTTTTAATAAAATAGTGAATGACAATTCAAATACTTTAACAGATATTATGTTTTATGCGAAAGCAATCACGCTGGCTAGCAATAAAAACACAAAAAGGGTTTTCCCATCCGTAAATACTAAATTTGACGAAAAAACCATTTATTATGCATTTATTCATTTTTGTCATTTTAAAAATTTGATTCCTATTAAAGAGAATTTGTTACCGCTATGTAATGAAAAACCCGGATACATAAACAAGAATGATACTTTGATTGAAATGATACAAAAACTAAAAAATGATAAAAAAGAATATACTGAACAAATGATGTTGCGATTATTGCAATTAGTTTCTCGAACTGTAAATGTAAGAGTAGATACCCCGAAATCAAATATCGTTCGTTTTAAAGATGTCTTGGAATATTGTAAAAAAGATAATGTCGACGATGGTTTGTTAAATAAAATTATTAGGGTACTGGATACGTTTGATATTGCTAGTGAAATCATGACGGAAGATACCAAAAATTTAATTAATTATTTGATTACACATACTACCGAAATGAAAGAGCAAATAATAGATTTTATTACTAGAAACGTGAATGCTCAAACAAATAAAAGGTTATTTGAAACCGCGAAACAATTTATACATGATTTATCTGATTGGAAAACTACTAGAAAGAGCCAGGATATTTCGGATGATTCTCTCTATAATTCAATTCAATTTTATAAAACCAATATAGAAAATCTAGTCAACGTGTTTCCGAATATAATACTCAATAAAATAAATTATTCGAGTGTAAAAATTCCGAATTATTGGAATTTATCTTCTAAACATCAAGATGATATTAAAGATATAATTGGAAAAAATTACGAATGCTTTAAACCGTTTTATGATAAAGAATTAAACCTTGACTTGAATGATACCTTTTCAAAGATACAATCCTCTTGCAAGAATTATGTTTTCTTGGCAAAAGAAACGCCAAGTTTTACTTCCATCAAATACAAAGAAAAAGAATTAAAACCGATTTTCGATGAAAGAACCAGTCGCTTGTTGTTTGAATACTATTTATTAAAAATACTTGTTAGATACATAGATTTGACGGATGATACGCAAAAAACGGCGATGACACAATTGTTATTGTGTTTTATAAACATTTTGAGTAATTCTAAAAATATGATCGATATTTCTCATCAACAGATTGAAGACAACGTTTTTAAACTGAAACAAAGAGAGAAAAATATGATTACTGACCGTCTAGAAAAGAAAACTGATGAAGAGAGAAATGTAGATACTATGTTAAAAACAAATAAATTAGGCGACTGGAGTAAGGGTCTTCAAAAAGGATTAAGAACATACGATAAAGACCATTATGATAAAGAATCCGATTTTGTTAAAACGATGAAACAATATGAAAAAGCGATTGGTAAGAAAGTAAGCATGACGAGGGAAGAATTTGAAGAAAACCAAGATGATATTCGCGCGAATGTGCAAGAGAATGAAGATATTGAAAAGGACGCATACAGCATGAATGGAATGACAGACGATTATGAAAATAACGGTTTTAATGGTGTGGATGATGTAGAAGTGGACGATTTTGATGATTACGAATGATTCAGATACGATTAAGTATATACGAAAAAATGCATATAATTACAAAAAAATGTTTATAATTATATATAATGAATAAAATTTTTGTTAGAGAAAATATTACCTTTATAGCTATTTTATTGTTTTTGATTCTTTTTGGGGGAATACAAATGACCAATCCACCTTTTTTGTATAATACAGATGGAAGTATAAGAGAATTCGGAATCGGATACAAAAATAAAACCATTTTCCCCGTTTGGTTGTTGTCTTTAGTTTTAGGAATTCTTTGTTATCTAGCTGTAGTTTTTTATTTGCATTTTCCATCTAGATTATTTGGATTCTGATATAAAGATATTTTTTGTATGATATTATGATTTACAATAAAGTTATTTTATTGCAAAATTTGAAAGAATTGAATGAATTATTGGTATTGAATGAATCGAATGAATCGAATGATAGTTTATGCAATTGTAGTTTTTATGAAAATAAAATCGCGATTCAGCATTACCTTAAAAAAAATACGAATACAATTAGAATATGGAGAACAAAAACCTTATTTGGTTGGTTTGATTTTACACGTAGTAAGAATTTTATTGGGGCGTTGGATTATACTATACATGATACATATATCAAAATTGATTATTTATGTATAAATAGTGAAATGACAAATATGTATAATCCATTAGATGAATATGAATCAAACGATTTAATAAAATCGTTCATTCATTTTATTAAAAATATAGCGAAAAAGGAAAATAAAGATAAAATTATTATTGATGTTCATGAAAATTTGCGATTATATGACAAATATTATTATAATGGCTTTGATATTACTAACCGTAAATGTAAAGATAACCCATTTTTGATTGAAGCAGAAATTAGACTCATCAAGAATGAGACAAACTTTTTATAAAATATACAAAGTTGAATATTTATTAAGTTATTTAAAAAATTGATTTGTTTTGAATAAAAATACAGATACAATAAATACAAATGTTCATCGAAACTTACTTAGATTCTTTACCAGAAGATACCAAAGAAATTAATGTCTTTGGTAAAGGTATAAAAAATCTCGATGTATCCAGATTTAAAAACCTAAAAAAATTAAATTGTTCTAATAACCTATTGACGTCTTTGCATTTGAATGAAAATCTACAAACATTATATTGTTCTAATAACCTATTGACGTTTTTGCATTTGAATGAAAATCTACAAACATTATATTGTAATAATAACCTATTGACGTGTTTGCAATTGAATGAAAATCTACAAACATTATATTGTAATAATAATCAATTGACGTCTTTGCATTTGAATGAAAATCTACAAACATTATATTGTTATCATAACCTATTGACTTCTTTGCGTTTGAATGAAAATCTACAAACATTATATTGTTCTCATAACCTATTGACGTCTTTGCATTTGAATGAAAATCTACAAACATTATATTGTCATTATAACCTATTGACGTCTTTGCATTTGAATGAAAATCTACAAAAATTATATTGTCATTATAACCTATTGACGTCTTTGCATTTGAATGAAAATTTACAAACAATAGTTTATAATGATACTCCAATTTACGAGATAATAAACAGCCACATGATAGATACAATAACCCGAAAAATACGAGTTCTAAACCAGTTCAAATATCTGTATTATTGTTTGAAATTCAAAAAACAGTTCAGAGATTTATTATGGGTAAAGATAAGAGAACCAAAAATCAGAAAGAAATACTCGCATGATTATTTGGTGGAACATTTACACGAAGATACAGATTTGGACGAGTTGTTGAATAATTGGTAGGTGAAACCGGAGTTTCATTAAATTTTGTAATACTCTTTAATCAT
>Ga0214919_10002121_pt1 | contig 31578 bp, 25 predicted proteins | sample LL1503_MetaG_FD_177994 | JGI IMG/M metagenome (GOLD analysis project Ga0214919, IMG submission 177994) | Freshwater microbial communities from Lake Lanier, Atlanta, Georgia, United States - LL-1503 | ecosystem: Environmental > Aquatic > Freshwater > Lake | place: USA: Georgia | collected... | reverse complement strand
CTTGCCGATCGAGCTTTCGGGTCCGGGCGTCTGGCCACGCGACAGGGCGGTCATGGTGCGGAAGCGGGTCAGCTTCAGACCTTCAGCCTGCACATACCAGTCGGCGAGCTTTTCACGGAACGCGTCGTTGGCTAGGGCATTGCCGTCTTCGGTGACGGTGCTGCGGGCCAGAGCCATGATCTCGGCATAGTTGGGGCCGGTCGAGCCGCCCACGGCGAGACGCTCGTTCATCAAGGTGACCAGAGCGACCTTCCAACCGTCTCCCACCGCGCCGAGGCGCTGGCTGTCATTGATACGCAGGTCGGTGAAATAGACCTCATTGAAGTTGGAGCCGCCCGACATCTGATGGATTGGACGCACTTCGACGCCAGGCGCCTTCATGTCGATCCAGAACATGGTCAGACCCTTGTGCTTGGGCACATCAGGGTTGGTGCGGACGAGCAAGATACCGAAATCGCAATAGTGCGCGCCGGAGGTCCAGACCTTCTGGCCATTGATCACCCAGTCATCGCCGTCCTTGACCGCACGGGTGCGCAGACCGGCAACGTCCGACCCGGCAGAGGGTTCGGAGAAGAGCTGGCACCAGATTTCCTCGCCGCGCACGGCGGGGGCGACAAAGCGCTGCTTGGTCTCGTCATTGGCAAAGGCCATGACGGTGGGCACGCACATGCCAAGGCCGATGTCGAAGAAGCCGCGCGGTACGTCGAACTTGGACTCTTCTTGATTATAGATGACGTTCTGGATCGGCGTGGCGCCGCGGCCACCCAAGGCCTCAGGCCAGGTCATGCAGGTGAAACGGGCTGCGGCCTTGGTCGCTTGCCAAGCCTTGGCCAGTTTCAAAAGCTCAGGTTCCGACATCTTCTTGGTGTCGACCTTCTTGGGGGCATTGGCTTCGAGCCAGGTGCGCACTTCGATGCGGAAGGCGGCTTCTTCGGGGGAATCGTTGAAGTCCATGATGGTCTCCGGTCTTTTGAGGCTAGCGCTGGTCCACAATAGGCAGCGCCGGAATTTGAGGATGAGATAGGTCGTCTCGGCGCGGCGACTAGGCCGCGTTACGACGTTCCAACTGCTGCACGAGACGCTCTTTCCAGACCTTCGGGGCCCCGGCCACGAGGGCCAGTTGGCGTGAGCGACGATAATAGAGGTGGCAATCCACCGCCCATGTGTAGCCCATGCCGCCGTGGGTCTGGATGTTTTCCTTCGAGGCGAACCAGTAGGCTTCGCTGGAGGCCACGCGGGCTGCAGCCGCCGCAATCGGCAGTTCAGCCGCACCGACATTCAGGGCCCAGGCCCCGAAATAGGCGTTCGAGCGAGCCAGTTCGTTCTTCACATAGATGTCGGCCAGCTTGTGCTTGATCGCCTGATAGCCCGCGATGGTGCGGCCAAAGGCATAGCGGTCCATGGCGTAGTCCTTAGCCATTTCCAAGCAGCGGTCAGAACCGCCAAGTTGCTCAAAAGCCAACAGGACAGCGGCGCGGTCGAATACCGCCTCGGTCAGGGCAAAGCCGTCGCCCGCATCGCCCAAACGCTCGGCAGCCGCACCACTGAAGGTGATCTTGGCCACGCTGCGGGTTGGATCGAGGGTCTTGAGTGTCTCGCGGGTCACGCCAGCGCCGGCCAACTCGACCAGGAACAGGGCGGGCTTACCGCCTTCATTGGCCAGCACCACGGCCACATCCGCAATGTCGCCGTCCGTGACAGGGATCTTGGTGCCGGTCAGCTTGCCGCCAACAACATTGGCCTGCAGGTTGGCCGCATTGACCACGCCGGGACCTTCAGAGGTCGCGAAGGCACCGATCACTTCGCCCGCCGCGATCTTGGGCAGCCACTTGGCCTTTTGAGCGTCGGACCCAGCCAGCATCAGAGCTTCAGCAAGGAAATAGACCGTCGATGCAAAGGGAATCGGGGCGCAGGCGCGGCCCAGCTCTTCGGCAATGGCGCAAAGCTCGACCCGGCCAAGACCAAGGCCACCGTGCTCTTCAGGGATAGCGGCACCGAGCCAGCCTTGAGCCCCGACGCCCTTCCAGAGGTCGGCATCATAGGACAGGTCGGCATTGTCCAGCACCTTGCGCACATGGGCCGAGGTACAGTTGCCATCGAGGAACTTGCGCGCCTCGTTCTTCAAAAATTTCTGATCGTCGGAATAATCGAAATTCACGGCTATTAGCCTCCTGCCCATGGTGCCCGCCCACGGTGGGGCGGCATCCTGTTGTTCCTTGAGCGACAAGATAGACAGTTCCGGGGGATAGGGAAGACTGACCTCGCGTCAAGAAATTCACGAATGCGAATTGTTACGTTGGTTTGACGGATTTTGACCGGTCTCAAGTCTGACAAAGACGTAATTTGATCTTACCTGAGGTTCGAGGGACGATGGACCTCGAACTGGAAACCTGAATCATGACCGACCTATCTACGCCGCCAGAACCTCAGCCTTCATCTCAGCCGTTGGCGCACGATGACCGGATGATCGCGGGCATCACCTATGTGCTGTTTCTTCTGCTGCCGACATTCTTTCCAGTCCTGATCGGGCTGGTCTTGGCCTATGCCAATCGCGATACATCGTCGGCCCTGCTACGCAGCCACTATGTGTTCCAGATCCGGACCTTCTGGATGTTCTTTGGCTGGGCGGTCATTGCCCTCGCCATGATCGGAATGGGTATCCCACTCTCGATCCTCTTGGTCGGTATCCCTGCCGTCATCTTGGGCGCAGCGATCCTATGCGGTTTGAGCCTGTTCTTTGGCCTACGCTGTGTGGTCGGTCTGATCTATCTGGCTCAAGGCAGGCCCTATCCGCGCCCTCAAACCTGGCTCATCTAAGGCCCAACGCAAAAGGGCCGCCCTTGCGCAAACAAGGGCGGCCGCTCAGCAATCGCAGATTATGAACCCTATATATCCAGAGGCTGGCGACGGACCATGCGGGCATAGTCGTCCATCAGCGACAGAGAGATATTGCCGGGCCTGTAGGTGAACTCGCCAATCTCAGCCACGGGCGTGACCTCAGCGGCAGAACCGCAGATGAACACTTCGCTGAAGGTCGGCAGTTCCTCTTCGAGGATGTGACGCTCCACCACCTCAAAGCCGCGCTTCTTGGCCAGCTTGATCACCGACTGACGGGTCAAGCCATTGAGGAAGCAGTCTGGCGTTGGCGTATGGATCACGCCGTCGCGCACGAGGAAGATGTTGGCGCCGGTGGCCTCGGCCACATAGCCGCGATAGTCGAGCATCAGGGCGTCGGCATAGCCTTCGCGCTCGGCGGCATGTTTGGATATGGTGCAGATCATATAGAGACCCGCTGCCTTGGACTCGACCGGTGCCGTATCGGGGGCGGGACGGCGGTACTTGGCGCGGCCAAGGCGGATGCCCTTGGCCTTTTCTTCGGGCTTGAAATAGCTGGGCCATTCCCAAGCCGCGATGGCGACGTGAATCTTGCTCGCCTGAGCCGACACGCCCATCACTTCGGACCCGCGCCAAGCAATCGGGCGGATATAGCCGTCGGTCAGGCCGTTACGCTTGCAGACCTCGATAGAGGCGGCATCGATCTCTTCGACCGTGAAGGGGATTTCGAAATCGAGCAGTTCGGCCGAACGGAACAAGCGCTTGGTATGTTCGGTCAGCAGATAGATCTCGCCGCCATACATGCGCTCACCTTCGAACACGGCCGAGCCATAGTGCAGGCCGTGGGTGAGTACGTGTACCTGTGCCTCGCGCCAGGGCACAAATTCCCCATCCAGCCAGATCCAGCCGTCGCGATCATCAAAAGGCACAAGAGACATTGCTCATCAAACTCCGAAAAAAAGACTGGTAGGATTAGACGCTGCCGACCGTGCGGCGTCAATCCAACCCCATTCTAACGCGCGTTCCATTAACATGATCAAGGTCCTGATCACCCGTTTGATTGCACCCGATGACAATTTGTCTAGGGTGGGTGACCAGATGTTCTGCGCCAAGAGGGCGCGACGGGCCGCGCGATGACGACAGTTTCTTCCAACCGCGAGGTCAATCGCAACCGCCACCTGCTGGTGGTCGATGACGATGATCGCATCCGCACCCTGCTTAAGGAATATCTGGCGCGGAATGGATTTCGCGTGACCGCTGCGCGCGACGCCCATGCCGCCCGCAGGCTTTTTGACACGCTGGATTTCGATCTGGCGGTGTTCGACGTCATGATGCCGGGCGAGGACGGCTTCTCGCTCGCCCGCTGGCTGCGCGGTCGTTCGGGGAGCAGCGCCGCAACCCCGATCTTGATGCTCACAGCGCGCGGACTGCCTGAGGACCGGATCGAAGGGCTCAGCCTTGGGGCCGACGATTACCTCTCCAAACCCTTCGAGCCGCAGGAACTTTTGTTACGGATCGAAGCGATCCTGCGCCGGGCCAATGCTAGGCCGACCGGGCAAGAGCGTCTGAAACTGGGGCGCTGCACCTTCGATCTGGACCGGGCCGAACTGTTCGTCGGCGACGAGCCCGTGCGCCTGACCGAGGCCGAAGCCCAACTGCTCAAGCAACTGGCCCAGTCCCCCAATCTGGCCATCGACCGTATGGATCTGGCCCGCGACACGGCCGATGCGACCGGCCGGGCGGTAGATGTGCAGGTCACGCGCCTGCGCCGAAAGATCGAGTCTGACCCCAAGAACCCGCGCTATCTTCAGACCGTGCGCGGCGTCGGCTATATGCTGGCGCCGGATTGAGGGCGGGACCGGGCACATGAAAAAGGGTTTTCGTCTTGGCCTACCCCTCTCATGGGTGAAGTTCGTCAAGCGCCTGTTGCCGACCACCCTGTTTGGCCGCTCGCTGCTGATCATCGTGTTGCCGGTGGCGATCATGCAAATCGTCATCACCTGGGCCTTTTTCGATGCCCACTGGGAGACCGTGACCAGCCGCCTGTCCGAGGGCCTATCGGGCGACATTGCTTGGGCGGTGGAAAGCTATCGCGATGATCCCTCCCCCGGCGCCTTGGCCAAGATTGCGGACCGGGCAGAGCGGTCCTTGGGCCTTTCCATCGTTCTACAAGAGGGCCGGGTCCTGCCGACGGGGCGCAGGCCTTCGCTCTTTGCCGCGCTGGATCGGTCCTTGCAGCGCGCGCTTGATGACCGGCTGGATGTCCCCTTCTGGTTCGATACGACCCGATATCCGGCCTATGTCGATATTCGCGTCCAGACCGAAAAGGGTGTCCTGCGCATCATCGCCCCACGCGACCGGGCCTTTGCCACCCAAGGCCATATTTTCATCCTGTGGATGACGGTCGTAACCATCCTATTGACTGGGATCGCCGTCGGCTTCATCCGCAATCAGGTCCGGGCCATTGAACGCCTAGCCGAGGCCGCAGACGCCTTTGGCCGGGGCGGTGATATGCCGACCTTCAAGCCCTATGGCGCGCGTGAGGTCCGTCAGGCCGCCGCTGCTTTCATCGCCATGAAGGCCCGCATCCAGCGCCATATTGATCAGCGTACCGTCATGCTCGCCGCTGTCGGCCATGATCTGCGCACGCCCCTGACCCGGCTCAAGCTCGAACTGGCCATGGCCGAGCCCTCCGACCGCATCGAAGCCATGAAGCGCGACCTGTCGGAAATGGAGCATATGATCGACGAATATCTGGCCTTCGCGCGGGGTCAGGGCGGCGAGGCGCTGGAACCGGTCTCGATGTCGGACCTGCTTGAGGCCCTGCGCGCCGATGCTGACCGCGCAGGGGTCGAGATCGTACTGGGTGTTGAACCCGGCCTAGAGGTGGTCTGTCGCCCCCTCGCCCTCAAGCGCGCGCTCGACAATCTGGTCATGAATGCTGCCAGCCATGCGGCGCGGATCGAACTGACCGGCCGCGCCCGGCCCAGCGGCGGCGTCGAGATCTGCATTGATGACGACGGTCCCGGCATCCCCGAAGACCTCTATGAAGAGGCCTTCCGGCCCTTCAACCGCCTCGATGAATCACGCAACCAGAATGAAAAGGGCGTCGGCCTCGGCCTCGCCATAGCCCGCGACGTCGCCAGAGGCCACGGCGGCGACATCACCCTCTCCCGCTCTCCGCTGGGGGGCCTAAGGGCGCTGGTGAAGTTGCCGGGGTAGGGTGACTTGTTTTCTGTCTTCCGTTTTCCCCGCGAAGGCGAGGACCCAGACCCCTTCACTCAAGCGGTAAGCTGCCCACTGGCTCCCTGCCGATACGAGGAACATGGAGCGATGGGCTATACAACGCCCCCTCTGCCGCGTCATTGCGAGGCGCATCGTGCCGAAGCAACTCAGGGGAACATCTGCTTAGGTTCGTGTCAGCCCCCTAGGTTGCTTCGCTGCGCTCGCAATGACGCGGGAGGGGGGAGTGGATGCCCCCTCACCCAACCCTCTCCCCCTGAAGGGAGCGAGGGCTTTGCCGTTCTTAGCCCTCTCCCTGTGGGAGAGGGTTGGGTGAGGGCCTTGTTTCCCCCTCAGCCCAGAAACTCCTCCACCCTATAGCCTTGGAAATAGAGCAGCGCCGTTAGGTCGCTGTGGTCGATTCGGGCATGGGCCTGCGCCGCCACCACCGGCTTGGCGCGATAGGCGATGCCCAGACCCGCCGCCTCGATCATGGCCAGATCATTGGCCCCGTCCCCAATGGCGATGGCGGCTCCAAGGCCAAGGCCCAGCGCCGCGCTCTCTTCGCGCAGGGCCGCCAGCTTGGCCTCCTTGCCCAAGATCGGTTCTGCAACCTCGCCCGTCAGGCATCCGTCGGCCTCGATCAGACGGTTGGCCCGGTCACCGGCAAAGCCAGCAGCCTTGGCCACCCGGCTGGTAAAGAAGGTAAAGCCGCCCGACACCAACAGGCACTTGGCCCCCGCCGCCGTCATGGTGCCGATCAGGGTCTTGGCCCCGTCATTGAGGCGCACCCGCTGATCATAGCAGTCCTGCAAGGCCCCCACGGGAAGGCCCTTGAGCATGCCGACCCGCTCGCGCAGCGCCGACTCAAAGTTCAGTTCCCCGCGCATGGCCCGCTCGGTGATGGCCGAGACCGCCGCCTTTACGCCGGCAAAATCGGCAAGTTCGTCGAGGCACTCACAGCCGATGATGGTGGAGTCCATATCGGCGATCAGCAGACGCTTGCGCCGCCCTTCCTGCGCCTGAACACAGACATCGACCGGCAGGTTGGCCAGATGATGGTCCATCTGTTGGCGTAAGGCCCCGACATCGCCGGTGGCCAGTGACAGATCGATGGCCCCCGGCCCCAGCAGGGTTCGGCTGGCAATCGGAAGCAACCCCTCGACGAGGCGAGCGGCCTCTTCAGCGGCGGCGGGATCGGGCGAAACAAGGGTCAGGGCGATGGTCATGGGGTCGAGGTAAACCGCCCTTGAACGCGGATCAAGACCAAGCCTTGATGCGGCCCTTTCATTGGCAGGCCGTTTCATGGTTTTGTCTTGGCCATGACGCCGGAAAATCTGCCCCCCATCACCCTGATTGCTGGCCCCACCGCCAGCGGCAAATCGGCCCTGGCCTTGGGGTTGGCGGCGCAGACTGGGGCTGAAATCATCAATGCAGATGCCCAGCAGATCTATGGCGACCTGCCGATCTTGACGGCGGCACCCTCGCCACAGGACCTAGGTGCCGCGCCGCATCATCTGTTCGGTGTGGCCGAGGCGACAGAGGTCTGGTCTGTCGGCCATTGGCTGCGCGCGGCCTGCGCCAAGATTGCGGATATCCAAGCCCAGGGGCGCCCGGTCATCCTTGTCGGCGGCACGGGCCTCTATTTCAGGGCGCTAACCGAAGGCCTCGCCGACATTCCCGCCGTATCCGTCTCTGATCGTGACCAGATCGAAGCGCGGTATGAGGCTGGGGGCGAGGCCGCCTTTCGACAGGACCTGGCCCGCCTTGACCCCGCCGCCGAGGGGCGGATCGAACAGGGCGATCGCCAGCGGCTGATCCGCGCCCTGAGTGTGGCTGAGACCAGCGGCAAATCCTTAAGCGACTGGCAGGCCGACACGACCTCCGTACTGACCGGGCAGGACTGGACGGGCGTGGTGATGGAGACCGAGCGATCCCTTCTCTATGACCGCTGTGACGCGCGGCTGGTCTCTATGGTCGAGGCCGGAGTGCTGGAAGAGGTCTCCGCCCTCGCCGCGCGGGGTCTGGACCCCAAACTTCCCGCCTTAAAGGCCGTCGGATATCGCGAACTGGCGGCCCATCTTCGCGGTGAAACGACCCTGTCCGAGGCGTTGGAAGCGTCCCAACGCGAGACCCGCCGCTATGCCAAGCGGCAACTGACCTGGTTTCGCAATCAAACCCCCGGCTGGATGAGGCTATCGGCCGTCAGCCCCGATGCCGCCTTGAGGCAGTTTTTTGCGCAAACAGCCGCCTTGACCCCCGGCACGTAGCGTGGCATCAGTTTAATCTGTAGTTTCGGAGAAAACTCGTGCTCGCAAACGCGAACGTACTTAGCAAGCGGCCGCCCTCGGTTTGATCGTCTGATCAAGCCGTCGACGGTCGCGTATCCAATGGGCCCCTCGAGGGCCTTTTTCTTTGACCAAACCCCTGTAAATTCCGCTTCCTCCTCTTTCGTGTGATCCCATGACCAAAGCCGCCGCCCAAATTGAGACCCCAACAGCCCAAGCCTCGCGCGCCATGACCGGCGCGGAGATGGTGGTTCGTGCCCTTGTCGATCAAGGCGTAGACACCCTGTTCGGCTATCCGGGCGGCGCGATCTTGCCGATCTATGACGCGCTGTTCCATGAGCCGCGCCTGCAGCATGTTCTGGTCCGTCACGAACAGGGCGCAACCCATGCCGCTGAAGGCTATGCGCGCTCGTCGGGCAAGGCGGGCGTGGTTCTGGTCACATCGGGTCCGGGGGCGACCAATGCCGTGACCGGTATTGTCGATGCCCTGATGGATTCTATTCCTCTGGTGGTCATTACCGGGCAGGTTCCAACCCACCTGATCGGGTCTGACGCCTTCCAAGAGTGCGACACGGTCGGCATTACCCGCTCCTGCACCAAGCATAACTATCTGGTGAAGCGCACGGCCGACCTGCCGCGCATCCTGCACGAGGCCTTCCACATCGCCACCAGCGGCCGCCCCGGCCCTGTGGTCATCGACATCCCCAAGGATGTTCAGTTCGGCACCGCCGACTATTATGGTCCGGACGAGGTGGCCTTTAGCCATGCCTATAACCCTCAGACCAAGGGCGATGATCAGCGCATTGCCGACGCGGTCGAACTGATCGCCAAGGCCAAGCGGCCCGTCTTCTATACGGGCGGCGGCGTGATCAATTCGGGACCCGAGGCCAGCGAACTCCTGCGCGAACTGGTGGCCCTGACCGGCGCACCCATCACCTCGACCCTGATGGGCCTAGGCTCCTTCCCCGCCGCTGACCCTCAGTGGCTGGGCATGTTGGGCATGCACGGGACCTTTGAAGCCAACAATGCGATGCATGATTGCGATGTGATGATCGCGCTCGGCTCGCGCTTTGATGACCGGGTGACCGGACGTCTGGACGCCTTCTCGCCGGGCTCAAAAAAGATTCATGTCGATATTGACCCCTCCTCGATCAATAAGACGGTCCGCGTTGATATTGGCATTGTCGGGGATGTCGGCTCGGTCATGCGCGACATGATCACCCTGTGGAAAGCCAAGGGTTACAAGCCCAATGCTGAGGCCCAGTCCAGCTGGTGGGACCAGATCAAGGCCTGGCGCGCGCGCGACTGCTTGGCCTATCGTCCCTCGGACAATGAGATCAAACCGCAATATGCCATTGAGCGGCTCTATGCCCTGACCAAGGACCGGGATGCCTACATCACCACCGAGGTCGGCCAGCACCAGATGTGGGCTGCGCAATATTACCGGTTTGAAGAGCCCAATCGCTGGATGACCTCTGGGGGTCTGGGCACCATGGGCTATGGCCTACCCGCCGCCGTGGGCGTGCAGCTGGCCCATCCAGGCTCGCTGGTCATCGACATTGCCGGTGAAGCCTCGATCCAGATGACCATGCAAGAGATCTCGACGGCCATTCAGTACCGGCTGCCGATCAAGATCTTCATCCTCAACAATGAATGGATGGGCATGGTCCGCCAGTGGCAGCAACTGCTGCATGGCGAGCGCTACAGCCAGTCCTATTCCGAAAGCCTGCCGGACTTCGTCAAGCTGGCCGAGGCTTACGGTGCCGTCGGTATCCGCGCCTCGACGCCGCAGGAACTGGACGCCAAGATCATTGAAATGATCGACTGCCCCCATCCGGTGATCTTCGACTGCCGCGTGACCAAGCTGGAAAACTGCTTCCCCATGATCCCATCGGGCAAGGCGCATAACGAGATGATCTTGGCCGATATGGGCGTGGATATGAACACCGCCATCGACGCCAAGGGCCGGGGTCTGGTCTAGCCTCCATCCCCAAGATCGACACAATCTGCTTCCACCGTCCGGTTGGACCTCGGAAGTCGCACTGAACGGAAATGAGAACGCAAATGCCTGCTGACCAACCCGGCTCCGCCTATTTTCTCGACCATCTGGATGTCGCCGAGCAGCGCGCCACCTTCGCGGTAATCGTCGCCAACGAGCCCGGCGTCCTGCACCGGGTGGTCGGTCTGTTCGCAGCGCGGGGCTACAATATTGAGAGCCTGACGGTCGCCGAAACCGACCGCCGCGCCCACACCTCGCGCATCACCATCGTCACCTCCGGCACGGTCGAGACCCTCGCCCAGATCCGCGCCCAGCTCGAAAAGATGGTCGCGACCTTGGAAGTGCAGGATGTCAGCCGTGATCCCTTGGGCGTCGAGCGCGAGCTGGCTCTGGTCAAGGTCAGCGGCCGGGGCACCGAGCGGGTTGAGGCCCTTCGCGTTTCTGAAATCTTCCGGGCCAAGGTGGTCGACACCACCCATGAGAGCTTCATCTTCGAAGTCACCGGCGACTCGGGCAAGATCGATAAGTTCATCGAGTTGATGCGGCCGCTGGGTCTGGTCGAAGTGTCGCGCACGGGGGTCCTGTCGATCACCCGTGGCAGCGAGGCCCTATAATCGACCCTCTCGGCCCTAAAGCGTGAGCACGACAATGACGGCAATGACCTTCAGCACCCTGCCCCTGACCCTTCTGGCGCGCGGCAAGGTGCGCGACGTTTACGAGGTCGATGCGGAGCGTTTGCTGCTCGTCGCCTCTGACCGGATCAGCGCCTTTGATGTGGTGATGGATGAGCCTGTGCCCTTCAAGGGTCTGGTCCTGACCCAGCTTAGCGTCTGGTGGTTTGACCAACTGGCGAGCGTCACGCGCCACCACCTAATCAGCGCGGACACAGACGAGATCATCGCCGCGATCCCGGCTCTAGCTTCTCATCGCAGCGGGATTCTTGGCCGGACCATGCTGTGCAAACGCACCACGGTCGTACCCTTCGAATGTGTCATGCGCGGCTATATTTCGGGCTCGGCTTGGAAGGATTACAAGGCCACGGGCACGCTGGCTGGCGAGGCTCTGCCGACGGGCCTGCGCGAAAGCGACCGGCTGGACCCGGCCCTCTTTAGCCCCGCCACCAAGGCCGAAAGCGGCCATGACGAAAATATCGGCGTTGCCGACCTGCATGCCCGTCTGGGCAGCGACCTTGCCGGACAGCTCGAGGCCCTGAGCCGCACGGTCTATGAGTTCGGCCGTGCCAAGGCCGAGGAACGCGGCATCATCATTGCCGATACCAAGTTCGAATTTGGCCAAGATGCCGAGGGCGGCCTTTGGTTGATCGATGAGGTCATGACCCCGGATAGCTCACGCTTCTGGCCCGCAGACCATTATCAGCCCGGCCAAGGCCAGCCCAGCTTCGACAAGCAGCCCCTGCGCGACTATCTGGACGCTGAACGGGCCGCTGGACGCTGGAATGGCGAGGCTCCGCCACCGCCCCTGCCTGAAGCCGTGATCACCGCCACCAGCCAGCGCTACCTTGCCGTCTATGAATTACTCACCGGCAAGGCGCTGGATCTCAAAGCCTTTCAGTGAACCCCTTCCGCTAGCGCGTCTTAGGGCCTATATTGATCCTGTTCGGCGACGGTCGGACTATGGAGATAAAGGCGCGTGCAATAAACGGACTGGACCCGGGTGCGATTCCCGGCGGCTCCACCAATTCCTACCCCGTGTATCGACGGGCTGTTTGGGGCCGATCAGCATCGACAGACGTGTAAAGACGTTAGTGCTTTCTCTCGGGTGGGCTCACCGGTATCGGGCCTTAATCTAAATGCGAACGATAACTTCGCTCAAGAGATCCGTCTCGCTGCGTAATGCGGTGCCACGAATTTCGACCTAAAGCCCTAACGTCTTAGCAGCGTTAGGCGAGGCCCGAGGGGAGCCTGGCAACAGCAATCCCCTCACCTCATCCCCTCAGGAAAGGCTCCCCTCGATTACGCCTTGGGAAACTGGGGGAGCCTGGCAACAGCAATCCCCTCACCTCATCCCCCTTGCGAAGTCGGGCTTTAAAACAAGGCCCTCACCCAACCCTCTCCCTCAGGGAGAGGGCTAAAGAAGTACGGATAAGCCCTCGCCCCCTTGGGGGAGAGGGTTGGGTGAGGGGGATGCAGCCCTAGACCGGCTCGGCGTGGGACAGCCAGCCCTTTTCGGCGCGCCAGTTGGGGGACAGGCCGTCAAAGCGGTTGAGCTTGAGCAGTTCCAGATCCGCGAATGAACATTTGCCGTCCATCACGAGGTCACGCACCGCATGGCCACTGGCAGGAGACAGGCCAAAGCCGACGCTGGACATGGTGATCAGGGTCACATTGTCGATCCGGTCGATGACCGGGCGTCCATCTGGCGTGTTCTCAATCACCCCGGCCCAGCTGCGGATAACCCGCAAATTGCCAGCCTTGCTGAACAGGCCCAGCAGACGCTTGGTCAGGTTGCGCACCAGCGGCGAGCCGGGCCGCACCGACGGCCCCATCGGTCCGACATCGAGCCATTCATGAGGGCCACCGCCATAGGCAAGGTTGCCGCGCTTGGTCTGGCGGCCATAGAGGCCGTTGCCGTCCACCGCACCAATGGCCATCATCGGCGCTGGCTCGGTGACGATCATCTCCGCTCGCGCCGAGGCGATGGGTAGATCAATGCCGACACCGGCCAGCAGGATCGCGCTCTGGGGGCCAGCGGCCACCACCACGCTATCACAGCCCAAAATGCCGTCCTTGGTCTCGACGCCAATGACCTTGCCGCCCTCATGCACCAGGCGCAGGACCGGCGTGTGCTGTTGGATACGGCCGCCCAGATCCTGCAGGGCCCAGGCATAGGCCTGAACCGTACGCTGGGGGTTGGCCTGACCGGCGATGGTCAGATGCACGCCGCCGAGAATATTGTCGCCGCTCATCGGGACCCGCTCGCGAATCTCCTGAAGATCGATCTCGTGGGCGGGCGAGCCGTTTTCGCTGAAGGTCTCGGCCATATAGCGATAATGCTTAAGTTGCCCCTCCGTGGTGGCCAGCACCAGCTTGCCGCGCTGATATTCGGTCGAATAGCCGAGCATCTCGTCCATCATCGGCCACAGACGCTGCTCTTCGGCGAACAGAGGGCTTTGGAAGTGCGAGGCCCCGCCGCCATTGCGGCCCGAGGCTTCCCAACCGACAATGCCCTTGTCCAAAACCAAGACATCAACGCCTGAACGGGCCAGCCACCAGGCTGCGCTCAGGCCACTGACACCCCCACCGACAACAATGACTGTTGCGCCCTTTTGCGTGCTCATGATCGGTCGGTCCTAGATGTGCTGGCTGTCGGTGAGCATTTCGAGGTGCATAGCCTCGCGCTCAGTGCCGATGTCGTTATAGGGGACCCACTGACTGGCAATGCCAAACCAGACATCCCAGTTGGAGGTCATGTCATAGGGCTCGTCATGCGCTGCCAGCACGCTCATGGGCAGGGGCCGGACGGGCGCGCGATAGCCTGCCAGCGGCACCTTGGCCACGGGCACGTTCGACGATTGCGCTAGGATCAGGGCCACCTGCTCACGGCAGCGCCTGGCTTGGCACTGGCCCATGCAGGCGCGGGTCAGGCGCTTGAACTGGTCCTGATTGAGCGGGCCATCGGCGGCCAAGGTCTTGATGTCGCGCTTGGCGGCGACCTCGGAGGGCGGGCCAAGATAGCGGGGCTGACGCACGGCGGTCAGGTCGCCGCGCGTGACCTCTTCACACTGACAAACCACGATGGAGTCGTCACCGACCTTCATCAGGGCGGTCATCCAATCGGCGTGATAGGCGTGGGCGTCGAGACTGGTGGCCGCGGCCGGGGCCTCATCGGCGAGGGGCTGACCGGCAAGGGCAGCAAGGGCCAGAGCCGCGGCAGCTTCCCCATGGGCGGCGGCATCGACATTGCTGAGCCCCGCGCAATCTCCGGTCACAAGAACATTGGCAAGGCCCGTGCTAACCAGTCCCGTCCGCTGAGGCACATGACCGCCAAGGTCGGTGCGGACCGACAGCTTGCCGCCCAGAACATTGAACAGCTCGATGGCGGGAACCAGACCGATGGCCTGACAGATGGTGTCGCAGGGGAAGGTGCGGCTATCGCCTCCTGCCACCGGCACCACCGTCGCGCGCTCGACACCGTCGGCACCGCCGCTGGCCGAGACGATCACATGGCCGGTCAAGATCTCGATCCCGTGGTCGCGCACCTTGGCCGCAAGAGCCGCATCGCCCTGCACCTGATCGCGCACCTCGACTAGGGCCACGACCTTCAAGCCCGCCTCGACCACCATCAGGGCGGTATTGAGGGCCAGATCGCCCGAACCCAGAATCAGGACCTGCGTGCCTGCAAAGGCGTCATAACGCTTGATCAGGGCATGGAGCCCATTGGCCCCCATCACGCCAGGCTGGTCCCAGCCTTGGAAGGACAGGCTCAAATCCCGCGACCCGGTGGCGAGGATCAGTTGCTTATAGGCCACCATCCAAGAGCGCTCTTCGTCGGCAAGGCCAACAGCCGCTTCGGGCATGGCGGCGATGCCGGGGCCGTTCTGGAAGGCACCCCACGCATAGACCCCCAAGGCCACCTCAACACCGGCCTCAAAGGCGGCTTCGAGCTGCGGATCAGAGGCGAAGACCCGCTCGATCATGCGGGCCTTATTATCGACGGCGCGGGTCATGCGGCCACCGAAATAGAGCGGCGTGTCCAAGCCCATCAGCGAGGCAGAAACGGGATTTTCATCGACCAGCAGGACGCTGGCCCCGCCCTTGGCCGCCGCGATGGCCGCAGCGACCCCGGAAGGCCCCGCTCCGATCACCACGACATCGGCCTTTTGAGACGCCGAGGGGAAGCGATTTGTGATCGAATAACGATCGACGAGTTTGGCGTCGGTCATACGGCCTCCAGAGCCTGAGAAAGATCTGCGATCAGATCATCAATATGTTCAAGGCCCACCGAAATACGGATGGTGCCATCATCAATTCCCACCTCTTCGCGCTGGGCCTGAGGCACCGCATAGTGGGTGGTGGTCGCCGAATGGCAGATCAGGGTCTCGGCCCCGCCAAGGCTGACGGCCATCTTGGCCAGCCGCACCTTGTCGAGCATACGGAAGGCCTCGGCCTCCCCGCCCTTGATCTTGAACGAGAAGGTCGAGCCTGCGCCCTTGCACTGGCGCTCATAGACGGCGCGAGCCGGGGAGCCTTCGGGCAGGAAGCCCAGGTAAGTGACGGCGCGGACCTTGGGATGATCAACCAAGAACCGGGCAATGGCGGCGGCGTTGGAACAGGACCGCTCGGTGCGCAGGGACAGGGTCTCTAACGAGCGCAGCATCAGCCAGCTTGTATGGGGATCAAGGTGACAGCCGAAGGTCGTGCGCCGCTGTTTCAAGCGCCGCACCAAGGCGGCATCGCCACTGACCGACCCAGCCAGAAGATCGCTGTGCCCGCCGCAATATTTGGTCAGCGACGTCATGGTCAGGTCAGCGCCATGCTTGAGCGGCGACTGCAGCAGGGGACCAAGGAAGGTATTGTCCACGACCACGAGAGGCCGAAGTCCGGTCTTGGCCCCAACCTCATCGGCAATGGCGCGGATCATGGAGATGTCCGCCGTCGCGGCCGTAGGATTGGCCGGGCTTTCGATCATCATCACCGACAACGGGCCTGCCTTGAGAGCTAAATCGACAGCGGCCTGCACATTGGCCCGGTCCACCGCATCGGTAATGCCGAAGGGCTTGATGCCATAGTCGGTCAGATGGCCGTTCATCAGCCCATCGGTGCCGGAATAGATCGGGCGGCTATAGACCATGCTATCGCCGGGACGCAGCAGGGTCATCAGGGTCGTGCTCAGCGCCGCCATGCCGCTGGAAAAGGCCGCGCAGTCCTCTGCACCATCCAGCACCGCCAGCCGCTTTTCGACCATGTCCAGATTGGGATGATTGAGGCGCGAATAGATATAGGCCCCCGCGGGCTCACCATCGACCGGACCATTGAAGAATACCCGGTGGGCATCTTTGGCGATCTGGGCGCTGGGATAGACAAAGGTCGAGGTCAAAAACAGCGGCGGCTTGGCCGAGCCCTGATGCTGAGCCGGATCATAGCCATAGCCAATGGCTAAGGTTTCGAGATGCAGACCCGTGGGATCAGTGGTCATGGGATCGGTTCCGCCCGTCAGCTCTGTGCGTCGATATAGGCCTTAGCCTTAGCGCAATACCAGTCGATGATCCGCAGTACCAAAACCTCGGCCTCAGGCGAATAGGGGCCGGGCTTGTACCCGATCGAATTGACGCCCTTTTGATTGTTCTCGGCCAGATCGCGGTCTTGGATATTGGTCTTGTTCCAGATGTCGCTCAGGCCCTCAGCCGTATAGTCGACCCCTTCGACTGCATCTTTGGAGACATACCATTTGGCGACCACGTGGGTCTCGTTGGGGGCGACGGGCAAGGCGCTGAAGATGAAGGTGAAATCGCCCAAGGTGTGACAGAAACTATGGGGCTCGAGCGCCCAACGCATGGTGCCAATATCGCCATCGCCGACCTTGCCCATGGTCTTGGCCACCAAAGGCTTGCCATCCTCCGACATGGTCACGAAGCCCGGATTGAGCGGGAAGCGCATGGCTTGCCACCAGGTGCCCTCAACCGGACCGACGGGCAGGCCCATCGAGTCCATCTTTTTATTATAGGCCTCAAGCGCGGCCTTATCGTCATAGTCAAAATAGGCCGTGGTCCCGGTCGGGAAGCTGGCCGACAGCTCGGGGTGACCGGTCAGGCAGTGGTAGCACTCACGCGCATTTTCCATGACCAGCTTCCAGTTGGCCATCTCGACCAAGACGCTCTCATGGGCCAGCTTGGCATTGGCAAAGTCATGGGGGGCCATGAGCGGGCCAGCCTTGGCCCGGTACTCGTCAAAGGCGGGGGGATTGTCTGACAGACAGATATGAACCGCGCCCTCCAGAACCTCGATGGCGATTGGCGTCAGGCCGTGGTCGTCCTTTTCAAAATCCTCCGCCATGCGCGGCGCGCTGACCAGCTCACCGGTCAGTTCATAGGTCCATTTGTGATAGGGGCATACGAGGCGCGGCGACGAACCATGACCGGTCTTGCAGATCTGGGCGCCGCGGTGACGGCAAGAATTGTGGAAGGCCCTCAAGGTGCCATCGCGCCCGCGCACGACGACGATGGGCCAAGGGCCGATGTTCATGGCCAAGGTCGCCCCGGCCTTGGGCAGTTCGCATTCCAGCCCCACCAGCAACCAAGACTGGCCATAGATGGCCAGCAGATCGAACTCAAAGACGTCCGGATCATTGTAGAGCGCCTGTGGCAGGGCATGACCCGTCTTGCGTTGCGCAAACAGGGACGAAATTTTTCCCAAGTCCAACATGAGGCCTCCTAAATCAGGCTATTAGATTGCCACGTCGCGCGGGGGGCTGGGCAATCTTATTTCCTCATATGCCTATATCGTTTTGACCGCTGCGGCGCTTGACCTCAGCGCAGAATGGCCGTGTGGTGCATTTTTTCGTAATGGCTTTGAAAGGTCTGACGAGTGATCAACCGCCGATGGCTTCCCCTTAACGCCCTTCGAGCCTTTGACGCGGTCGGTCAGCACCTCAGCTTCACGGCGGGGGCGCAAGCTTTACACGTCTCGCAAAGCGCGCTCAGCCGCCATGTCATCGGCCTTGAAGACCTGCTCGGAAAACAGCTATTCGAGCGCCGCCCTCAACGTCTGGTCCTGACCGAGGCCGGCGCCGCGCTCTTGCCCGTCGTGCGCAAATCCTTTGATCGGCTAGAACAGTCGCTCAACACCATTCGCGATAGCAACCGCAATGTCCGCACCCTGCGCATCCATATGCCGCCGTCCTTGCTGCATCAGATGGGCCTGCCGCTACTGCGCGATTTTAGGCGCGAATTCCCAGACATCTTGATCGATGTCTCCTCCTCGCACGTCACCGGCCTGCCAGCGCAGGATCTGGACATGGCGGTGGTCTATGATCGCCAGAACGTCGATGACAAGGTCTCGGACCTTCTGTGGCTGGTCCGCGTCACCCCGGTCTGCTCGCCGGAATTGGCCGAGAAACATGCGGGCAAATCTATTGATCAGTTCTTGGCCGAGAATGAGCTGCTGCATGTGAAGCTCGAGAGCGAGCCGCGCGGCATGCTCTGGTCGATCTATATGCGCCAATGCGGCATCATCGCCGATACGGACCGGGGCCTTGCCTTCGATACGGCAATCTCTGCTGTGAAATATGCCATTTCCGGCGAGGGCGTGGCCTTGGCCGATGTGGACATGTTTGCCGATGAATTGGCCGATGGCAAACTGGTGGCGCCGTTCGATACGGCACTCGAAGACGGCTTTGGCTATTATCTGAAGTTCCACCCTGAAGATCTGGCAGATCCTGCTGTGGCCCTGTTCCGGACCTGGATCATCAGCCGCTTTGCCAACACAGCCGAGCCCACCAAGGTCAGCCGCGAGCCCTGATTTAGCGGGCGGGCTCAGCGGTCGGTGGAATGACCACCAGCTTGCCAATGTGCCGCTTGGCTAGAAAATCCTTCTGCGCCTGAGCAAGGTCAGACAGGGGGTAGGTCTGGGCCAACAAAGGCTTGATCTCGCCGCGTTCGATATAGCCGATCAGGGCTTCGAACACGCCCTCCTCTTGGGCCGTGCAGCCAAACAGGGTCAGGTCCTTCAGATAGAGTTTGCGCAGGTCCAAGCTGACCATTGGCCCGGCTATGGCCCCAGAGACGGCATACCGGCCGCGCGGCTTAAGCACCTGGAGCAGGTCAGGCCAGTCATCGCCGCCGACCACGTCGATAACGACATCGATGGTATTTTCGCCGACGGCCTCTAATAGCGGCTGATCACGCGAGATGAGGCGGTCGGCGCCAAGGACCGCGCAGGCTGCGATCTTTTGCGGCGAGACCACGGCCAGCACCTCAGCGCCGCGCCGTTTGGCCAACTGTACCGCGGCCGACCCGACGCCGCCTGTGGCTCCGGTGATCAAGACCCGCTCGCCCGCCTTGACGTCGCTGCGGGTCAAAAGGTTCTCAGCCGTCGCATAGGAACAGGGAAAGCTGGCCAGTTCAGCATCGCTCAAGGCGCTGTTGATCCTATGGGCATCGGGGGAGGGAACGCAGACATATTGCGCAAAGCCGCCGTCGCGCTCTGAGCCAAGCCAGACATCCAACAGACCTTGGCGCAGGGAAACGAGGCAGGCCTGAACCAGAACCCGCTGACCGAGACGAGCCGGGTCAACGCCTTGGCCGACCGCCACCACGCGTCCGCAGACATCGGCACCCTGAATGCGGGGAAACCCTAGGGCCTCGCCCGTCCAACTGCCATCGGTGACGCTGCCATCGTCAGCCGCGCTATCCGAATACCAGCCGATGCGCGTATTGATGTCGGTATTGTTGATCCCCGCGGCCCCGACCCGGATCAGCACCTCACCAGCCAACGGCGAGGGGCGCGGAAAATCGGTGCGGTAGCGGAGCTGGTCATAGCCCCCATGACCGGTCAAAACCATGGCCGTCATCAGCCTGGGCAGTGCGGTTTCATTGGACATTGAGCCTGCTCCGACGGGCCAAAATCACAATCGCCCGGCCTCTCCTTGATAGGCCTCCCGACCGCCCTTGCAAATCCCGTCCCTTTGCGAAAAAAATTTTGCATTCCTCCTAAAATTTTCAATTGTTTGCTTGTGCCGAGCCTCTCAAAACCGAACTCTACCGGGGGCTTGACGCCCGCGCCTCGCTGTTCGAGACAGACTGTATCGAACCGGATCAACGCCTCAACTATGGTCATGAAATTCCAATGAAAATCGGCTTTATCGGACTGGGAAATGTCGGCGGCAAGCTGGCGGGTAGCCTTCTGCGCAATGGTCACGATGTGACGGTGCGCGATCTGAACCCCGATCTGATGGCCGAATTTGTGGCCAAGGGGGCCAAGAGCGCAGCTTCGCCCAAGGAAATGGCCGAGCAGGTCGACATGATCATCACCTGCCTGCCCTCCCCCGCCGCCACGGCCCATGTGGTTGAGGCCGAGGATGGCTTCCTGCAGGCCCTGCGCCCCGGCATGGTCTGGCTCGAGATGAGCACCACCGACTATGAAGAGGTTATCCGCCTAGGCAAACTGGTCGAGGCCAAGGGGGCCATGATCATGGACAGCCCTGTCTCCGGCGGTTGTCACCGCGCTGATACGGGCAATATCGCCATCTTTGCCGGCGGCAAGCGCGAAGCCTTTGAATATGTCCTGCCGGTCCTGACCACCATGGGCCGCCGCATCTTGCATACGGGCGAGTTGGGCTCCGCCTCGCGTTTGAAGGTTGTGACCAACTATCTGTGCACCGCCCATCTGGTGGCGCTGGCCGAAGCCCTGACCACCTGTAAGGTCGTGGGTCTGGACATGAACACCGCCTATGAGGCCATCCGCATTTCATCGGGCAACAGTTTCGTACACGAGACGGAGTCTCAGGTCATCCTGAACGGCAGCCGCGACATCAGCTTCACCATGGATCTGGTGATCAAGGATGTCGGCCTGTTCGACCAACTGGCGCAAGACCACAATGTGCCGCTGGAACTGTCGCCTCTGGTCTTGAACATCTTCAAGGACAGCGCCGAGCGTTACGGCCAGCGCGAGTTTTCGCCCAACGTCATTCGCCGCTATGAAGAGCCTTGCGGCGTTAAGGTTCTGGGCCAAGGCTTCCCCGCCGAGATGACCGACGATGAGCCAGAAGAACCCGGCTACGAAGTGATCGCCAAGCGCTAAGCCAATCCCCCCTCCGCGCCTATCCCCCATCGCAAGGACCCTTGCCCATGATCCCTCTTGACCATTCGGCCTGGAAGGCGCGGGCAAAGGCCCTGAAGATCGAGACCGGCCTGTTCATCGACGGGGCCTTCGCTTCGGCGACCGATGGGGCTCTGTTCGCCGCCCTTGATCCAGCCAATGGCCAGACGGTGGCCGAGGTCTCCTGCGGCAATGGTAGCGATATTGACCGGGCCGTCGCCTCGGCCAAGGCCGCGTGGGATGATGGTCGCTGGCGGCACATGTCGCCGCGCGCACGCATGGCGATTTTCCGCCGCTTTGCTGATCTGGTCGAAGAGAACGCTGTCGATCTGGCCCTCTTGGAATGTCTGTCCATGGGCAAACCGGTCAGCGACAGCCTCAATATCGACGTTCCGGAAACGGTTGTGACCATCCGCTATTTCGGCGAGGCCATCGACAAGGTGGCTGGGACCGTCAGCAACTCGCCGCACGAGGCCGTCCAGATCATTGCCCGCGAGCCCTTGGGCGTCGTTGGGGCGATCTCGTCCTGGAACTATCCGCTCCTCATGGCGACGTGGAAGGTTGCGCCTGCCTTGGCCGCGGGCAATTGCGTGGTGCTCAAACCCGCCCAGCAGGCCCCCTTGAGCTGCCTGAAACTGGCGCAGCTTTTTGTCGAGGCTGGCGGCCCTGACGGCGTGTTCAACGTCGTCAATGGCCGGGGTCAAGACGCGGGTAAGGCGCTGGCCCTGCATCAGGACGTGGCCAAGATCAGCTTCACCGGCTCGACCGCCGTGGGCAAACAACTGATGATCTATGCCGGTCAGTCCAACCTCAAGCGCGTCAGCCTCGAGACCGGCGGCAAGAGCCCGCAGATCTTCATGCCCGATCTGGCCGATCTCGACGCCGCCGTGAACGGGGCCATAGGCGGCATTTTCGACAATGCCGGACAGGTCTGTAATGCGGGCTCGCGCCTGCTCGTCCATGCCGACATCCATGATGAATTCGTCGCTCGCTTCACCGAGCGCTCGGCCGAGCTCTATCGGGCAGGCGATCCGCTGGACCCCAGCACCACGCTTGGCCCCATGGTCTCACGCGCTCAGCAGCGTGATGTTCTGGGATGGATCGAAAAGGGCAAGGAAGACGGGGCCCATCTGGCCTTTGGCGGCAGCGAGGTCGAAAGCCTGCCAGACGGCGCCTATGTCACCCCGACCCTCTTTACCGGCGTCACGCCCGGTATGACCATCGCCAAGGAAGAGATCTTCGGCCCCGTGGCTTCGCTCCTGTCGTTTGAGACGGAGGCGCAGGCGCTGCAGATGGCCAATGATTCCATCTATGGCCTCGCCGCCAGCGTCTGGACCTCAGACCTTGGCCGCGCTCACCGCATGATCAAGGCCATCGAGGCGGGCGTCGTCTGGGTCAACTGCTTCGGCGACGGCGACATGACCCAGCCCTTCGGCGGCTACAAACAGTCGGGCAATACCCGCGACAAGTCGATGGAATGCCTCGCGGGCTACATGCAGTCCAAGGCGGCCTGGATCAATATCGCGTAGGGGAAGAAAACAAGGCCCTCACCCAACCCTCTCCCACAGGGAGAGGGTTAAGAATGAAAAGCCCTCGCCCCCTTGGGGGAGAGGGTTGGGTGAGGGGGTCATCAACTCCCCCCTCCATCGCGTTCACCGCGAAGTAGAGGATCCAGTGGGCCACTTCCAAACTGCGCGAACTGATCTGGGTCCCCGCCTGCGTGGGGAACACGGATGAGGGGGATTTCAACAAAAAGGCCCTCACCCAACCCTCTCCCTCAGGGAGAGGGCTAAGAATGAAAAGCCCTCGCCCCCTTGGGGGAGAGGGTTGGGTGAGGGGGATCTACCCCGCCTTCAAAAGCTGCTCAGTCTCAGCCGCATTCTGGGCGACCCAGTCGACGAAGGTCTTGATGCGGTAATTTTCCTTCATGTCGCGGCGGCAGATCAGCCCCCATTCGCCCGGGCAAATGGCGGTATGAGCGACGGGACGCACCAGTCGGCCAGAGGCGAGGTCTTGGGTCACGAAGGGGCCGTTGACCAGGGCGATGGCCTCATTATCCAGAGCCAGTTCAAGGGCCACAGCAAGGGTATCGACCACCATAAATTGGGACTCAGGATTAAAGGCGACGCCAGCCGATTCAAACCAGGTGTGCCAGTTTTGAACCTCAGTATTGATGGTCACCAAAGGCCGTTTGAGTAGGTCAGCGACCTTGGGATTTGGCCCCAACTGCGCGGCCATTTGAGGGCTGCAGACGGGATAGAGGCCATATTCAAACAGGGGCGTCCAATGGAAATGACGGGGGTCTGGTACCGTCTCGCAATAGACCAGACCCACATCCGCGTGGACATCATCAAATTCCCATTCGACCGCGCAGGTGCTGAGGATCAACTTGATGTCAGTATGGTCTTGCAAGAACTGCGGCGCGCGTTTGGCCAGCCAGCGGATCGAGGCCGTCACATAGGTCTGGACCCGCAAGGGTTTGTCGATCGAATGGCGACGAGCGGCCTCGACCCCAGCAATCAGGGATTCAAAGGCGGCGCGGACGTAAGGATAGAGCGCCCGGCCCTCTTCGGTCGAGACGATCCGGCGGCCCTCCTGCACGAACAGGGTCACGCCGAGCGCCTCTTCGATCAGTTGCACCTGATGGCTAACCGCCGGATGGGTCAGGCAAAGCTCTTCCGCCGCCTCGCGGATGCTCTGGTGACGGGTGGCCGCCTCAAAGCCGCGCAGGGACTTGAGCGGCGGCAATTTTCGAAGATCAAATTTGCTTTGCACGTCCAATCCCCGTTTCTTGCTGGCCTTAAGAGACGAAGCTTACCAGCAGATTGGCCGATTGGTAGAAAAAATTGACCGGTTGAGCGTAGGTTACTGTCCGCGATCCTCGAGCACCATCGCCGCGCCCTTTTCGGCCACCATCACGGTCGGAGCATTGGTATTGCCCGAGGTCACAGTCGGGAAGATCGAGGCATCAATGACCCTAAGGCCCTTGATCCCATGGACCCGAAGGCGGGCATCGACGACCGAAAGGGCCGGATCAGAGCCCATCATGCAGGTCCCAACCGGGTGATAGACCGTGTCGGCGCGCTGGCGAAAATCCTCCAGCAACTCATCATCGGTCTGAAGATGAGCGCCCGGCACCAGTTCCTCAGTGATGATATCGGCCAAGGGCTTGGTCGATGCCAAGGTGCGCAAAAGCCGGTTGCCGACAATAGCCTCTTGGATGTCCTTGTCCGTGGACAGATAGTTAGGCTGGATCGAGGGATAGGCTGACGGGTCGGCAGAGACGACCTTCAACGATCCCAGGCTGGTCGGCTTGCAGGCATTGAAGGACAAGAGGAAGGCCGAGAACGGGTCCGGGTTCATCAGCTTGCGCTCGGACAGGGGCGTCTTGGTATAGCTGACCGGGCTGAAATAGAGCTGTAGATTGGGGAACGGTTGGCCCGGGTCACTGCGCACAAAGCCGCCGCCCTGATTGACGCTCATCGACAGGGGACCGCCCCGGTTCCACAGATAGTGAATCCCCGCCTTGACCTTGCCCAGCAACGGGCCAAGCTCGTCATTCAAGGTCGGGCGGCGGGATCTATAGAAGTACGAGACCGCCAGATGGTCTTGCATGTTCTTGCCCACGGCGGGCGCATCGAGAACCGGTGAAATACCGAGTGAGGCCAGATGCGCCGCCTCTCCAACGCCGGACAGTTGCAGCAGTTGCGGTGAATTGATCGAGCCGCCGCAAAGGATGACCTCGCGCCGCGCCTTGACCTGCACAGTCTGCCCGCCGCGCCGATATTCCACGCCCGTGGCCTGTTGGCCCTCAAACAGGATGCGCGTGACCTGAGCCTTGGTGCGCAGGGCGACATTGGCGCGTTTCAAGGCCGGGCGCAGGAAGGCATTGGCGCTGGAGGCGCGCAAGCCCCTGTCCGTATTGATCTGATAGATGCCGACACCCTCTGGCGAGGGACCGTTAAAATCGTCCGTATGGGCAAAGCCGAGCGCCTGTCCCGTCTTGATGAAGTCATGGCAAAGGGGATGGGCGCGGCGGGTGATGTCGGTGACATGGATCGGTCCGCCTGCGCCATGATAGGGGCTGGCCCCATGGTCATGGTCTTCGGACTTGCGGAAAAAGGGCAGGACATCGTCCCAGCCCCAGCCGGGATTGCCCATGGCCTGCCACTGATCGAAATCGTGCGGCTGGCCCCGAACATAGACCATGGCATTGATCGAGCCGGACCCGCCAATGACCTTGCCGCGCGGCCAATAGCTGACCCGCCCCCCCAGATTGGGCTCGGCCTCAGTATCATACATCCAGTTGATCGAGCGGTCGAAGAAGGTGCGGCCATAGCCGATGGGCAGCTGAATCCAGACTGTCCGGTCAGACCCGCCCGCCTCTAGCACAAGCACCGTCGACTTGCCGTCCGCCGACAGACGATTGGCCACCACACAGCCCGCCGTGCCTGCGCCGACGATCACATAATCAAAACTGTCCATCACAAGACCGGGTGCTGGGTCATTTCGAGGTGAAGCATGGTACCGGTGTAGGGATTGGCCTCGGCCACCGCCTCGTTCAACTCGACCCCCAAGCCCGGTTCGGATGAGGGGATCACAAAGCCCTCTTCCCACTGGACAGGCTTCATCAGGATTTCGCTGTGAAAGCCGCCCCAGGTTTCGATGCTCTCTAGGATCAGGAAGTTGGGCGAGCAGGCCCCGATCTGGATGTTGGCGGCCCCGACCACCGGCCCGCAATAGAGGTGCGGTGCGATCTGGGCATGGTAGACCTCGGCCATACCGGCGATCTTCTTAGCCTCAAGAATGCCGCCGACCCGGCCCAGATTCATCTGAAGGATCGAGGCCCCCCCGACCTGCAACAGGCGGTGGAAGTCATATTTGGTGCTCAGTCGCTCGCCCGTGGCGATGGGGATCGAGGTCGCGCGCGCCACCTTGGCCATCTCGTCCGGCGCATCGGGCGGCACGGGCTCTTCCAGCCAGAGCGGATCAGAGGCCTCAAGCCGCTTGGCCAAGCGAATGGCGCTGGAGGCCGTCATCTGGCCGTGGGTGCCGAACAGAAGGTCGGCCTTTGTGCCCACCGCCTCGCGCAGTTGATTGGCGAAACGCTCGGACAGGTCCAGCGCCTCGAGCGACAGTTGGCGGCCATCAAAGGCGCTATAGGGACCCGCCGGATCGAACTTCAGGGCTGTAAAGCCCATATCCAAATATTCCACCGCCCGCTCTGCGGCCAGATCGGGGTCGTGATAGACGTCGGTCTTGTCGCCCGGACGCGGGTAAATATAGGTGTAGGAGCGCAGGCGCTGATGGACCTGACCGCCGAGCAGCTTGTAGACCGGCTTATCCGCCTCCTTGCCGATAATGTCCCAGCAGGCCATCTCTAGGGCGCTGAGCACCCCCATCAGCGACAGGTCCGAATGTTGCGTAAAGCCGCTGGAATAGATCCGGCGCCACATGACCTCGATATCATGCGGGTCCTGACCGCGCACATAGCGATCAAACACATCCTCGATCATCTTGGCCACCAGATGCGGGCTGAAGGGCACGCAATAGGCCTCGCCAATGCCCGAGACGTTGCTGTCCGTGGTCAACTTCACAAAGACAAAATAACGACCGCCGAAATGGGGCGGAGGATTGCCGACCACGAAGGTCTTGATATCGGTCAGTTTCATGGACCCGCGCCTTATGCGTAAAAGCCGTTGACGGACTTATACTCGATAAAATCGTGCAGGCCGAACTCGCCCCACTCGCGGCCATTGCCCGACTGCTTGAAGCCGCCAAAGGGCGAGCAATAGTCTTGGCCTGCGCCATTGAGATGGACGCTGCCCGCCCGGATGCGACGCGCGACATAGTGGGCCTTGTCCTTGTCGGCGCACTGGACATAGGCGGCGAGGCCATAGGGCGTGTCATTGGCGATGGCGATGGCCTCGTCCACATCGGCAAAGGGGATCAGGCACAGGACCGGGCCAAAGACCTCTTCGCGGGCGATGGTCATCTGGTTGGTGACATCAGCAAAGATGGTTGGCTTGACATAGTAGCCGCGCTCGAACCCAGAGGGCTTGCCCACACCGCCCGCAACAACCCGAGCACCCTCATCGATGCCGACCTGGATCAGGTGCTGGATCTTGTCGAACTGGACCTTACTGACCACCGGACCCAGATGAGGGCCAGGCTGGGTGGGATCGCCAAGGGTCACCGTCGCCGCGACCTTGGCAGCGATCTGGACGACACGCTCATAGACCGAGGCCTCGACCAGCATCCGGGTCGGGGCGTTGCAAGACTGGCCGCTATTGTTGAAACAGTGGCGCACGCCGCGCTCGACCGCTGCCTCTAGGTCACTATCGGCAAAGACGATGTTCGGGGACTTGCCGCCCAGTTCTTGCGATACCCGCTTGACCGTATCGGCGGCAGACTTGGCGACCATGATCCCGGCCTTGGTCGAGCCGGTGAAGGAGACCATGTCCACCTCCGGATGGCTGGTTAGGGCATTGCCGACCGAGGCCCCGGTGCCATGAACCATATTGAACACGCCCGCGGGAAAGCCCGCCTCGTCGATGAACTCGGCAAAGAGCTGCGCTGACAGGGGCGAGACCTCGCTGGGCTTGAGCACGATGGTGCAGCCTGCCGTTAGGGCCGGGCCAATCTTGGCGGCCAACTGATTGATCGGCCAGTTCCAGGGCGTGATCAGGACGCAGACCCCGACCGGCTCTAGGATGAGATTGGCGCTGGAGCCCATCTTGCGTTCCCAATCGAGCGCGTCAGCCGCTTGCAAGGTGGCGTCCAGATGGCCGGGGCCGCAGGCCGCTTGGCTGCTGTGCGACAGATCAAAGGGCGCGCCCATCTCGGTGGTGATGGCCTTGACCATCTCGTCATAGCGCCGCTCGAAGATCGCGATCAGCTTTTGCACCAGCACCTTGCGCTCGGCATAGGTCGTCAGGCCAAAATCAGCAAAGGCGCGGCGCGCGGCCATCACCGCAAGGTCCACATCGTCCGCCTCGCAGATCGCGATCTCGGCCACGGTCTCTTCGGTCGCGGGATTGATCACGTCCATACGGGCCCTGCCGCTGACCGGCAGCACCCAGCGCCCGTCAATATAGGATTTCAGCAGGGTCATATTCGGTCCTTTAGATCAGCGACGGCTCTGGCGATAAACAGCGTCCGACGATAGGCCAGAGCCGGTCAAAATCCACGGCGCAAACCGACCGCTAGGCATAACATTTTTCGATGCAGCGCTTTTTTGCGAGATGCAGCGGCACAAAAGGCCCTCACTTCGACAGAAGTCTCTGAATTATCTATCTTTCCGTTCGATATGACAAAGGCCCGATTGACTGGCATAAGGCTTAGATCTTGAACGGCTTGAGGACCTGTTTGGCAGGTTCAACGCCCTAGACATTGAGGTCCTGGATGACGCGTCACTTCCTGCCCTTGGCCATCATCCTGTCCCTCGCTTCATCGGCTGCCTTCGCCGCCTCCCCGCCCAGTCGTCCGGGCGTGGACGCGCCAGAGTTGGCGGCGCTCGGGAGCCATGCGGTCGGCTATAAGACCCTGACCCTGATCCAGCCGCAGCAGGCCAATCTGGAACTGTTTGACGCCAAGACGGGCGCCATTCCCAAGACCGATCGAAGCTTGCGGATCGATATCTGGTATCCGGCGACGACCTCAAAGCGCGCCAAGGCCGTGACCTACAGTTCCGAATTTCGCGGTGAGCCGCCGCGCCCCGCCGCCGCCTTCACCGTTCCGGGTCTAGCCGTCAAGAACGCTAAGCCCGAAGGCGCGGCCCATCCACTGGTCATTGTCTCCCATGGCTATAGCAACACGCCCATTGGCATGACGTGGTTGACGGAAAACCTCGCCTCGAAGGGCTATGTCGTCGCGGCCATCTATCATCAGGACCCGGATCCGGACCGTTCCACCGCTGTGGTCCGCTCTGCACCCTTCCTGCGCCGTCCGCTCGACATCGGCTATGTCGCCCGCACACTTCCCGCGCTGCTCGGCGATCAGATTGATCCAAGCAAGGTTGCCCTGATCGGCTATTCGATGGGCGGCTATGGCGTGGTCACAGCAGGGGGAGCGACGCTCGATGCCAATGGCCCGACCATCAGGTTCGGCGGTGGCCCCGGCCTAGAGGTCGCCAAGATTGCCAAGGGCGGTGCCGATGAGGGCTTGAGCAAGGTTGCTGGCGTCAAGGCCATCGTCGCCATGGCCCCTGCCGGTGGGTCGATGGGGGCTTGGAACGCAGAGGGCCTTGCCAATATCAAAGCGCCCCTGCTGCTCATTGCCGGCGATCACGATCAGACGGTGGACTATACGACCGGTGCCAAGGCGATCTTTGGCGGCGCGGTCAATTCAGACCGATATCTGCTGACCTTCCATGAGGCAGGCCACTCCGTAGGGCTTAATCCTGTGCCCGAAGAGATGATGGGCCAGATGTGGGATCAGGACTGGTTTGCCGACCCGATTTGGCGAACAGACCGGATCAATGCCATCAATCTGCACTTCATCACCGCCTTCCTGAACAGGGCTTTGAACGGCAAGACCGACCTCGACAGCTATCTCAATGTCGCGACCATCGCGTCCGATGACGGGGTCTGGGCCTACGACCCCAAGGCTCCCTATGGGGCCTACAGTACGGCGACAAATGGGGTCACGGTCTGGAAGGGATTCCAGCGTCGCCATGCGCGCGGTCTCGAACTTCGTCACGCCGCACCGATGCCGTAAGGTCAGGGATTGGGCACGCGAATCAGGTCAAGAGCGATTTCCCTTGCTAATTGAGCAGTTAGGTGAGACCCTCAAACCGTCGAATATCGAAATGGTTCGGTTGCTCTCCTCTGCTCGATCTGGATCGAGCGCCGGACTTGAACTCCTGACCCCCGCCGAATTCTGATCGTGGCCGCAAACTTTGCCGCTACGTCACTCTATGCCGTCAAGGTTTCTATTATGTCCATCGGGACCGTGAAGTGGTTTAACAGCCAAAAGGGCTTCGGCTTTATCCAACCTAATGACGGCGGCAACGACGTTTTCGTGCACATTTCGGCCGTTGAACGCGCTGGCTTGGGTACGCTGAACGAAGGCCAAAGCATCAGCTACGTCCTCGAAAAGGATCAGCGTAGCGGCAAGATGTCTGCTGGCCAGCTGCAAGCTGTCTAAAGCCATAACTGGCCGCGACTGACCTTTGGTCTGGCGCGTTTGGTTCTGACGAAATTCTTAGGCCGGTTGGCGAAAGCTAACCGGCCTAAGTCTTGTCTGGGGCTCAGATGATCAGGCCTTGCGGGTCAGGTGATGCAGAACAATACCGCTGGTGGTCGCAACATTCAGCGAGTCAAAGCCCCCGGCCATGGTCAGACGTACGGTCTGGGTCCGCGCCAGCACCGAGGCCGCCAGTCCCGGCCCCTCCGCCCCAAACAATACCGCACAACGTTTCGGACGCGGGCAGTCGGCCAGCTCGACCTGTCCTGACGGGCTAAGCGATAGGGTCTCAAAGCCTTGGGCCGCGAACAGCTCGACCATATCGACCCCCGGCGCGAGCTGAACAAAGGGCACTAGCAGGCCCCCGCCGACCGACACCCGAATGGCCTTGCGATAGAGCGGGTCACAGCAGTCACTATCGAGCACCACCGCATCGACCCCAAAGGCGGCAGCATTGCGAAAGATCCCGCCGATATTGTCGTGGTTGGACAGGCCGCTTAAGCCGACCACCAAGGCGTCGGGTTTCAACCCCTTCAAGAGCGCGGCACCATCGGTGAGACCAGAGCGGCGGCCAAGGCCCAATATACCGCGATGGATCGGAAAGCCGACGATCTGATCCATGACCGCTTGGGCGGCCTGATAGACAGGCACTCCATCTGGCAAGCCTGCCAAGAGATCGCTCAGCCGCACGACTTGGCGTTCGGCCAGCAACAGGGACAACATCTGGTGACGCGGGGTGCGCGCCAGAACCCGGACCACCACCTCACCCTCAGCGATGAACAGGCCCTCACGCCCCACCAGATCGCGCTCCTTGACGGCGCGATAGGCGGCGATGCGCGGATCGTCTGGATCGGTGATGGGAATGATGTCGGGCAAGCGGGGCCTCAAAGGGGATCAATCTCTTCGGCTTAACCCCTCACCCCAATCAATGCAAAGAGATGGCTCGAGCCGCGCCTTGCCTAACGGGTCGCATCACTATAGATGATGACCATCATATGAAGCCCAAGGGCGGCCCGTGCGCTATTCCAGTGACCAGAAGCTCCAGACCCGAAACCGGGTGCTCAAGGCGGCAGCGGCCCAGATCCGAACCCATGGCCCGCAAGGGGTTGGGGTTGCAGCCCTGATGCAGGAGGTCGGCCTGACCCACGGCGGCTTCTATGCCCATTTTGCCTCCAAAGACGCCCTGATCGCCGCCGCCGTCAAAACCATGTTCGAAGATGCCGCCGCCCAAAGACACCGGGCAATAGAGGATCGGTCTGGCCCAGCTGCATCA
>Ga0214919_10002120_pt1 | contig 31586 bp, 34 predicted proteins | sample LL1503_MetaG_FD_177994 | JGI IMG/M metagenome (GOLD analysis project Ga0214919, IMG submission 177994) | Freshwater microbial communities from Lake Lanier, Atlanta, Georgia, United States - LL-1503 | ecosystem: Environmental > Aquatic > Freshwater > Lake | place: USA: Georgia | collected... | reverse complement strand
TTCACCCAGCTATGGAGCACTGGATTTGGTAGCTTCACCGATGCGACTCTCAGCATCACCAGTGAGTTATCGTCGTGCACCGCCATCGCTGGGACAAGACACGCAAGATGTACTGCGTGAACTTCATTACTCAGATGACGAGATAAGTAGTCTGCGTGATTCGGGTGTGATCTAGCCAGAACGCAAAGTCAACGGTTTGATATCGTTATGTTGAGTGATGGATTTTTCGCTTGATAGTCGAGAAAAGCCTGATGGGTACTCAGAAAAATTTTATTCTGCATACGTTCTCCGAGTTCGGTTTGTTGCAGCCTATCTTGAACCGGCCCTTTTATTTCAGCAAATTGCAGCGTAATATTTCTTGCGGCTAGAGTTTTTTCAAGCTCAGTCAACATACCTAATGCAGTCGTATCGAGTTGATTCACAGCCGAGAGTATGAGCAACACACAATCAGTCGTTGGATGCTCGCTGAGTAAGCCTTCAATTTTTTCTGCAATCAGTTGGGAGTTGGCAAAGTAAATGCTCTCATCAATACGCAACGCGATTAGTCCTGGAAAAATTTCTACCTGATGGCGTTCTATATTTCTGAAATGTTCTGTTCCGGGGACGCGGCCTACTAAGGCCATGTGCGGGTGACTACTGCGCCATACAAGTACAGCGAGTGACATCGCAACACCGATCACAATACCTTCTTCCACACCAAAGACGATGACGCCGGCGAAAGTCAGCAGCAGAGCGATGGCGTCTGCTTTATCGAAGTGCCAGGCTTCTTTGAGCGTGTGTGTATCAATCAGCCCTATAACAGCGACAATAATCGTGGCCGATAAAACCGCTTGTGGCAGGTAGTAAAACCACTCGGTTAAGCCAGCGATAACGATGGCCATTAAAACAGCAGAAACAATACCCGCTGCAGGTGTTTGTGCACCCGCAGAGAAATTCACCACTGATCGAGCAAAACCACCGGTAACAGGAAAGCCACCTGAGAAGGCGCTGGCGATATTCGCAGCACCAATGCCGACGAGTTCGCGGTTGGGTTCGATACGTTGTCCGCGTTTGAGTGCCAGTGATTGGCCGACTGAGACACTCTCTACAAATCCCACCAGTGATATCAACAATGCGGGCAACCAGAGCATGTGGATTTGATCCCATTGAATGGAAGGTAGTCCTATGGAAGGCAGTCCGCCAGGCACGCGTCCCACGATAGAAACATTCTCTGTTTGATTTAAGCCATAGATAGCAACTAGTGCAGTTGAAACGATGACCACAGCCATGGGTGCTAGTTTTGTTATGAGGTCAGAACTTTTTGCAGAGATGCCCATTTGTTTTAGCAGTGGACCAAGATATTTGCGCGCAAAAAGCAGAAACAACACCGAACTAAGACCGAATAGCGCCGTTGTCGTGTTGGTTTCATACAGGTGCTGCCCGAGATTATTAAGTGAGGATACAACGCCTGTAGAAGAAAACTGAAGACCGAGTAAATATTTGAGTTGTCCTATAGCGATCAATACGGCGGAACCGGAGATAAACCCACTGATCACCGGATGACTGAGAAACCACGCTAAAAATCCCAGGCGTAAAAATCCTGCCACTAACAGCATCAAGCCGGATAGCAGTGCGAGAAGAATGGAAAGCGAAATATATTCAGCCGATCCTTGCGATGCTACCGGCAATAAAGCACTGGCTGTCATCAACGACGAAACAGCCACTGGGCCGACGGCTAAGGTCATGCTGCTTCCAAATAAAGCGTAGGCCACCATAGGAAGTAGGCTGGCGTACAAGCCGATCTCGGGCGGTAATCCCGCCAGCATGGCATACGCCAGACTTTGGGGAATCAGCATGACAGTCACGATCAGGCCTGCTGTGATGTCCCCAGCGATGAACTGGCGTTGATAGTTTTTTAGCCACTCAGGCAGTGACAAGGCAAGACTCATAAATCAATTTGCGCTTGAAACATCGCCAGCCAATTGCTTTAAATTTTGTGAGCGCGCACCGCTGCGGCAAAAAGCCAGTAGGGGGGCTGGACAGGTGGCGAGTAGCTCGGCAAATTTTTTGGCTTGCTGCTCAGTGATTTGACCACTGATGACTGGAAGGTATTCATAGCTTAGTCCGGCGGCGTGTGCCGCGGCTTCCATCATCGCGCTGGTTGGTTGATCTGCACCGCCTTCGCCGTCTGGGCGATTATTTACGACTGTCTTAAAGCCCATTGCGGCGACTTCCGCCATATCTGCTGGGCTCAACTGCGGAGCTGTGCCAAATTTGTCGCTATGGCGAGTGATGTTTGCGCTCATGTTTTTTCCTTTGGGGTAGGACTTTTTATAAGTGGGTAGTAACAAAATCAATTTAGTGAAATACATTATATTGACTAATAAACTGTAAGTAAATATAATGTTTTCAGATTAATTAAATACTTGGAGCTGACAATGATTGCTAACTTACGGCCCCACATTCATGGAATTTTCGATCCTGCTACTTGGACCGTCACTTATGTGGTCTATGCAAAAGAGGGATCTGCATGCGTCATTATCGACCCAGTTCTGGACTATGACCATAAATCGGGGCGCACCCGAACTGATACAGCCGATAAGTTAATCAAGTTTGTTGAAGAAAAAAAATTGCAGGTGGAGTGGATACTCGAAACACATGCTCATGCCGATCACATTACAGCGGCCTCTTATCTCAAGCAAAAGCTGGGTGGCAAAACAGCGATTGGCGACCATATTCCGGCTGTGCAAAAGGTATTTAAAGGAATTTTCAATCTCGAATCTGATTTCGCCACGGATGGTTCGCAGTTTGATCATCTATTAAAAGAGGGTGAGGAATTCCACTTCGGCGATTTGACCGGCACTACATTGTTTGTGCCAGGTCATACTCCCGCGTGCGTGGCGTACCAGATTGGCGATGCAGTATTTGTGGGTGACACCATGTTCATGCCGGATGTGGGCACAGCGCGGTGTGATTTTCCTGGCGGTGATGCCAAGGTGCTCTATGCGTCAGTAAAAAAGATTCTCAGCTTGCCCGAAAAAACTCGACTCTTCATGTGTCATGACTATCCACCGAACGACAGACCGGTAGCGTTTGAAACTACAGTGGCCGAGCAACGCCAAAAAAACATTCATATGCATGACGGCATTAGTGAAGCTGAGTTTGTAAAAATGCGCACTCAGCGTGATGCGACGCTAGAAATGCCGGTACTGATTTTGCCTTCGGTGCAGGTGAATATTCGTGCAGGTGAGATGCCACCGAAAGATGACAACGGTATCGCATATCTGAAAATACCGTTGAACGCCCTTTAAAGATTATTTGCTTAGGCGATAAAAAAAGCCCGCGCTGTATGCGCGGGCTTTTTGTTTAAGCGCGTACTTCTTACAGGCCGCCGTTTTGCTGCGCGACCATCATGTATAGCATTGGAATCGACAGCATCGTGTTAAAGCGTGAAGTCAGCATCGCCAAACGTGCAGCAGCTGCTTTTTCTTCAGGCTCAACGGTGACTATGCCCAATGCTTTTTTCTGGTTAGGCCAGATGATGAACCACACATTAAATGCCATCACCAGCGCTATCCACATACCAATACCAATCGCGTGTACTGGCTGGCGCAGGCCCAGTGCATCGACCAAGTAACCATTCATCCACGCAACCAACAGGCCAGTGGCCACGGTTGCCAGAGCGGCATAGCGGAACCAGAACAGTGCCGTAGGCGCGATGACTTTACCAATCGCAGGCTTTTGCTCGTCTGGAATTTTAGGCATCGATGGAATTTGTACAAAGTTGAAGTACCAAAGCAGGCCAATCCACATGATGCCTGACAGTACGTGTAACCAGCGCATGAAGAACGCGCCCCAAGCATGACCCATCTGCGGGCCGGCACCGGCCACGCTGCTAGCGATCAAGATCAGAAGGATCAAAATTACGATCCCGGCGATGATCGTTCGTCCTAAAGATTGCAGAATTGCAGCCATCACTACCTCCCAAAAATTTCACATGTCAATTTTTATACGGGTTTCAATACTATTGAAGCCCTTGCAGATCCGCGCGAAGTATAGCCTAAGCGGCAATTTCTCATAAGATGGACTGAAAAGCTCCCGATTCTGCTCAATCTTTAGTTGATGCTCGCGCCGCAATGTCCACCAAGGTGCTGCCTCCCGCCAAAGTGAGTTTGAGTCGTTGTGGCGGCTGTATCTCTGAGGGCTGGCGCAATACTCGACCCGACTCGTCAGCCAGGATCGCATAACCGCGCTCTAGCGTACGCTGAGGCGCGAGCAGTTCAAGCTGATCGTTGGCGGATTCAAGTGCGTGTTGCCAGCGGGTTAGTCGTGAACTAAATGCGGTTTGCAATTGGGCCGTTTTTGCACTCAGTCGTGCGCTACGCATACGGGTATCGGGCAAGGCATGTTGCAAGCGGCTACGCGCTTGTTCGATGCGAAAGCGTGCGCCAGTGATTGGTGTGGTGGCGCCGTGTCGTAAGCGATTCAGCAAGCTCGATAGTCGAAGTTTTTGATGATCAATCGCCATGCTGGGGCTTTGTAATCGGTGAGCCATCCAGTCCAGTGTTTGCGAATGATCGTCCAGCACGCGTCGAAATCCATCGGTCAAGTCCAGCGCATGCTGATGTAGCTCAGCCAGCCAATCGTCTGTTGGAATGGCTGCCATTTCTGCCGCCGCTGTTGGCGTTGGTGCGCGAAGATCTGCCACAAAATCGGCGATGGTGAAATCGGTTTCATGCCCCACACCAGAGACCACCGGAATAGTTGATGCTGCAATCGCTCGTGCAACGCGCTCATCATTGAACGACCAAAGATCTTCAAGACTGCCGCCGCCACGACAAACAATCAGCACATCGCATTCGGCGCGATCAGATGCTGTTTTAATAGCAGCAGCAATTTTTTCTGCCGAGCCTTCGCCTTGCACGGCGGTGGGATATAGGACGATAGACAGATGCGGTGCACGCCGACGCAGGGTGGTGATGACGTCGCGTAAGGCCGCCGCTTGCGGGCTGGTCACGATACCGATCTGACGCGGGAAAACAGGTAACTCGCGCTTACTATCAGCATCAAATAAACCTTCGGCGGTTAGCTTTGCCTTTAATTTCAAAAAGGCTTCATACAGATTGCCAACACCTGCTTTACGCATCGCTTCGACGTTCAGCTGAAAATCTCCGCGCGCTGCATACAGGCTGACGACTGCTCGCACTTCAACTTTGTCGCCTTCGCGCGGAGCAAAATCTACAAATTGAGCTCGTCCACGAAACATCACTGAACGCACCTGAGCCGATGCATCTTTAAGTGTGAAATACCAATGACCAGAAGCAGCGCGGGTGAAATTTGAAATTTCACCGCTGATCCAAGTTAGCGGAAAGCTGCGTTCCAACAAACGACCTACGGCTTGATTTAGTTGGCTAACGGTCAGAATGTCGGAGTTGCCGCTGTCGCTGGGTTGGCTTTCAGTGAACATGAATACTGTCGCATTGGAAAATGAATGAGTATTGTCGCCGCTCAGCAGGATTCTCGCACTTTTGATTGCATGCTTACTTAATGAGCGCAGCGATTTTTTGCCGTTGAATCAGTGGCTTTGCTCAGCCAAGGCTGGCTTATACACAGACTTGCTCACACGATCTGTGCATAACTAGTTTAAGGCCAGCTATATAATCAATTAGGATTAAAGAAAGTAAGTGATTGCTTTTTTCGAAGATTCGACCTGTTCTTCTTAGCCTTGTGTTCCCGCCCTAGCTTGCTGCAGGTTAGCAAAGCGGTTACAGTCGCCTCCATTCTTTCCTTTGTGCAGGAGAACGCATTTGTTTGCGATCATTCAAGCAGCAGGTTGGCCGATTTGGTTTTTGCTCATCGCATCGGTCATATCCGTTACTGTCATTATTGAGCGGTTGCTTTATCTTCGCGCCGCCAGAATTCTTCCACCTAACTTGCTGCCCGAGGTCATTGCCGTGACTCGCTCGGGTAGCGTTGATGCGGAAGTGCTTGAGCGATTAGAGAGTAATTCGCCGCTAGGTCGTGTGCTGGCTGCGGGTATGCGCAACCGCGAAGCCTCGCGCGAAGTCATGAAAGAAGCGATAGAAGAAGCCGGTCGTGCAGCCGCCCATCAGCTCGAGCGGTATTTAACGACCTTAGGAACGATCGCTACCTTGGCCCCCTTGATGGGTTTGTTTGGCACCGTGATCGGCATGATCGAATTGTTTGGCGCCACGGGTGGTGTCGGCGCTGATCCGCTGCAAGTCGCCCATGGCATTTCGGTGGCTTTGTACAACACGGGTTTTGGTTTAGCTGTGGCCATGCCATCGCTGGTATTTCATCGGCACTTTCATGCCTTAGTCGATGGTTTTGTCATCGACATGGAGCAGCAGGCTGTGCGCTTTGTTGATACCGTCACCGGTCAGCGAGACTGAGATGAATTTTCGCAAAGGCCAGCGGCGCGCTCCACCTGAGATTAATTTGATTGCCTTCATCGATGTGTTGTTGGTGATTTTGATTTTTCTGATGGTGAGTACGACATTCAGTAAATTTACTAGTCTTAACGTGAGTCTTCCGTCGGCTGAAGCCGAATCCACGCCATTACCGAAATCGATTACGGTTGCGGTTGATGCGCAAGGTCATTACGCCATTCAACAGCAGCGCGTGGCGGCTACCGATCCTGCATCGCTGGCCACAGTGTTGCGAGAGGCAGCACGTGGCAATGCTGAGATTACGGTGGAGATTCATGCTGATGCGATGGCTAGTCATCAGTCGGTCGTGCAGCTGATGGAAGCAGCGCGCATTGCGGGATTGCCTAAATTGGTATTCGCCGCCCAGTCGGGCGCGGCGCGCTAGTTAATCGCCAGATGTTCATCTATTTTTCTTCAGCCTGCTCGGGCACCATATGACGCAGCGATCATCGATTGAAATTTTCTTAACGCGCACCTGGCTAAGTCGCGGTCTTGTGGCGTGGTTGCTGTGGCCGATTTCCTTGATGTTCGGAGTAATCATCGCTATACGCCGTTGGTTGTTCAAGGTAGGTGTGCTTGAACAAACGCGTTTACCGGTTCCGGTAATTGTGGTTGGGAATAGTTATGTCGGTGGGACCGGTAAAACCCCTTTGGTGATTTGGTTAAGCAGGCAGTTACGCGACCAAGGATTTGTACCTGGTGTGATTTCGCGGGGTTATGGTGGTGATGCCAACCGCGTGGTGGAAATCAATGCGCAGATGTCGCCGGATGATATTGGTGATGAACCCTTACTGATCCTAAAAAGAGCTGACGTGCCTTTAGTTGTGGGCCGTAACAGAGTTAGCGCGGCGCGCACTTTACTGAACGCACATCCCGAAGTGAATGTGATTATTTCTGACGATGGCCTGCAACATTACGCGCTAGGCCGCGATATCGAAATCCTTTTATTTGATGAGCGTGGCATCGGGAATGGATGGTTGTTACCTGCAGGACCGTTGCGCGAACCGGTAACTCGGCGATTTGATTTTCGAGTGCTGAATGGCTTGGAGTCTGTGGGTGAAAATTCATTTTCTATGCAGCTAGTTGGTCAGCGCGCTGAGCAATTAATCAACCGAGAGCAGACCAAAGTACTCAAGGAACTACCTGAAAATTTATCGATTGCAGCGGCCGCAGGTATTGGAAATCCCGAACGCTTCTTTACGATGCTCAAACAGCTAGGCGTGCACGTGCAAGAACACATCGCTTTGCCCGATCATTTTGATTACGCTACTAATCCGTTTGAATCGTTAAAGGTGGACATCATTCTGATCACTGAAAAGGATGCAGTAAAATGCAGCAGGCGAAATGGCTTGGCTGATGATCCCAGACTCTGGGTAGTCCCTGTTGAAGCAGCCATTGCAGGTCCGTTTTCTGAACATCTTGTGGAGAAACTGCGTGGAAACCCGACTGCTTGATATTCTTGTCTGCCCTCTGTGCAAAGGGCCATTGAAGTTCGACAAGCAAGCACAAGAACTCATTTGCAATCCCGACCATCTGGCGTTTCCCATACGCGATGGCATTCCTATTATGTGGGCAGAGCAAGCGCGCGATATGAACGCTGCCAGCCCTCAGCAGAGCGATTCAGTTAAATAGCCTTTGCATTTCTGACCGCATTTTGTCCATGAGCTTCACTATCATTATTCCGGCCCGCATGGCATCAACCCGCTTGCCGGATAAACCACTCGCTGATTTAGGTGGCAAACCCATGATTGTGCGAGTAGCCGAGCGTGCAGCGATGTCGCGCGCATCGCGCATTGTGGTGGCCACCGATCACGCAACTATTTTTGCTGTATGTAAAGCGCATGATATTGATGTGCAGATGACTCGTGCCGACCATCCTTCAGGCACCGATAGAATCGCCGAGGTAGCATTAGCGCTGGGGTTAGCGGACGATCAGGTGATTGTGAATGTGCAAGGTGATGAGCCATTAATTGATCCTGAATTAATTAATGAGTGTGCGTCTTTGATAAACGAACAGGTTCCAATGGCAACCGCTGCTCATCCGATTGATCAGATCGCAGATTTATTTAATTCGAATGTCGTGAAAGTTGTGCTCGATAGTTTGGGACATGCTTTGCTATTTTCTCGAGCACCCATACCTTGGCATCGCGATGCCTTTGCAGTGAGTGATTTGAAAGAGCTACCTGCAGGTTATGAGCCGCTCAGGCATATTGGTATTTATGCGTATCGTTGCGATTTTCTCGGTCGTTATTCATCATTGCCTAAATCACCACTAGAAGATATCGAGGCGCTCGAACAACTTCGAGTTCTCTGGAATGGTTTTCATATTGCAGTGCGACGTACATCGCATGTGCCACAGGCTGGCGTTGATACGCCTGAAGATCTAGAGCGAGTACGTCGATATTTTGCCGTTTAAGCAAGTCTCTGGCGGGGTCAAACCCCCGACTGTGGCGGATTCTGTGGTAACTTTCGTGCGGACTATTCGGGAGACAGACCGGATGCCTGCAGGAGTTGCGCGGGTTTCGGTTTCAAAAAAAACGTAAGGAATAGGTAATGCGGTTGATTTTGCTAGGGGCGCCCGGTGCCGGAAAAGGTACGCAGGCGGCATACATAAAAGAACGTTTCAATATTCCACAGATCTCCACCGGCGATATGCTGCGTGCGGCTGTCAAAGAAGGCACGCCACTTGGCCTGGCCGCAAAGAAGGTGATGGACGCGGGTGGATTGGTGTCTGATGAAATTATTATTGGCTTGGTCAAAGATCGCCTGAAGCAGGCCGACTGTGCCAACGGGTATTTATTTGATGGATTTCCGCGTACGATTCCGCAGGCCGATGCCATGAAAGACGCTGGCGTCGCCATTGATTATGTACTCGAGATTGATGTTCCCGATGAAGCGATTATTGAACGCATGAGTGGGCGGCGTGTTCATTCTGCCTCCGGTCGCAGCTATCATGTCAAATTCAATCCACCTAAGGTCGCTGGCAAAGATGATCAGACCGGTGAGGAGTTGATTCAGCGCGACGATGATCGTGAAGAGACCGTAAAAAAACGTTTGTCGGTCTACCATGATCAAACTAAGGTGTTGGTTGGTTATTACAATGATTGGGCGCAATCAGGCAAAGCTGGGGCGCCTAAGTATCGCAAGATCGCAGGCGTAGGGCCGGTCGATGAAATTCGCGACCGCGCATTTGCAGCGCTGGCTCAATGAGAGAGTAGTTAATGAAAGCGGACTTCGGTCCGCTTTTTTCATGAGTGAAAGATCCTCTCAGTTGATGGGTGTTTCGTTTATTCAGTTATGTAAGTTGTAGGTAGTCGTTGGTAGGTAATAAGTTATAAGTAGTATTGGCATCGATCGAGACAGGTCGAGCTGCAAAGGAAGTTAATTTTGTTGCGAACTTTTGGAGGAGATATGGCATCACAAGGTCTGTGGTTTGCTGTGATATGCGGCCTCATCGCCGTTATCTACGGTTTGGTTTCACGTAGCTGGATTCTGAGTCAGGACGCTGGCAATGCACGTATGCAGGAAATCGCTGCGGCGATTCAAGCAGGTGCAGCAGCTTATCTTGCACGTCAATACCGAACGATTGCTATCGTTGGCCTCGTGCTAGCGGTGTTGATTGGGGTTTTTCTCGATCTTAAAACAGCACTAGGTTTTGTCGTTGGTGCGGTGTTGTCGGGTGCCTGCGGCTTCATAGGTATGAACGTCTCGGTACGTGCCAATGTGCGTACTGCTCAGGCGGCGACTCATGGCATTGGCCCTGCGCTGGATGTTGCCTTCCGTGGCGGAGCTATTACCGGCATGTTGGTGGTTGGCTTGGGATTGTTGGGTGTCTCGCTGTTTTACTACTTCATCGGCGGTTTAGAGCATCCTGATTCCGCAACACTTAAGCCTTTGCTGGGTCTGGCATTTGGTTCATCACTGATTTCTATCTTCGCTCGACTCGGCGGCGGTATCTTCACCAAGGGTGCAGACGTCGGTGCCGATCTGGTTGGTAAGGTCGAAGCAGGAATTCCAGAAGATGATCCGCGTAATCCAGCGGTTATTGCAGATAACGTGGGTGACAACGTTGGCGATTGTGCTGGTATGGCCGCTGATTTGTTTGAAACCTACGCTGTGACTTTGATCGCGACAATGGCATTGGGTGCGTTGATGGTGGCATCCGCTCCAGGTGCTGCGGTGATTTATCCGTTGATCCTTGGTGGTGTATCGATTATTGCTTCGATCATCGGTGTAATGTTTGTAAAAGCAAGCCCTGACATGAAAAACGTGATGCCTGCGTTGTATCGCGGATTGATTGTTGCTGGTGTGCTGTCACTGATCGCATTCTATTTCGTGACGAACATGGTATTCCCTGAGCCAATCACGATGGTGGGTGATCGTGTGGTTAGCGCGATGGAATTGTTTGGATCGTGCGCAGTGGGATTGGTGCTGACTGCAGCGATGGTGTGGGTGACCGAGTACTACACGGGCACTGATTTCGCACCGGTTAAACATATCGCTCAAGCATCGACGACCGGTCATGCAACAAACATTATTGCGGGTATCGGCATCTCGATGAAATCGACCGCTTGGCCTGTGTTGTTTGTTTGCGCAGGTATTCTTGCATCATATTCATTAGCGGGTTTGTTCGGCATCGCAGTCGCTGCAACATCGATGCTGTCGATGGCTGGCATCATCGTTGCACTCGATGCGTATGGCCCAATTACTGACAATGCCGGTGGTATTGCAGAAATGGCTGAGCTGCCAGAAAGCGTGCGCAACATTACTGATCCTTTGGATGCAGTTGGTAACACGACTAAGGCCGTGACCAAAGGTTATGCGATTGGCTCTGCTGGTTTAGCAGCGTTGGTTCTATTTGCTGACTACACCCATGCGTTGCATGCTCGTGGCATTGAAGTCGCCTTTGATCTTTCCGATCCTATGGTGATCGTGGGCTTGTTCATCGGTGGTTTGATTCCGTATCTGTTTGGCGCAATGGCGATGGAAGCGGTAGGTCGTGCGGCGGGATCAGTTGTTGAAGAAGTGCGTCGTCAGTTCCGTGAAATCCCCGGCATCATGGAAGGTACTGGTAAGCCTGAATACGGCAAGGCAGTGGATATGCTAACCGCATCCGCTATCCAAGAAATGATGATTCCTTCGTTGCTGCCTGTTGTGGTGCCTATCGTTGTTGGTTTGATTCTCGGACCAAAGGCATTGGGCGGTTTGTTGATGGGTACCATCGTGACCGGTTTGTTTGTCGCTATTTCTATGTGTACCGGTGGCGGTGCTTGGGACAACGCTAAGAAATATATCGAAGATGGTCATCACGGCGGCAAAGGTAGCGAGGCGCATAAAGCGGCTGTTACTGGCGATACCGTTGGTGATCCTTACAAAGATACAGCGGGTCCTGCAGTCAATCCGCTGATTAAGATTATCAACATTGTTGCGTTGCTGATCGTGCCGCTGTTGGCAGCCAAAGGTATTTTTGGTTAATGATGCGATTGTTTTAAATTAGAAAAGGCAGCTTAGGCTGCCTTTTTCTTTTGGCGGTTATCATTACGGCTTGGCTGCCTACTTTACGTAATGTGAGTTAGTGCCTATAGATTTATTTATCGATCTGGAGAGAGCATGGAAATCAAGAATAATGTCTTCATCATTACCGGCGGAGCATCTGGCCTGGGTGCTGCTAGCGCACGCATGATTGTTGACAACGGTGGCAAGGTCGTACTCGCCGATGTACAAGTTGAAGCGGGCGAAAAACTCGCCGCTGAACTCAAGGGTAAATTTGTGAAGTGCGATGTGACTTCCGAAGCGGATGGTCTGGCGGTAGTCGCTGCTGCTGAATCGATGGGAACATTAGTTGGTTTGATTAACTGCGCGGGTGTGGCTCCGGCAGTAAAGACCGTGGGTAAAGATGGTGCGCATCCGTTAGATGTTTTTCAGCGCGTAGTAAACATCAATTTGATCGGTACATTCAACATGGCGCGCCTAGCGGCAGTGGCGATGAGTAATCATGAGCCGAATGCTGGTGGAGAGCGTGGTGTGATTATTAATACGGCTTCAGTGGCGGCGTATGACGGTCAGATCGGCCAAGCAGCCTATGGTGCCTCGAAGGCTGCGGTGGTTGGTCTGACATTACCTATGGCGCGTGACTTGTCGCGAAACGGTATTCGTGTGATGACGATTGCTCCGGGTATTTTCGAAACCCCCATGCTGTTAGGCATGCCTCAGGAAATACAGGATGCGTTGGGACGCATGGTGCCGTTTCCTCCTCGTCTAGGTAAGCCGCACGAATATGCGCATTTGGCGAAAACTATTATCGAGAACACCATGATGAATGGTGAAACTATTCGACTCGATGGTGCAATTCGTATGCAACCCAAATAATTGCAATCACTGCAAAGAGGGCGTGTAGGGAGCGAGCTTCCTACACGCTTTTTTTATGGGTAGTGTGGCGTCGTTACGATAGTAGAGCAGAAGACTTTTAGTCGCGATCAGGTGCTGTTACTCTGGGGCTATGTCTGAACCACAAAAAACAGCTTTGTTTCTGGCCGGTGGTGGCGCTCGCGCTGCTTACCAGGTAGGCGTTCTGCAAGCTATTTTTTCGTTGTTAAGTGAAACGGGTTGGCCGGCTGAGCGCAACCCTTTTGCCATCGTGTGCGGTACCTCCGCTGGAGCGATCAATGCCACAGCCTTTGCTAGTCGTGCGGATAATTTCGAAGAGAGCGTCACGCATCTGCTGAATGTCTGGCGTAATTTGAATGTTGAACAGGTATATCGCGCCGACTCGATAGGCGTGATTCGATCAGGGGCGCGCTGGCTTTCTTTACTTTCATTTGGTTGGCTGCTGCGTAAGTGGCATTCTCAACCGCCGAATTCACTATTGGATAACTCCCCGCTAGCAGATTTGCTGAACAAAATGATCGATCTGCCGCGTTTGGATGCTGCGCTAGAGCATGGGGCCGTCGATGCGTTGGCGGTATCTGCTTCGTCGTATACCGCAGGGCGACATGTCATTTTTTATCAGTCCGCAGCCGAGATTTCGCCTTGGCAGCGGGCGCAGCGGATGTCAGTTCAGCAGCAGATTGGTATTGATCATTTGCTGGCTTCGTCGGCTATTCCACTTATTTTTCCTGCGGTGCCTTTGTACTGCAATGATCGCTGTGAGTACTTTGGTGATGGCTCTATGCGCGACGTGGCACCGATTTCCCCGGCTATTCATCTCGGTGCCAACAAGGTGCTGGTGATTGGTGCGGGTAACGTCGGTGTGAAACGTGAGTTCAGTCAGTTTTCTGGTTACCCCAGCCTTGCACAAATCGCCGGTCATGCCATGTCCAGTATTTTTTTGGATGGGCTGTCGTCGGATATCGAAAGGCTCACCCGTATCAATGGCACGCTTGCGTTATTGACGCCCGAGCAGCGAGCGCTGACTCCTTTGCATCCCGTCGAAATGTTGGCCATAACGCCCTCACAACCCTTAGATTTGATCGCTAGCCGTCATGTGGGTAGTCTGCCGCTGCCGATTCGTTCGCTACTCTCAGCGATTGGTGCGACTGAGCAGCGTGGCTCTGCACTTGCTTCTTATTTGTTGTTTGAGGCTAGCTATACCCGTTCGCTGATTGAACTGGGGCAAATTGACGTCTTAAAAAGGAAAAACGAAGTGTTGCAATTTTTTAAATCATCGGAGCATTAACCCGATTAGCTTCCATTTCATTTCGATTCGGCAACTTTAGTCTTTAAGCTTAAGCCCCCCCAATTAAAAAGTTTGTGGGGAAGACACCAAACACTCCTCATAAAATCTGCAATAAATCAGGCTCTCCGTGATGTTTGTTGCCAAATAATCACCTGTATTTATCTCCTTGAGCTCGCTCAGGGGTTTTGCCCAGACCAAAGGACGGGTATTATCACGAGTTGCTGGCGATCAAGAGCGTTTTAAAGTTGAGCGTCAGCAAATTAGGACTAACGTGCGTACGCAGTCGTTGCAAAATTCACAATCACTTTGAAATTGCGTGCGTTTTTTGATGTTAAAAAATTACCGTGAACATTTACATGCTCAGCGCGCCTTTGCAGCGCGAGGAAGAAGCCCAGGAAGTTATTCCGGCCAGCGGTCTGCTTCGCGCCGTTCCAACGAATGTGGTGCAGTCTATCCGAGCCTTTCGGGTTACCGAATTGCAGGAGGAGGCGGTTCGTCTTGGCCAGCATTTTCTTTATGCTCATTGCGCGCAGGGACAGACACGTCAACAAATGCTGGGCATCATTGCTGAATCGTTTTATCTGCCTAAGCAATTCGCCAAAAATTATGATGCGCTGACTGAATGCCTGACCAAGGTCCTGCATGAAGCGGGTGAGCAAACCGGGTTTTTGGTAGTGTTGGAGCAGCTTCCCAGTACTCAAAAATTTGATAAAGAAGCGCGCGAAAATTTATTGGATGTATTTCGTGATGCAGCAGATTTCTGGGCTGAGAAAAAAATTCCGTTTCGAGTTTTTTTCTCTTTTCAATAAGCAATCCATCCTTTCAGCGATTAGCGTAGTTCGCTTATTCTGCTTTGTTCAGAAGGATGCACTGTTAAAATTCGCGCTATGAAGCGCATCGTTATCTTAATTTCCGGACGCGGCAGCAATATGCAAGCCATACTCAAAGTGGCAGCTGCTGAGCGTTGGCCAGCGCAGATTGCGGTAGTGATTAGCAATCAACCGACGGCAGCGGGTTTAGATGTGGCTCGCGCTGCGGGTATCGCTACTTCTGCAATCAATCATCGCGATTACCCAGATCGGGAACAATTCGATGCCGCACTAGCCGAACTGATTGATCAACATTCTCCTGACTTGATTGTATTGGCTGGGTTTATGAGGATACTGACGCCAGGATTCGTCAATCGGTATTTTGGACGACTCATTAATATTCATCCTTCGCTGCTGCCGAGTTTTCCTGGCCTGCACACGCATCAGCAGGCGATAGATGCTGGCGTCAAAGTGCACGGTGCAACGGTACATTTTGTGACTGCTGAACTAGACCATGGTCCTATCATTGCGCAAGCAGCCGTACCAGTGCTGGACGATGATACCGAGGACACGCTGGCTGAGCGCGTCCTTGAGCAGGAGCATCGTATCTATCCTCAAGCTGTGCTTGATTTGATGTCCGGTGCACTCAAGCTCGTTGATGGCCGGGTCGTGCGCTCTACAACCAAGTAGTACCGAATTCTTTTTAGGCGATTACCTCGCCTCACATTTTAGGCAGTAGAACGCCTCCCATTTTCTGAAAGCAATAAATTATGAGATTGCCACCTGCAATCATCGCAAGTACTGAAGAAGCATTACGCGACGTGCTGCGCTTTACCGCGGCAGCGGACATGGTGCTCTCGCGCTTTTTTCGTGAGCATCCCAGGTTAGGTGGACGCGAACGCGGAGTAATTGCTGAAGCGGTGTATGCACTATTACGCAAACGAACTTTGTTTACTCATTTAGCGGAATCAGGTTCGGGTTCGCAGATGCGCCGACTTGCCTTGTTGGGTTTGGCTAATGCTGTGGGTGTCGAGTCGATTGCGGGTATATCTGAGCAAGAGACTGCGTGGTTAACCGAAGTGTTAGCGCTGGATAGTCACAGTTTTTCTGTTGCACTTAGAACCAACATGCCTGATTGGATTATGAGTCGATTGATCGTGCAGTTAGGTGAAGAAGAAGCCTTTCAGTTGGTTGATGCGTTAAATGAAAGTGCGCCTCTTGATCTACGGGTGAATAGTACTAAATCATCGCTCGAAGTTGTGCAGGCTGAGCTAACGACAGCAGGTATTGTGAGTGAGCCTACACCATACTCCTCGCTGTGTTTGCGCATAAAGAAAAAGCCGGCACTTCAAAATATGCCTTTGTTCAAAGACGGTTGGGTTGAAGTGCAAGATGAGGGTAGTCAGTTACTGGCGCAAATTGTTGGTGCTAAACGAGGTGAAATGGTGGCCGATTTTTGTGCCGGCGCCGGTGGCAAGACACTAGCGATTGGCGCTGCTATGCGCAACACCGGTCGCCTATATGCATTTGATGTTGTAGAAAAACGATTAGCTAAATTGAAGCCTAGATTAGCGCGCAGTGGCTTGTCGAATGTTCATCCCGGTTTGATCGCACATGAAAATGACGCTAAAGTAAAACGCCTGTCAGGCAAGCTTGATCGTGTATTGATTGATGCGCCTTGTAGTGGTTTAGGAACCTTGCGACGCAATCCCGATATGAAATGGCGCCAGTCAGAAGGCGATATTGCGCAAATGAGTCAGCTACAGACGTCGATTCTTTCTAGCGCGGCGCGTTTAGTAAAACCTGGTGGGCGTGTGGTGTATGCAACATGTAGCTTGCTGGAAGAAGAAAATGAAGCCATTGTTACTAACTTCCTCAGTACGCATCCTGATTATGAATTGCGACCTATGAGTGAAGTCCTAGCTGAGCAAAAAATTTCATTAGTCATGGATGACTATCTTAAATTGCTACCTCATCGTCATCATACAGATGGATTTTTTGCGGCGGTGATTGAAAGGAAAGCCTAAACGTTGCGTACCATTTTAAAATTTTCGTGTTTGCTTTGGTTGTTGCTTTGTTCTCTGCCATTGAGTCATGCGACAGAGTCAAAAAGTATTCCTGAAACTTTTACAGCGCAAGGTACGGTGCAGGTCGCATTTTCACCTTGGGATGATACTGAGAGTTTATTGATTGATGCGATTTCTGCTGCAAAAACTCAGATTCTCGTACAAGCGTATTTGTTAACGAGTCGTGCGATTGCTTCAGGTTTGATTGATGCCCGTCAGCGTGGAGTTGATGTGCGAGTTGTGGCGGACAGTCGCCAACATGAAGACACGGCAGGCTCACTATTGAATCTGCTTGAGCAAAATAATATTCCCGTATGGCTGGAAACACGCTATCGCCATGCGCATAACAAAGTGTTGTTGATCGATGTCCCTGGAAGGCATCCCGTGGTGATTACAGGAAGCTATAATTTCACTTGGGGTGCGCAGAACATGAACGCCGAAAATTTATTGATATTTCGTGATAATCGTCGTCTGACTGATCGCTACACCAAAAATTGGGAGCGGCACTGGCGACAAGCTACGCCTTACTCCATGAGCGAAAAAAAATGAACTATTCCGCAGCTTACAACTTATGGCTTGATTTAGTGGCAGATCTGCAGAGTCCAGATTTTTTGTCACAGCTCTTTGTGCTTGTCCTTTGTATGTTTGCCGGTTGGGTGTTCTCGCGCAGTTGGAGTAAACGTTTTTCACTGGACTCTGAGCGTTTGCATGCACTGACCATGCCTGCCGCTAGTTTTCGTACTGTGTTGACGCCTCTATTTACGGTGATTTTGATTGAGTTTGCTATCGGGCTAATGAAAAGCTGGCATCACGTTGGGCTATTGCGCGTTGCAGTGCCGTTGTTGCTTTCGTTTTCATTGATCCGGGCTGTATTTTTTTTATTGCGCAAAGCCTTCGTCAGAGAGGGTCGCTTAGGTCGTTTCATGCAAGCATTCGAGCAAACTTTTGCGGTGATTGTTTGGGTTGGTTTTGCACTCTACGTGACGGGTTTATGGCCTGAGCTTGTATTGATTCTCGAAGAGACCATGATTCCCATCGGGCGGCATCGTGAGTCGCTGATGGTCATTATTCAAGCCTTACTGTCGGTCGGTGTGACGGTCGTGTTAGCGCTATGGGCTTCTACAGCACTTGAGCAAAAGCTCATGCAACTGGAGACATTTCATTCGTCGCTACGCGTTGTCATGGCGCGCGCGGGCCGCGCTTTTTTTCTACTCATAGCCGTCTTAACTAGCCTGTCGCTGGTCGGGATTGATTTAACGGTGTTATCCGTTTTCGGCGGTGCTTTAGGTGTTGGTATTGGTTTGGGTTTGCAGAAATTGGTGAGTAGTTATGTCTCGGGCATAGTGATTTTGGTCGAGCGCAGTCTTTCGCTGGGCGACATTATCAGTGTCGATAAATTTAAAGGCGAAGTTGTACAAATCAATGCGCGTTGCACGATCTTACGTGGAACAGATGGATCAGAGACAGTCATTCCGAATGAAATGATGGTTTCTCTACCGGTTCAAAATTTTTCTTTATCGGACCGCCGGGTTCGACTGTCAACGAGTCTGACAGTAGCGTATGCGACCGATATTGCAAATTTAACAAAAAAATCACAAAGTTTAGTGCTAGGTATTTCCAGAGTTTTAGCGGATCCAGCGCCTGAACTAATAGTGAAGCGACTCGCTCCCGAGGGTCTGGAACTTGAATTGGGGTTTTGGATTATCGATCCTGAGTTAGGCACGACAGCCTTAATTTCTGTGGTTAATAGCGGTTTGCTGGCGCTAATACGAGAGTTGAACATACGTATTCCCGTAGTGTTAGAAAAAACACCACAATTTTCAGATCAAACTGACAAGCCTTTGATTCATAAGCCTTTATCCGAGTAAGTTGCTCTTTAAGAAGCCTGGCTTGGTCAAAACAACGTACAATTCGTCTATTGAAGCACTCGAAGGCGCATTTGATTAATGCCGCCTAGCTTCGCCCTTGTTCTACTCTCTGGAGAAAAAATGAGCCTGACCTCTGGCTTGGATCCTGTACTCGATTTCCTTTTGAATGGCCTGACGCACTCAACGAGCTGGCAAATTTTCATTTACACCTTGATCGTCACGCACATCACCATTGCGGGCGTCACTATTTTTCTGCATCGCTGCCAAGCACACCGTGCCTTGGATTTGCATGCGATACCAAGTCATTTTTTCCGTTTTTGGTTGTGGATGACGACGGGCATGGTCACGAAAGAGTGGGCTGCTATACACCGCAAGCATCATGCTAAGTGTGAAACCGAAGAAGATCCACACAGCCCAGTCACGCGTGGCATCGACAAGGTCGTGTACGAAGGCGCTGAGCTGTATCGTATTGAGGCACGCAACACTGAAACCATAGAAAAATATGGCCACGGTACGCCAGATGATTGGATCGAGCGTAACGTCTATTCAAAACACTCAGCTTTGGGTGTTTCTATGCTGTTGGTCATTAATATTCTGCTGTTTGGCGTACTTGGTTTGAGCGTCTGGGCAGTGCAGATGATGTGGATTCCAGTGACTGCCGCGGGCGTCATTAATGGTATTGGTCACTATTGGGGTTATCGCAATTTTGATTGCAAGGATGCGTCAACTAATATTCTTCCTTGGGGCATCATTATTGGTGGTGAAGAGTTACACAACAATCACCACACCTACGGCACCTCGGCCAAGCTCTCATCCAAGTGGTATGAGTTTGATATTGGCTGGATGTATATAACCATTCTTTCTTTCTTTGGTCTTGCTAAGGTAAAGAAAGTCGCACCAGCTCCGCGTTTCGATCGCGAAAAGCTAGTGGCAGATCTCGACACGCTGCAATCCATCGTTGCTAACCGCTACGATGTGATGGCTAAATTTGCACTTTCACTGCGACAGGTTTGGGGTGATGAGATTGCCAACATTCGCGCTAAATCGGCACTCGAAAAGGAAGTATTGCAATCATCGAAAAAACTACTGCAGTGCGAGCCAGCGACGCTGGAAGTGGCGCAGCAGCAGCAGTTGTCAGAAATCTTCAAGTACAGCGATGCCTTGAAGACGATGCATGAAATGAGAACGGAATTGGCTGCACTGTGGGAGCGTTCCCATTCGAGTAGTGATCAGTTACTTGCTCAGTTACGAGATTGGTGTGCTCGTGCTGAGGCTTCGGGTATTCGTTCGTTGGAGCAGTTCTCGCTGCGCTTACGTAGCTATGCCTAAGGTTAGAACTTGGCTTTGATGACTATCGAAAGTCGATAGTCTCAAGCAAAAAAAGCCCCGCAAGATTTGCGGGGCTTTTTTACGTACTTAACGAATCGTCGATTTATTTAATCTTCGTTTCTTTGTACATCACATGCTTACGTGCCTTGGGATCAAATTTCATGATCTCCATTTTTTCAGGCATGGTGCGCTTGTTCTTGGAAGTCGTGTAGAAGTGGCCAGTACCCGCACTTGACTCCAGTTTGATCTTATCTCGGCCTTTAGTAGCCATGGTGGTCGTCCTTTAAATGTAATCGTTAGATCTTTTCGCCACGGGCGCGCATGTCGACCAGCACGGCGTCGATGCCGAGTTTGTCGATAATACGAACACCTGCAGTCGATACGCGCATGCGGACCCAGCGGTTTTCAGATTCAACCCAGAAACGGCGGTTCTGCAAGTTAGGCAGGAAGCGGCGCTTGGTTTTGTTATTTGCGTGGGAAACGTTGTTGCCGACCATCGGCTTCTTCCCTGTTACTTGGCATTCACGTGCCACGGCAGACTCCTTTATACATCCAACATTGGAAAAGAACGCGAGTATACTGAAAATATTTAGATTTTTCAAGGACTTGCGAACTAAAATAGTGTCTTTATACCTTGGATTAATTTAACAATTAGCCTAAGTTGGGCGTTAATTTTGATTTGTCTTGCCACATCGGCACTCTTCCCAAGAGTGGAGCTAAAGCAAAATTTCCTGCTAAATCAAGGACTCAGCACAGCCCGTTCGCTTGAAATGACCATACCGCGGCACCACTGACAATAAGGTGGTCCAGCATTGGAATTTCTACGCAAGCCATCACTTTTTTGAGTTCAGACGTTAGCATTTTGTCCATAGTACTGGGTTTGGCTTCGCCGGAAGGGTGGTTATGGGCAAAGATGATGGCAGCGGCATTGTGTTCTAGTGCTCGGCGCACGATTTCACGCGGATAAACCGCGGTGCGAGTCAGCGTACCTTTGAATAAAGTTTCGCAGGCAATCATGCGGTGCTCTACATCCAGAAAGAGTGCGATGAAACTCTCGCTTTGCTGCCCTGCAAATTGCATCTGTAAAAACTGCTCCAGCGATTTGGGTGATTTGAAAACCGGTTGAGCTTTCATCTCCCCAGCGAAACAGCGCCTTCCTAGCTCTAGTACGGCGAGCATTTGCGAGCGTTTTGCCGGCCCTAGCCCCTTGATGTCGTTTAACGCTAGCGCCGGCGCTGTCATAAGTTTTCCGAGCGAGCCAAATTTAGTGATGATGGACTCAGCCATCTGGACCACCCCCATGCCTGTTGTGCCGGTATGCAGCACGATGGCTAATAGCTCCACATCCGTAAGAGCCTCAGCACCCAGAGACAACAAGCGCTCGCGCGGCCGTACGCCGGCTGGTAAATCGTTTATACGCATGCTATCCATCCTTTAAAAATCACCGTCACGTAAAAGACCGCCTTGATTACGCTACTTACCTTGGCAGCCGAAACAGGGGAGACTGCGCAGCTTAGCGAAGTAAAACGTTGATGCTATAAATCCTGACTCGATGGCTGGCTTACAATAGCGCGAGACTCGTTTTAGACGTACCTTTATGCCGACTACGCCACAACCTATGATTACCGAAGGGTCTTTCTTGACGCTTCATTACCGATTGTCTTCTCATCAGGGTGAGTCGATTGTCAGTACGTTTGAAGAAAATCCGGCAACATTGCAGATCGGTTTAGGGCAGCTAGCGCCTTTTCTTGAGCAGTGCCTGATAGGCTTAGCTGAGGGCACCCATCGGACCTTTGACCTATCGCCGGAGCAGGCGTTTGGCCCGCGTAATCCTGATTTATTGCAAAGGGTTTCACTCGCCACATTGCGTGAAAACTCCAATGCTGATGAAGACTATGCGGTCGGCGATCTGGTCGATTTCGCGGCTCCTGGAGGCGGGAGGTTTGCTGGTGTGTTGAGAGAGATGGGCGACCAAGACGCCCTGTTTGATTTCAACCACCCATTGGCCGGTCAGCACGTAAAATTCGAGGTGCGCATTATTGGTGTGATGTGAAAGCGGCAAAGCTGATTTGATTTTGCACTGAAGTGTTTAATTAGTAGTATCACGAATTGTTTTTACAATCCGGTGTGCGATTGCCTGGATAAGTATTGAGGGAGAAAGCATGGACAAAGAAATTTTGCTTGCTCAGCCAAGAGGTTTTTGCGCTGGAGTGGATCGTGCGATTGAAATTGTTGAGAGAGCTCTCGCCCAATTTGGCGCACCGGTCTATGTGCGTCACGAAATTGTTCATAACGCTTACGTAGTCGAAGATTTGCGCAATAAAGGCGCGGTCTTTATTGAAGACCTTGCTGATGTGCCGTCGGGCAGTCACTTGGTATTTTCAGCCCACGGTGTCTCACGCGCGATTAAGGCTGAAGCTGAAGAACGTGGTCTGAAAATTTTTGATGCAACCTGCCCACTTGTGACGAAGGTTCATGTTGAAGTCGCCAAAATGCGTGAAGAAAACCGCGAGATCATCATGATTGGACATCAGGGTCATCCCGAAGTCGAAGGGACGATGGGACAGAGTGATGCAGGCATGTATTTGGTAGAGACCGTAGCAGATGTTCAAACGCTGCATGTTAAATCACCGGATCGTTTAGCGTATGTATCTCAAACTACGTTGTCGGTGGATGACACGACGGAAATCATCGCTGCGCTTAAGGCGCGCTTTCCATTAATTGCTGAACCTAAAAAAGGAGATATTTGCTATGCCACAACCAATCGCCAGCAGGCAGTCAAAATGATGGCGCCTCAAGTGGAGTTAGTGATTGTGGTGGGTAGTCCAAGTAGCTCCAATTCAAATCGTTTGCGTGAAGTGGCACAAAAAAATGGTGTGACGTCCTACATGGTAGATAACGCGCGTCAGATTGATCCTGCTTGGTTGGTGGGTAAAAAGCGTATTGGCGTGACAGCCGGTGCTTCTGCTCCAGAGATTTTAGTAGAAGAGGTTGTTGCAATGCTGAAGTCTATGGGAATAGGCAGTGTGCGTAATTTAGATGGCGTCGAAGAGCATGTCACTTTCCCTTTACCCAAAGGCCTCAATCCACGTCCGGCTACGGCCTAATACGGCTTAGGCTACTCATCGGAATTCTATGGAAATATTGCTGCAGCAGTTATTCAACGGCTTAGTCTTGGGTAGCATGTATGCGTTAATCGCTTTGGGTTACACCATGGTCTATGGTGTACTTAACCTGATTAACTTTGCTCATGGCGATGTGTTGATGATAGGTGCCATGGCCGGTTGGACGCTGTTACAAATTATTAGTCATGTAGCTCCTGAATTGCCGGGCATCGTTCAGTTGGCAATCGCTATTGTTGGTGCAATCCCTGTGTGTATAGGCGTTAGCATTTTAATAGAGCGTATTGCATATCGTCGCTTGCGCAATGCGCCACGCTTAGCCCCGCTGATTACTGCGATTGGCGTATCTATACTTTTACAAACATTCGCGATGATGATCTGGGGCCGTAATCCACTGCCGTTTCCGCAGGTGTTACCGGTTGAACCTATACACATACTCGGCGCTCTGATCACGCCAACCCAAGTATTACTGTTGTTGTTAGCTACCATCTCAATGATCGTGTTGACGCTGCTAGTTGAGCGTACACGTATGGGCCGTGCGATGCGAGCCGTCGCAGAAAATCCTCGTGTAGCAGCTTTGATGGGTGTTGATTCGAATCGCGTGATTGTTTTTACATTTGCTATCGGCGCCACACTAGCTGCGATAGCGGGCGTCATGTGGGGTGCAAACTATGCTTCTGTGCAGTTTGCGATGGGATTTACTCCAGGACTTAAAGCATTTTCCGCTGCCGTATTAGGCGGTATTGGAAATATCTACGGCGCTATGTTGGGCGGTATTTTATTGGGCCTCATTGAGAGCCTAGGTGCTGGCTATATTGGTGATCTGACTGCGGGCGTCTTGGGAAGTCATTACCAAGATATTTTTGCTTTCATCGTGTTGATACTGGTGTTGACAGTCCGACCCTCGGGTTTGATGGGCGAGCGTGTAGCGGATCGTTCGTAGATAGTAATCAACGCACATGAAAAATCCCTCTACTCTTTTACAAGACACCTTCGCAACGCGCAGTCTGTTTGTGTTGTTGCTGATTGCTTTTCCTTTCATTGCATCGCAATTCGGTAATTCATGGGTGCGCATCATTGATGTTGCGTTACTTTATATTCTGCTCGCGCTTGGATTAAATATTGTCGTAGGTTTTGCTGGGCTGCTTGATCTTGGGTACATCGCCTTTTTTGCCATTGGCGCATATATCGCTGGCTTATTAGCTTCACCACAATTTGCTGTGGTGATTGAATCGCTGCAGATGGAGTTTCCTAGTGTTGCGCAAGGTTTGATGGCGATACTGCCCGCGGATGTTGTATCTCAAGGATTTCATTTGTCCGTGTGGTTCATCGTTCCTTTGGCAGCTATCGTTGCAGGCCTTGCGGGTGCGATTTTAGGTGCGCCTACGTTGAAGTTGCGTGGTGATTATCTCGCCATCGTTACCCTAGGTTTCGGTGAAATCATTCGCATCTTTATGAATAACCTGAATGGCCCAGTCAATATCACCAACGGACCACAGGGAATTAATTTGATTGATCCGGTGAGTATTGGAGCAGTTTCGTTTGCAGGTGAAGCGGGTAGCGGCGGTCTGGTTAAGTTCGCTGGATTTGAGATGCCTTCTGTGAATGCTTATTACTTTTTATTTTTGCTGTTGTGCGTGCTGACTGTTTTTATTTCTCGGCGTTTGCAACATTCACGTTTGGGACGAGCTTGGATTGCGATTCGTGAAGACGAAATAGCTGCTAAAGCCATGGGTATTAATGTACGCAATGTGAAGCTATTGGCGTTTGCGATGGGTGCATCGTTTGGCGGTATTGCGGGAGCTATGTTTGCTGCTTTTCAGGGGTTTGTGTCACCCGAGTCATTTACCTTGACTGAATCAATTGCTGTGTTGGCCATGGTGGTGTTGGGTGGCATTGGTCATATTCCTGGTGTGGTGTTGGGTGCCATCTTATTGGCTGCGTTACCTGAAGTGCTACGACATACGGTCGAGCCTATGCAGATGATGTTGTTTGGCCAGATCTGGATTGCAGCTGAAGTTTTGCGTCAGCTGTTATATGGCTTAGCACTAGTGTTAATTATGCTGCTGCGGCCATCAGGTTTATGGCCTTCACCTCGACATGAAGATCGATTGATACCTGAAGAATCAGCAGTAACACAACCATCGTCTGCAGGGAGTAAAGCATGACGACGCAGCTACTACAAATTTCAGGAGTAGGTAAACGCTTCGGCGGTTTACAGGCGCTGTCGGATGTAACGCTCACGATTCAAGGCGGTCAGATCTATGGCTTGATTGGTCCGAATGGTGCTGGTAAGACCACACTATTTAATGTCATTACTGGGCTTTATCAGCCTGATGGTGGTGAATTTGAACTCAATGGTCACCCGTACTCACCTTCATCGCCGCATGAAGTAGCGCGCGCAGGTATAGCGCGTACGTTTCAAAATATTCGTTTGTTCGGCGATATGACGGCACTGGAAAACGTCATGGTTGGTCGACATGTTCGCACTCATCAGGGAGTCATCGGTGCCGTACTACGTCATCGTGCCGCACGCGATGAAGAATCGGCAATTCAGCAACGCGCTTTCGAGTTGCTGAATTTTGTGGGTATCGCCCATCTGGCCGGACGCACTGCTCGACATCTGTCATATGGCGATCAACGTCGCGTGGAGATTGCGCGTGCATTAGCCACCGATCCTTTACTACTGGCCTTAGATGAACCTGCAGCAGGGATGAATGCCACGGAGAAGGAAAGCCTGCGAGTTTTGTTACTAACCATACGCGAGCAGGGCACAACGATTTTATTGATTGAACATGATGTGAAGCTAGTGATGGGTTTGTGTGATCGACTGACGGTGCTGGATTACGGCAAAGTTATCGCTGAAGGATCGCCTGCTGAAGTGCAAAAACATCCTGCCGTGATTTCGGCGTATTTGGGTGGTGAAGCTGCATGAACACATCAACTACTGCGTTGCTGAGCATTCGCGATCTCCGAGTGTCGTTTGGCGGTATTGAAGCCGTCAAAGGTATTGATCTCGATATAGCCCCAGGTGAGTTGGTAACGCTCATTGGTGCCAACGGTGCGGGCAAGACCACGACATTAAAAGCAATTACCAATACGTTGGCGGCATCGCATTTAACAGGTGATATTACATACCTCGATCAGCGAATTGATCGCTTACCAGCTCATAAATTACCCGGACTGGGATTGGTGATGGTGCCGGAAGGTCGTGGCGTTTTTGCTCGGATGACTATTCGTGAAAACTTACTGATGGGTGCGTATATGCGCGATGACCATCAGGCGATTGAAGCGGATATCGATTATTGGTTTGGTATATTCCCGCGCCTGAAAGAGCGTGAAGATCAACTGGCAGGTAATTTGTCGGGTGGCGAGCAGCAAATGCTAGCTATGGCGCGTGCGTTGATGAGTCATCCCAAATTATTGTTACTTGATGAGCCTTCCATGGGATTGGCGCCGATTATGGTTGAACGCATCTTCGAGGTTATTCGCACCGTGGCCAATGAAGGCATTACGATTTTCTTGGTCGAGCAAAATGTACGGCAAGCCTTGTCAGTGGCTACGCGAGGTTATGTTATGGATAGCGGTCGTGTGGTGTTGAATGACACGGCGGCTAATCTGTTGCAAGATCCGCGAGTCGTTGAGGCTTATCTAGGCGGCTAATTTTTTTTAGATCACGAAAATCTATAGCGACTTCCGTTGTTCTACCGCGTATCCCGTTAGTGAGATTTGCAAAGCAACGGGATGCGGAGCGAACTCCGCATCCTTAGCTTAACTATTACTTCGCTTTTTTATACTTCAGTACTTTCTGGTGCTGCGCTCCCAAACCTTCAATGCCCAAGGCAATCTCATCACCGGGAACCAAGAAACGCTGAGGCTTCATGCCCATGCCCACACCGGGTGGCGTACCCGTAGCAATGACATCGCCTGGCATCAGTGTCATAAAACGACTCAGGTAGCTAACAATTTTCGCGACCGAAAAAATCATCGTCTTGGTGCTACCGGTTTGCATGCGCTGACCATTAATATCGAGCCACATACCTAACTTTTGTGGATATGGAATTTCATCGCGAGTGACCAGCCATGGGCCTACAGGTCCAAAGGTGTCGCAACCTTTGCCTTTGTCCCACTGAGGGCCGTGCTCGAGTTGATATTCACGCTCCGATAAATCATTCACTACACAGTAGCCGGCGACATACTCCAGCGCCTGACGCTCACTGACATATTGCGCTTTAGTTCCTATCACCACACCTAACTCAACTTCCCAGTCGGATTTGATCGAATCTTTTGGCAGCATCACATCATCGTTAGGGCCATTCAGCGCCGTAATTGCTTTCATAAAAACAATCGGCTCAGCGGGAATAGGCATGTTCGATTCAGCGGCATGGTCTGAATAATTCAGGCCGATACAAATGATTTTGCCGACATGCGATACCGGCACACCGTAGCGCGGTTTGCCGCGTACCAGAGGCAGCCGATCAGCTTTGACTTTACCTAGCTTTGCCAGAACTTTAGGAGAGAGCTCATCAGGGCTGATATCGTCGACGATTCCTGAGAGGTCTCTCAGCTTGCCTTCGTTGTCAATCAAACCGGGTTTTTCGTGGCCGGGGCGGCCATAACGTACCAGCTTCATGTTTTTCCTTTTTGTTGATATGCCGGGGGCAAAGTTACAAGGGGTGATGCCAGATGGAATTATGCCTTTGTTCGCCTGCTTTTCATGTTTTAGAGGGCAAATAGGTCTATTAAAAAGTTCGCAAAGTGTGAAACTGCGCACTTGTGTTATGTTGTCGACAAGTAATTTTCTGTGTCTAATCTTCTGAATTCTGAGGTGCTTCTATGTCGATGAAATCACGTTTTGTTTTGCTAGCGCTTGGCCTTACTTTGGTATTGGCCATGTCTCCCAGCTTTTCTGCTCCTAGTGAGAAGGATTTTCAGGTAACCCTGCCAGAAAACATTGTTTGGAGAGATGCGGGCCGCGGAGTCAAGCTCGCCGTGATCTATGGCGACCCCTCCAAGCCAGGTCAGTATGTTATTCGGGCGTATTTTCCGCCGGGAGTCATGAGCTCGCCGCATTTTCATGGAGAAGATCGTCACGTCACCGTAATTCAGGGGACATGGAATGCGGGTAAAGACGATAGTTGGGATCCAGAAGCCACTGTGCCACTGAAGGCCGGTAGCTATATGTTTCATCCCGCAGGCGGCGTGCATTACGATGGTTCGGCTGGAGAAGAAGGCGCTACTGTGCAGATTGTTGGGATGGGCCCCAGCAAGACAACCTTTCTCTTTCCAAAAGAAGGTGATTTCGGCAAACCACGAAAGCTCAACTGATGAAAAAGTTTTTTGTTTTAGTCTTGATGTTGGTCAGCGCTATGCCGGTATCGGCAGAATGGGTGTTATACCAACGAACTCCTGATACCGATGAATTGTTCGACGCTAAATTTGTTAACCGCAATGGCAAAACGATACAACTCTGGACACTGACTAATTATCCAAGCCCAGTCACTAATCTCGAAGGTAAACAATTACTGTCAGAGAAGGCGTTAACGACTGTTGATTGCGAAGCCCGCAAATCAGGCTCAGAGAAAGTAATGAAATATAGTCGCAAAAATGCTGAAGGCGACGTAGTGGGATCTATGGAAACAGCACTACGCTTAACTCCCGTGCGCAAGGGCAGCTCAGATGAGTTGCTGTTAGCTAAGCTGTGTCAGTAAGCTTGCGTTGATGTTGGTCCCGCCGACAGGAATCGAACCTGTATCTAGCGCTTAGGAGGCACTCGTTCTATCCATTGAACTACGGCGAGACGTTTGAACTTCCTTGCTAAGAAGCGTCACGCCAATTATAGCTGAGGTGAAATGGGGAGTTGGGTGAGGTTAGGTTAGGTGAGGTTAGGTGAGGTGAGGTTAGGTGAGGTGAGGTGAGGTGAGGTGAGGTGAGGTGCCGGCTTGAATTTAAAAATAATTGAATTGGATAAGTCAGCTATTTTTTCTTTTACATCCTTACCCTGCAACATATCAAACGCAATATATTCGCTTTCGAATTGTATCAACGAAAAACAAACTAAGCTGCGCAGTTTTTCGTGGTTACTTTCTGCAAAGACCGCTAACTCCATATCGATCACATACTCAAAATAATCCGATGCTAATGGTGTTGTATCAAAGTAATTACCATTAGAGTCGACGTTCCAAAAGTGTGAGTGAATAACACATTGGTTGTCTACTGGAATTGTTTTCCCAATAATCCAACCGCTAATTATTTTCATTCCGATGGATAGATCAAGATTGTCAAAAGCATTTTTTACGCAATTATTCGCTAAGCCACCACCTATTTGCATAACGGCTACTCGATCAACAAGGTAGCGAGAAAACTTTTTGCGATTATTGATGAAATTATCTATATTTTTGAGTGTGCTGCGCATAATATAAAAAGAATAACTTTCGTGATATATGATGTGGAAGATTATTAGAATGTAAGTTTAGTATCATAGTAAGTCAGCTTTATGACAGAAATATGTCAGTTTTATGAAAGGAATTCTGCTTTAAATTTATGTAGGGAGAATCTAAGGTCAAAGAGAAACTTGGCTTAAAGGTTTGGATGGCAGATTTGTATTTTTACCAAAGTCTTTTACCTTCATCCGAATAAAAGGACAGTCTCATAAACTCCACATCAGAATGTCATCACTTCTCTACCACCATCTATTGTGTTCAGCTGGATCGCCCAGAGTTAATGCGGTTATCCAATCCTGTTGGTGAGGCATATGTAGCACTTGGCTTATGTTTTCGTCTGGGGTTTATCAAATTTATAAGAATTAAGTAATGACGACTTTAAGTTAATACTTACTTTATTAATAATTATCTGGTTTTAATAATGATTACCGTCACATTCGGGTCTTTCAATGTCCTGATTTTCTCGGCTAAAGAGGCAGGTTTGCCTTCTGTTATGTCAATGACATTAATTGTTGGCTGTTTCTGAAGCAGGGCAATTAGTTGGGCTTTGTCTTTGGGGATAAGATTCATAAACACTCCTTGTTGTTGAAGTATTTATAAATTCGATAAGAATTTTGTTGGGATGGTTGAGTGGTGTGGGATGGCTATTGAGGAAGATAATGGGTCCATCCTTTGTTCGCATCTTCGATACGAACGTGCTTCGCACGTGGCTGATTGAAATGTGATTTACAGGGCCATGAGTCCTTGGAACATAACCACTTTTAATCTGATTGGCTTTAGGTCCAATCATGTCTGTTTTCCAGTAAAAGTCATCTCTCTCTCTACCCATATAGAACTTTTACTGTTTTTCTTGGCTAAACAGGGCTATTGGCCAAGATTGGGTGAAATGGGATTGATTTACCAACGCCATATACCGTCAGCAGATAGGACCCCGATTATTCTTTTTAATAAACAATAACCACCTCCTATCTTCTTGGGGGTGGGTGGGGTTAATTAATTATTAATATAAAAAATAGTTAAACTGATAACTATCTTTAAATGTGATTTAAGTTACTCTTATATTAATAAATTACGACCAAGCAGATAGTAGCCCGATTCTTTTCTTTAACAAACAATAACCATCTACTATCTCCTCGGGGGTGGGGTTAATTAATTAATAACCAATTAATAAACGATATTAGATAATAATTAATTAAATAGTAATAATTAATAACTCCATTGCCTCATTGCCTCATTGCCTCATTGCCTCATTGCCTCATTGCCTCATTGCCTCATTGCCTCATTGCCTCATTGCCTCATTGCCTCATTGCCTCATTGCCTCATTGCCTCATTGCCCCATTAGCCAAATCAATCCCCATCCCCATTAAACCGATCAATGACCATCGTTGCCTTCCTTGAGACGGATTGTTGTTCAATATGGGCATATCGCATGGTGGTCTTAATATCTGAATGACCTAATATTTCCTTCACTTCATACAGGCTTAAACCGTGTTGAATTAGTCGAGTGGCATGGGTGTGTCTTAGGGTATGTGCTGTTGCTCCATCAATCCCTGCTCGTTTAAATGCCTTTCTAAAAGGGTTGGTTGTGTGGTTCCTGTTAACCCCTGATTTGCTTCGGAAGACATGGGACCCATCAGGGTGGTTTGATCGACGAAGTAGGATCTGATAGACCCTATTAGTCATATACAACACCGATTCATTTGACACTTTCGGTCGCCATTGTCACCGGCACTTGTAAATTGACACAAGTCGGCAATTGAAAATTGATACACCTCGTACCAGAGATAATTGCCGCTTTGTGAGCGGCGATGATTTCATATGAGGATTACATGCAAATCAAGATCAT
>Ga0214919_10002119_pt1 | contig 31593 bp, 30 predicted proteins | sample LL1503_MetaG_FD_177994 | JGI IMG/M metagenome (GOLD analysis project Ga0214919, IMG submission 177994) | Freshwater microbial communities from Lake Lanier, Atlanta, Georgia, United States - LL-1503 | ecosystem: Environmental > Aquatic > Freshwater > Lake | place: USA: Georgia | collected... | reverse complement strand
GTTGATCTACTGCAGTGGTCGTAGAACCACTTCTCTCGCGAACAATTAGTGCGACGTAGATGCCATGCGGTTAAGACCGCGCCAGCCAACTGCAGCTGCACCAATGAGCCCACCTTGATCAGCCAAGCGTGACGGAATAATTCTCGCACCGCGAGAAAACTCAAGTCCGCATAATTCATCAAGTGTGCGTTGCGCTGAATTAAAGAAAGTTGCGCCGAACCCGAGTGCAACACTTCCGCCGACACATACAAGTTGCAGATCAAGAAGATTGCAGACTGACGCAACACCACGCCCAACTAGCCGTCCCGTGCGCACCATGATCTCGTACGTCGGTTGCGTCGGAGGGCGACCTGTAATTGCTTCGATTGCAGGACCAGACGCTTCAGCCTCAAGGCACCCACGGCCTCCACAGGCGCATCTGCGGCCATTTGGCTCCACAACCACATGCCCAATGTGCCCCGCATTGCCAGTGTTGCCTTCCAGAAGCTGTCCATTCAGAACAATTCCGCCGCCAACCCCGGTGGAGACCACCATGGCCATGAAGTTGTCAACGCCGCGTGCTCCACCTACCCAGCCTTCTGCCAGGGCTAGTGCTTTTGCATCACCATCGCCAAAGACAGGCAAACCGGTGATGTCAATCAATCGATCACGTAATGGAAAATCACGCCATTGCGGAATATTAAGAGGAGAAACCAATTCAAGATTGTGAGTACTTGGACCTGCGCATGCAACACCCACTGTTAACGGACTATCACCGTGATGTTCGCGTGCCCGCGTAAGTTGTTGTTGCACAGCTTCTGCAATGTCGGAAAAAAGATCATCTGCAGTGTCACGTGGATTAACAACAACAGAGGTGCGGTCAATGAGCTCGCCGTCGCGAGTTACTAAACCAACTGCACACTTGGTGCCACCAATATCAATAGACAATGACAATTGCATGAGGTCTCTAGTGTGCCAAAGAGTTTGCAGTAATTGCGACATACACACTGCTGTTCAACAGTCATATGTCTAGTATTTATAGGTTATGCACACTTCATACGATAAGACCGTGCACCCACAATGGAAAGAATCACTTATCAATGTGATGTCGACTGATTCTGCACGTGAACTTTCATCATTTATTTCTCGCGAACGAGAAGAGTCCACAGTCTTCCCACCTCAGGAACAGGTATTTGCTGCACTGTCATTCACCGGGCCACACGAGATTTCAGTTGTCATTCTCGGACAAGATCCGTATCACGAACATGGCCAAGCACATGGGTTGAGTTTTTCGGTACAACCTCATGTCACCATTCCCCCTTCGTTGCGTAACATTTTTATTGAACGAGAAAATGACATCGGACTGCAACCACCGATACATGGCACGTTGACACCATGGGCACAACAAGGTGTTCTACTTCTCAACACATCACTCACTGTTCGTGAAGGCAGTGCCGGCAGTCATGCGAAAAAGGGCTGGGAGAAAATCACGGACCACATCATTCGTACCGTCAACGACAACACGGAACGATGTGTATTTATCTTGTGGGGGGCTCATGCTCAGGCCAAGAAAAAGCTGATTACACAGGGGCATCATGCAATTCTTGAGGCACCTCACCCATCGCCGTTATCGGCCTATCGAGGTTTCTTTGGCAGTGCACCGTTCTCACGCACCAATGAGCTTTTACAAGAGGCAGGTCGAGCACCCATCGACTGGAGTCTCTAGACAGGCACTTGCTGTGTGATGCAGTGAATGCCGCCCCCACCGATGGCGAGGATGCGACCAATTTCAAGTGGAACCATTTCACGACTTGGGAAGAATTCGCTAATCATCTGCACCATGTCTTTGTCAGCTTCATGGCCTGTCACTGGAATAACAACAAAACTATTTCCGATGTAAAAATTTAAATACGGAACAACAACTCTTCCAGAATCAGTTTCTACAAAGGGCAAAATTGGAACCACATCAACTTCCAACAGCTCACCACGTCCGGACAAAGATGAGCGAGCCACTTTTTCATTGATGAACATTCGTGCATAATCTTCTTCGACTGAGTCTTGGCATCCTTGCAACAACAGATGACCTGGTTTAGTAAACGCAGCAACATTGTCAACATGACCATCAGTGTCGTGATCAAGTGCCAGCCCATGCGGCAACCACACCACCGACGAGACTCCGAGTTCGTCTTTCAGCACAGTCCCAATCTCTGTCTGCGACATCCCAGGATTGCGGTTCGGGTGCAACAGACATTGCATGGTGGTGACCAAAGTTCCTGCACCATCAACATTGATGGACCCCCCTTCAAGAACCATTGAAACACTGCGTTTTTGATGGTTTTGTTGAGACAACACCCGCGATGCCAATTGCGCATCTTGATCATGAGGTACAAACTTTTGTCCCCAGCCGTTAAACACGAAATCCAGACCCACGAGGCCACCAGCTGATTCACGCACATAAATAGGTCCGCTGTCACGACACCATGAATCATCTATTGGCACAGTGACGACACTGACTCCCGTGCCGCACAATGATTCAGCGCGTTCAATATGTTTTGGATCCGCAATCATCGTTACTGGCTCATATGCAGCAATGGCATTCGCGAGTTCTGCATAGGCGCGCTCTGCGTCAGCAATCTGACCATCCCAAATATCATCACGCGACGGCCAACACATCAGGGTGCTCTGATGCTGTTCAAATTCAGCAGGCATGATGCGCGGAAATGTAGACATTCATTTACCTCTACTTCGTTGGACGTGAGAAATAACTATCGCTGCCATCAAGAGTAAGAAGCGCACCGTACAGTTCTGGACGTCGATCACGGAACAAACCCCACGATGAGCGCAATGCAGACAACGCGGCACGATCAAACGCCGCGTGAATAACTTCTTCAGTATCACGCCCTGCTTCTGCTACTAATGCACCAGTGTTGTCGGCAATGAACGATGAGCCGTAAAAATTAATTTCAGTTGAGTTTTGAACTTCACGGCCGATTCTGTTTGCTGCCATTACAGGCAAAAGGTTCGCTGCTGCATGACCTTGCATCACGCGCTGCCAATGACGTGAAGAATCCCACGTTGGTTCTTGTGGCTCACTACCGATAGCCGTGGGATACAGAATGCATTCGGCACCTTGCAGTGCCATCGCTCGTGCAACTTCGGGAAACCATTGATCCCAACAAATACCAACGCCAACTCTTCCGTGTTGCGTAGCCCACACACGAAATCCTGTATCACCAGGACTGAAATAAAACTTTTCGGAATAGCCAGGCCCATCAGGAATATGACTCTTGCGATACACGCCCATACGAGAACCGTCGGCGTCGACCATGACCACGGTATTGAACAATGCATTCCCAGCCCGTTCGTACACACTGAGTGGTAACACCACATTCAGTTCTGCAGCAACCTTTTGAAAATGTTGAATAGTCAGATTGTCGTCGACAGATGTAGCGCGTTGATGGTGCGTCGCTTCTTGTTCCTTACAGAAGTACTCACCTTCGAATAGCTCTGGAATAAGGATTATTTTGGCGCCCGATGAAGCGGCGTCACGCACCAAACGTTCGGCTGTAGCAACGTTGTCCTCACGGGAGTCGGACATGGACATCTGAATGGCAGCTAGGGAAAGTGTCACATCTCTACTCTAGGGATGTTCTCTTTGCTGGCAGGTGTGAGACAATCAGACCATGGTTATTGCCACTAAGCAGTCGGAAAAATCGCGACAGACTGACCTGAAGGTCGCCCACAGCGCAGCCAGTGCTGTGCGAACAGTGGGCGTCGACCAGATGGCGCTCACCCGCGTTGCCGCCGATGCTGGCTTTTCCAGTGGCGCTATCTATGCCCGATGTGACGACAGATCAGAACTCGTGGTTATGGCCTGGGAAAAAAGCTTCTGGCCGATGCTGTCAGAGATCATTACGTTGCTTGCTGACGCAGTGATCTCTAAAGACAACAGCAGCATGGGCAAAATTGCAGAACTTTTCATTCGCTCGACCGATCCAGGAATTGTTCCTGATCTTGGTAGTGCAATGGAAGTCATCATCGCATCACGACGTGATGAAACAATCGGTGAAGTTGTGCAGCGCGATATCAACGGGCTTCTCGATGATCGCGGAGTTGGTCCAGCTACTGATGGCGCGCTGCGTCAATCTGTGGTGTCAGCAATCAGCACATTATTTGGCGCGTCATTACTTAACTCTGCATACGTTGATAATAAAAACAACATGATCGATCCCACTGCACTCATTGAAGTTTTCACTCGTTCAGTGCATTCGCCCATCAAACCTGCAAAATCAGCGGGCACGTTGCGAAACACTGCCCCGTACCAATTCCCCACAACCTACGATGACGTTCGCGATGCACTCATAGCCGCCAGCGAATATGTCATCTCTCGCACAGGAGTACACAGAGCCACAGTGTCACGCATCGCACGTCGTGCAGGTGTCAGCGTTGGCGCAATTTATGGCTTATACGAAAACAAAGATGCTCTCGTTGCGGATTGTCTTGAAGTTCTTTTCCCGCCACAGAGTCGTCGTGATGTTGAAGAATGGTCACGAGTCTTTACATCCAATGACCAACGCGCGGTGGTCACTGATATTTTGGCGAACTACATGTCGCCATCATTTGCTCAATGGCGCACATTCCGTTTGGAAAGCATTGTTGCTGCGCGACACTCCCCTGACATTGCGGCTCAACTAGCGGCCTACACATTTGCCGCCAGACGCTCCCTCATGGCAGCTGCAGTGAAAGCCCCACCTGGAGCCACCATCAGCCCTGACACAGGCTTATCTGCCCGTGCAAGCGTTCTGGGTCTCTCCATTCTTGAAGTTGTCGACCCCACAATTTGCCAGCTCGACTGGCGATGGATTCCTTTCGGTTAATAATCACTAGTCTTCGCTGATGCTTGAAGAACTATCAGCCAAAGTCCGATCAGGAGAGATCAACCCTGTTGATCTCGTAAACGAAAGTCTTCGTCGCATCGAAGCAGCTGCACCGTTAAACGCTGTTGTCTCGGTCTATGCAGATGAAGCACGCGCATTGGCGGCATCACACCCACGCACAGGCGCCCTTGCCGGTTTGCCATTTTTAGTGAAAGACATGGCGCGAGTGAAAGGCCATATCACCACATCTGGATCAGCGTTGTATGCCGATGGCCCTGCGGATGATGTCGATGATTCTGTTGTGTCACGACTTCGCGAAGCCGGAGCAATCATCATTGGCCGAACAAACAGCCCAGAGTTCGGTGCAACTGCATACACAACAAACAAGGTGTACGGCGCAACGCGTAACCCGTGGAACACAGAAAAATCTCCTGGCGGTTCAAGTGGCGGTTCTGCAGCTGCTCTCGCTGCCGGGCTCGCACCAGTTGCTACTACTTCCGATGGCGGCGGAAGCGTGCGCGGTCCTGCATCAGCAACAGGACTGGTTGGGTACAAGCCATCGATGGGCGCAATCGGAAGAAACGTATTGCCACGGTGGATTGATTTTTCAACACAAGGTACAAGTGGGCACAGTGTTGCCGACGTTGCATACGAGGCGGCAATCACCCATGGCCCAGCCATTGGTGACTTCTTAGGTCTTCCTGCAAAAAGCATCGCATTGAATTCCGTCATGCCACGACGGGTTCTTGCGTGTCGCACATTTCGAACAGACGTAGACCCCGACATCGAAGCAAACTATGAATCAATGATTGATGCGCTTGTTGCAAGTGGCGTCACGGTGGAACGTGTTGCCTCGCCATCCGACAACGACACAATTTGGAACTGGTTCATCATGTCCACAGCTCAACTCACACAGAGCCTGCGTCATGAAGAGCATCGTTGGAATGAGTTGTCAGATTATGTTCAAGCGCAATTGAAGTTTGGCGCCACGGTAACAATTGATCAATACATTGCCGCACAAAGAAAACGCCATGAAATCAGTATTCGATTTGATGAGTTGCTCGGCAACGACGCAGTTCTTCTCACGCCAACTTCGAATGCACGTTCGTGGTCAGCCGAAGGGCCACTGCCGACGCGAGCCGGCAATACCGATGATCCAATGGTGACGTTAAATACGCCCGATGCAAACTTCACCGGACACCCAGCCACAAGTGTGCCAATGGGTCTTGATGACAATGGTGTTCCGTGCGGCATTCACATCACTGGGCCCCGATTTGAAGATAACCTCACACTTGGTTTGGCTTCTCATATCGAACGCATCAAGCCATGGCCGCTGACAGCACCTGGATACACACCGTTTGGTCTCTAAGTAATTGGTGACGCGTTTCGTCATCTAATTCTCATTAGCGTGGTCACACCGCTTCGGTGTCTTCCATGAAAATCTTTATTGCGCTCTCATTGTTCTTCGGATCAGGAATTCTTCTTCCACAATCCGCCGTCCTTGGAGCTACAGAAACACTGAGTACTCCCGGAATGGCAGTCGTCCCAGTTATTTCATCTGTTAGCGCTGGGGCAGAACATACCTGCATGGTTCGTGATGCCACGGTGTGGTGCACCGGATCCAACTCTCGCGGACAGCTGGGAACGGGATCGCTCACCAAGACAATTGCCTTCAGTCCATCCACTATGACGAACGCACTAATGGTCGATGTTGCTGGCACTACTTCGTGCGCTGTGCGCTCTGACGCCACTTTGTGGTGTTGGGGAACCGTTGCAACCTCATTTGATGTTGTGACAGCCCGAATTGTCACAACTGATTCACCCGTTCCCGTTCAAATTCCACTGAGAAATGTTCGAACAGTTGCGGTCGGAATGTCTCATACGTGCGCTACCCAAAATGACGACACCGTGTGGTGTTGGGGTTCAAATACATGGGGACAACTAGGAAACAATTCGAACCTTGATTCTGTTCTGCCCGTGCAAGCGAGCATTGACCGAGTGCAATCGCTTGATGTTGGTCCCGAACACACGTGTGCAGTGCGACGAACAAATTCTGTGTGGTGTTGGGGTTCAAACGGATATCACCGTCTCGGTTTGCGGAAAAAAGGACCATTCCTGATTCCCACCTATGTGCCGAAAGTTCGTGCAACGTCTGTTGCTACTGGCGATGCATTTACATGTGTCATTGCAACAAATGCTCGCGTGCAGTGTTGGGGACGAAATCAATTCGGCCAATTAGCCCGCACTGCTGGTTCGTCACGCATTGCACCTCACACAACATCAATTAAAAAACCTGTTGCTCTCACTGCTGGCAGTGAATTCGCGTGTGCAATCACAGCTGCGACAACTACTTGGTGTTGGGGACGAAATAGATACGGTCAATTATCAAACGGTTCGTCAATTGCATCATCTCTTCCTCAGAAAATTCTTACCAGCACCAACATTGGTTCGATGACTGCCGTTGCAGCAGGGGCATCACACGCGTGCGCAATTGCGAATACGTCAGGAGCCATGTGGTGTTGGGGCCTCGGCGGACAGGGGCAACTTGGTGATGGCGGAAGCGGACCAAATGGAACACGCTCAATCGGAACTGAAATTTGGCCAAACGGTGTGCGAATGAAGTCGATTGGTACTGATCAATCTGCGCGAATCGTTGCAGCAGGCGATATCGCTTGTGACACCAATAGGCGCACAACAAGCAACACAGGTCCAAGTGGTACGCAATGTGGGGACTTCACCACATCCTCGCTGATTTCAACGTTGAAGCCAGATGGAATATTTGCTCTCGGAGATCTTCAGTACGAAAGTGCAAGTTCACAGGAACTCATGACCAACTTCGATGTGTCATGGGGACCACTTCGCAGCACTACCTACCCTGTCCGCGGTAATCATGAATACCTCACGTCGGGTGCAGCCGGATATGTCGATTACTTCAGTGATATGTCGCCGTCGTACTGGACAGTTGATGCAGGTGGTTGGCGAATCATTGCCGTTGACTCATGGTGCCAGGGTCAAATTTATGCAGGTTGTTCAGCAACGTCTGCGCAGACCCAATGGCTGAAATCTGAATTGCAGCGAGCCCGTGATGAAAGCAAATGCGCTGCGGTGATGATGCACCACCCGTTTGTGTCGAGTGGTTCATATGCAACGTCCAGTGTGAAGAATTTGTGGGAAGCCGCAGTTACTGGTGGTGCAGATCTCATGGTGGCGGCTCATGACCATATTTACGAACGCTTCTTGCCCCTTGATGCATCAGGCGCTCCGGTAGTTGGCGGAATGCCCTTCTTCATCAGCGGACTTGGTGGTGCGCCCGCTACTCCAATCGGAGACGCAGTTCCGGGAAGTGCGTTTCGCTACAACTCCAATCACGGAGCCTTGTCGTTCACATTGACACCACGGGCATTTTCGTGGGGATTCGTTAGTTCTCTTGATGGTTCAACACTTGATGCCGGCACAGCATCGTGTGCTGCGTAGTAATCCTCTAATCAAAGACAGGAATCAGCGCAACCTTGCCTGCAATTTTACGATCTTGTAAATCACGCATCGCTTGAACGGCATTGCTCATTGGGTACGTGATCGGTTCTACGGGGTGAAGTTTTCCTGCTGCAATTTCAGCCAATACATCCACCAGCATTTCTTGGTTCTCGACAACGTTTCTGCCGACCCATGCTCCCCAATCAACACCAACCACCGTGCGGTTTGTGAGCAACACATGGTTTGCAGGAAGGCGTGGAATTCCGCCAACGAAACCAACAACGAGATATTGGCCAAATGGAGCAAGTGCCCGCAAACATGGTTCAGCAAGGTCTCCGCCGACTGGGTCGTACACCATGTCAACTCCACCACCACATAACTCACGCGTGCGCAATTTCACGTCTTCATTCAGAACATCAATTGCAGCAAAAGCTCCACGGTCTAGTGCCAACTGGCGTTTCTCTGCGCTTGAGGCAGCAGCAATCACTCGCATACCCATTGCAACACCAAGGTCAACTGCAGCTAACCCAACACCACCACCTGCGCCCAGCACGAGCATCGTGGCGCCCTCTCGTACTTGTGCACGATTATGAAATGCAAACCATGCGGTGAGGTAGCTCTGCATAAACGTTGCACCCTGACCATCGCTTAACTGATCTGGAATTGCAATCACGCGCGCTGCAGAAAGAACTGCTTCGTCTGCGAAACCACCACTTGGTGAGAAAATTCGGTCACCAATTTTCAGAGTCGTTACATCAGATGCAACTTCAATGACACGTCCCACGATTTCAGACCCTGGCCTGTACGGCACGGGTGGCTTGATTTGGTATTTGCCCTCAATCATCAGGGAGTCCACGTAATTCAAGCCGCTTGCCAGCACAGCTACACGAATTTGCCCAGCTGTTAATTCGGGAGACTCAATGTCAACTACTTCGATCGCGTCAAGGGAACCAAGTTGTTGTACTTGCAATAATTTCATGTTTGTGACGGTACTAGACAGACACGAAAGTCAATGAACCGTGCTACCCCAATACGCGGGCAATTCTCCGACGAACCCGACTAGAGAACTTCTGGCGTTGATCTGACGTTGCATTATCTAGGCCATACATCGCAATCCATTCACAACGAACTCGGCGGTGCAACATTAAACGAACTGAGCGAAAGGCGGTTCGTTTGCCCGACTCGCCTTCTAGGGCATTAATGAGTTTCCCTGATCCGTGCGTGGTCACCACGATCAAATGCCGCACGTTAGTAAGAAGTGGCTGAATGCGATTCGCGCCATCAGGAAGAACCCACGCGACCCCATTCATCAACACGCGGTCAAACCAGCCCTTCAACATTGCTGGTTGTCCTGACCACCACGTGGGATATACGAGCACCAACGCATCACACCACTGCAGATCTTCAATGTGTTGGCGGAGTTCGGGAAGCTCTTTTAGTTTTTCAGCAACATCTCCGACATGATTCAGCCGTTCATACAGTGTAAACACCGGATTGAAATTCTCTGCCCATAAATCATGATGACGAATTTCATGATTACCATTCTTCAGTTCGGTCATCACCTCAGATGACAGAAATGAAACAAAAGAATCCGGTGACGGATGCGCAAGAAGGACAAGAACTTTCACAAGGTGCCCATTTTCTTCTCTATCGACAGAAGGAAACTCTTCCTGCTTTCATCCGTGGCTGTATCCATTGCATACAAACTTGATGTCGACACTTTTGTGCGCAGTGAAGTATTAAGTCGAAACGCACGCGCCAAAATGCGCCGACCGTTGTCATTCACAAAACGGACGTACAACCATGGTGATCCAAAAGTAGAAGCAACATGTATGCGCCGAATATTTGTTAGACCAGGTCGCACTTTGTTGTTGTCGTTAAAAACAAACGCCGTGCCGGGCAACATCACGCGTTCTAACCAACCTTTTAGTTGCGCAGGCAATCCACCCCACCACGTGGGATAGACGAACACGATAATTTCAGCGGCCTTTACAAGATCCACATCTCGCTCGAGTCCGACTGGCACGTCACCATTTCCCTGTCGATAGGTAGCCCACTCTGCAGTCGACATCACAGGATTGAACTGTTGCGCTGCAAGGTCAATGACATCCACTGTGTGTCCTGCGGCACGCAATCCCGAGATTGCAGCGTCGCGCATCGCTGAACAAAAACTTCCCTCAACGGGATGGCAGTACACAACAAGGGCATTCATAGGGTGGTCTATTGCAGAAGCAATTGGGCACTACCGTACCGTGTATGCCAGACCTGACCGGAGATTTCAACACTGGGCAATTGCCAAAGATTGCACCGGGCACTGTGACCGTCACGATCGCTCGAACTGTCGAGCCTCGTCACAAGGCCGAATTCGAAACATGGTGTCACGACATGACAGAAGCAGTGCAAGCAGCACCTGGTTGTCTAGGGGCAACGGTCTTATGGCCTGCAAAACCATCTGACCCGTATCACATGGTTTTTCGGTTTCTTGATGTGTTGCATTTACGCGAGTGGGAACGCTCTGAGGTCCGTCAAGAATTACGTGAGCGAGCTGACCGCCTGGTGTTGTCAGAAAAGGTCACTGTCACGGCAGGAACTGAAGAATTCTTCAACGCTCTCGGAGAAGTTGAACGGCACAAGACCCGCACAGGAAAATTTCTATCTGATGTTGCGTGGGTCTACCCCATTGCATTGACATTCACTCTGGTGCTTGCGCCGTACTTCGCACGAATTGATGTTCTGCCGCGAGTGCTGATCTCCACTGCACTCATCGGTGCTACCAGCAAATATGCAACCGGACCACTGCGCACATGGTGGCGCCGTCGAAAGATGCTTCCCCAGGATTCTTCAGTTCGATAAAGATTTATCGCGGAGGAAGTCCGCAGGCGTTCATACCCAACAGGTGTGAAATATGCCGACGATTTCTGGCTACTAACGAATACACAAGTCCAGCAATGAAGATCACTCCCGGCAGACCGATTATCAAACCGATAGCGCGGTACACACGGGAATGAGCCATTTTCAGAATGGCTGAGACAGCAACAGCGCCCTCTAATCGACCTGCGTCGGTGACATACCAAACAGCTCCGATATGGGAAAGACCGTATTGATAGTGCGAAACAACTTCAATACCGGGAATGTGATCAATGATCCACCCTGCAGAGGCTTCACAAATACCGCAGTCACCGTCATACACAACAACGGGTTGCACGTTAATTCACGTTCAATAAATCAACAACGAAGACAAGAGTTTCTCCGCCCTTAATAACTCCGCCAGCACCTTGCGATCCGTACCCAAGATGAGCAGGGATAGTGATGCGACGACGACCGCCTACTTTCATACCGGCAACGCCTTGATCCCAACCAGAAATCACTTGACCGGCGCCGAGACGAAATTCAAAAGTCTCATTGCGATCCCATGATGCATCGAATTGACGTTGTGTGCTCCACGCGACACCGACGTAATGCACTTCTACGTTTGTACCGGCCACTGCTTCTTTGCCATCACCAACGGTGATGTCTTCAAGAACAAGTTCGGACGGTGCGTCCCCTGCGGGAATGGAAAGATCTGGTTTCATTGCGCTCATGACCCCCAACCTATCTGTACCCAATAGGGCTTACACGGGTTACAGAGTGAGGTTTACGCCTTGGCGCGTGTGCGGCGCAAGATCGGGTCCGCAACTCGTAATGCACCATCAGCAATTTTCATGACTCGTCCGGCGGCACCAGGCGTTGTTGAATCGATGAGATTACCCATCACGGCCAAAGTGATGTCTGCTGCTACTTGAGTACCAACTGCAAGCCGCAAACCTGGTTTCAACAACCACGGGTGACCAATGATAAAACTGAACCTGCGTCCCGTGCGCAAAAACGCATCGAACCGCTCGCCAACCATTTCGTTGTACGTGTCAGATGCAGTGTTTGGATCCGCAAGAAAACGCTCAACAGCCAACATGCCTGATTCAAGTCCGTAGTCGATACCTTCACCGTTCATCGGATTAACAAATCCGGCGGCGTCACCGACAGCAACCCAGCCTGGACCATGTCGTTTCGTACAACTCATCGGCAATCTCCATGCGCGAGGTTTTTCGATGTAGTCACCTAGTGACCATGAATCACGCACCAACGTTGCGTACTGATCAAGCAACGTATTGAGGTTCAATTTCTTAAACCCTTTCATTGTGCTGAGTGCACCAACGCCAATATTGACAGTGCCATCACCCGCAGGAAACATCCAGCCATAACCAGGAACTGCAACACCATGTTCGTCGCTCAGACTGAGGCATGCTTCAAGATGGCGCTCGGCGTGACGCGGTGTCGGCGCATATGCGCGAATAGCAAGACCGAATGGTTCGTTTGGATCGCGTTCTGCACCCAACATTTTCGCAGCCATTCCTTGCGCGCCGGCAGCCAAAATAGTGAACGGCGCACGGAAGGTCTCGGTTCCGACACTGACACCGACAACACGACCATCTTCAAGAACAGGAAGTGCTTCAGATTCAAATCGCACATCTGCTCCGCTTGCAATCGCAACATCAAGGAGGTGATTATCAAATCGTTGCCGTGGCCACACTGCACCGTGATTCGGAAAACGTGAAGTGGTTGGCCATGCAAGCTCGCGCTGTTTCTTTCCTGCGATCATTCGCAAGCCATCGATGCGATGCGCCACAGAATGGTCAATTCCCAAATCATTCAGAGCAGCAATCGCGCGAGGTGTCAGGCCATCGCCACACACTTTGTCGCGTCCATATGGTCCTTTTTCAAAAAGGACAACACGCACACCGGCCCGCGCAGCCGTAATAGCGGCAGCAGATCCCGCAGGTCCCCCACCAATAATGAGAAGGTCGTGCTGTTGCATGACTACGAGCCTGCCAGATGCATATCCAATCTGCTACCTGCGTACCATGGGACATATGGCTCGTATGACTGTCTCTGAGGCCGTGGCCATCGTGCGCTCAACGGACACTCTGGCCGTCCCCCTTGGCCCAGGCGTGCCAGGCGGATTCATGCATGCACTCGCCGACCGAGACGATTATGTCGACCTTCAGATCTCTGGTGCGTTGATGCCAGACCTCTACGCAATTCTCACCAAATCAGGCGTGCATTATCGCAGCGGGTTCTTCGGACCCGCCGAACGCTTTTTACGCGACTCCGGTGCCTCTATTGATTTTGTCCCCGCAGACTTTCGCCGCTTTGCACCAATTCTGGAAAAGCAGCGCCCCCGCATCATGGCAACAGCTGGCTCATTACCTGTCGATGGCTGGGTAAGCCTGTCGGTACATGCAGGTGCGACTGTTGATGAGATACACCGCGCGAGCGCAGACCCAGACCGAATTCTTCTCGTCGAAGTGAGTGAACATTTTCCGCGAACCTTTGGAGTTGCACCACATGAACATCGCATTCAGGTCGACGCGATTGATTGTCTCATTGAGACAGACCGAACCCCGCTGAATTTGGCAGATACAGAGCCAAGTGATGCAGAACGAACTATTGCAGAGACCGCGCTGACATTCATACATTCAGGAAGCACACTGCAAACTGGAATTGGCGGTATCCCGAATCAGATTGCACTCTCACTCGCTGCAAGCGACATGGGAGATTTCGGGGTGCATTCAGAAATGTTCACCACCGGCCTCATGCGCCTACATCAGGCCGGAAAAGTCACAAACAACAAGGGCAGTCAGTTCGACGGATTTTCACCAACAACATTTGCAGCCGGTATTCCAGAGCTATACACATGGCTTCACAACAATGATGCAGTTCGCTTTTTGCCAGTGAAGATTGTGAACTCACCTGAACTCATTGCCAGTAACCGAAACATGATCACTATCAATGGCGCACTAGCAGTTGATCTTGCAGGTCAGGTTGTCGCCGACACAATTGGTGGTACCCAATTTAGTGGCGTTGGTGGACATGAAGATTTTGTATCGGGACCTGGACTTGACTCATCTGATCGCAGTCTCATTTGCTTGCCCTCAACGACCACTATTAACGGCGTGTTGACAAGCCGCATTATGGGAATTCTTCCTGCGGGAAATGTTGTCAGTACTCCACGACATCAAGTAGACACAATCATCACTGAATTTGGTGTTGCCGAATTAGAAGGTCGCACGATTCGAGAACGCGCACAAGCGTTAGTGGCTATTGCGCATCCGCAGTTTCGCGATGAACTTCTTGCGAATGGCGAGACGTGGCCTCGGGATTAAACCCAAGCGCTGTATACAAACCAATAACAGCCAATAACGCAGCGAGACCTACTGCATATCCAGCAAGTAGATCAGTTGGCCAGTGAGTTCTGATCAACCACGATGAGATGCCAACGATGAAACTTGCAAGTATCACCAACCAGGTACCGACTCGCCGAGCGACAGAGCCGGCATGTGTGAAGTACCACACCACATAACCCCACAGCGCAACACAGTTTGCTGCATGACCAGAAGGAAATGCCATCTCGTCTTGCCCAATCATCATTCTGCTGAAAAAGTTCTCGTACTGATACGGAAAGATTCTTCCTACAGAAATTTTCAAGGCCCCGGCAATACCCGTTTCTACAACAAGAACAAGGAAAAAACCAGCGATTGGTATCCACGAGCGACGCTTCCATGACACCCAACCAAGAATAGGAAGACAGATTGTGAGAATAATTCCTCGCAAACCAAACATGACCGTGACAGAAAACAAATCTTTTGAGGCGTGAATGTCTCGAGCGGTTAATCGCGCAGTTTTGTCAAAGTTGGACAGAAACCCACGAGTCACGACTTGCTGAATCAGAATTGCTAGAACCATGCACACAATCGCTGTGTACGTAGTGAGGCGGCGGGCTGTCAACATCAGGAACCATTTTGCCCTGTTTACGCCCCCGCTTCGTGTCACTCGATAAAAATCCACGCCAGTACGGAGATGTCCATGCACAGGTACTAGAACAGGCAGATGAATAGTTACGTGCCCGGAACCCCTGAATGGTTTAGCCAAGTCCATGAAGAGGTCATTGACCCCACTCGCCGAATCGTTGACCCGCATCATCACCTATGGCCAGTCGGTGGTTCTTTGCCGTACGGACTCGACCAATTGCACGGCGATACAACGGCGGGACATCTCATTGAAAAGACAGTCTTCATTGAATGCGGTGCAAGTTATCGCACAGACGGACCTGCATATCTTGCTCCCGTGGGCGAGACAGAGTTCGTCGCCGGAGAGTCACTACGAGACCCGACTCACCTGATCTCAGGCATTGTTGCTCATGCTGATCTGAGTCGCGATGACCTCTCAAACATTCTCGACGCACACACACAAGCCAGCCACGGACTACTACGTGGAATTCGTGATGCACTTGCTCGCGCCGACCACCCGGAAGTTCTGGCTATTCCTGGGCGCGCAGCAAAGGACTTGTACAAAGACGCCAACTTTCGACGCGGTGTAGCAACACTTGGTGCACGTGGTTTGACCTATGACTCGTGGCATTACCACTATCAGAACTCAGAATTTCTCGAACTGGCGCGAGCAGTTCCAACGACAACAATGGTACTCGACCATTTCGGAACACCCTTAGGTGTTGGGCCATATGAATCACAACGCGATGAGATTTTTGCTCAATGGAAGAAAGACATCGCTGCGATCGCACAATGCTCCAACGTGGTTGCAAAACTAGGTGGACTCGCGATGCCTGATAACGGGTTCGGTTGGCACACAGCGGACAAGCCTCCTTCCTCTGATGAATTCATCGCAGTGCAAAAGAAGTACTTCGATCACACCATTGAATGTTTTGGTCCCGAGCGCTGCATGTTTGAGTCGAACTTCCCTATCGACCGCTTCTCATTGTCGTACACCGTTGTATGGAACGCCTTTAAGAAAATGACAGCATCTTGTACCGAGGCAGAAAAAGATGCAATGTTCCGCGGAACTGCAACTCGTGTCTACGGTTTGTCATCATGATCGCAGACCAATTCGAACCACTCACTCCGGAACAAGCAGAATTCTGGGCCAATTTCCCTCAGTGGGATCAAGACATGAACTATGCCGTGTATCTCGGATTCATTGTTGAAGAAGTGAAACGCGACTATGCCCGTATGCGCCTCCCTGCACGATGGGAAATGAACCAACCAGCCGGCATCATGCACGGCGGAGCAATCGCCAGCCTTATCGACACAACAGTTGTTCCAGCTGTTGGTGGTCCATACGAGAATGGTTCGTTCGTCACCATCAGCATGAACGTCGAATATCTCACAGCCGTGGCAGGAGAAGATGCAGTCTGTGAAGGATGGATCACGAAACGTGGTCGTTCCATTGCATTTTGTCGTGCAGAAGTTCGCGGAGCAACATCAGGAAAACTGTGCGCAACGGCATCGTTGGTTTACAAGGTGTAATTGCGTTAGCGCGACGCGAACCACTGCGTTAATCGCTCAAAACCTTCATCAATAGTCACGTGTGGTGCCCACTGTAAATCCTGCTGAACTGCACGCTGATCAAACCAATGCGCAGTTCCTAACTGTTCCGCAATAAAGCGTGTCACGGGTGGTTCAGATGATCGAAGAATTGGCCACACTCGCTCAATCAGCGCTCCGAGTCGAACTCCCATCGCCAAAGAAAGATGCCGCGGTTCAAATGGAACGCCAGCCGCGTCACACATTGAACGCATCAGGTCATTGACGGTCCGTGGTTCGCTGTTGGATACGACATAGGCCTTGCCATCACAATCAGAACCAATGTGCAGGGCATCAAGAGCAGCAATGTGCGCACTAATCGCATTATCGATATAGGTGGAATCCACTAACGCATTTCCGGTACCAATCACTGCAAGTTTTCCACTCGCTGCACGCTCAACAATTCGGCCAACTAATTGTGTGTCGCCAGGACCCCACACCAGATGTGGACGAATTGCAACAACTGCAAGATGCTCGTTTCGCGCATTGAGCACTGCGCGCTCAGCGATAGCTTTTGACTCGGCGTAATAAGAACGTGAGCGACCAATTTCAGCCGTACCCGCCTGTGCGCCAATCAGTGACTCCCCCGTGTGTGCAACTGACGGAGTCGAGACAAATACCAATCGTGAAATGTTGTGTTGTCTGGCAGCAGTAAGAATGTTTTCAGTACCGAGCACATTTGTGTTATGAAAATCTCTCTGCGATCCCACTACTCCGACTCGTGCCGCACCATGGATAATGGCATCACACCCCTGAGCAGCCAATGCAACCGCATCCGCATCAGAAATATCAGCAAGAACCTCGCGAGCATTCTCATGGCCATCAAACGCAGCAGGTTTCCGTTGCAGGCACACCACCTCATCACCGCGCCGTACGAGTTCGCCGGCCACTCCGCCAAGAAGCAAACTGCCAGTGCCCGTGACTAAGACTTTCACTTTTTGGAACCTGCCAAAATTTGTGACATTTGCTTTGAGACCGCGGTGCGATCAATCTTTGAGTTATGACGGATATCAACGGGAAGATTTTTGGTAACCCAAACTGAGGCAATTGGTAGCGGAGCAAGTGTTGCACGCACAGCCTGGGTCAATACCGCATCTGCCGGACCTTCATTATGTGAAGTGGTCTCCACGACGACAACTATTTGTTGTACGTTCATCGGCCCTACTCCTACTGCAGCAGCGCGCACAACATTCGATATTGCTTCAACAGTGATCTCCAACGGGACCGGCGCAACAGGTCCGCGAGACGTATGAATCACATGAACCAAACGTCCTTCAATCCAAACATTGCCTTCAGCGTCAACATTACCCACGTCTCCTGTTCGGTGCCAGACGGTTGGGTGACTATCTGTCGTGAGTACAGGGCGAGCGTTATGTTCCGTGAGCCACAAAGAGTCATACCCAGCTGACATCCACGGAGCTGACACCAACAGTTCTGACGTGTCGGGGTCGATACGGACACTGCAGCCGCTTACTGGCTTGCCAACACATACACCGTGTCCATTTCCGATACGTATCAGATCACTCAATGACACATCGGCAACTGGTAACACTTCTGTCATGCCGTATGGCGTGTGCAGCTCTGCTTTCGGACACAGCAGAGACACTGCCTGCAATGTCTGAATTGGTACAGGCGCACCCGCTGACATAACAAGGCGCACTCTGCGAAGGTGTGCAACGTCGGTAGATGCAGTTTTTACAACATTGGCCAACGCTGCAGGAGATGCAAACACCATTGTTGCCCCAACGCGTCGACACGCATCATCAAGCGCCGCCGCTGTCAATGTGCTGGGTGACGTCACATCCATATCGGCTAATCCGGTTGCAATACCTAACGCTGGTCCATATAACGCGAACGGAGCAAACGCAGCAACAAACGTGTCTGCTGAAGTGATGTTGTAGGTCTTTTGCAATGCGTCACGTTGTGCATACAACTGGCGATGTGTGTAACGCACTCCCTTTGCTGGTCCCGTTGCACCAGACGTAAACAACACTGCTGCCAGATCATCAGCAGTTGGCTCAGGAGCGCTCACGAATTCAAGCCGAGAGACAACAGCTGAACTCGCAAGTGTGGAAAGTCGAATTATTGAAGCATGAGGCGCCCATCGCAATACTCGCGCTGCCGCTACCGCCTTCAATGGCCCGATCACATACTTCACTCGCGATGCACGAATAGCTGACTTCAGACCTCGAAGCCCGAGTCCCCGATCTGCGATGACGGCAATGGCCCCAATGCGCCAACATGCATAGACCACAGCAATCAGATCGATGCTGGGAGGCACCAACACAGCAATGCGATCACCCGTGCATACCCCACGATCATGCAATGCCTGTGCGTATGTTGCAACAAGCGCCGCAAATTCTGGACGCGTTACTGAGACATCTGCTGCAGCATCCGTGATTGCAATGTCGTCTTCCTTCACCCAATGATCAATCTGTGACCACAGAGTCCCGCCATCATTCAGTGCAGTTACTGGTTGCTGAAGCGGCCGTGCTTCAGCAGTTTCTCTGATTGCAGCTTCAACAAATGGAGCAATCGATGTTTCCAGAACCGTGAGATGCCCTGAACTCGCTATGCGATGTAGAGCTACATTCTGAAATCGATTCATGAGGTCATGAGCAAAGTCGTCATTGAAAACTAGATCATGAGAACCCCACACCAAACGAACAGGAACAGTCACGTTCGATAACTTCTCAGCGACATCTGAAATGTCTTGTGCTGAAGAGTGCCGCGACGTCAGTGGCGCATCCGCCACAAAATCTGCCACGCCATTACGATCTTTCCGACGTCGATACGGAAATGCCAAAGCTGTTCTTTGCATTGTGGAAATTCCACTCCCGGGGAGGAACGGAGTCCCACGCACAAACAATGATGATTCTTTTGTCACGAGTCGGTGAATGCCTGTTGCTGCAGCAAGACGAATGAGTAACGGAGCGCGACGATTGTGCGGAATCGCAATACCAGTATTCGACAGCACCATTCCAGCAACACGATCTGGGTGAGCAACCGCATAACCCATTCCGATTGCACCACCCCAGTCTTGAGCAACAATCCATATCGGTGCAGTGATATTGAGAGCGGTGACTAAATCGTTGATATCTGCAACACGATCGCGATACGCGCGAGTAGGCACTCGTTCCGACAATCCCATTGACAAATGGTCAGGTGCGATAACACGGAAATCATCATTCAATTCGTTGAATAAGCGTGACCACAAAAATGACCACGTCGGGTTTCCATGAAGACACAACACGATAGGTGTGTCTTTGTTGGTTCCTGGGCGATCAAGAAGATGCCACTGATGTGTTGCGCCGTCATGACTCGGCACATCGATTGTGCGCGACCATGATGGGTCTAGTCCGAACGTCGCAAATTCAGCAACGACCGAAGGCTGGATGTTTACCAAAGAATCTCGAGGGCACTTGTATTAAGACCAGACCCAATACCAAGGCACATCACGCGTTGGCCCGGTTGAATTTTGTCTTGCACACTTGCCAACGTAATCGGAATAGCCGCAGGGCCGATGTTGCCGAAATGAGGAAACGTAATAGGGGCCTTCGACGGATCGATGCCAAGGCGATCACACAACATCGTGGTGTGCACCTTGCTGACCTGATGCAAGATGTACCAATCAACGTCAGTTGGTGCCCAATTGAAATCAACAAGTGCTTCAGTCCAAGCTTCTTCAGCTAAGTCAAGACCTGCAACTAGAAGTCCGTGAGTATCTGTGGTCATGCGATCAAGGTCGCCCACACATAACGAATTGTTTTCAGTGGCAGCCCGTGCCATGCCGCCAATGAGTCGATGAGCTTCTGGATGACGCTGTGAGCTTGCCATCACCATTGCCGCTGCTCCGGAACCAAGCGTGAGTGATGCAAACTCGGAAAATACGTCGAGAGCCGTTGAATCAGGCTGGCGAAGTCGAGCAATCGTTGCTTCTTGCGGCTGGCGACTGCCTTCTCCGTCCACAATGAGCACATACTCAACTGAGCCGGAATCAATCATGGTGGCTGCAAGGTGCATGGCATTAACAAATCCGAGACATGCGTTCCCGATATCAAAATTCAGACATGACGAAGACAATTTCAAACGATCATGAACAAGGCATGCGACAGATGGCTCAAGATGTTCTTTGCACACCGACGTAGAAATCAATGCTCCAATTTGCGAAGGACTAATTCCTGCTTTTTCAATTGCGAGTTTGCCTGCCATTGCGGCTGCGTCAGAGAACGACACATCTTCATCCCACCAGCGACGTTCTTCGATACCTGCAAGCCCAGCAAGCAGTCCGGCTCTGAGGCCATTGCGTTGATACACCTCGGCCAATTGTTCATCGATCCACTCAGAAGTAATCACATTGGGTGCCTCAACCGATGCAACACTCAATACGCCAGCATGCTGATGTCGAAATACTGAATTTCCGGCCATAGGGACGATCTTTCGGGTTGAGTATCAGTTACAGGCTAGTGAGAGCACTGCATTTCTTAACCACGGGGCCATTGAATCGCTGATTTATTGTGCAATTACTCCAAAACCGGTGCCAGACTTCCTGAATGGGCACAGACATCGGCGATTTCACAGTCTTTGCGTGCCCGCATTGCACAATGCCACTACGTCTCAGTCAGCAAGAGGCACGCTGTGAGAACAATCATCTCTTCGACCGTTCTCGAGATGGATACATCAATCTTGTGGTCGGTGGACGACTTGCTGCTACTACGACCTCGGGCGACACCGCAGAGTCATTACGTTCCCGACGAGACTTCTTTGCCACAGGGTCATATGCCCCGATTGCATCTGCACTCGCTCATGTGTTGCGAGAAGTATCTGGTCCGATTCTTGATGTCGGATGCGGAGAGGGTTACTACTTCACTCATATCAATGCGACTGAAAAATACGGCATCGATATTTCAAAGAAGGCTGTGCAGATGGCAAGCAAACTTCTGCCCGATGCTCACTTTGCAGTTGCATCCGCATTTCGCCTTCCCATTGTCGATCATTCCTGTGCAGCAGTATTCACAGTGTTTGCACCTCATTCATTCGAAGAATACGCCCGAATCTTGAAACCAGGTGGCACATGGGTCACGGTTACACCTGGGCCGCACCATCTCCAACAAATGCGTCCAAAACGAGACCAATCTATTGATGATCGAGAAGAACGCCGAAGCGAACCACCCATCCAAGCCCAACAGGCGGAGCGAATTCAATTCGAACTTGACCTTTCGCTCAGTGCTGCTACTGATTTATTCTCCATGACTCCGTTGGTGTGGCAAACCGCCGCAGATGCATCTCCAGCAACACAGGTCAGTGTCGATGTTTGGGTGTCATCGGGCACTTCGCTCTAACGTGGCGACATGCTGAAATTCGACACTGCGTATTACAAACGTTTTTACGGCGACAACGGCGCGCATGATGTTGAGAAAATTGCGCACTTAGCAACAGCAGTTCATCATCTTGCTGCTTGGTGGGGAATCACCATCACTTCAGTTCTTGATGTCGGTGCAGGCATGGGAATGTGGCGCGACTGGTACAACGAGAATTTCCCTGATGTCGCTGTGCGATCAATTGATGTCAGTGAACATGCGTGCACAACGTGGAATCATGAACAACGCGACATCGCCACGTGGCGCCCTCGCGGAAAATTTGATCTTGTGGTGTGTCATAGCGTGTTGCAATACCTAGACAATCAATCAGTCATTCAGGCTTTCAATAATCTTGCGGCTGCAACGCGGCACGTGATGTACCTCGAACTTCCCACCAAGTGGGACTACGAAAACATCATTGATGAATCAGGAACAGATCTTCAGGTACATCACCGTTCTGCGCAGTGGTACCGCAAACAACTCTCACAACACTTTCGCCAAGTGGGTGCCGGATTATGGGTGCCACTCAATGGCACTGCGATGTATGAACTAGAGGCGTCCCGTTAGCGAGATGCAGGCCGGAAGCGATACAGAGCGCTTCCCTCGCCAGTGTCATGAAACACCATCTCTACAGGCATTCCTACATGTAGCGCATCGATGTCGCAATCAACAATGTTGGTCATGATGCGTGGGCCATCAGCGAGTTCCACATAAGCAATAACAAACGGGCCTGCATCCTTAAATGCCCCCGTCCCCTTGCGTACAACTGTGAAGCTGTAGATAGTGCCTGTTTGCTGAGCATCAAATGTCGACACATCTTCTGTCCAACACTTCGGACAATTGCGACGTGGGAACCACAGAACAATGTCGCATGCATTGCAACGTTGCAAGAGAAATCGCCCCTCAGTGGTGGCTTTCCAAAATTCAGCAGTGGTGGAGTTAATTGCGGGTGCGGGTGCTGGCAACATGGTCATGCGTCCTCTTGTCCAAGAATGAGTGTGACGGAACCGTGCTTTGAACCAAGACTTCCGCCTGTTCCGTGAGCAAGTGATATCTGGCAGTTCGGCACTTGTACCGACGGATGCGCTTCACCGCGCATCTGGCGAACAGCTTCAATCACTTTGGTAATTCCGCCACGGTTTGATGGGTGGTTGTTACACAATCCGCCACCATCAGTGTTGAATGGCAATTTTCCGAACGGTGCGACAAGCCCACCATCCATCACAAATTTTCCGCCTTGTCCTTTTTCACAGAAACCAAGATCTTCAATCGTTTGCAAAACAGTGATTGTGAAGCTGTCGTAAATCGATGCGTACTTAATGTCGGCGACGCTAACGCCTGCTTCAGCAAACGCTCGTGGCCCGGACCATACGGCACCTGTGTACGTGAGATCTATTCCGCCGTTGCTGGTGTGCTTAATTGCTTCACCATGACCAAGAATTTTTGCTGACGTGCGACCAAGCGAACGTGCAACCTCAGGAGACACCACGATTAATGCTCCGCCGCCATCAGTAACAACACAACAGTCGAGTCGGTGTAATGGATCAGCAACTAATGGCGAATTCAAGACATCTTCAACGGTGACGGCGTATGGCAAATACGCATTTGGGTTGTACTGGGCGTGAATACTTGCAGCAACCTTGATCTCAGCTAACTGTGCAGATGTGGTACCGAACTCGTACATGTGACGTTGAGCTGCAAGCGCATAAGTATGTGGCGCACCAGCGATTCCCCATCCCGATTCGAATCCAGAGTCTGAACCTGATGCAAAAGAAACCTCATGGCGGCCTGTACGCGGTTTACCGGCCAACGTAATGAGCGCGACAGAGCACTTACCCGCAGCGATGGCAGCTGCAGCATGCCCAACATGAGCAAGATATGACGAGCCGCCTGTTTCCGTGCTGTCGAAGTACGTCGGACGCAAGCCAAAATGCTCTACCAATGACATTGGTCCGAAACCCGCTGTGCCATCACAGAACACGGCGTCAACGTCGCTCATCTGCAAGCCGGCATCAGCCAATGCACCAAGTGCTACTTCGGTATGAATTTCAAACAGTGTGCGATCCGGAATATCGCGACGGGGGTGTTCGTAAATTCCGGCAACGTATGCCGCTCCTCGAATAGTCATCGTTCTCTGCTCTGCATTGTGTACGCCATGGAACTTCTATTTGAACAGGCACGCGAATGTGACACCGAAGCGGACGGGGCTGCCACATGTCACAGACCACTAGATAACCAAAATCCCAACCTCTGTGGAGAGGCTGGGATTTCAGACTTTTTTTATTAGTGGCGGGGGCAAGATTTGAACTTGCGACCTTTGGGTTATGAGCCCAACGAGCTACCGGGCTGCTCCACCCCGCGATGTAGTTGAAGCATTACGGTACAAGGCGAGTGCCTCACTCACAACTTCAACCGAAATGCTTAGGATTAGTGCAATCACCATGCTTGCCCGAAACAAAAAAACCCAGCAGGCCGTAGAGGCATTGCAAGCAGAAATCGCTTCATTGCGGGCTGAAATGAGTGAGCAAATGGCTGCATTGGTCGCAGAACGGGAAGAAGCGCGTTCCACAGTGGATCGACTTGCAGGAATTGAAGCGCGAGTCTCAGGCATGGGTTCAGAACTTTCGCGTCAGTTACACGAACTTGGTACCGAAATTGAAGAGCTCTCTAAGCGTGCAGAAGACTCTGGTGTCGCTGAAATGATGCATGCGCTGAAGACAACGCAGGTTCGTCTTGCAAACGAACAAGCTCGTTATGAAATTACGTTCCGACAAGACCTTGCGGCACTTGCGAACAAATTGTTGCAGCGCCAACGCGCCTGAACTAACCCTTGACTGCGGTTAGCGCCTGCTGAACCAGTCCACGTGCCTGTGACAACTTGGTTTGGTACGTAGCAAAGTCCGGTGGTGATTTCGCCAATGCAGCATCTGCTTGCGCAAACAATGCTTCTGCTTGTCGCAACAACTCTGCAGGTGTTGTGCCTGTTGTTGGTGCAATCGTTGCAGGGCTACCCGGCACAGTTGTTGTTGGTGAACCTGATGCACCACCAACACGATCACCAAGATTCAGATTGAACCCGGGGAACAGTTGAGTAATCACGCTGGTCAAACTGTCGCCAATGACTGACCGATCTCCGTACCCCGCAAGAATCTTTCGGACAAAGACTTGCTTGTCATTGCCGTCAGGCTGCACAAACATCGGACGGATGTAGACGAGGCCCTTCCCTACTGGTACAAGTTGCAAGTCACCATATGTAACGCGCGAACCACGTTGGTCAAGCGGAGTGATTGTTTGCGAAATTGCAGGTTCACTTTCGAATTGAGCAGACACTGTTGCAGGCCCTGCAGGCAATGGTGCCTTAATGTCGTACACCGTGATTTTTCCGTATGTCTTTGGCTCGCTTGATACGACCATCAGTGACCGCAGTTCTTTACGGCTGTCATCAGCAGAGAATGGAACAAACGGACGCACCATTGAGAATTGACCAATGTCTGTTTTGGCATTTGGTTCATGGAAAATTGAGAAGTACGGACTGAAACGTTCAACAGATGAATCAGTGGCATTAATGGAGTCAATTGGCGCAATACCAGTGGCAGAAGTTCCGAGACCCGTCGCCCCTGAAGATGTTTCTGGCGCATTTGCAGGTGCCTGAGCAACGCTCCAGGCGGCGTCACGGTTAAAGAACAACGTTGCATCGTCAAATTGGTAACGGCCAAACATGTTTGTCTGTACGCGGAAGAGATCTTCTGGATACCGGAAGTGCGCTGACAATTCAACGGGAACCGATGACTTCTTTGCGAACAAGTCGGGAAACGCTGCATTCCACATCAGTGCAATCGGATCTTTTGTGTCCATTAAGTACAGAGTCACTTTGCCCGTATACGCATCAACAACTGCTTTTACGCTGTTGCGCACGTAGTTAAACGAATGGTTGAGACCACTACCCGCTGTGAGTTGTGAAACATTTGCAGTCTCTGCATACGGGTAACGGTTTGTCGTAGTGAACGCATCAATCACCCATTTCACTTCACCATTAACGACAACTGCGTATGGGTCAGCATCAAGGTGGAGGAACGGTGCAATCTTTTGTACGCGAGAACGTACGTCACGTTGCAATAAAATTTGAGAATCTTTTGTAATCAGACTTGAACCAAAAAGGTTAAATTCACCGAAATTAACGGCTAAAGCAATTCGGCGAATAAGGCTGTTGAACTTGATTCCACCATCTCCGACAAAGGATGTCTCTGTACCACTTGGGCATGCCTGCTCTTTTTGTGAAGTCTTAACCACTGCATATTCACCGAGGCGATCTCCGAAGTAAATCTGTGGCTTCGTGACCTTCAAATCAATGTATGACGGGCGGCCATCTTCTGTGGCAAGACTTGCAGGAGCAGCAATGACTCCGCAGCCATGCGTGTAGAGAAGGTGTCGAGAAACCCATGTGCGGTTCGGAACACCTGCAAGGTTCAGTTCACGAGCCGCGACAAGCACTTGCTGCACACGGCCATCAATTGAGTAACGATCAACATCAAGGTCATTGACCGTGTAGAACGACTTAAGCCCTTGGTCAAGTGCAAAACGATCAAGCATTTGTGTTGGATCTAGCTGGCGCACATCTCGAAGCGCTGCATCATTTATGGTGACATCGGTAGCGCTGATTCCACTAAAAGTTGTGTCTTGGCGAGTTACATCAGCGATTCCCATTGCTGACTTTGTAGCAACAATGTTGCGCTGAATAAACGGCAACTCTCGTGTGCTGACGTTCGGCTGAACAACAAACCGTTGAATGATCGCCGGGTACACGGTGCCAACGGCTAAAGCGACAACGACCCACATTCCGATTGCAAGAACTGGCAAGCGCCAACCCTTCTGACGAATGTTCCACAACAACAAGGCAGTTACGGCAATCGACACCAAGACCATCAAGTTCAGCGCCGGCAATTGCGCGTTGACATCGGTATACAAAGCACCACGTACAACACCACGAGTTGATGACGTCAGTTGGTATTTCGACAACCAATAATCAGCAGCACGCAAAAGAGTTCCGATTGCAAGAAGTACCGACAAGTGCACTTTGGCTTGCGATGTCACGCGCTGTACGCGATCTTGCGGACGAATACTGCCATTGATGAAATGGAATGCTGTGGCGATGATCGTGACGAGCACAAGAGCACCAAAAGCCCACGACACTACAAACTGTGCAAATGGCAAACGGAAAACATAGAAGCCAACGTTGGCTTTGAATAGTGGGTCGCCGACCGCGAAGGCTTGGCGGTTACGGAACATGGTCCACTCTTGCCATTGACTTGATGCAGGCAATCCGAGCATCAAAGCAATCAGTGCGGCTAAAGCGATTCGTAATTTCCCACGACTTTTTGCAGTGAGTTCACGGATGCGAATAATGGTTTGATCTTCCGGCGTGTTTGGCAGAGTCAGCGGTGCGAGTCGATCTGCAATAAGAAGGTTGGCCCATAGGAACAAAAAACAACCAATGGTAAACACGCCAACAAGTTCTGCTTTGCTGCGCAACACAGCCCAGTACACATCACTGCGACCGACGCTGTTAAACCACAACACGTTTACATAGAACGACGACATCGCCTTTGCGCTGAACACAAGAAGCAAAACAAGTCCGACTACAACTGAGACCGCAATTCGGCCACGAGAGGGCTTACCAAAGTTAGGAAGTCGGAATACAGGGCCAGTAGGGCCGCCAGGAAGGTCTGAAGAGTTACGCACGCATCAGGACGCTAGTCCTGAACGGGACAAACAAGGCATCGGCAGCCGGCATGAGCAGGTGGATGACTGTGACCTGTGGGGAAATCATCTCCACGAACAACAGAGCCACCGAGCGAATTGTCTTCACATTCGCTGCAGCAATTGGTATCTGGCTCGGCCATCCACGTAATGCGACTACCTGGCTCAAGAGCAAGGTAGGCACCGTGGCTATACGACGAACACGCAATGTCGTCGACATGAGAATCAATTCGCTCCGTCTTCCAGGTGCGGTACACATCCCGGATCAGCCCAAGTAAAACGTCACGATCGCCTTCAGCTTCGCCTATTGCGATGCGAGCATCTTCACGGAACCCTGCAACTAAACCTGCGGTGATAGCTGAAACGGCATGAGCGGCGATTGCCTTTTGCGTGACACGGCGGCTTGAACCACCAGCTGCTTTCACAGACTTCGCACCAGCACTTGCTGCCGCCATTAAGTCTTCTGCGACTGCAGTTGCGTATCGAGCACTATGTTCGGCTTCAGTTCCGAGCACAGCATCAATATCTAACGATGTCTTCTTAGCGCGAACATGACCAAGAACAGTGTTTTGTTCGTCAGCAAGGACGCGCTTTAACTTTCGAGCCATTGCCACGACCACAGGCGACAACTCTTCATTGCGCTCTTCAAATCGAGCTGGATCTACAACAGGAACAGCGGGCTTGGCTTTCACCTTTTTCTCCGCCTTGGGGGCTGTCGCTCTAGCGGCAGGCTTTTCGTCTTTCACGATGTCAGATGCAATTGCTGCTTTTGCAGCGACATCAGCTGTATTCCCCGCGCGCAACTTTGCAAAAATATCATCGACCGCGACAACATCTTTCTTCGGAGCCCGAGCAACAACTGCTTCTTCGACTGGCATTTCAACTTCAGCTTCGATTTCAATTTCTGGCATGTCGACAGAGCGTCGTCCACGACCAAACAGTGAGACCACATTTGTCTGTGTTGTTTCCGTTGGTTCTACTGAAACAACATCTTCTACTGACGGTGCAATCTCAGCCGGCGTATGCACGGGGTGAAGGACATCGACGATCTGAGTTTCATGAACTACTTCAACGCTGACTTCTTCTGCGATGACTTCAACTTCTGCTTCAGTTTCATGATCGAAAATAACAACATTGGTTATTACTTCTGCTGGTTCATCTTCAATGACCACTTCTTCACGGTCAAAGACTTTTACTGAGGGATGCTCAGAGTTAATGATGGGGACAGGACCAGTAGTAGGTGATAAATCCACAATGAATTCAGGCTCATCGTGAGCATCTGTGAGTCCACCAATGACATCCTCGCTGGCAATACGGGCGCGCTCGAAAGCGTTCATGAGGCGATCACGACCATGAAGAAGCTGTTCAATTTGTGATCGAGCAGCATCACGACGGCGAGACAATTCTGACAAGACTTTTTCGCGATACTCGCGTGCCTCGTTCACCATGTCACGGCCTTGTTGCTTTGCCATTTCAATTTCAGATTCGGCATCAGCGCCTGAGTCATCACGAATACGAGCTGCCTCTAAGACTGCTGACTCCCGAATACGTACTGCATCTTCTGCAGCATCTTTTACAAGGCGAGTTGCAGACTCTTCAGCACGGTCACGAATTTGTGTACTTGCATCTCGAGCAGCGGTAAGAACACGTGCTGCTTCTTCACCCAACAATGTGGTGACGGTCTCTTCATCGAGGCGGCCAGGAGCCGACAAACCCCGTGTTTGCATGGCGCGCATTTCGCTTTCTAGGAAGCGCTCGCGCTCTTGAAGACGGGCCATCTCGGCAGCCACCATTTTGAGAAAATCACGTACTTCAGCCTGGTCGAACCCACGGCGACTGGTGGGAAACGCAGCCGAGCCCACCGCTGCGGGCGATGATGGGTCGGGTCGGGAGAAAGAGATAGCCATTAGGCTTCTACAGTACGACTCCTGGGGTGCTAAATGGTGGCATTATCCACAGGGCACTTATGCGGCAGTTGCCCCTAAAGTCGCGCCGCCATGACCATGGAGTGCCTGCAATGCCTCGTCGAGAGTGGCAACTTGCACAATTTCGACTCCTGGCCCAGCCGCATGACGAGCTCGCTTCATCTCGTCGGCTGATTGACCTGCTGGCACAAGGAACAAATCAGCTCCCGACGCTTTCACCGCCACTGCTTTTTGTTCAAGAGCGCCAATCGCTCCAACTGAGCCATCTTCACTGATTGTTCCGGTCGCGACCACATGAGATGTTCCCATCAGATTGCCGCTTGTTAGTTCGTCAAGCAGCGCCAACGTGAAGGCAAGACCCGCAGATGGTCCGCCAATATCCGTGGTTGAAATTTGTACGTCGAAAGGCAACGACACTGTTCGAGTGTCTGCAGGAACAAAACCAATAATCGGGCGAGTCGGATCATCGGCATTTGCCATTAATTGCACTGTGCGTTTCTCAGACTTTGTTGCATCAGGTTTTGTCGCCGCTGCGTCGTACGGAATCACAGTGAGTTCAACCGTGTCGCCAACAACATGGCCTTTCATCTGTGCGGCTAACTCAGTCAACGTAGGTGTTGCAACACCATTGAAATGAGTGATGGTCTCTCCTACTTGAAGATTTGTACAAGCGGCATTTTTGACGGGTGCGCCATTACAGACAAGTTCTTCAATAACGACACGACCCATAACAAGTTTTACATCGAGCCCCAGTTTCTTCATAGCCACAAACTCAGCAATCTGTTTTGCGCCGATCATTGCTTGAAACCCAAGACGTCGTGAGGTGCTCGGGGTACTAGTTCCGAAATGTTCCTTGAACGTATCTACTTGAACGTGTGGGTCGATCCAACCAAGCACACTGTCAAGAATTGATAATTGACCACCGAATGCAGTGACAAATTTGATTCCGTTTGTTGTGCGGAATCGTTCTGGAACCTTTGTTCCCGTCGATGATGCTGCAAACTCAATTCGCGGTGCCACTGTCATCGCTTCACCAGGTGCCAGTTCAAATCGTTGAATACGAACAGCCGCCATTGCAACAGTGCCAAATAAAACAAGCCATGACAACGTAATAAGTGGCAGGGCGAATCCCAGCCCTCGTACTGGTGCGGGACGGCGTGGTGGGACTGGCGGTACAATCGTGGTGTTCATGAGTACGTCAATCCTTTCATCATCTCTGTTTGCCATCACCGCTACCGGTGCTGGTGCACGCGCAGTGTGGGTAGTTGCCCTGGCCTTGGTAGCGCTTGCGTTTATCGACCGCATGAAGCCTGCCACGCCGCGACGTACTGCAGTGGTGCGGGTTGACAATAAGCCCACTCCTCTCTACACAGAACCTGAACGAGAGCAAAAATGGAAGACCCTCGCCAGCCTTTCGGGTGGCGCAATTGTCCTCGGTGCCCTCATCGCCTGCATCCTCGGTTTCTTGTTCACCATTGCATTTGAATTTGTGGGTGGGCTCCTTCGGGCCTAGTCCGCTATGTCAGACAATTTTCGATTTGATGTCATCGCAGCGGGATTCTCTGGCGATTCTGCAGTTGCAATTGAAGCGTTGCACCATGAAGATGGCACCGTTCGTGCAAGCGCCTTACGTGCTCTTGCACGCATCGGAACATTGACCGCAGAAATACTTGCTCCACACATTCAGGATTCACACATTGAAACCAGACGTACGGCTGTCGAATTAGCAGTTCCGTTCCCATCAGTCACGGTGCATCAATGCATCGATGACCCAGATGTCTTTGTGGCAGAGATGGCTGCGTGGTGT
>Ga0214919_10002118_pt1 | contig 31608 bp, 42 predicted proteins | sample LL1503_MetaG_FD_177994 | JGI IMG/M metagenome (GOLD analysis project Ga0214919, IMG submission 177994) | Freshwater microbial communities from Lake Lanier, Atlanta, Georgia, United States - LL-1503 | ecosystem: Environmental > Aquatic > Freshwater > Lake | place: USA: Georgia | collected... | reverse complement strand
TACGGCCTGCATCTTCGGCGGCCTGCATAGTTGCCGTATTTGGATATATGGTATGCGTTTCTTGGTCATGTTGCTGTTTGGGAGAACATGAGCAGAGGCAGAGGGTGAGGAGGAGGAGGGGCATTAGGCTATTTTTGTGTATTTGATGTAACAACCAGTCGACATAATGGCGGGATTGCTTGCATCGGTTATTGTCCTTTGAGCAACTTGAAGTCCAAAGGTTTGTGCGCTTGTTAAAATTAGAGTTCCATTGATCCAACCAGAAACATTCTTAGAGGTTGCACCGCCATCCATATTTACGCTTGCGTGTAGCTGAGCGTTTGAATCTGCTCTGCGTGATGCTCCTTGGTCTGTGGTTAATGAAAAATATCCGTTACCACGGCTTACTCTAATTATAAAGCAACCAGACCCAGTTAATGAGGAAAGTTGAAGGGATACTCCCCCTGTGGTTGAGGCAGTATCGCCGCCCACCCATCCTTCATATTGGTATGTTCCAGCAGGAAGCGTGATCTGTTTAGCAGAAGAAACAAAGGCGGTTGAAAGGGCTTGAGTAAGTGTCGTGTCATAAAGCGTGAAGATTTGCGGAGTGGAACGAAAAAGTGCCATTGCCTACTCCTCTAGTGACTGACCCAGCTAGCCGTGCCAGCCGTGGCGAAGATGGCTGAGAGGGTAGTGGTGGTGTAATCGCATTCGTAAAAATCCCCACTCGATAGTGCGACCATAAATCCACCGCCGAGCGTTGTGGCCGATGCCCCTGCGTTCACGAATAGTTGCCCTGCTCCTTGATTAAAGACGGTAGCCATTTTGCGGACAGTGTTAGCAGGGACGAGGGTGGCTGATGTGAGCGAGCTAAAACTGCCCGAGGTGATGGCGGTGGCTGAGATTGATAGGTTAGCCGTCACCGTCCCACTGATCGCAGGGAGCGAGCCGATGGTGACGCTGTTGGAGATGGATGCGGTAACTGACCCGATCTGCGAAATACCTGCTCCGATTGTCACCGTTCCCCCGCCAATCGTCACCACGCCTATGCGGTTTGTGCCAGCGGGGAGGGCGGAAATAATATCGACAGGAAAATTACGATCAACTCCAAAAGTTGTTCCATCACCATCTTGAAGGCCGTTGATAGTTCCAGAAACAGGTAGAGCGTTGTTATTAAGTGAGAAAATTGGAATTGCCCCACCTTCTTCAAGATTTGCGGGGGCAGGGATGCTAGGATCAATACCTTGAATCCTTAGAGTTCCATCAATGCCAGTTCCAATAACTCTAATTCCAGTAGTTGCCGTGTATCCATCAGAGAATACAGGAACATTCGCCGTCACTGTGCCAGAGATGGCGGGAAGGGAGGAGACAGTGACTGTCCCAGTAATCGCTGCACCGACGGTGACGGTAACGTTTTCTAGGGCGGACAGGCTATTCGCATCCAGCGCCACGGTGACGGTGTTCATGACGGTGACGGAGCTGGCCACGGCGCTGTTAATCACGGCACTGGTCAGGGTGACAACGGTGGGTGTTTCGCTAACGGCTAGGTAGATGTCGCTCATAGTTTTTTTAAGCTACGGTTATTCTAGGGGATAATGTCACTACGCCCTCAAGTAGCCGGGTGTAGGTGCCGGAATTATTCATCAGCAGATCGTACTTTCCGCCGCTGGTAGGGACGACGAGGGTGGCGGCCGCGGATAGTGCCATAGTGAGCTGGCCCCCGGCCGCGCTGGTCACGGTGCAGGTAAAGGCTGTGGCTACGGTCCCTCCAGGCATCTGGCGGATCTGAGCGGTAAAGGTACGCCCGGCTATGTTAATGGGGGTAGACGTATCGGTGGTGAGAAAGAGGGTGCGGGAGAAGTCTGTCCCCTGCTCAATGGTTATGTTGTAGGAGGCGCTCATGGATAATTGCTAGGCGCTTGTCAAAGCTAGAAGGTTAAGTCCCTGGACAAAGGCGCCTCATAAGTAAGAGCAAAAGGCAGGGTATGGATCGTCACGACGCTATCCATATAGCGTGGGAATAAACTCATGTTATTAAAGGAAGCGGTGACAGTGTAAGATATTTGCGCGGTTAAAGGAACAGAGCCATCGCCCCCAGCAGCTAGGCTGGAGCGAGATAATTCTAAAACCGACTGACTCATCTGCGTTACCACGAAACAGACGGTGCTAGTGCTAAAGGTGGCGGCAGTAGCGAAATTGGTGCTAAATTCAAAACGACTGATTGTGTTTTCAACAGTATTAAAAGGCTCACCGGAGTTCGCGTTTTGAGTAACGGTTGTGGCAACACTAAAGGCAAGATCGCCAGAGTTTGCGGTTGGTCTTGCGGCTAATTCTGCGCGAACAAGAAAGTGGGAAGTGTAAATAGTAGCGCCGCGTAAAAAATTCACACCGTAGCCAAAACCAAGGGGCTTTAAGGCTTCTGAATGAGGAATAACAAAAAATCTGTTTGTTTCGTTATGGCGAACGATGGCATTTTGCCGGGTGTTAGTTACTTGGCCGGTAATGCTGTTAATATACAGATCAATGCCGAATAGATCCTGACCAGTAGGAGCGGTAAATAAATTAAAAGACATACTTTTTAAAAGGCCAGATCGCGAATAACTGGCACAACGCAGTTTATGGCAAAGGTGTCTGAGGTAAAAACGCGGTTGTCGGCTTGTTCTATTTTAAATGCACCAACAAGCGAAAGGGATGTTGAGCTGCCTAAAGATTGCCTGCACAGATCTCGCAAGGAATTTGAGCTTGAGGTAATTACAAAGTCACAAAAGTACATATTCCTTGCTGAGTAACTTTCCGAAGCATCACTATAATCGTGCCCAAATGGAATGGTTGTAGCGCTAAAAAGAAGATCTGAGGATGAGGCTGTTTCTCTAATAAAAAAGCTGACTGTAGTGCTAGTAGTATTTAAGGCGCTGGCAGTTACTCCAGTGTTAATGCCCACTGCATAAAAACTGAAGCTGTTGGGATATAGATTTAGCCCGCCAGTAGGTGTTGTAACGGCGCGATTACTTAAATTTACCTCTATTAGTTGGCTGAACGGGTAAAACATACGAAAGACAGCGCTTTCGGTCGTAGTGGTAAAAATAAATGGCACTGACACGGGGCTGGCCTTTAGGAAATGTTGATGGCTAGTGGATCTGTCCCCTGCTTTGCGATGGCGTAACCCACAAAGCCGCGTGGATCGGAGAAATTGTCGGCCACATCAAAGTTTGCCAGGCGGCCGCGTAGGACAAAGTTTCTTCCAGACGGAGCGGCCGACACGGCAGAAGATGCCAGCCCATAGGCGATCTGGTTTGCGCTCATGACCACACTGTTAGTGGTAGCGGTAGCGATAACTTCTACGCCAAACTGGTGGCGCTGGAGCTGGCTAACGACGACGATAGGCTGGGCTAAGATAGGATAACTATTGTAGGTAATGCCGGTGATGTTTGAGCTTTGAGTGGTGGGAGTAGAGGCGGTGGTGGCCTCGCCCACATCCACTACCACCCACCACTGGACGGAGGCGGTGGCGTCCTTGGTCTGAGCGGCTATGTCAAAGTTGAAGGAAAGAGTCTGGTTTGCTCTAAACATTTTGTCGTTTACGGCCACTTCAAAAAGCTGGCGAGTATAGGCGGTGGGGTAGTAGGTGCGGTTATTTTGGTAGGGGTTAACCTGGTAGATAAGGCCGCGCGTGCTTTCTGCTCCGACGTAGGCGATGCCGCTGGGGAGGGTGGCGCCTGGGATTGCTCCAATTCGTGAAATAGCCAGATCTAGGCCGGAGGTGTAAGCAGAAACTTTATCCACGGTGGTAGCGGTAATGATGGCCGAACTAGGTGCGGTGCCTACGGTGACGGACAGGGCGCGGAGAAGATAAGGGGCAGAGATTAGGGAACTAATCGTGCCTATGCCAGAATCCACAGATAAAGCGGCGGTGGTAAATAAGACCTCAGATTTTTCCTGTACGGGTATGACGTAAGGCACGGTGGTGGTGCTTAGTCCTACTGCCCCTACTGCGGGCAGAATGTCCTCAATGACTGTCATGCGATCGGTCAGAGAGTTTAGGTAATCTTGTAATGATACAACCTGGGCAACGGTGTGAGTGTGAGCTTGAAAAGCGCTAGCGGGGCCAGCGGAGGAGATCATCACGGCCCAGCCGGGGGTGGTGGTGGCGGATCCTTTATTAGTCACGATGACCGATTGGGAGGTGGAGGTCTGTACGCTGTAGCTAACGGTGTTAGCTAAAAGGTAGCCTGTGGAATAGTTCTCACGGACAGAAAGGTGGATGGCTTCTGTTCCTAGATTATGGGCGATGGTCCACGGCCCAGTGCCTGTGACTACTCGCGTGTAGCTCTGGATCCCGGTGATAACTTGGTCTGCGGTAAACGGAATGTAGTTAACGGGCTGAGGAGGATTAAGCCAATTAATGGATTGGGCGGCCGCTAATTCTGTCCACGCCCCGTCCGCTTGCACGACCATGCTCTGTTGAAACACGGTGATGTACTGGATGTTGGGAGTGGCAACGGTGCCGTAGTTAATCCCTAGCTCGCAGGTTAGCGGGTGGGTAACTTCGTAATCGCCACGCAACGCGGCCAGCATGCCTTGGGTGTTAAAATCTAGGTTAAAGGTGACGTCGCCCTGGGGAGATACGGGAACAGATACGGTGAGGAGATCGTGAGTGGCGCCGCTCATGGTTCCTGCAAATTCTATATTCGCAACGTAATCCTCTGGATTGCTAACTAAGAAAGATTCCCCTGCGTTTTTAGTTACGCAACTGGCCATGAGGGCACCTTGAATCTCGGCCGCGCCGTCGTCCTTATTAAGCAGGGCGGTGCGTGATGTGCCGCGGTAAATCTGGAAGGTAGTGCCAAAGGAAGGCGGGATGTAGAGGCGCTGAACCTCGTTTACGTAGGTGCCTGTAAGCTCGTCGGAGTAGCCTGTGACGACGCGGGTAATGCTGGGCGGCGGAGGAACAATAAGGCCGAAGGCGGAGGTATAGGCCAAGGGGGATTGCATAGGCCGCAGCTCTTGATAAAAATTAGAGTTAGCGGAGTAGCTGGTAACGCGAACAAAGGATTGGGGGATAAGCTCGTTCTGGACGATGGAGATGCCAGAGGTGGCCACCCAGTTAGAGGTGCGGGAAACTAGGTAGGATCCTTGATCCTCAATGACGGCCCAGCCAGTAGCTGCGGAGATGCTGTTAAGGACAGCGGCCACGCTGGCGGCGGTGGATCCAAAGGTGATGACGGTGGAAGTAACGGAGTTAACCAGTACCTTGAACGAGCCAGAGGTAGGGGCGGCATCTACCGGGCCGTAGCTAAGGCGGGCGGAGTAGATGGAGGGAGCGGTGACGGTGGTGACGTTGTTATTAGTCTCAGTAAGACGCACAGCCAGGGTAAAGGTATCCCCTTGGACAATAGTGGGGAGGGTGACGTTACCCGGCTCAATGGTGTAGGAAGCAGTGCGGGAGGAAAGATTTCCGAAAAGGTAAGTAGCCATGAATAACTAGTAAGGCTTGTCAATCGAAGGGGGTAGGAGGAAAGGTCACAGAAAGGAGGCCATTAAAGTAGTTGGGATCCATAGTGGACTGACCCGCTATGCTCCAGATGGGGCCTGGCTCGTCGTAGGTAGAGTTTAATTTCTTGGCCGCTAGATCGGCTAAAAGCTTGCGTTTAGCTTTGAGGCGCTCGCTTTTGGACAGGCTCATATGGAGATGTAATGGCCTGCTAGTTTATTGCGGTTAATAAAATCGATCATGGCTTGGCTGTACTCGTTGCTGGCGCTGAGTAGCCCGCCCAGAATGACCGCGGCCTGCAAAGCTCCACCTGCGAGTGGACTAAAAAAGCTGATGCGATTGGTAACATCTAGGACGGGTTGGAATGGACTCCAAAAGGTAAAGTTCCAGTAGGCGTTATAGCTGGTAGCAAAAATCCAGTTTATGTCTGGCAATATATTGTCATTACCAGGCGGCTTAAGGGCAAAGATGGTACAGATCTTTGTCGCCTCGTAGGGGTTATCAAAAAACCTACCTTGGGCAATATCTACGGCCGAGAGGTAACTTTTAGGCGGGGTGTATTTGTTGACCGATTCAATGTTAAAGCCAAAGCCGCTGTGCTGGGTATACTTGGGATCCACATTGATCCCGGTAAAATCCTCTGTGTTTGCCTTGGTCACGGTGAGATCAAGGGAGGTGCGCAAAGTTTTCACAATTATGTCTGTGGCGTAGATATCCGATTGCGGGAGGTTTCCAAATTTCGGAGGGACCGGGTCATTATCAAGAGGATTAAAGGCCCGCCAATATAGCGGAAGGGTGGGTTTTTCATCTAGGTAAACGCGAAAAGGTTTGGTTTTGTCTATGCTTTCACCCTTGGCAAAACTTTCAGCAGTGGCGCGGTTCACGGCCGCTTCGGGTGCTTTGTCCCAAGCCATTTCTACCCAAGGCGGAAAGCAGTTTACCAGTCCAGGGATAAAAAATGGGGTTAGATTTTGTAAACGGTCTTGGCCCATAGTAACCGTCCAGGGGTGAGACCATTTTGGGCGAAAGGTGCCGCCTAGATCAAAGAATCTGCGCGGGAGATATCGTTCTACTTTTTCTAGGAGCTTAGCCCAAGTTTTTGTGGTGTATTTCATGCGGGCCAAAATACAACACGATGCTGAATTCCTACTTTGTAGGGGCGTAAGTAGACGTTGTGCATAGTAAACTGATGTAAAACTCTGTCTGCCCTCATAAAAGCCAGAGGTACGTAAAATTCCCTAAGCCCAACTGATTTATCAACAGCCCGAGGCGCATAAGGAGCGCCCAAAACAAGATCCTCCATTTTTATCTTTTGATCTTCGATTTGTTGGGCGTTCAGGCAATCGATGTAAGTAATCACTATCCCTGTTGGATCGTCTGGGCCGCCGCTGGCCAGAAAGACAACACAGAATAACCACTTTTCATTAATTCCTCTTGGTGGATTGGAATTAGCTATAAACCCAATACCTTTTTCAATATCTAAAATATCTTGAAGGATTGGATTGTTTTTTGTTCTTATTTTTGGCAATTGATTGTTTACGTATCCCTCAGAAACGCGATATTGGGTATTGCTAAGCAAATTGATTTTTAGCGGGTAGGTAAAGTTTAGGGATGTCGAATTAGGCAGTAGGGTGATGTTAGTGCCGTTGCCTGTCTCATTAATCTGGACGCGGTCGTCCACGCTTAATGCTTTCTGTGTATCAATATGGGCAACTAAAGCGCGAAACTTTTCTAGGATTTTGTCTCCTGCTTTAGCTTTTAGATTAGCTGGGATCATGGTGTCCCTGGTGTAGTTCCTTTAATGTAAATCTTATCAGCCACGCCCACCGCATCTAGCAGGACGTACTCTTGGACGACCTGCCAGGCTTCCCCCTGACGAGTGACGGAGGGGGCCTGCATCATCCATTGGCGTTTAATTTCTTTTCCTTGGTCGTCGAGATCCCCTTTAGGGATGGGCAGATTTGCTGGCAGTTTAGTGGTTACCCTACCAGTGACATCCCATATGCCAGAGCTAAGCGTCTTAGAAAAGTAGGTGTGACGCAGGACCATAGAGGGTTCCTTATAGTGAGTAACGCCATACATAGGGTTTTTGGCAGGCTTTGTGTCGGACAGGCCACCCGCTGTTCCATCAATATAATAGTAGGGAAAATAGATGGTAGCTCCGTCTGGAAATCCCTGGTATTTTTGTTTTAGACTTTCAATACGCGGGTGAAGGGCGATGGGCTTAGTCTCAAAGGAGCAAAACATTTCAAAGGTACCTTTGACCCCGTTCTGCAGCCAGACGGTTGTCCCGGCCCCTGAAGCGTCTGATTGCGCCTCGTAGACTACGTTCTGTTCGTAGGCGGTATCGTTTATTCTAGTGTAGCTGATGTTGGTTGCAAGATATCCAGAGATGATCGGAGCGCTCTGAAGCTCTGACGAATTGGTGACAAAATACTTTTTATTAATAGTGGTTTTACCACGGTTATCCATGCCGCCACCGCCACCCAGCATCTCAATACCTGTGTGGGTAGCTGCGCCACCTCCCCCACCACCGCCGCCAGAACCGCGAGCCATTAGCTAAACACCCCGGCGTTTTTGATAAGAGTATCTAATTTATCCATGATGCCTTTTAAATCGGGCGGATTTTCTAGCTTCACAGGTTGGGTACGTTGGGCCTCTGTGCTGGATGGGATGTCACGTAGCTGAGACGCCTGGGGTATATCCCCGACGATTCTTTCCGTGGCGGATTTTGCCTGGCTGAAAGCCTGACCGCCAAACCCAGCCTGGCTGAACATCTGTTCCTTGGACTTTTGCAACTCAAGGGCAAGTTTCTGGGCGTTAAAGACGTCCTCGGCTCCGCCACTGGTTCTAGCCCTAGCGCTGGCCGCGGCCGCCCTTTCCTCCAGTAGCTTCATCTCTGCACCTGATCCTTGGCGCTGAGCCTGTAGATCCTCAATCTGTGGCATCAGCTCAGCCTTGCGATTGGCCATCTCGATTGCCCGGTCCAAACTGCGCTGGGCGTATTTTTCCTCAATCGCCTGCTTCATTCTCTCGGCCTCTTCTTTGCCAGAGATCTGCGATTCAATTAGTTTTAATTCGTGCTTAGCGGCTAGCTTTTCACTCTCAGCAAAAGCCTTGTCGGCGGCCTCGCGAATGGCGAGCTGGCGCGTATCGTCTTGGGCTTTTTTACGAGGACTTTGTCCTTCTGGGAAAGCCATTTGCTTGAGTTTTTCCATTACTGACCCCGGATCGCCAGACGAGAGAAACTCCTTAATGCTATCGACAAACCAGAGACTTGCTTTACCACCAAGGACTTTTGAGAGGTTTCCTAGTTTATCCATAAAATCGGCAACCTCTGCCAATCTTCTCACATCATCGTCTGATGCGAATGTTCCCATGCTCATGCCTGCTTTTTCTAGCTCATCACGAGACATCCTTATCATCGGCGCGAGTTGCTCAAAGCCACGACCTAGCAATTTACTTAAAACCAGAAGCTCTTGTCCGGCATAGGTTCCTGAATGAAAACTTTCAACAAGTCTTAAGAATATCTCGTCAGGCTTTAATGTCCTTAAGTCATCAACCGATAAACCAAGATTTTTAAAAATGTCCAGTAGCTCAGAGGATCCGCCTGAGGCGGCATCTTGAGCGTTCTTACCTAGGAACTTTAAGCTCCCAGCTACTTCCTCTAGTCCTGCTCCAGATAGGGCCGCTACGTTCCCTAGCATTTGTAATTTTGTCGCACTGATGTCGAATCGTTTAGAAAGATCATCAAGACGATCGGCTAATTCGACTCCGCCTTTTGCGGTTTCAAAAAGTGCGTGAACACCAATGGCCGCGCCTAGCGCCGCCCCTGCTTTAGTGGCAAAGCCAGAGACCATGCCCTCCATGGTTTTGAGACCCGTGGCAAACCCTGCGTGGTTTATCCCTACCCTGACTTTGAGTTCTGCGCCCATAAATTATTTAAAGCCGTCGCGTCCTGCTTCGTAATTTAAAGCGGATTCTATGGCCGTTTCCATTTTAACCCTCTGGATGTCAAGAGCCCTCTGTTGTTGCCCTGCACTCAAGCAGTTAGCGATCCAAGGCACATGATTGATCATATCGACAAAGGCATCACCTGCGGACATCGATCGGTCGATTACGCTGCCACCGCCCTTCCCGCCTGCGTGGCGCTTAACCCAAGCTGGAACTGATTGCTGTTCGTTGCCCTGGGATCCACTTCTACCTCTGGTTCCGCCTAGCTGAATGGCACAAGCTGCCCATCCAGACTTAGCTATGCCCACTCGTTTTTGGACTTCTTTTATATAATTTTTAAGCGGAGCTTTATCCGCCACAATACTTAGAGCGTTTTGCTGGCGCCGGATCCTTGGCCGCCTGGGGATGGGGGCCCGCGCTTCCCTATGCGATTGGCCACCGTCAAACTCTTGGACAAAGGCAAGAGACAGCGAGTGCGGAATGTTTATCCTAGTTAAAATTTTTCTGGCCTCGTCCAGCTTTCTGTCCTTGATCAGCTTCACAAATCCGCGAGCGGCGTTTAAACTGGTTCTGGCTACGTCTTGAAAGATGTCTGAAGGCAATTTGTAGACCTTGCGGATATCTCGATTCACAGCGCCTTCCCCTAGCGCTTTGCCCGATGCGTCTTGGCCTGAAACGGCTTTAGATCCGCCAAAGGGTTGGGTTTGAAAAACAAGATTGGTAGCGACAAGCCGAGCCTGCGAGCGGATTACCTCGCTAAGTGATTTTTGTGAATGGCGATAAAAATTTAAAAGTGTTGTACGAAAGGCAACGTCATCCACCTCAAACTGGATAGCGCCTCCACCTCCCTGTAGTTTTAGTCCAATCACTTCCCTGCCCTCCGGGCGCGGACTGCTTCGATGGCCAGCAACTCCCCTTCGCTAAGTAGATCCACGCTACTGCCCTTCTGCATAGCAAAGGCCACGTGGTACCAGTACGCCTGGCCGATGGGCATGTTCCAGACGGTAGCCTCGGCCCACCCGGTAGATCCGCAGACGCTAGCCACAATAGCCAGTGACCAGGGTAAGCCCGTAGCTTCCCGGCCGCTGCTCTGTTTTCTTTCCGGCTGCCAGAGCTGGGGCAACGCATTAAAATCATCTAGGTAAGCGCGAAACTTAGTCGTCTCAATCAGAAATTCGCAGCGCCAGCTTTTTAGCCAGTCCCAGATCAGGCTTTTGTCGGACAAGTCGGGCAGGCGCGGAAAGACAGATCGGCAGATGTTAACCGCTAGGCGGAGATCCCTGGCACTGGGGAAAGTCCCGCCAGTAAAATAGGGAGACTGGGCCACCTCTAGGTTAAACATGTGCCAGAGGGACAGCGGCCGCAGTGGCAGGCCGAGGACACGATGGTCCTCCCTATTCAAAAATGATTCTGCAAAGTGGCGATTCATCGCCGCCTTACTACTTACGTGCCGAGGGCGCTGTTGGGATTGTAGATGCCAGTGGCGCTGACCTTCACCACATCGCCGACGGTCTTGGTGTAGTTCTCTGCCGTGCGGATAAAGGTATTTCCACCAACCGTAAAGGTAGCGGGAACGGACGCGCCGGAGCTGATCCCCTCAATCGAGACGTTATAGCGAGGATTGTAGTAGGTGGTCACGGTAGGGGCGGTGTTGGCGGTGCCGGGGTCGATGACGATCTCCGTGAGCTCGCCTGTGATGGTCATGGAAATAAATTCCTCAATACCCGTAATGCTCGTTACCCCAGTAAATCCTTTAAATGGCATATATTTAATTCCTTAGGCGATGGTCGAGAACGTGACAGAGGTGTTAGAAAGCCGAGCAAAATCGGTGTTGGATAAGCGCAGTTCTTGGCGGAAGGCGGTGGTGCCAGATACGCCAGGGAAAGCAAAGGTATCGGGAAGGGTTTCTGTAACGGTCTCAATGCGGCGGTACTTCTTAAAATGTTTTACCACGGTGCCGTCAGTGCCAGTTATGTAGACGTAGTCGTCTGTGTTACTAACGTTCTGTGAGATGCCCGCAGTTACTCCGTAAGTCATAGCCATATTGATTTCTCTTTACGTGTCAACTGGGCTGAACAAAGGCGGTGAATTTTACAGAATCTTCCATGACCTTATCGTTAGATCCAGTGCTCTCCTCGCCCAGATAACCGCCCATAAGGGTGGCCCCGGCGATGGTGGTCACGGCCGTGAGCTTAGTATTCAGCCAATCAAAGTTAGTCCGATGAGCCGTGACGGTGCTGGCCACCTCTATTGGCGTCATAATGGTGCAGGTGAAGGTGACCTTGCGGGTGGTAGCTAGAGATCCTTCCACCACGGGCACGCTGGATTCTGCGTGAACGATGCAAGCGGGTAGTTGCAGGTCTGAGATCCTGTGACCTGCCTGGACGTAAAGCCCGGCGGGTTTGCTGGCGGCCGTAAGGTAGGCGGCTAAGCCGTCCTCGCTGGTTAGGCGTAAGCTCATCGCACGTCCTCAGGATCGGCCAGCATAAGGGTAGAGACTCCTTGGTCTGCCTGCACCCCGGTAAGGCGCTTGGCGGCCCCGCCGACGGTGACGATGCTCATAAGGGCGGGCAAACTGACGGCGCTGGTCAGACAAACAAACTCCGCGTTTTGCGGATTCACGAATCCCCCCATACCTAGCTCTGCGGTCTGCTCGCTGGGGGTGTAGACGCCCTGGACGGCTAGGCCGGAGATAGTGGCGGTGGTGGGCATGGCGGAGATCATATCGGCCGCGCCAGTGGTCATAAGGGTTTGGAGTTCGGTCACGTCGTACCCCTTATGTCAAAACTTGCCGTCTTACTGCTGGCCTATAAATTTGGCAGATGGCTAGGGTGCTTTTTATCTTTGTTATGATTTGTAGCGTGGCGCTTGGGGCTGATGCTGTGAGTGAAAAACGTCTAAGCCTAGCCAACGGAAAGTGGTGTCTAAAAGGAAAGCCGTTTTCTGGGGTGGCGTTTGTAGCGGACGCAAACTGGCGGGCAGAGATGACTTATCTGGATGGGACGCTAGACGGTCCCGTGACGGTGATTGTAAATAATAAACTGTTCTCGCAGTTCAGCTATTCCAACGGTGTAAGAAACTAGAGCTGTTTGAGCCAAGAGTTTTCTAGTGACTCGACTTCTCCCATGGTTTGCTGGATGGCTAGATCTACCGCGGCCCAGCCGCATCCGTAATCGTGCCCGCCGATGAGGCCGCCTGTTTTTACTTTAGGCAGCCAGGCTAAAATATCCGCCTTTACGTTTTCGTAGTCGTGGGCGGCATCGATAAAGACTGAATCGAGCGATTGATCGGGAAAGAAGTTGGCGCCCTTCAAACTGGTCATGCGTAAGGGGACGAGCTGGCGTGAGACGGGTTTTACATTCGCCAGAAACTCTTCGTAGAGTGTGCCGTTTTTTATGCACTCCTCGCCTGCGTGTTCCTCGCTCCCTTCCCAAGTATCGACGGCGTAGATTTCTATCCTTGGGGATTTGTTCCACGCCTCGACCAAAAGGAAGGCGGTGGATCTGCCCTTCCAGCTTCCCACCTCGACGATCTTTCCGTCGGCCGGACAAGCCGCGACCATCCTGCGGTAGACTCCGGCAAAGCTGAACCAGTCCGCGCCAAACTCGTGCCCAGCGTTTAAGTGCGCTAGGTTAGGATCCATTTTGTTTGCTTATCTAATTCTGTGGCCACGCGGGTGGCGTGATGGTTCTCCTGGTGAAACTCTGGGCTAGGACAAAAGGCTCCGCGGGTGGCGCCGATATTCTGGATACGACTTACCCTGGGGAAGATCTCCCCGTTGCCCATGCTTTCGCGTACGCTCTGGACGCCGCCATCCCAGAAAGAATTATCCCAGTTAGGTAAAAGATATTTTTCCCATGCGCTTTTCCACGTAGCCCAGCCCCAAGGTGTAAACCAGTGGCGGAAGCCTGCGACGCTGGGATCTGCATCGGCGCCGTGTTGGTTGTAGGCGGATATGGTCAGAGTCTGCTTAGGGGCGTGTGTCCGCGCCCATTCAAACCAGCGCAGGAGATCCGGGCTGGGCACGGTATCGTCCTCGAGGTGGATATGGTAATCGCTAACCCGAAAGCCCAGCGCCATGCAGTAGCGGATCATGGCGCCGCATCCAAGACGATCGAGCATGACCATGGTCTGCACTCCCTGCCCTTTGCAAAATTCTGCGATCTCTGGAGTTTTATCGGATGGATCGAGAACTACGACGACGTCGTACTCACTAATCCCGTCGCACTTAGCCAGGGCTTTTAGGGTGGTGGCGAAGTAGTCCGGCCTGTTGTAGCCGGAGAGTGTCAGAGTTTTATTCATCCTTTGAGCAAGGCGTAGGCCGCCAGATTGCCCCCGGTGGCTTTATTATTTTGCAAGGCATCGGCCCCCAGTCCCTCTGGACGGATACGGATCCCGGTAGATCGCGAGAAGTCGGGCGTATTGCAAACTAGGGTACTGACTCCGTTTTTGCGCAGTGCCTGGCTCATGACAAAGTCGTCCGCAAGGAAGTGGGCACGGCCCACCGCGTCGAGTGAGGCAAACTCCTTAGGACTCATCGCGGGCCAGAGATCCGCGCTGGGCATATCGCATCGCCTGCAGATGACGCCAGCAAAGCCCTCGAGGATCTCGGCGTGGCCGAGGTGATCTGGCGCGATGGCGTAGCCCGTGGATCCTGTCATAAAAAAGCCACAGATGCCGAGCGCCGCTTTTTGCGTTTTGTTTTGTTCGTCGGCGAGCACCTGCAACATCGTGGGACCGTAGAGGATGTCGTCATCGCACCAGACGATCTGGGCGGTGGGATCCGTCTCGGCCGCCATCGCACCGATAAACTTGGTGGCGGGGCCGTGATCTAGGGTTCGGTTAATTTCTAATTTACCAGAATTGGCTAAGGCTAGGAGCTCGGCTGGGATATCCCCAAAGCGTTCGCCTGTGCGGGCTAGTTTTTCTGGGACGGAAAGGATGATGCGATCGGCAGGGCGTGACTGGGCCAGCAGACTCTGGATGGTGGGCAGGATCTTCCCTATCCGCGTGGGGGTGGTGGTAAGGCCGACGACTATTTTCCCAGGGCGATCTACGGGATCGGGTAGGCGGACGGCCGCGGCTGGGACAGTTCCCTGGGTAATAAGATCTACATCCCAGCGCAAGGGTGGGCAGGCGGTGTCTTTATCACATTTTACAAAGAGCAGGATCCGGCCGAGAGCTGCGGCGGTAGCCTCCTCCGCATCCTTGACGATGTGGATCCGTTTGCCTGCGATCTCAGTGCCTGGATCGGTAATAAAGAGGTATTGAATGGCGGCCGGATTGTCCGAGGTATCCATAAAGAATTTCTGTAGGCGGAAAGCGTCTTGGAATGGGCCATTAAACACGATGGTGATTTGGCCCCAGTTCCCACGGAAGTTTTCCCGTAGGCAGCGATCCGCGTCGGCGGTCTGGCCGACGGCCCGCAGGCACTGCTCGATAAGTAGCTTGGGCAGGTGGCCGTACCACTTCGCGTCTAGATTCCAGATAACGCCTGGGGGACGCGGTAACGTCTCGATCATATTAAGCAGGCGGACGGCTTCGGAGAAATTACCCTCGTCAATAAAGAGGGTGGCGAGGTGGCCGTAGGCTTCGCGACGGGTGGGGCAACGGGCAATTCCCATGCCGAGGTACTTGCGCTTTTTAACGTGATCCGCGCACATGACGCCAGCCATGCAGAAAAGCTGGTAGCGTTCGGTCTCGCCTAGATCTGGATGCTCGAGGCCGAGGAGTGTGGGGCCGATGCTCTCTTGGTAGAGGCCGCGTAGGTATCCCTCTTGGGCTAAGTAGTAAAGATTCATCCCGGTATGTTGTAAGAGGGTGCCGAGGATCCGTTTGTTGCGATCGCTAGAGTTTTTCTTACAGGTGTTAGGTGCGTGGATGACGACGAGGTGATCGGCTAGGCCGACGCCGAGGCCGGGCACGGGTTTGACTCGTTCATGGACGGCTCGTTCCCAGATGGCTGGCAGGGTGCCGTCGGGCTGGCGCCGGAAAATTCTTTCCCGGCGGTTATCCCGCATCCCGCTATTTTGGACGTCGTACCGGGTGACTAAAATTTCCCAGCCTTCTTTGGCTTGTTCGCGGACGAGGACGGCGTCGCGGTGTAGTTTAGCCTGGCCGGGATCCAGCAGGTCGTCCGCATCAAACCAGACGACGTACTTACCTGTCGCTAGGTTAAAGGCCATGTTTCTGGCGGCGGCGAAATTGTCGATATGAGGCCAGTCAGCGTGCTCGGGTGCGTTCTGGTACTCGCCCCAGACTAAAGCCTCGCCACAAGCCTCCTGAGCGCAAATACGCACACTCTGCGCATCATTTTTACCGCAAGCGGAGACGACGACGACTTCGTCCCATAGACCTGCGCAGGACTTAATTAAACGGGCGACGAGTTCCCCTTCGTTGGGGCCGACAATTAAAGCTAAAGAGATAAGGGGGGTTTTCATAGTTTTTGAGTAGGGAAGCCCAGCACACCCCCCGATGTGCTGGGCACCCTGATGAATCTCTAACTCTTAGACCAAGCGAACCAGCGAGGCTGTCGATCCACGTCCGCATCCGAATAGTAAAATATAGGAGCGGTTTCTCGTTCCGAGCGTGGGGTTATAGAATTCTCGCATCTGTAAACTTAGTCCAGATACGGGTTCCGTTACGTTTTCGATGGAGCCGGGGTAGTCCGAAGGAACTTCGGGCAGACGGGCCGCCACCAAGAGCGCTTCCTGTTGAGCCGCGAAGCCTTTGCTGATCGCGGAAGGGAGCGAAGGGTAGGAGAACACTTCGATGCCGTTGACCAAGCCGACCGAGCCTGTGCGGATCGAATCCCCTTGGATCTGGGCGTTTGCCACGATCGAGCTGTCGTTCAGCAGGCTGGCTTTGTTGTTGGGCGAAACGATTGCGTAGCGGCTGCCGCTAGGCACTTTGTTTCCGTCCAACACCACACCCATCGAAACGATGGAGCGGTAGCTGAGAACGTCGGCCGCCACGGTCATCGTGGAGGTGTAGGACGCTGCGCTGATGGTGCCGAGCAAGGTATCCACCATGGATTTGCCCAGGGCGTGTGCGGCGGAAGCGGCGAAACGCTCAATCAAGTTGATCGAGGAGCTGGCGGCTTCGGAGTCATTGATGGCCACAGTGCTGTGGATCAAGTTATCCAGCGACACGATGCAATCCGTCTGAGTGCGGTCTCCCGCGACGTATCCGTTTGCAGTGCTGTAGGCCACTGCGGTTGCCGCAGTGATCAAGTGGGTGGTGACGATATCGCCCTTACGAGCGGAAGCGTCGGAGAAGTCCGCGTAGGCGGACGTGAGGAAAGGGAATTGCTCCACCAAGAGGCTGAGCGCCCGTTGGGAAACTAACTTTCCGTTACTGACTGTTGCGAGTGTGTTTGCCATATATCTATCCTTCTTTCTTGGTTATCGTGCGAGCTGGTTTAGTTTCGAATAAATCACAGCCGCACGACTGGGATTTTTTTCCTCGTTGAACTGCTTGAGCAGGTCAGCGCGGGAAAGGGTGGGTGCCACGATCTCGAGGGGTTGTGTGCCTCGGCTGGCTTCGAGATCAATTTTTAAGCGGCTGAGTTCGTTGTTCAGCGCGACGATCTTGGGATCCTCGTGTAGTTCAACGGCCACTTCGGCCACGGCGGGAAGTTCGGGTGTCGCTTCGACCACAACCTCAGCGCTGGGCGCGGGGGCGGGTTCGGCTACGACTTCGGGTTCGGAGAGCTTGGCGCTCATGGCGGGGGCGACTTCGGTGGCGTCGCCAGATGCGTCGACGGAAACGATTGCAAGAATCTGATTCACGACGGCGAGAAGATCGCTGATGGTTGGCTCGGCCAATTTGGTTTCCAGTGCCGCTGGCGCGGGCGCGGTCACGATCTCCGGCGCTTGTTCAACTTTTGTATCGGTCATAAGCGACTGCACGCTGTCAACCTGAGCGCGAAATACGCCCGTGGGATTGGCTGCGGGATTTAAAACGAGATCGACGGAATACAAGTTTGTGACATTCGCCAGGACGGTGCCGTCCTTAGCTTCCCTGGGGATCCCGGCAAAGCTGATGGAAAAGCCGATCTGCGTGGGCAGGGTGCTAATGATCTCGGAGAAGTAGGAAAATCCGTCGTGCGATTCAAAGAGGACGAGATCGGCGCGGACGCGGCCGCCATCCAGGGCAAAGCCTTCGAGGTAGCCGATGATATTGGAGATGCTGGAGCTGTGGTCGCTGAGGACTTTAACTTGGCCAGCGGCGTTCCCGGCCTGGACAACTTGGTCGAGGGTGTCGGCATCGACGACCATGCCATGACCCAGAGCGGGTCCGGCGGTGATTACGGATACTTTACGAAATAACTTTGTTGAGGCCATGCTTGCGCATGGCGTGTCAAATTAGTTACGGGAATTTACAGGGTTGGGAAAGTAAGGCTGGTAGGCGACGGGCTCGCCGCCGGATGGTGGGGGTGGCGGTAGATGGCTAATAGCTCGCATAATTGCCTCTGACAATTCGGCGGCGGTTTTTTGAGACCGCATGGTGAGGGTTTGATTATTAAGACCGCCAAACTGGAGCGCCACCTGCCAATCAAATGTGAGGGATTGCGTAAGGACGTACAAAGCGAAGGCACCAAAGATAGCGCATAAGACATAGTTGTGAGTAGCTAGCAGGACGGCACTAATAACAAAACCAACCAAGCTCACTAAAACGCCAAAAAGGGTCCCGATGCCCTCGCCTTTTTTGAAATGGGAAACTCCAATAACTTGAGATATGGAAAACGCTTGATTATGAGGTGAGCCGATGAAAATCGCTTTCTGCGTTACGCGAATGGTGCCGTCGTTAAAAAATACAACCTCTTCATTTTCTTCGGCAGGAACGGGATTGGGCGGATCAAATTGTATCCTACTGCTCACCCCCCAAGCCTGCTCCCCTTAGAAGCCGTAGCAACTACTTTTTCTTTTTAGGTTTCGGGCGGTACTTACCGATGCCAAGGGCGGACACGATCATTTCCTGCTCGGCCTTAGTTAGTGTTAAATCTGCATCGTCGCGCATGGTGTACGTATCTGTGGACGGTGCGGGCGCGGGATCTGCAACTGCCTGAGGAATGGTCACAGGCTCCGGCTCGGCCATTGTTAAATTCACGATCACTTCCTTCGCCTCTAGCGCTGGGGTAACGGTGGCATCCTGCGCGGGGGCAATCGCGGGCGGCGTATCGTTTACGACCGCGGCTGTGGCAGATGTGTTGTTAGGAATAAACTGGATATCAGAGACGGGGATCCCCGCCTCTAAGCACTTGTTTTTGATGTAAACCTGTTCGGCGATCTTTTGATCGACGATCTCTTGCCAGTCGTCGCCACGTTCGGCACTAATATCGGCGAGGGTGCGGATGCCCAGTTTGAGATCCTCGCGATCGGCGGCGCTGTCCCTGCCCGCATCGATGGTGGTGCGTTGGGGTGTGTGATAAACGGCGTTCCACCATTTATTCATTCCCCTGGGCGGAGTCAGATCTCCGCGTTTAATTGCTTTAGCCAAAGCCCAGAGACGGACGCGGCTGATCATCTGGGTGATGATGGCTTGGGCGACTTCATCAAAGCGGCGCTGGGCCTGTGCCAGGACAAAGCGCTGGGATGGGCCGGAGAGATCCGCTTTCCACATGTACTCGTAAGGCAGGCCGAGTCCGGCGGCCGCGGCCCGCAGGTACTGGTCCATGTGATCCATGATGTTCTGTGATGGGCGTTCATCCTTGAGCTCTACAATTTTGCGACCTGCGGGAAGGTTCCAGATGGCACCGCCGCCCATAACGGCATCGGTGGTAATTCCTTCAGCGCTGGTACTTTCTGGGCCAAAGAATCCCATGCTACCGTCGCCCTCAAGGGCTAGGCCGATCTGGCCTGAGCGTTTGGCGGCTTGCATGGTGTAGTCCAAAATCTCGTCGCGATCTTGTAACAGGTTCACGCAGGTGACTAGACGTGAGAGGGAGCGAAGTTCGTCCGGGCGATCGCGTTCCGCCAGGACGATTACGTCAGCGGCTTGAACTTCGGTGTAGGTATCCCCGTCGTTACCGCTTTTGAGATAGTAGGAAAGAGGGCGGCCGAGCGGGCTGACGCGTACGCCGTCGATCACTTTAGGATCGCGGATGTTGTTCGGTGTTTCGCATCGGTGACTTTCCACCATCTGAATCATTGGGTAGCCATCGCCGTTATCGGTCAGAAGTAAAAAGACTTCGTTATCACGGAGCATGGATCGGCAGGCGACTTGTTGCATGGCGGACCAGTCCAAGATCCCACGCACGTCGCAGGCCAGTGACCAGTTGGCCATCCATTCCTCGGTGGCTTTGTTCCATCCTTCGTCGGCGGTGCGGGCTTGGGCTTTGATGCCAGGGCCGATGGAGTTGCGGGTGATACTATCGATGGCGCCACGGACGACTGGGTTATTATAGTAAAAATATCTGGCCATGCCCAAGACGGCACTACGTGAATTATTTGTGACGTCCCGCCGAGTGTCTTGCGGTGTGGGCTGGATCCAGCGCCTGCGATTTTGGTCAGGTTGCCCTGCCCGAATCAAACGACCGAAAACTCCACTCCAATTCATCAGGTTACTTCCTGTGTGTAAAATGGGCGGCTGACGGATCCTGTGGATAAGGTCAGGAAGTCCTCTACTTGGGCGGACGTAGTGAAGTCTTTAACTTTTCTCCATGCGCAGTAGGCAAGCTGGGCGACGGTGGCCGGGCTCATCCCTGGCTGAAGCGAGTAGCTAAAGGATTTGCCCGCGACGCTGGCGCTAATCATGACTCGGCCCCCGTTGGTCATGGTGGTGGTCTGGTTGCTGGCCATCGCCTCCAGGGCAAGGCGTAACGCCACCGGGTCTTTCGCCGCTGTGATCCAAAGGGAAAATATGAGGGCCCGCTCCACAAGGCGAAGAGGTGGTGTCAATCGATTGGCGGAGGGACAGGCCGATGGCTTCGGCGCTGTTTAAGATAGGGCGAATAAAGACTAGTTCCGTCCTATTACATCCCATCATGTAAGAGCGGATTTTACCCGTCAGGCTAAGGGAAAGTTTGTAGGTATCTTCTAGGTTATTCATACGGGTACGGGCTCCTGTACTGGTGCTGGGGTGGGTTCTTTTATGGTCATGCTCTCGAGTAAAATAAGCTGCATTTTTTCGCAGTCGCCCAAGTGGTTCCCGCCGACCACTTCCCACTGAAGTTCTTTGTGGCCGAATTTCATGCGGCGCTCGACAAGTCGTTCGGCGGTAAGCTGGGCGATGTAGTCGCGCCCAGTATTACGAGGGAGCCACCAATCTCCGCCGTCGCGGTCTTTGATTTTGTTTAAGTAGAGGCGTTCTTTCCAGAGGTTGTCGTCGTACTGGACCATTTTGACCAGGCGGCCGCGGTGCTCGATCGTCTGCTTTACGACGCTCGATTTCATTCCGACGGTGACTCCCCTGCCCTTGCTCGCCCAAAATCTGTTTCCACTGTTTAAAACAAACTCGTAGACGCCACCTGTCCGACGGGCCGCGTAGCCGGAGTCGACGAGGCCACCTATGCACTTCATGGTTTTGCCTGGGCAATCTTTAACCGTGTACTCCTCTTGAAATTTTGCAGAGATCGCGTCCCAACCAACACACGTGCCGTAGTCGACCATGGCCGTCCATCGTTTGCCTGCGGACATTCCAGAGGCGCGGATAAGATACCAGAGTTCGGTTTGCTGGACGTCTACCGTCATGAACATTGAATCAGGTTCCCGCGGTATCTCGCCCATGATGTATTCTGGTGATGACTGGATCACGTCCTCTACGTTGCTGGACTTTACGGTGGTGGCAGACGGGGACCACGGCCGGGCTAGGTAAGAGTTTACAAAATAGTGCAGACCGCGGGGGCTGTCTTTGTCTTGCAGGAAGCGGACGCTCAGCTCCCCCCACTTTTTAAACGGGGAGTAGAGTGAGTTAAGATGATAGGAGCGGCGGCCGGGCTCGCCCAGTGCGGTGGGCTTCCAATGCCCGGCGGTGAGCATAGCGGCCTTATGTTCGTGTCCGATCAGCTCTCGGCACCCTGGACACTCGTATCGCGTAGACTCAGCCACACGATCATAGTTCCAAGTGGCCGAATCTTCATCGAACGCGGCCGCGTCGTACTTGATCCCCTCCCACCCTAATTCTAACTGATGCTTACAAAACGGGCATGGAACCATGTAGACCCTTTTGTCGCCACGCTCGTACTCGGTCCAGATGTTCACCCCTCGATCCAGCGTCGGGGTCGATGCCATGACGAAAAGCCAATCGGCGAAAGACTCCATGCGGGCGCCGACGAGCTGGAGAGGCGGAGCCTCCTTGTCGCCCCAGTCTGGGAACTTGTCGATCTCATCGGCAAAGACAAGACCAGCAGATCGGCTGGAAAGATTCGCATCAGATCCAGCGCCCACCCACCAGACGGTCGCGTCCTTAAATCTCTGCTCGTCTAATTTAATTAGATCTCGATCGGCGGGCATCTTTTCCGTTAAGCACGGATTACACTTAACCAGCTCCAGCCATTTCTCCTGGCTGATGCTGCGCGCCAATTTTAAAGAAGGCAGGACCATCATCGATGCCGTCGGCCGTGCGGCCACCCGGTGCGCAAGCATCACCTGGAGGGCCGTGGACTTACCCGACTGAACCGCAAAACATAAAACCAACTCATGCACCCGAGGATCCGTCGATGCGTCGATCACCTCCCGCAGATAGGGCATGCGATCTAAACTAAACTTACCAGGCTGAACTTTTGAGTACCGATCGCTGAACTGTAGATTCGATTCCGCCCATCCTGAGACCGACCCAAAGCCGGGACGCATATGCTTCGCCCGCGCCTCTTGTTCTGCATGATGATTGTTAATCGCCATAAAATCATGCTCCGTGAATCATTCGAGCCATCAGCCGAGTGCAATACTCCGTGATCCATACATTCACCTCTTCAGTCTTTAACATTTCTAAACGTGGCGGGGCCGTCCGCATCAAGTCATCCAGTCCGGCCCTCATTTCTCTAAACACTCGATCCATAGCTTCCACATGCGTCGAACGTGGCATCACAAACCCAGCGGCCGTCCTAGCACGCTCGTAATCGTTGTGCCGCTTGATCGCGTTGTCCTGTAGTTTTGGTAAAACCGAAAAAGCACCACGCATCCGCATCGGATCCTTGGCTTCTGATGCTTCAATCAATTCTTTCACGCATGCCCAGACGAAGCGGGCCGCCGCGTCGGCGTGCCTACGGTACTCAGCCACGCCCGGATCCTCGCCAGGCTGAATAGGTTCCATCGATGGGCGATCGGTATGCGTTGCAGAATGTGCGGACACGGCCGCGGCCAACTGCACCCGAGGCGCCCGCTGGCCGTTAACCGATCTCCATGCTGTAGCCTCTGCTAGATTGTTAAGAGGCATCCCCTTGGCCACCCACTTGGCGACCGCTTGCCGTGAGCACCCCCATTCCCTTGCTATATCAGTGGCCGTCATAACATGGACGCAACCTGTCAACCTTACCCAGCAGTTAAGTTCCTTACGCGGATTATACGGGAGTCGTTTCCACCGCAGAGTTTCTACTCAAGGAGACTCCTTGTGTGGACTGATCACCTTCTCTTGAGTAGCCACCATGTGCCGACCATGTGTCCGACCATGTAGGTGTGTAAGAGATAGAAGATAAGGAAGATACAGAGGGAGTTACATGGTCAACATGGTCACTTGGGTATTTAAACACGCGCGCGCGGGTGCGCACGCGCACGCGAGGGTAATTCGCACCTTTATAGCAACCTACCATGGCGACCATGCGCAACCTCATGAAACATCTTGAGAGGGAGCGGGATCGGACTCTGCATGGTCAGACGCATGGTGGTCTACATGGTCTGGATAGATCCTTGTGATGACTATCTCTCGGCTATGGCCCTCGCCTTTAATCGTTAGTATGCGATCACCAAACTGCCTGCCATCAAACCTAGCCAAGATCTTGCCAAACGATGATCTCTCCTTGCGCACCACATCTTCTCTTTCTGGAATGTCCTCGTCTAGTACCCAATGAAACAACCCCTTTTCCCTAGCATCAGCCATCAATGTAGCTGCCCTGAATGAAGTAGAGGCTCCTGCGAAGAACTGTGTACCCACCAGCTTGCTCATGTCGTGCAGGGTATCGTCAGTGCTTACCGTGGCCCGCTGGCATGGATGCACACCCGTCACCATCTCAATGATCCCACCGATTTCAGCAGACCACCGGGGAAAGGAGCTATTGGTCTGAGTACCACGCGGCCGTCCGCTATCATCCCAGTGCTTAGCCACCGCCCACATCGCCGCTAAGATAGTTCCCCTAGTCCTTAAAATATCCTCCTCACTTACATCCTTCTTGAACTTTCTATCCTCAATAAACGCCTCCTTAACATGTAACGCTAGGTGAAGCGTCCGCCTTCGCATGTCTGGATTTACTCTAGCACTGTTCGAGGTGATAAAGATTAGCGTGTTCTTATCCACCACAAAACTTTTCGACAATCCCAACAGCCGCCCCTTCCAAGTAGAAGCAGTGATAAACGCCTCCAACGGGCTACTCTTAATTTCACCGCGCCAGTTGTCGAACACCAGGTAGCGATCCCCAGCGATCGCGCACGCACTGAGTAGCTTGGCTAGCTCATCCTGCCCTTTCGAGTCCGGCGGGGCCGTGATCTGCATTGGACCGAACACTGGGCACACCGCATATCTGCACAGCAACGTCTTGCCTGCACCTTCACTGTTAGCGCTAAAGATAAACGCGGGACGCGGCTCCCGCACTGCCAGCAACAGATCTAGGAAGGGGGCAAACATCGCACCTAGCGCCACCGCCTTACCTCGCGCGTGCTCAGACGGTTCCTCTCCAAAAGGGAACTCGCTTATCAGCTCCAACAGATACGCCTGGGCATCTTCAAAAGCCATATCCCTAGCAAAGTCTTGCGACTCCTGCACGAGCACCTGACTCTCCTCATCATAACCAGTCGAAAGCAGATCTAAGGATCCATCCTTACGAAACACAGGCAACGGCACCTCTGAATACCCACGGATGGGCCGTAGATGCCTACAGAACTGCGACGACTCCAAAACACCTGCCGACGCCTTATCGCTCAGCGATGCGTTCTCCTCACCGCCCTGCGTCCGTTTGTAAGGCACCACGTGTAGCTCCAGCCAAGTGTGGAACTTCTCGCTGGGCATAGTTTCCAGCCGTCCGGCCGCCGTCACATACACCGGGATCCCGTCCCTCTGATACATCTTATCTTTAAGGGCTAGGCCCAGCGCATCCGCCGTCTCACTCAATAGCTTTCCATTACCAGGCAACTCCACCCGCGTCCGGCCGTCCTTATCGTCGGCGGCCTTCACCACCTCGGCCACGTCCCACTCATATCGATCCACCGCGTCGTCTGAAGTTTCCATGTACGCGTCACGCACCTTACGGCCCAGCTCCGCCATCGTTTCACCATCACCATACTTGGCTACGTACAAAGACAGATCCGCCTTCTCCGGCCGTCCCTCCGGCCAGATCTTAGACCAATCCAATACCCTTACCCGCCCACGCTTCGATACCAAGGCCCTTGCTACCAACTCAGCATGCGACTCACCTTGAGCATCACTATCTTGAAAAACGTTTACTACTCGCCCCGCTAGCGCAGCCGTGTAGCTGTCACGCCACTTCCCCGCACCCATCGGCACCGTCGTCGCCAACCACCCCATTTCCATCGCCAGATCCGCATCCTTCTCACCCTCACAAAACCAGACAGGCTCATCCGGCCGGGCGATTAACTCAGGCAGATTATAGAGCACAGGCTCCGAGCCCTTTAACGTCCACAACCACCACCCACCAAAATAATCTTTCGAGGCCGCCTTCTCGCCTACCCGATCCCCCTCCTTAGCAGGCCGCCGTTGAGAGAACCCCTTCGGCTCATACCTGAGAGTCTGATGAGCCAGCGTCCCGTCTGCGTTTAGATACGAATACGTCTTTACCAGATTGCGCTTTGGCTTGGCACCAGGAGCCGCCTTTGGCCGGGTCGATCGCGCCTCACTCGTATCGCCAGCAAACTCGCGGAGAATCTTAATCGCCTCACCTTGGCTTACACCGCGCACCTTCTCGATCAGAGTCACCTGATCACCACCATCACCCGTGCCAAAATCCTTCCAGCGTAATCCGTCTTTGCCCTCGTAGATATTAAACGAAGGATTTTCATCCCCCGCCCGTATCGGAGAGCACATCTTTCCCGTGCCAGAAGGGAAATTAACAATACCCAGCTTCGCCGCTGTATCCGCAAGGGACACAGTGGCTTTTAATTCTAGGATGGTCACGAGCTTACTTCAGCCCCCAACAACACCGCATCCCGCGCCCGCACAGGATTTTCAAGATCCATCTGCCCAGACTCCATATCTGAGATTAACTTTTTCAGCTCAGCAATATGACGTAACGACCGCTCGTACTTTTCCGTCATTAACTCCATCGGCGTGCGGCCGCTCATCCCTGTACCTCATTCTGTAAGAACGCCACTAGATCCACGATCGCCTTCATCTCCGAAAGCAGCTCCCGGTGCTTTTCCCTAGACCAGTTTTCTATCGGATCGCGCGACTCCACCTGCCTATGCCATTCAGAGAAACTCCGCACCACCTCTTGAATCGTGTTGACGCCGCCCTGCCTCTCTTCAGATCCGCGCACCACTTCACCTTGGGCGATCGATCGTTTTAAATCCATCGGGGTCAGCTTCTCCACCTCCGCCACCTTCGCCCACTTATCCTGCTCCTTTACCGTTGGAAGCTTTGTTAGGAACTGGTAGTGCTGGGCACTCAGCCCAGGGCGCCTTCGCTCCAGCGGCACCGCCGCCAGACTCATCAGCAGGTCATACTTACCGCCTACAAAATCAAACTCTAGCTGATCTACCGCCTCGTCCCAGTCAGTCTCCTCGTAGGACGCTTTGCCGTACTGCATCCAGTCTGCCTCCCACCATAGCGTCGCAGTTCGGGCCGCCTTTAACATATGCCCCACCTCCTTCCACTCCTCAATCGTCAGAGGTTTGTCGAATACCAGCCCATTTGCAGTCATTCGCACACCGGGCACCTTTTCCACCGTCCTGCCTTCATTATCCAGACGTTTCAATTCTAGGATTTGCATGATTTCATTATTCCCTTTTGGTTATCAGATTTAGTTTTCTCCACCCCCACCGACGCACGGCGCCAATGGTTTCCACGTTGAACCGATCGGTAAGATTCCACTGCCCCTGCAGATTTAAAATTTGCGTTCGTACGAATCCCTAGATGATCGCGCCACCAGATCGTCCGCTTAGAGAGGGCCGCCACCGTCCAGCCAAACTCACGGGCCGCCGCCCGCATCGATGGCATGCCATTGAGCGATCCCAGATCACAAGCAAAGCCCAGCGCCCAGCAGGCCATCTTTGTATTGCCGGGCCGTAGTAGGACGGCCACCACCCGCGAGATTGTTTGGGACAAAGAGATCTTCACTTCCTCGGCGGCCCTTGCCTGCGTCCATTCGTACACGTGCCGGGCACAGGCCAGCGTTTGAGTCAAAGTCGCACCCGGCATCTGAGCACAGATAATTTCAGCAAGGATATCTTCGGGGCCGTCCACCTCCCCGGCTATGTCCACCCTGTACGACGCCTCGGGCGCCGATGCCGGATCCATCACAGACTTCACAGCAAGTCCTTAAATAATTCTTTTTTACTAGAAGCAGACGCCTCTGGAGTGAAGAACTTAGCGCTTAAGTAAAGGTTTGGAGTATTCCTATGCTGTAAACGGTAGTAATAAATATGCGGATTATCTACGACCTTTAGTGCAAATAAATCAGCATCCAGAGCAGTATATTCCGTGTCTCCAGTGCGGGAGGTTTTAAACTGATAGGCTTTGTGGTCTTGTTTGAAGTAGGTAGTGCTTTTTACTTGGACTCGCAAAACAATCCCGTTTCCCTCGACCAATATGTCATAAGGCTTGTTTTCAATCCTATTTGCCGAAAGCCCCATGTTTAATAAATCAATCTGAACCGCAAGTTCGGCAATTTGCCCCTGATTGGTAAATCCAGTTTTAACTGGATCACAGATTTTCGGTGGATCAGGAAAAATTAACGTTTGATTCATTGTGCTACTTAATGCTTTTAAAACTTCTAAGAGTCATTTTGTACTCTTCTCGATAATCAGCCCAAATTAAGTTCTGCTGGCCTTTAATGTCCGTTTTCCATAGCTCAAAATACAATCCGTCTTGGCCGTCAAAGTTAAGATACCACCAAGAATGAAAATCACTCATCCAGCGCTTGCTAATTTTGTTGTTTTTAAATCTACAATACAATTCAACTATTGCGCATCTATCATTAGAATCACGCCGCCAAGGGCGCTTATATTTTCTAAAGCGTACACCTACAAAAGAATTTGAGAACTCATGGAAATTAGAGCCATTCTCGTCATTCTCTAAAGCCGCTTTGTCTATCCAAAGTAGAGCCTCAAGTATTGTGGATCTTAATCCAATATCGTTACCCTCTCTAAGACTATTAAACTTCTTCTTTAGTATTTTAAAATTGAACTCGTCGCAAATAAGGCAGGAGCTCATGATTTTGCAATTCTCCGTTTGAAGATCCGCTCCACTGCTCGGCCCCGTGCTTTCATCTCTTGGATCTGTCCGTTGTAACGGGCACGCCAGTTGTTCATCTGGGCTTGCGTAGCCTTAGCCGTCATCACGTACCCGTCCTTAGTGCCTATCACCATTCCGGCGCTGTGCTCCGCTCGGCGTCGCCAGGCACGGCGGCGGCCCCCGTACAGATCACATAGGCGCTGGGCCTGCACAGGCGTTTTGCGCCTGCGCAGGGCAGTCACCAGCTTGTTTGGCTTCGCCAGCTTAATCACCGCCAGCTCCTCAGCATCGGCCACGCCATTACAAACAGCACCACCACCATCATCGGACCAATAATCCGCACCGCTGTATCTAGGATTTCCATATTACTTTGCTCCTTTAAAATTAAATAATCTTAGGAAACGCCTCTGCCTGTTTACCTACTCGGGCGTATTTTAATAATTTAAGGGGAATTTGTTGCCTAGTTGAATTCCACGTCTTTATGATGAAGGCTAAAACGTGAAATTTTTTGTATCGTTTCTTTGCTGTAATGTTTTCTATGAGGACTTTTCTTAAAAGAAACACTGGGTCATTCTCTTCAACGTTTGCTCCATTTATTAGCTTTTCAATAAATGTATTTGCTAAATCTTTATTTATTTTAGAAAAAACAAAATGAAAAGCCGAGATAACTGAACTGGCAAGTAGTAATCCCCTTTCATTTCCGTGCAGTTTTGCAAATTCGATAATTTCGTTATTCTCTTTTATGTAATCTAATATTTCAGTGTCGGTATTGTCTTTTAATGACGGCTGTTGGCCTGGCTTAGATTCTAGCGCATACGCAAGTCTGGCAGCTGCGGCCACATCACGTGAGCACTCAATACCTGATAATGACAAATCATCCGAAAGTTTTCGTTTTGCCCCTTTATCAATCGTTTGAAACGCGGCCTCATCAAGACCCCTAACTATTAGCCTTGGGACAGACTTTCCTGTGGCAATAATTGCTCTTGCAGTGTGCGCACCGTCGGCAGCGTTTCCATTTTTATCAAATCGGAATGCATCGCCATTAAATAGATACCTATTGTTATTTATTTCATTCGATAGCTTTCTAATGTTGGTAGCATTTTCTGGTCTGTTTACTCTTAACTTTTCAAGGTAACTTTTTGCGAAATCAGATCCTAGCTGAGCAAGCTCTACCGTTACCCTTTCGCCATCTACATATCCAATTAAAGGCTGCACCATTTGAACTCTGCTGTTTGTTTCTTCTATTTGTGTGTTCATATTACTTTTCTCCTTGGGTTTGTTGTTTTTCTTTCAGGTAAACTGCTACCACTTCCTCTAGTCGCCCCAGCCTTGCTTCCATTCCTTGGATCCGCATATCCCTGGCCGCGTTGGCAAAGGCATCGAACACCCCTGCACTCCAGGCCACTGCAGGCTGGCACTCACCCAGCACCCCTTCCTGTTCCAGATCCCGCACATCAGTCGGATCAATCATATTATTTTGTTCCTTTATTTTTGTTACCGTTCCAAAAAGACATTTTTGGCGCAGGCCACGCCAACGGTAAGAAAGGGTTTTTGCGGGCAGGTATAAAACCCAGGGGCCGCAGGAATTTTTCTAATAAGGGAAAAAGCCGACCTCCGCCACGGATAGAACGTGTGGAGGCCGATTCGCCGTCACCTAGCGCGGGGGCGCCAGGCAAACGACCCAAGGGAAAAGAACGCAAAGTCACAGATCCCACTCCTTGCGGCACTTATCGATGCACCAGCAGACGAAGGCCACGGCGAACACCAGCCCACTCACCGCCACCCCAAACAGCACCGCCCATCCAACCAACACGGCCGCCATTCCGAACAGATCCTTTGCGAGCTGGTAGTCCATCAGATCGTCCTCATGGGGCGCATCCACTGGGCCTCTGGTCCGGCCTCTGCGGCGCGGGGGTGTGTTAAATTTTGACTGTAAAACCAAGCCGCCGTCCCGCGCTGGGGTAGTTGTTCCCCGCCGTAAAAATTAGTCGAAGTCGAAGCGTTTGCTACGGAGTTGCTACTAGATTCCCCTAACTCATTGCCCCATATGTCTTGCGCCCGAGAGGATTTGAACCTCCAATCTTGGCTACTTTCGTCAGTATGAGTATGCGTATTCATTGCGTATGTTTTTCTTGCTAGGCAATCGTAGCAGATGCTACGTTTAGTACATGGCCTCGATTTATAAACGAGCTGGCCAGAAGACCTACTCGATCCGATATAAAGCGGACGGGATTTGGAAGGGAAAAACTACCCGCTGGCAAACCGACTCCCAACTGCACAGAGCCAAGGCGCTGGCCGAGGCGGCCGAGCTGAGCGTCCACGAACACGAAAAACTTTTCGAGCACCATGGCTGGGTTAGATATCACATAGAAAATTGGCCTGCAAGCCATTTGACCATTTCCCATTACCTGAACTCTTGGAACTGGCTGGAGCTTTTCCTTTCGGAGCACGGCCTGCAACTCAGCCAGTTCGGACCAGCGGCCGCTGAAGCCTACATCGTTTGGCGTTGCGGAGATCGACGCCCCGCCGATGCCCATCGCCACCGCTCTGGCCACCAAGTCCACCGCAACCAAGCCTGCCGAGACGTCAAGATGATGAAATGGATTCAGAGGCAGGGCAGGCTGTTGGGGCGTTTGCAGACTCACGCCCTGGACGACTACCGGATTAAATACTCCCCCAAGATCCGATCCTTCCCGCCCTTTACGCCCGAGCAGATTACCCTGGTGCGAGCCGCCCTCAGCTCCCCGGTTCTCCCCCGTTGGATGGGAATAAGTTTTGAGATCGGACTGGCAACTGGCTGCCGACTCCGTGAAACTGCCCTTCCGCTGGATGGGGTGGACTTGGCCGCCAAGACGATGACCTTCCCCTGCCCCAAAGGCGGCGCCGAAATGTCCTTTACCATCCCTATCCCCGCCGCCCTCGTCGATCTGCTTACAAAAATCAAATCCGACGGCGAGACGATGACCTGCACCATCCCGCCCAAAGCCAGCTACTACTGGCGCCAGCTTTTTAATCGGTTGGGATTGCGTGTTCACTGTTTTCATTCCTTACGGGTTACGCGAGTGACCGAACTCCGAAAGGCTGGGGTGCCTCAATCTGTTTCCATGCGACTCGTAAACCATTCTTCGCATCTAGTCCACCAACTTTACCAACGGCATGAGGTGGAAGATCTGCGCCAGTTTGTTGACCGCGGGGCTGTGCAGACCACGTTTCAAACGCCCTTGGAAAAACCCGCCCGCAGATCGAGGGGAACCCAGCCTCATTCCACACACGGCGTCCGTAGGAATATGGGATGCCATACCCCAAACAAAATTCACCAATGCTAACTGGAAGATTATTTGCCAGGCGAAGTTGGGCGGCGGTAGTGGCGCTGGCCTTGGAATCAGTAAGGTCGGGGGATCTCACGCCCTATACGCATAGGATGCGCATAATTACTGTCAAGGGTTTATTTATAAATTAAAATTAAATGAGAAAAGTAACCACAAATCTTACGCTAGATCCGAGGATTAAAAAACAGGCGATTCTCCGAGCTAAAAAGGTAGGTCAAAGCCTAAGTGCTTTCATTACGATTTGCATCGTAAAAGAGTTACAAAAAAAAGTACGGGGGGGGGGGGGGGGGGGGGGGA
>Ga0214919_10002116_pt1 | contig 31623 bp, 22 predicted proteins | sample LL1503_MetaG_FD_177994 | JGI IMG/M metagenome (GOLD analysis project Ga0214919, IMG submission 177994) | Freshwater microbial communities from Lake Lanier, Atlanta, Georgia, United States - LL-1503 | ecosystem: Environmental > Aquatic > Freshwater > Lake | place: USA: Georgia | collected... | reverse complement strand
AATTCAACTTGTCTGTTTGATTCATTTAATGTTATTTTATTTATATAGTGTTTTCCTTTAATTTATTTTTTATATTAGTATATTATAATATATGAAGTCAACACTTTCGGGAGCAAAAAGATACAGAATGAATAAAATAGTCGAGAGAATCAAGCGGAATAGAATAAGGCTCATGAGGAGCATTGTCACCCGCGGAGGCGGAGTTAGCAGACGCAGATTTAGCAGACGCAGATTTAGCAGACGCAGATTTAGCATACACAAAACAAAATCCACTAGAAACTTCAATAGAAATAAACGAACCACGAGAAGAAATAACCGAAGAAGAATAAGAAAAATAGTCGGAGGAGAAACTGTATTTGTCGCACCTTCTTACAATCCTCCCAAATTAGTAGCCGGAGCGACAAATCCGCAAACTAGCGCTATGTTGGCGCAAAAAATAGCTAACATTGACCAAAATACAGCAAATAATGCTCTTAGTGGTGGCGAATTGGAAGATGGAGAAGAGCCCCAAATAAATGTGGTTCAATTTGGATCGGAGAATGACAAGGCTAATGGATTAGCAATAGAATTAACAAATACACTAGCAATCTCACGAGCGCAGGCAGCGGGCGACGTTATTGATTAACTCGGGGTTTTGCCTTAATCAAATAAAATGACTAAACCGAAAAAAAATAAATACGATATTCATAATAAAAATAAAGACATATTTTATTATGAATAGTTCCGAACTTATTAAACTCATTCTTATTTTTTTATTTTTTATTTTTTTATATTTATTTATTTTCATGTTGGTTTCCGTACAAAACATTAAAAACAACTGGCCACTTTACAGATGCAACCCGTTTGTAATGCCGTTTGCTTCTGTTTTCGGACAAGACTCCAAGACTAACTTTACATATTGTATTCAAAACATTCAAACAAACTTTATGAGCACCCTATTGGAACCTCTCAACTACAATTTAGGAGTTATAAAAGATGTTCTAATTTCAACCGCTGGGTCGATTTCCGATACTCGTAACTTTTTAGAAAATTTCAGAACAAATCTAATAGTCAATTTCCAAGATATTTATTCCATTTTCCTAGGAGTTATTATAGAGATCCAGCGAATGACTATTGCTATTAAAGATACAATGTCTAAATTAGTAGGCATTTTAGCAACTCTATTGTACACATTGAATGGAACCGTTAACACAGTGGAAAGTTTATGGAATGGTCCCGCGGGAAATATAGTACAATCATTGTGTTTTCATCCAGATACACTTTTGCGTCTTAAAAACGGAGAGATTTATAAAATGAAAACCGTGCCTTTACTGTCTGAATTAGAAAATGGATCGATTGTAAAGGCTGTTTTACACATTTCCAATTGCGATAAATATGGAAATATAACAGAACCTTTATTTAATATTGGATCCGGGGTAGATAATACTGATATATTGGTAACAAAAAGTCATCTTATATTTGATAATTCCACAAACTCATTTGTCAAAGTGAAGGATTATTTAGACTCTAGAGGTTCGCTACAGAATGGTTTAGGAGTAACAACTATAAAAACAAAGACTTTATCATGTCTAATAACTTCCGATCATACAATACAAATAGGACGGCATATTTTTCACGATTGGGAGGACAATAACGGGTCTCCTTCAAAAAACATTTGATATGTATAGATCTAAAAATATTATTTATTATATATAGTAGTGTAAATGGATAAAAATCTATATAGAAATGTAAATGAATTATACGACAAACAAACCTATTTTGAATCAAATGGTATTTACATTCTATTTACAGTTATTTTTTGTATACTCCTTTTCTTTATTTTCGTATATTTTAATATACTGAATAATATCCAACCGATTAGGAACGACTGGGCGGTCGAAAGATGTAATCCAAAATACATTCCATTCGCTGGGGTTATAATGGGAAAAACAGGAGAAGAATCATTAAAATTTACACAGGATAATTCTACAGAATGTATTCAGAACATTTTAAAAAACATGTCATCACACGTTCTCGGTCCATTTTATTACATTGTCAACATTGTCACAACCACATTGAAAGACATGACTGAACAAATCAACACGATGAGAGAACTACTAAACAAACTTAGGGACGCCCTCTTAAATATTCTAAACGAGTTATTCAACAGAATTAATATATTCATGATACCGATTATAAATTTAGTAATCGTAGTGAAAGATACATTGTCTAAAACAGTGGGAATATTAACTGCTACATTATTTACCGTTTTCGGAGCGTTTTATACTCTGAAATCTCTCGTAGGTTCAATATTCGAGTTATTGCTTAAAATATTAGGAATAACAATAGGAATATTAACAGCCTTCATATTATTGTCGTTTGTACCATTTATAGGATTCATAGGAACAGCCGGAGCTCTGGCAACCATTCCTATCATGATGTTTATATTAATACCAATTATTCTCATAAAATTATTTATGGCAGACATTCTAGAAACACAAGGTTCAGGAATACCAGGCATCCCGTCGTTCTGTTTCGCCAGAGAAACAATGATCCCTCTCTCAAACGGAGAGACTAGACAAATAACAGAATTGAACGTAGGCGATGAATTAGTAGACAAATCCATAGTAACAAGCACTCTGGTCCTATCTTCAAAAGGTCAAGACATGTATAATCTTGACGGGATCTTCGTAACAGGAAGACATAGAGTGATTTATTGCGGTTATTATATTCACGTAGAATATCATCCAGACGCGATCAAGGTAAATAACTTTAATGACCCATTTGTATATTGTTTCAATACGACTTCTAAAAAAATAAAATTAGGGCCTCATGAATTTCTAGATTGGGACGAGATAGACGACGAGGTTCGTAAATTATACACCATAAATAACGAATTTGTAAAGATGGAATCCGGTATTTGCGGAGAGACTATTATAAAGTTAAAAAATGGAACTAGTAAAAAGTTAAAGAATGTTCTTATCGGAGACGTATTGATTCTTGGAGAAAATGTTACAGGGCTTGTGAAAATATTGGCGTCTAGCGCACCGCCTAATTTGTTAGAATACAATTTAGATGGAAATAAATTAATCTTAACTAGTAATCTCGGTTTTATTCTGCAGAATTCTTATTTAGGAAAAAATATCCCCATTGTATGCGAAACACCGCCAACTTATCTCTATCATTTATTGACAGACACCTTTTCATTTACATTATACGGCTGCGTCCATATTGGAGAGTATTCATGATTGAAAAAAAAACTTGGAAATTTTTATTTTTATTTATTATATACTTTATTTATATAAATGAAATTATCCATATCTACAATTATTGGAAAAAAAACAGACCCAATGGTACTGGTTATTGTTTTATTGCTAGCTGCAATAGCTGTATCATCCCTTTTATTTTTATACAGAAAAGAAACAATGGAACCATTTTCACAACTCGGCTCAAGTTTATCGGATTCAATGGGAGATGGTGTTCGTTCGAGCTGGATTAATTCGGACAAAACGCAGCTCCACTCCAACGCATATTCTCGTATGGAGGCTAACGTAACTAGACCTACACCCTCACCTGAAAGTGAAATGCTCATTTTTAACAATAATAAATTCTCGTCTGAATGTTGCCCAAGCACCTATACAAATTCATCTGGATGTTTATGTGCCACTCCTGAACAAATTAAATATCTAAACTCTCATGGCGGTAACAGAACGGTTGGTGGTGCTCCAAACGAATATTAATTTTAAACGACAATTCTTATTTATTAAATGAATTCTATTCGTTATATAAAAAAATAATTTCATAAATACAATTAATATAGGGCAAATATTAAAATTACAAAAACATCTGTCTCCAACTTATATTTTCCTCTGGCTGTTTGATTAAATGGTCGACAATGTCAGTCGTAACTGTAATGGGAAACGTAACATTAGTCATCATGTCACTTTTAAACATCACCGTCGGGTTTAAGCAATCGATATAGATTCAATTTCATATAAATGATTTCGAGACATCTTTTCAAATTCCGAACACCTTGTTCGTTTTCAGTGTTTTTCGACACGATATACCTAATAGTATCGTCTGGAATAATAATGTCGTTTTTATCGAACCTGACCTGGTCTTGTATCTTTGGAATCAAATATTGACTTGAAATGATAAGTTTATCGTTAACGTCGTAGCCGCTTGTCTGTATTCTATACATTCTGTCTCGAAGAATGGGGTTAATTTTATTCTCATCATTATAACTGAAAATAAAGAGACAACGACTAAGGTCGAATTCGAGCTCTCCGAAATACTTGTCGTGAAATTTACTGTTTTGCGAACTGTCTGTCAAGTGCGTTAAAATTCCAATAATTTCATCTCCTCTAGCGGTGTCGCTTACTTTATCCAATTCATCAAAGAATATCACAGGATTCATGCTCTTACTTTTTATCAAAATGTCTACAATTCTACCCCACACAGACCCCTCGTACGTGTAGGAATGACCTTCTAAAAAACTCCCGTCACTGGCTCCGCCAAGCGCTACAAACGCAAACTCTCTTTCCAATATTTTGCTTATACCTTCTTTAACAAGGCTTGTTTTTCCCGTTCCCATAGGCCCTTTTATAGCAATCGCGCTTCCAAACGCCTTTGGATTTGCTATCCATTGTCCGATCATTTGCATAATTTGGATCTTTGCGTCGTTTAGACCATATACCGCATTGTCTAATATTGTTTTTGCATTGTCCATAAAATCATGACATTTCTCTATTCCGTCGTCAATTGTGACAGGCAACGTACTGAATTTACCAAACGGAATTTGCATAAATGTGTCTATCCAGTTTTTTATTTTATAAAACTCGCCGCTACTAGGATCTATAAGTTTGAGTATGTTTATTTTTTTAAGCGCTATTGATTTCACATGAACCGGTATATCAGCGTCTAGAAGAGCGAGTTTATATGGTTTTTCTATTTTGGTATGAGACTTTATTTCTTCCAATTGACCCAATGCTCGTTTTTGTTCATCAGTGGTCATTTTATCTCGAAAATATTCAACGTCGTTAAAGTGGCTTTTATCAGACATATTTTTTTGGAACTTTCTTGTATTTTGTGTTTTTATAATAGAATTTATGGTAGCCCTTCTGGTTTCTACATTCTTTTCTTTTTTGGCATAATCCTTTATCATTTTTTTGAAAATGGGCATTTCCTTTTCCTCCTCTGAAAATTTATCAAGAACCTTTTTAATCTTTTCAAGAGCAGGCTCGTCTTTTGATAAAGCTTCCTCTTCTGTTTTTATTATCGCCAATTCCTCTTCAGTTTCTTCCTCTGTTTCTTGTTCATCTTCATAATCTCCATACTCATTTTCGTCGTCGTAATCATCATAGTATTCGTCGTTTACATTACCGTTGGTTCCGTCGCCAATCGTAACCGTGAAATGAATATTTTTCGACATTTTACGACCTAGTTGTTTTCGTTTTGTATCTTCTTCTTCTGAATTCTCTTCTGAATTAGATTCAAGATCGATATAATCCTCTTCCGACGAAGCATTTTTCTTAGCAATTGGTTTCTTTTTATTTTTACTGTTATTGCTAATTTTCTTATTTTCATTTATGTTATTTTTTCCATCATCGTAAGGATTTATATAATCCGCATTATAATCAGTTGGATTGGATTTAACCTTGCTAGGCTTAGTATCTCTCGCCTTATTTCTTGAGAATTTAGATGGAAACAAATCAGCCAATAATTCTCTATATTTTTTCACATCAATTTCTTCTTCTTCTTCTTCTTCTTCTTCTTCTTCTATATCTTCCTCTTCATCTTCGTCTATTATTGAAGATGATTCTGAACATTCTTCATTTTCATCATCATCGTAATCATCGTCGTTACAATCAGAATCGTCCGAATCGCGATTAACTATGTAATTCGGTTTCTTAATTTTACCAGCGCTAGCTCGGGTGTAATATCCATGTTTTTTCGTCTTCGGAGCATTAGTTGTATTCGCATTTTTAGCCTCCATTCTTACTTATTTACTCATATATAAAAGTGTCCTCAAATCAATTTTTTATTTATTTAATTGTTGTAAATAAATAATGTATTGTTACATTGCTACTTTTATCTCTTGTGTTTTTTTTATTTATTTTTTATTTTTATTACTAGTATTTAGTTTAGATTTTTTAAATTTAAGTGTTTTGCGTTTTTTGGTATTTAAAGGCGTGACGTAACAAGCTAAATTAAATAATTTATTGTATAGATCCTCCGGAATACAATCGTCTGATCCCGAAACATGATTTAGACCTCGTTCTTGACTATTGTTTTTATTGAAACAAATACCAGAAGGTATAGATAGTCCGATTAGCTTTTCAAATTTTTTTGTAGTTGGCATAATAGTGTATGATGGTTTTGTTTCACTGTTGTGTGTATGGAATTCTATCTCTGTATTAATCATGTATATACTTCAACCATAAAATTATTTGTTTATTATCGTGTTTTCTTAACTTTGCGCGAAGTAAGAAATTTACGGAGAGCCAATAGTCCAAATGGAACTACTGCGCTAGCAAGAACGTTTCCTCCGCGTCTCAATTTATTGCGACTGTTCCTTCTTTTACAACTTTTTCTTTTTCTAGTTTGTCTCATTTTTATATACTATATAAAGAAACTATTTTTTTCCTGGGGCGCAGAAATTCCTCAATATAAAAATAAATATACAAATATTTAATATAAAACTTATTGTAAAGAATAACAATGAAATATAGAGATACGGATAAATTCTTACTAGTAAAATGTCGATAAGAGGCATTACGATCTTGTTTAGTTCATTCTTTACGTCATCTCTCTTTATTATCTGCAATAAATGTTCAAATATAGTTTCCCTTGTTACTTTATTCATAAAGTTAAATTCTATCTACAATACAATATAAAAAAATAAATGTGTTACAATGTATTGTATTGTGTATAAATAAATAAATCTTGTATAATCGTATAAATCTTGTATATTTTTTCTAAATTTGGTATAATAAACCCTAATGGAAATATCAGAGACTAAAGGATTCAACTTTGCCAATGTATCTTTAGCCAATCCACAGACTATACAAGGAGGGTCATCTTATTTTGCTAAAATATCATTAACCGATAAGGGAAAGTCTTTATATATACAAGTTCCTAAATGCAAAACAAAACAAGGAATAGTCACTACTAAAAAAGAAAAATATTGTGACTTTTTATTCGAAAAGGACGGCACGTCAGAAACAGACGAGTTTTTTGAATGGGTAGATCATTTAGAAAAAAAATGCCAGGCGCTTATAGATTCTAAAAAAAAACTTTGGTTTCATAACGATATGAGTTTAGAAGACATTGAAAATATGATGGTTCCAATGTGTCGTTTATACAAGTCCGGTAAAAATATCCTACTTAGATCTTTTGTAGATGTTCTTAAACGGACAGGAAAGGAAAAATGTCTAGCATATGACGAAAGAGAACATGTCATAGAACTGAACGACATTAAGGAAACGCAGAATGTCATACCATTATTATTGGTGGAAGGGATAATTTTCTCAACCAAGAGTTTTGAGATAAGTGTAAAAGTTGTCCAAATAATGGTATGCGACGACGCAACCGAGATTGAGAATATAAACAAATGTTTAATTAAGACCTCATCCCAAACAAATCCTCACTCTTCATTGATTATAAGATCTGAAGGCGCTCATACATCTACTCCCGCACCCTCGTCAACACCTACACCTACACCTACACCTACACCTACACCTACACCTATTATTACAAAAAAAGAACCGGATAAAGTAAATAATGTAGGAGAAATGGAAGAGGTTCAATTTGATTTCGACAATATCAAAGAAACAATCGCAATTAAAAATACTCATGAAACGTATAAAAACCTATTGGCAAAAACAACCGAATTGAAAAAAAAATATGTCAATGCTCTATTGACCGCAAATCAATTTAAAGAAAAACATAATTTAAAAGACATAAAGGGAATATCAGAATTTTCTGATTCTGAAGAAGAAGAAGAAGAAGAAGATCTAGAATAATATTTCTAACTAAAGAGATTTAGAAAAAAAAGAACAAAAGAAAAATGAAAAATAAAAAGAATAAACAAAATACAACAAAATATTTTATAATTCATTTTATATAATGACAGTCATTAAGGATATTTCCACATACGTAAAATCTCATCATATTATTGCTTTTTTAGGCGCGATTGTTTTAGTTATAGCTCTCTATCAATATTCTTCAGGAAAGTCCACCATAATGGATAAAATGTCCGGACTTAAATACGGAGAATATTCATCCTCGCCTTCTTCCGGAGGAGACCAAAATACAAATGTCGTTCCAAATACAACTGGAGAAATCAGAGACCAATATTCATCAGTTTCTGGGATATCAACCACACAGGGAATTCCTCCTTCGAGCTCTAGCAGAGTCTCTACTACAAACCCAAATGATCTTTTACCAAACGACGTAAATTCGCAATGGAGCAAACTAAACCCAAATGGAAACAGTGAACTCGCCAATGTTAACTTGTTAAAGGCAGGATTTTATAACGGAATTGATACGATCGGAAGCACTCTTAGAAATGCTAATCTGCAGATTAGATCAGAGCCTCCGAACCCAACCACGATGGTCAGTCCTTGGATGCAGAGCACAATTGAACCTGACCTCATGAGAGTACCTCTTGAAATCGGAGCACGCGTTTAATATTTTTTTTTGGATTTGTACTAACTTAATAGATGATATATGATTATAATTAATAATACTATATACTATATAATCAACAATGAAATTTAACATAATAGGTTATGCTATTATCGGACTGATATTATTTATATGTATAAAGATATACACAGATTCTGACCATTTCAATTTAAAATGCATCATTTCAGGAGTGGATGGTAAAAAATATTGTGTAAGAGAAAGAGCTAAATTAGAATTGGCAGCAGACCGTTTAGCAACAGTAAATGTAAAAATGAACGAATTAGTCCAACATTGTTACAAAAAATATCCTGAAAGAGAGAATGTAAAGCGTCTTAAAAAAGGATATAATCCAAAAGAAATATACGAAACATTGCCTACAAGCGAATTCACCGCATACAGTCAAAATAAGGGGGAAAAAATAGCATTTTGTCTAGACACTAAAAAGGGAGGAGGGGGGAATTTAATAGATATGAACACTCTTACATTTGTAGCGATACATGAATTATCTCACATAGCATGTGAAAGCGTTGGGCATACAGATGAGTTTTGGGATGATTTCAAGTTTTTATTAGAAGAATCAAAAATAATAGGAATTTATAACCCAATAGACTACAAAAAAAACCCACAAGACTATTGTGGTATGAAAATTAAGGATAGTCCTTATTTCGATTTATAATTTATTTATATTTTTTTTTGAAACTAGTTAAGATAAATATAACAATATTTATATACAACATTATATATATTATAATGTCGTATGAATTAACATTTGTAGATATTAAAGACAACAATAGTTTCATTAAATTTACACCAGAAGAAAAAGGCGTAAATGAATTGATTTATAAGGACGATTCAATTGACACTGTTAAACTCAAGTTTATTAGAACAGCTGTATCTAAAGGTATAGATAATATTTTTTATGACTCTGTATTTTTATTTTATCAAGAAATGAAAACGTCGTTGGACGAAAGATTGTATAATGAGATTTCAAATGGTAAGAAAACCGTAAACGCTAATCGTGTTAAAACTTTTCTAAAAAATGTACGAACAAACAGCAATGAAAAAATTGTAATTGGAAATGACAAATTAAAGGAATATTATTCAATAGACGAAATGAGAGATTTATTGCCCGAACCATTTTATATATATACACCATTAACCCGATCTTTCAGTTCTAAAGAATATATACCAATTAATCCAGTTGATATTGAAACTATAGATGATATTATAAGAGGTTCCGTCGCATCTAATCACGGAAGTCAATTGATAATGACAGTTGGCGACATTTTCAAAAACACAATTTATTATTGTGTCGCGAATGATATTCTCAAGAATAAAAATGACTACGATCTTAAAATTCTTGAACTATACTATCAATACCTTTTTTATAGTGATATTAAATCCAAAGGCGATTTGTCAACCCTGCCCCCCAAATTTAAAGAACTTTCTTCTGGTGCGTTGAATAATGAGTTTTTAACACGCAATAATGAAAATATAAATTTGATGCACGAAATATACCAAGAACAAAGGGTCGAATTTAAAGAAATAGACAAGGGTTTTCAAGAAATCGATGTTACGATTAGACAAACCGATATGTTTTTTTTTCCATTGGAAAATATATTTAAAACGATCCACGCGTCTAATCAGATTCCTTTTATAAAATACAATCCCTCTAAAAAATCAGATAACCTATATAGGTTATTTACGGACAAGATTAATACAACCGGAAAGAAAATTCCATCTTTGGCAAAGGGAGTCATTATAAACTTGATAGATAGTTGCGCTCTAAAGAAAAGCATAGCATATTATGTAAGCGATGATTCACAACCTTCTAAAAATATCATTGTCGAACTAGAAGAAACTGGAGACATCAAAGTCAAAGTACTAATCCTTAAAATGAAAATTACTAAAGACGAAGCAAATGCCATCATCGTAACGACAACAAACAATTTTATAAATAAACTGAAAGAATATACTCTTCCAAATGGATATACTATTGACCCTATTAAAAATATATATCAAGACAATATATCCATAAATAGCATTAAATATGTCATTAATTTAAAAACAGACACTGACATTGATTTCAGTAAATATTTAAATTGTTTTTCAAGCATTTTCGCGTTTGCTGATTTTTCTAAAGGACAACAAAATATTAGGAGCGAAACGGAAATGTATTACAAGCGCGTTTCCAATTACAGCGAAACAGATAATCAACAATTATTCATTGACAAATTAAAAAAAGATAAACAACAAGACATATATATAGTTTCGGCTTTGACCAAACATTATTTCATTTCACATGAATTGGCAGTCAAAAGATTACAATCATATAATGATTCTAGTAGTAGCCAAGTTGTTCAAAAAGGCATTTCTAGAAGAAGATTGAATATTAAAAAATCATACGGGTTTCATACTAAAATAACCCGGAACATCGGAAACGTATACACTTTAACAATAGAAGACATAAATGATATCAAGTATATTGATCTTATCGACATATATGTCAACTCTATGTTCCTTATTTGTACTCAAACAACACCCAAAGGCTTTGAAAAAAAAATAAAAAAATTATGTAGTAAAGATGAGATAAAAATCGTTAATGATTTATCTCAAATAGATGAAGACAATTTTGACGAAAATAATGATGATAAAGAGAATGATCCCCAAAAAGATGATGATGATAAAGAGAATGATCCCCATAAAGATGATGATGATAAAGAGAATGATCCCCAAAAAGATGATGGTAAATACAATAATGATGATTCTCCATATGATCTTAACCCAGTAAATAGTAGTAGACAAATAGATCAACAAGAAAAACGCGATGAAACGTATGAAAAACTAAAGAAATATTGGAATGAAATGAAACAAACCTCCTTTTCTTCTATTGTTGTAATAAAACCAGACGATATATTTAGTAGGTTGTCCAAAGAAGAATTACAAAAATATGAAAAAAAATACGAAGAAGAATCAAAAGAAGCCCTATTATTGTTTAATGTGTCATCTGCCGTCGAGGGTATAGAACAATCAAATGTTGAAAAAGCGATAGATAGCATATACGATTATGACTATGATGATGGCGATGATGATGATGATGATGGTGGCGATGATGCCGGAACGGAAGGAGGAGTAGAAGAAAAAAAGGATAAAGAATCTATACCAAATAGTAAAAAAAAAATTCAAAGTATAACCGGGTTGAAAATAAACAATCCGAATTATTTTTCGAAAAGATTAATAGAAAGACAACCTAACGTATTCTTAAATGATAGTAAAAAATACAGTAAATATATGTATTCTAGAAAGTGTCCATCTAGCGAGAATCGTCAACCTATTATTTTAACCCAAGAAGAAAAGGATAACATTGATCCAAAATCTTATAATAATGAATCTATAGAGTACACAAGCAAGGGTGATAATAAAACATATCATTACATTTGTCCGCGATATTGGAGTATTTCAGAAAATGTAAGTTTAACCGATGAAATGGTTAAATCGGGCAAACATGGAAAAGTAATTTCGTTAGACTCTGATTATAAAAAGAATGGTTTGAAAAAGGGAGAAAATATATTTGAATTCACCAATGACGAAAAATATAATGAAAGGCATCCAGGGTTCCTTGAAGACAAGGTTCATCCGAATGGAGAATGTGTGCCGTGTTGTTTCTCAAAAAAAACAAGTGGAAAAAGAAACAACACGTGTGCAACTAGGAATAAAAAAAAGGAAGATTCGTCTGAATTGGCAATTGCCCCGAATGAAGGTAAGGAAAAAGATGATTTAAATGTATATATAAAGGAAACCAAGTCTCCTCTAGAAAAAGGTAGATGGGGATTTTTACATCCCCCAGTTGAAAAATTTTTCAAAACAGATAATAAAAAATGTACGACTAGTTCCTCAAAGATAAAACTGAACCACCCTTGTATTCTTCGTTATGGTATAGAAATAAATAAAAACCAATCCTTTATATCTCTCGTGGCAAACATTTGGCAAGATAAACACGAGGTGGGGAAAACCCCGACTATAATTGAAATGAAAAAATTGCTTATAGATAGTTTAAACATTGATTTATACATAGGACTTCAAAACGGCTATCTAGTAGACATTTTTCAAGATCAAGATTCAGTCGATGATATAGACCAGATTGATCATAATGAAATTATTAAGGAATCAAACGTATACAAAAAGACAAGTTTTGGTGTACCTGAACAATCATTTTTATACTATAAACAGGTTAAATCTTATTACAATTTCATTGCTTATTTAAAGGACGATTCAGTCAAAATCGATCATAAATACATATGGGATCTTGTCTGCACTCCAAACCCCAATTTATTTCCAAATGGCATTAACTTGGTAATAATTGAAATTAGCGATGAAACTGAAACACTTGATATCATCTGCCCTTCTAATCATTATTCTTCCGAACTGTTTGACTATAAAAAAGATACAGCTATTTGTATAAAAAATGGAGATTACTACGAACCAATATTTATTTTTCAAGAAACCGAAAAAACATACGAAATAACAAGATTGTATAACATACTAAATCAAGACCTATTGCTAAACATAAAAAATGTACTTCAGATGGTTGGTAAAGAACTTAATGAAAAATGTATTCCTATTTCAATCGAAAAATCAAAAAACAAGGTAACCGAGCCATCTTCTAAAAAACTAATAGAACAATTAAGTGAAATAAAAAACTGTGAAATAAATCATCAAATAATCAATTACAATGGACGAGTTATAGGAATACATGCTAAAGTAAAAGACGTAGGAAGTGGAATGATCCCTTGTAATAGTTCGCCGATTAAAATGGATATAGATTATAAATGGATTGACAGCGTTACGAATGAGTTTGGTCCAAATTACGACTTGTTGTTGAACATTTCAAAACATTTTACCGCGTGTAAGCCGTCTAAAAAACTAATCGATAAACAAAATAATGTTTTGGGAATTATAACTTTAGCAAACTCTTTTGTTCCGGTAATTCCTTTAAAAATTCCACAACCACAACAAGACCAAGGTTCGTTATACGATAAACTTGCTACTCTTAAAGCTGTATATGATAAAAATTATAATGAAATTGATAAAGAAACAATGACTACCAATAGTCAAGATCGTGAAAGAGTAGACGGAGTCAAGCGTATTTTATTGGAAACAAATTTATATAATAATTTCAGAAATTGGGTTCGTAAATCAATAAATGACCCTATTAATAAAAAGACTAAGTTGAAGATTGAAACAATTATTTCTGATTCTAAAGAATTATACTTTTCTAAATTAAGCAAAGTCGATGAAAGTTTGAAGGTTATGATGAAAGGACGAGTTAATTTCAAAAATATCGATATAAATACATTAGACACTGATGGCAAAAACGCATTTGTATGTGATGAAGAATCGTCTGAAGAAGAGGTTAAAGGTCAAAGGGATCCGTCTAAGTGTTCAAATGTAATTCTGAATTTACCTCATAAAAATTTATTGAACAACGCTGATAATGAACAAATGTATTTCATTCACATGGCAGACGAATTAATCAGATACAGTCGAATCAATAGTTTTATTTTCAATAAATCGTTCTTAGAATTTTCAGAATTCAATTACAATGTTTCAGATAATGAGATCATATTATTGGAATTTGTTTTGAAAGAGTATTTAAACGATAACAATCAAATAGAACCTATGAATAAATACATTAAATTTAATTCTTTCGGGACAACAAACCCCAGAACGAACGATATTAAAAATAATAACGACAATCTTGTCGATGAGGTTGAAGAAAAAGATAATATTATTTCGGAGGAAGAAAAAAAGAACCCGGTGGTAATGGCTATACCGATCAAAACAGTGCCAGTGTCCGCGCTAGTCGGACGAAAAATTATTAAAAATATCAAAAAAATCAAAAAAGTAAAAGTAAAAAAGTAATAATTAACGAGTTTGACAAATGATTTATTATTTTATTATTTATTTAAAATTACTCTTTAAAACCCAAGTGTATAATCATCGTCTATAGGCTCGATATTCCGAATTACATTTACATTTATATTATTTATTATATTCAAATGCTCATATGAACACGTTTCGTTAACCGAATCCAATTTTCCATCTAGGATTATGTTATTCGGATCGTTTTCTTGCAAGTATTCCTTCTCTTCACTTTCTTTCATCTTTTCAATATCCAATACCAATTGAAACGCGCTTGTTCCGAAATAACCCTCTTGACCGCACATTACATTTGCGGAGACACCTCTCAACGTATCTAATTCACCGTGTCTAGCTGCTTTTAAAAACATCTCCGGAGTTTCCTCAAACGACGCCTTTGCGATGGGTCCTATGTTATCATTATTTATACCGCACCTAAATATTGACACCATAGTATCATTACATGTCATCCTATCGCATAAAAGACTGAGATGATGAAAATTTATATATCCGCCGTCAAACTCTATAACCTCTGTCAATTCATTCAATACGGCTTGACGAGCAGCCTCTATTCCAAAAACATTGTATATTTCTTTTAGATCATTTGTATAGGTTCTATTAGAGTCGATGTAATCAAGTTTGAGTAATTCCATCAGATTTGTTCCAATTGTGTCCAATACCCATGTATCCTTCTTTTCGTATACTCCTTCTTTTTCAATCAAACTGTCTGAGATTTTTCTAAGTGTAACTCTCTTGATGTGTTTAATACCCCTCAATATCAAATGATCAAGTAACTGGTCTTGGAAGTTTTTCAAAACATAAATCTTGTCTTGCTGATCAAGCGGGTTTTGTGTCAGTTTTGACTTGTTATTCAATAAACTATTCATCCGGATGCGAAATACAAGTTGGTCCGAGTTATAATCGCTATAAACACACGAAACTTCATTATAAGAATTTTTAATAGCAAAATGAACATCTTCCATCGTTATATTTCTAGTAAACATTTCTTCCGCATTCATCTCCATTCGAAGAATCCACTTGGATTTATTATTAACTACTACTCCTCCTCCTCCTCCTAATCCAGATGACCCAGCACAATCATCCATCATGTGTTCAAAATCGTTATACTCTTTCAATACACCATCGTCTTGCTCAATCAAACTCTTCATGTCATCCGGGTCAAAGCAGATCTCAACCGAATTTACAATTTCTCTGAGTTTGGTAAATTCTATTCTATTCATAATCTCATTCACCTTTTCTCTATTTGTTTCGTCTTTCGGATGAAGATGAATCGTACAAGACGGATTTTTAGGATTTTCAGTCAATGTTAAGATTTCTTCTATTCTGGCAACACCTCGCGTGACATTTGATTTGCTAGCAACACCTGCCAAATGAAACGTATTTAGAGTCATTTGAGTAGTAGGTTCGCCAATTGATTGTGCTGCTATAATACCAACCATCTCTCCTGGAGCTACGATTGCTTTTTTATATGTTGTGATTATTATTTCAATAAGGATGGTGAGAGTTTTCTTGTTGAATCGTTTTTCGTGGAGAAGAGTATTCGGATTAAGATAATAATAATATATCGATTTGAATAAATCACTTGGAGGGACATAATACAAAGACTTTATTTTTTCAAACCCACTATCCACTATTTCATAAAACTCAAGAGGAGTAATGTCCACAAATGTATTTTCGACGTTTTCCGCGCCAATGTATTGTCCATATATGTTTTCTATGATATTAAGAAACGACACTGGTAAATGGACAACGTCACTGTCCTTATGTTTAAAAACCTTGTCTATAATTTTATCTCTTATTTCAATCATAAAGTCTGTTATTTCCTTTGATTTTTTAGAAAAGAATTCTTTTTGTTCTCCTACTTTCTTTTTTATTTCCTCTGTATAAATGTTTTTATTATTATCATCGTACTTCATGTGGAAATGGGCATAAATATCCGTAAATTTCATTTTTACAATAGGAATGGATTGTAATTCCACTTTAACAGTGTCGAAACCGTCATCTCCGTAAGCAAACTGAATTATTTTATTCTTATTGTTTCTAACAGTCATATCATACTCAATTTTTAAATCCTCCATACCCTTTACAAGTCTTCTCTGAATATAACCAGTTTGACTCGTTTTAACCGCAGTATCGATCAACCCAATTCTACCACCCATTGCGTGGAAGAATAGTTCTTCAGGAGTTAACCCAGATATAAAGGAATTTTCTACGAAACCACGCGCATTAGGTGAATCGTCGTATTTATTAAAATGTGGAAGAGTTCTGTCTTCAAACCCATATGGAATTCTTTTACCATCAATGTTTTGCTGACCAAGACACGAAATCATTTGCGATATATTGACATCACCTCCTTTTGACCCCGCATTCAACATTATAACAAACCTATTTTCCTTGCTTAGACTTTCCCTTCCGATTTTTCCCGATTCGCTCGAAGCTTGGTTCAAAATATTATTTACCCTGGTTTCGAACTCGACCACATTAGAGCGACCTGATTTATTTTCGAAAATACCGATATGAGTTTGGTCTATAATAGATTGAACCTCGCTCTTTTTTTTATTTATAGCGGTATTGATAGCGTCGTTAGTAGTCTTGTCGGCAATGAGATCACTTACTCCTACACTATACGCACTAGATTTCATATAATTTGTTACAATGTTTTGTAAATCGTCTATAAAATCAACAGCCTTTGCGTTTCCAAAATCATTACAAATTCTCTGTATAAGTCCTTTAGACCCGTCAGCTAGGACTCCCTTTTCTATTTGTCCTCTTACATATTTTCCGTTTTTAATTTGCAAAACATTATTAGAGTTTTTGTAGTCATCCCTGTCTTGTTTGAAAAGCTTGGTCTTGTAACTGATAGACATTGGAGGTAATATTTGACTCAATATGTCGAAATTTGAAATTTCTTTTTGGTCTTTTCCTTTTCGCAAATTATCCACATTTACATTTTTAAACGACATTAATAAATTCATCGCTTCCCTCTCTGTAAAATTTATATTCTCTCTGGTAAACCTATATGACCCCAATAGCGAGTCCTGAAATACTCCTATAATGGATTTATTATTCGCCGGACTGATCATTTGATATGGAACTGCTGCCAAATTAAATAGTTCAGATTCACTTTCAATATCTTGCGGCATATGAAGGTTCATTTCATCTCCGTCAAAATCAGCGTTATATGGCTTTGTAACTCCAACATTCATTCGGAACGTATCTCCTATGGGCATTATCTTGGCAATATGACACATCATTGACATTCTGTGAAGAGTGGGTTGACGATTGAAAAGGACACCGTCTCCGTTCATCATATGACGATGAACAATGTCTCCATCGTTCAGTTTGATAGATTCCCTGTCTATGTATCTGAGTGAAATGTTGTTGCCGTTTTTCTTTTCCAATATTTTTGCGCCGGGATAAACATCTGGACCATTTCGCACAAGTTTCAATAAATAGACCTTGTTACGTTCATTCACCGTTACTGGTTTGGTAATATTCATAGCAATCTTCATAGGAATTCCTAATTCACCGATTGATATGTTCGGATCAGGAGTGATTACAGATCTAGCGCTAAAATCTACTCGTTTGCCCATAAGATTACTTCTTACCCTCCCGCCTTTCCCATTCAAACGCTCTTTTATCGATTTCAATGGACGTCCAGATCGTTGAGCTACAGATGCCACTCCAGAAATTTTATTATCTATCAGTGTGGCAACGTAATACTGAAGAACCATCGTCCAGTCATTTATTATTTTTGAAGTGGCGTTTAATTTTATTTTTTCATGGAGAGTATTATTGGCTTTAATTATATTTACCATAATATGAGTCAAATCGTCTTCGCTTCTTTGCTGACTATCCTGCTTTACAGATGGTCTTACTGAAGGAGGAGGAACTGCCAAAACTTGACATATCATCCAGTCTGGTCTAGACCAGATCGGACTGAATCCCATGAATGTAACGTCGTCATCTGAAATTCTTCTGAATATTTTTAAAATTATCTCCGGAGTCATGGTCATGTTTAATACTTCACCGGACGATCCATCGTCGCTTTTGGTTTCAGCCGCCCATTCTGCTACTATAGTGGATATGCCCTCTTTTTTGATTTTACTTGGCCGTTTGCACCCGCAACCATCTGAAGTGTCTTCCCCGCATCTTTTCACTTTGCTACAAATTTTAAATACGAATTTCCATCTATCACTTGGAGACATATTAAGAGCGTGTTTATATTTGGTTTTGCTTATAAGAAGTTTGCTGCACTTGAAACATACGCATCTTATTATTTTCATAATGCTTGTAAAGTATTGAATATAAAATATAGGTCTTGCTAAATTAATATGCCCAAAGTATCCAGGCGTTTTCATGTAGTCGTGACCGTCCGTAGGACAAATCAGGCCTGGTTCCAATACACCCATTCTAGGGTCGAATAATCCATTAATAACAGGCTTGTTATTAATATATGTGTCTCTGCTAGTTATTTCAGCTACAGACCCGTTTCGTATTTCATCTGGAGACAATAAACTGAATTGAATACCAATAATTTTGGAAGGAGTTTTGTGTTCAACGTCGATTATTTCTGCCATCGTTCCTCTTCTTATATTAATTGATATAACAATATTTAGATTGTTTCAATTTTATAAAGAATAATTACAATTTGATTAAACATTGACTGAATGCGATTTACATTACTTATCTACACCTTCAGACCTTTTAGTATTTTTATTTTTATAATACTTATCTACGCCTTCAGACGTTTTAGTATTTTTATTTTTATAAAATAATTTTAATATCTCACTGTAAACTGGATCCTTAAATATGGATACAAGGGTATCAAATGTATCCTTCTTCATAGGAACAAATGTGCTAGGAGGTTTACTATTTTTAGTTTTATTTTCTGAAGAATTGGAGGTTGGATTTTCTTTATAGTTTATCTTGCCACCATTTACATGAACAGAATTATGTGATACATTTTTATAGGAAGACGATTTATTTGAACGAGTTTTAATCGTTGACTTATTCTTTTTTGGTTTTCTATTTGGTTTGCGGTTGGTTTTGCGTTTAGATGATTTTCCTCTCTTTTTTATTATTTGTTTTCCTCCGCCAAATAATTGCCCACGAAATGGCAATATATCAGAAAACCATCTGCCCATACAATAAAGATGTGTTGTTTGATCAGGACGCGTAAAAGTGTTGGCTTGACCAACACGATTTGATGCCCAAGCGGTGAGATATGCTCTAAGATGGGGAGTATTTAAATAATTACTTGTTTCTGAATTTTGTATATTGTTACCACGTGGTTCAATGTGATTAATAATATCCCTATACACATTTACAATATCGACATGATTTACAGCATTATTATTTGGTAAGCACAAAGGATTACGAAATGGACCTACTGGCACAGCCTCACTATAATTATTGAGCGAATACAATATTTCGTACATCCAATGTGAGTCCCATTGTGTATTTGAAACAACTTCGTGTTTTATTTTTAATCGCTGTAAACGAACTAGGGATGCATCATTTAAGATAATTGCATATTTCATTGATGTATGGCGGTGGTTTGCATGCGGCCATTCTCCATAATCAATACCGTCTATTATAGTACTACCTACTATAGGAAATATCTCGGGTTTTATATTATATTGCATCTCCAAAACGCGAGGGATAGAATGTTGAACACTAAAAAATACATTTAATCTATAATCATACCTCAAATTATTTGCGTTCGCCAAATTACGTAGACTTATTGATAAATTATGATCTAAATTATAACGTTGTTGTTGATTTTGATTTTGATTCGGATTCGCCATGTTAACAGCCTGAACAACAGGCAAAAGAGCATTTGCACCAATAACATTATTCAATGCTTGTGCGAAATCTACAGAATCGAATGGGGTAGTAAATCCTACAGGAATTGAAAACGTTTCATTTCCAATATAATTATTAATAAAAGCATGCATTCCTCCAAGATTATTATTACTAAATGTAAATCTGCGTTTAATACAAACGTTTCCTCTCATCTCTTCATCTGTAACTGTATAGGCTCCAAAATTTATATTATTTGGTAATACTGCTGGTGGAATATTTGCTGGCCTATATCTACCAAATGGAGTTGTACTAAACTCTCTATATCCTACATTAATTGTGTCGGCGCTTTGATCAGTCTCTAAAGCTAATAAATTCATAGTCCATGCAAATGTATCTTCTGCCGAATAATTAGCTGCTACAATAGAATTACGCCATTCTTGAATTCTCGTAAACATAGGTGTGTTTGTATTATAAACATAAGCATTATTCTGATTTTTTGTTATACTCATTATACGATCATCTACAGCGATTGATGTTATACCATCCAGATTATTATTATTCTCGAAATCAGTGTCAAGACATACATCATAATCCTGACCAAGACGACAACTTCCGGCTCCAGGAGCACCATTCAATCGATTAAAACTACTACATACTCTTAATCGTTTATAGTCATAATTAACTTGTCCGTTTTCAAGCTTATCCATTCGATGATTTATAACGTCTTCATTCGCAGATGTTCCAGATTTTAAATATGCCCATTTAGTATTACGTCTCGTTACTGATGTAATACATGCGTTAAATCTGCCTCCATGTCCAGCAATTCCTAATCCTGCCGCCGGAACTGGATAGTAATAATGCGGAGATGCTGTTTCTAACCCAAAACAAAATGTCCAATCTTGGGTTGCAACGTTAAACACAACAGGAACCCCGTATTGTCTTAAAATTACTTCGAATAGTCTACGTCTATAATCATCATCCTGCTCTTGTGGATTCCTAGCAGGAAGCTCAAAATAGCGGAATAACATCATTCCATTATTAATCTCTTGTATTGGTATATCTCGATTTAGACCGTTGCCAAATGTTCCTTGTGGCAATGCGTTTACCTCTTGTTGAGTATAGGCAAGGTCTAGTCTGTTATATGTAAAAAACTGTGCGTCCTCTCGGTTTGTGACGAGTCGAATGGGAGGAGCGGGAGGAGCGGCCATTATTTATTATAATGTATTATATTATTTATATTATTCTAAAAAAAGAAAGCAATTTATCTTTTATAGATTTTCTTTTTCTCATCAGTGTTTTTTTTATTTTTTTTTTGGTAACATTTCTTCTAGATTTACCTCCTAGTGTTCCTTTTTTAACCTTAGAATTAAAATTAAACGCAACAGAGTTAGCGGATTTATTATTAATAGAAAATGGACTAATAGAAATTGGTTTAAGTTTAGAAATTGGTTTAAGAGCGTAAGTAAATGGAGCGCCAGTCAATGGAATGGGAATTGTATCCTTAGCCGCCTTCACTCCTGCCGCCTCCCACCTTTCTGCGTCTACCCTTTGCGCCTCAACCCTTTGCGCCTCAACCCTTTGCGCCTCCACCCTTCGCCTTTTAATTGACTTAGTCTTACTCTTACTATCATTACTATCACTAGAGTTCCTTTTTTTAGAAATTTTAGAAATTTCAATAATAAAATCGGTGTAGACTCCTTCAATTTTAACAGGTGGTTTTATAGTTACTTTATTTGTAAAACCTACTACTTGTTGGGATATAAAGATTTTTACATTTCTTAAAAAAGTTTTAGTTATCTCAATTGCACGTAAATGGACATCGTCAAGCTTTATCATAAAACGGCGGTAGTCTCGACGTGTAATACATAGTTCTAATTGTTCTACAGCTTCAACATATTTTTTGTTATTTAAATAATCCTCTATTGTTTTTGCTAAACTTTCAAAATTTTCTTCACATATGCCTTCTGCGTGATAATCTGCGGTGAATATCATTGGCGTATTTTTTGTCGCCATAATTATATATGATAGTTATAAAAAACATTTACACAAAATTGAAATTAATTAATTACGAAGCAATTATGGATCAGAAACAAACGAATAACAACTAATTAATGGGGTCGTGTTTTTCAACCGCCGCAGAATTAAATGAAGTAGACTTTGAAAATTTGCCCTTATTCACACTAGATAAACGAGTGTTTGACGCAAAAATAGTCCGGGTCTACGACGGCGACACGTGCTTTGCCGTGTTCAAAATGAACAACGAATATGTAAAATTCAAAATAAGATTAGAAGGGTATGATTCGCCAGAGATGAAACCCTCACTGGATTCGAAAAATAGAGAGAATGAAAAGAAATCTGCCCAAAAATCCAAAGAAGAATTGGAAAAACACGTGTTGAATAAAATAGTAAAATTACATTGCGGCAAATGGGACAAATATGGTCGTCTCTTAGGAACAATAATATGTATTGATAATAATCTAAATATCAATGAATATATGATAAATAATGGATTTGGTTATGCGTATAGAGGTGGAGCTAAAAGAGTTTAAATAAACTCGCCTACTTACTTGTCAATCGATTCGATACTTTTAAAACAACTGATAAAAAAACAGTTGCTATATTTACGCCTGACGGTAAAGATGAATTGGACAAGGCTATTAAAATGGGTTATATAGAGATTCCTGCTCTTTACGCAAAAGGAACTACAAGTTTATTAAAACTATTATATTAGGCATAAAAAATCCATACTTTAATATATTCATTACTTTATTTACACATAAACACATTTTTTTTTCTTATTTATATAAGAGTTAAATAAATATATAGGGATAGTAATATATTAATAATATAAAAATGCTCATTCCTTTGCACGCTCTTGTCAAAAAATATAACATCAAGTTCAACGGGATCTTACATGTAGGAGCGCATGAATGCGAAGAAATTAAGGATTATGAACGTTATATCAAGAGAGATAAAATTCTTTGGGTAGAAGCTATGGAAGATAAAGTCGAATTTTGTAAAAAACAATTCAAAGAATTGAATATCGAACACGCCGTTGTTTCGGACACGATTGAAAAGGTCTTATTTAAAGTAGCAAATAACGGACAATCGTCTTCCATCTTAGAATTTGGATTACACTCTCACTATCACCCACATGTTCATTATGTGAAAGAAATTGAATGTGAAACGCAATTATTGAGAGATATTCTTCCAAAATATAAGATTGATTATAATTTTTTAAATTTTGATATCCAAGGTGCGGAATTAAAGGCATTGAAAGGAATGGAAGAATACTTGGAAAAGGTTGATTATTTATATACTGAAGTAAATTCTGAACAAGTTTACAAGGGATGTGCTCTAGTTACAGAATTAGACGAATATTTGGAGAAATTTGGGTTATTCAGAGTAGAAACAAAATGGACTAATTTTAAATGGGGCGATGCTTTTTACATTCGACGATCGTTTAGAGAGAGCGATTAAAAATTATAATATTTATTTTTGTGAAATAAATCTCTCATTATAATCAACCATTCTTTTTTCAATTGTGGAATATCCAGGCAATTGTCCGGCAAATACATTTTTAAAATAGTAAAAATGATTTGTATTCTGTAAAGATTTCCAATATTGGTCTATAGCATAATTGTCAGGATTTTGTTTTTTTAACAAACCTTCCACCGATTTTTCAAACGTAGAAATTAATATTGGTATAAATGATTTTTTTATTATATATCCAGTGGCGGTTTGATTATTTACTATTTCATAAAAATGGTTGGACGTCATTTTACAATTTTTATCTACCGATATATTTTTCATTACACCTCTAGGAGTTAAAACAATTATATCCCATTCCTTTTCATTTCGTATATGTTCGAAATGGCCAACAAAGTCGGTATAATGCGTGTCGTTTAAAATACAAAAATCGTCTTCAAATACCATTGTATAGTCAAAAGAATCGTTATCTTGAATGCTTTTTTTCAAAGCTTTTATGTGGGAAAGACCGCACCCTATTGCACCATTTTCACATTTAATTGCTGAGACTCTATTTACATTTTTAAAAAAGGAATGGTTTGTTTTTAATTTTTCAAAATGTACATATCGGTCTTTTCTCTCTTCTAAATTAATATAATAACCATTCATATATACTTATTCAATATATACTTATTCAATATATACTTTTTATTAAAATATAACATAAAAATATAGTTTTATGTTATAAACCAACACATGAATAAAATCATAAAAGACGAACCAATGAAAAATAAAAAGATTTACAAGCCTTACGTCTTGTTAATTTTAAACTGTGAAAGGTATAAACACAAGGCAGATAAACAAAATGAAACCTGGCTCAAATCTCTACAAACCCAAAACGATATTGTTTATTTTCATATTATAGGAAGTAAAGAAAAATTCAATGATAGTAGTAATGTTGATTACATGTTTGACGACGAAAAACGTATTTTATACACGTCTACAAAAGACGATTATCTCTCATTGCCAGATAAGATAATTACTGCTATTAACGCGGTAAATCAGCGATATGAATACAAATACATATTTAAAACAGACGACGACCAGGACCTGGTAGATCCTGGTTTTTTTAATAAACTTATGACATTATTAAATTCAAAGACGTATCATTATGGAGGTTATTCATTATCAGTTCAAGACCATTATTCAACGTATCACACAGTTCACAACGAGTTACCGAAACAGCTCTTTTTAAAGGCAACTAACTATTGTAATGGTCGATTTTATCTTCTCTCAAAAGAGGCCGCCGAAAATTTATTGAAAAAGAAGAGTCAAATATCAACTCACATTATAGAGGATCATGCAATAGGGCTTTATTTGGACAATATCTATAAGAAAAAAAGTCTTTATTTAATCACGTCAAACTATTTTAAAGATTTTTAATTTTTATTTTTCATTTTTTTTATATTTATTTTCAAAACATGTTCCAATTCGAATGATTAAATGGGGCGACCAGAAGTGTGTTTAATTTCCCTTTCCAATAATCAACCTTTTTATCAAATTCTACTTCTGATTTAGTCTTTGGATACTCGCCTTGAACCTTCATTAATTGTAGTTCCTTTTCATTAATGTCTGGCTTATATCCAAAGCAATTGACTCCAAATTTAACTTCCGGATTTCCTATAAATCCTCCGTTTATACCAGGTCTGCCGCAATCATTTTCATGACCAGGAACTTTTTGTAATTTTTTCCATTTTTCATACTGTGTCGGATAAAGAGCCATTTGATCCTCCGACCACCCATAACCGCACCAGTCTGCCCCGTTTCCCAAAGAATCGTTTATTTCGTTATAGGTTGCCAATCTACCCCCATATGCCTTGCAAATTGCCTTGGAATCCAAATAATTGTATTTATTATTGGGTACATGAAAAACCTCCTTTTCCTTTTTGTACGGAATGGTTGAAAACACATTCGTATCTTGCGAGTAATCAATATTATCGTCACTTTGCTCTTTGGCGGTTATTTCAACCAGAGTATTATCAGAAAGGATATCTTTAACACTCGCTACTATGTTTATATTGAAAAAATAAGACATTCCGTTTATAAGAACTAGAAAAACAAATAGTCCCCATAAAATGATTTCAAATAAGAATACTTCTTTAGTATCTCCATTATTCCAATTAGAATTTCTAGAGGAAACGCCTAAAGACGAAAATAATGAAAAAAAGGCAATAATAACCACCACTATAATAACAAGCATCGTGCCATTTTGCAAATAAGGCATCGAGTAATTGTTAATATAAGACGGTAACATCTCGGGTATACCTCCTGTGATAGAATTCATTTGGACATTCATTATATATAATGTTTTATATATATAATGTTTTATTTATTATTATTCTTGTTATAATCCTATACTCTTCTATAAAATAGGCAGTATGACTTCTCACTAATGATACTCTGCTCGTCTACTATTTCATTCACATGTGTATCGTTAAAATTGTACCATTTTCCATTAGCATTTTTTATGTTTGCGGTGTAATGTCCTCCGCCGGAATTCCCGCTATGATTGCAAACCCCATATAAATCGTAAACATAGCTTGAAGGATTGTAACCTTTAACGTACTTAGAAAAATCAGCTGTTAAAGGAATATCTATAAATTTTTGATTCTTGTCCAATCGACCGTCACTATTCCACCGTTTCAAATCTATAATCAAAATGCTTGGAAAACTCCAGAATATAATACGTCTATAAACAGATTCTTTTTTTCTTGTTTTTTCGTTGAGCCAAGCATTTTCTCCTTCCAAAATCTCCTTCTTACAATAAATGTCGAAGCAATCGTATATAGTTGTTTTTTCAGAAGAAGATTTTGATGGTATGGGCAAACTTATAACAGAAAATGGTTCGGGCTTTATACTTTTTATATCTCCTTCACTCAAAGCTCCGGTTATCTCCGATACATGAACCCCGTAAAAAAATGTAATCATTTCCGAGTATTCATTTTTATACGAATCATGAATCATTTTGTAACAAGCGCTGGCCAGAACGTCGGTGTCGTCTTTGATTTTACCCGAAATCTTCATATCGACTTCTCTAGACATTGCATTATGAAAACAATCAATTATAAAAAGAAGAAATTCCTGGATATCATTCTGAGCATTGCCTGTGAATAACTCTCTTTTTTTAGCAGAAGAAACGTGCTGCACTGCTCTCAAAAATCCCATCGGAGCAATCGTACAATTTTCCTTCCACATTAATTCTCTCAATTTATCCCATTCTACAAGTAATATAGAATCTATATTTGTATTGAGTTTTTTTTTATAATCGCTCGTGTCTAGAAATTCATTCAATTCGTATGTATGAGATAGGACTTGAACACATGAATTAATATAACACGTATTGCCTAGATTGGCAAGTCCAGTTAGACCTTTTCCGCTATATTTTTTATATAATATGGGGACATGGGCGTTGGTATCGGTGGTTTTATAAACGCTCATTTTTTTTTTCAAACTATATAATACAATTCATTTATTTGTATTTAAACCATTATACATTAATCCACATAACCATTATGAGAAAAGGAACTCAAAAAAAAGTGTAAAATGTTACTAATCTGTATGAAATATAATTTTATTTTTTCTGGATCTGCTTTGCGAAATAAGACGTTATAGGCTTATTTCCCTCCTTTTTATTTACGGCGACCCTTAGAAACGGATCGAACAATAATGTTTTGACTTCTTTATTTCGAAGTGCTGTCTCTTTTTTAATAAGAGTATCCTCGTCGTGTTTATATTCTGTCTTTAAACTGTCAAGTTTACTTGTCCACGCAATTCTAGAATTCGCGCTTGGAGAATGCCCATACTTCTTTTTAAAATCTGCGAGTTTTTCCAATACAAGGGCAAATAATTGCTGAACGGGTTTCATTATTTGATTCGTCATATAAAACCCATAATTTATTTTCAACTTTTTTTCGCGTATGTATTCCGGCGTTTCAATTCTCTCCCCTTGTAACGCCTTTTTATCTGGATGTTCTATGAAAACAAACGACACTCTGTCACCAACCGCCGGCTTATTACCAGGATCACGTTTTCCAATGCGGTCTGCTAAAACCTTGTGTGAAATCTGTTTCGGATTTTTATATCCCGACCTCAACGCCTTTGTGATGACAAGTTTATCCATTGGATATTTTTCTTCCACCATTCCATTCAAACATTCTTTTAAAAACATGGCAGCCTTTTCCACGTTTTTATCCTTCATCAAAATGTCAATAATGCCGCCGTAAATATCCTTGACAATCGGAGCGTTATCTCTTCGTTTCAATACGATCCCCATTGACTTGCGTTTTCCTTTTTTGACGTCATATTCATATAGCATTCCTACATATCTCTTCTTTGACAAGAGACAAAATGGTAGAAATGTCTTTTCATAGGTTAAATTATGCGGTTCTTTCAACAATGAAGATGCCAACTTACCCACAACTTGCGCCAATTCAATGGTTATTTCTAGAGCCTTGGTTCCTATTATCGGCGTATCATCCAATTCCTTTAGATTGAACTTGAAAAACACCGAGTCAGTGTCTCCGTAAACATACTCTCCGTTCGTTTTTACTGGTCCATGAGACTTGGTATCAACAATTCGGTTTGCGAATGATTCTTCAATAACTCGTTTTCCGTATGTAAGCAAAGTCCGTCCCATCGCGGTAGTTGACGCGGCGCAATCGATTTCATAAAACGTGCTCGTTTTTGCGCCGGTTTGTCCGTATAGAGAGTTTGCGGTTACCTTGATACTAAGCTGACGCTTATCTAGAATGTTTTTCATAAACTCGTCGCTTTCTTTTTCGGCCATTTTCCTAGTATATTTTCTAGCGGCCAGCAATTCTTCTAAAATAGAAGGCATGATTCCTTTTCCAGAAGGGTATTGGGCAAATCTACATGTTTTAGTTCCTATCCTTACTTTTTGCATGGCAGACTTGGGATTGTTATTTCTTCTTACCCATTTATACGTTTCATAGGAAATATCCACATATTTATATCCTGGTTGATTGTCGTATTTATAAGCGTCGCCCTTTTCATTTTTTTCGCCCGTTTCTTTAACTATTCGTCCTTGAAGATCGTATTCAATTGTATATACCTTACTATCGTGTGAAATATTCTCGCTTATCATGGACGATGGATAGAGAGAGCTGTAATCTACACAAGCAACCGGATCATTTAAATATAAATCGCACTTTGGAGGCAACACTATAGCTCCTTCATAACCTTGGTTCATATCGCCCTTGTCTATTACGGGCATCAATGTTCCATTCTCTCTGCATTTTTTTGCCACATAGCTAGTAAGTTTTATTCCTTGACCTCTCATTACAAGAAACTCCATTGGAACGCTGCATAAATTCGACATTTCTACAAACCCAGTTAAAACATCTATTTTTTTAAGCAAATGATGCACTAGGTTACAATCTTGAATACAGTATTTTCCTATCACGGCTCTTTCATTAGGGCCTTCTTTGGTCATTCTGAAAATATCCTGAGGCGTGACGTCGTCCTTGACCAATCCCCATTTAACCTTTTTCGTTTTAATATCGGGGGTTTCTGTACCATTTATAACAAACGACTTTTCGGCGTAATTTATTTTTACTACCTGGAATTTCTTGCCGAGTTTATAAGGATCTACCGAATGCGATTCTTCATCGAATGATATAAACGAGTTTGGATCAAGTCCGGTTATATTGCTAGTATAACATTTAGTAAAATACATGACGTTATCCTTTTCCTCACTATTATAATATTCTAGTTTTGTTACATAGTCCCCTATAAAATAACTAGACACGTAATCAAGTTTATATTTAATAAGCTGATAGTCCCTTCTTAAATAATTATACAAGTCTATTTGAAGACGCCCTGGCATATTTACGAATTTCAAATCGTGTTGCCCGCTTGCTATGGTCAATGTTTTTTCTTCCAAACCCACTTTACCTGTTTTCCAGTCCTTTTTAATACACACCTCGTCCTTGTTTCTAGATAGTCTTAAAAAGGCATTGACGCAATTCAATTCCTTCGCTCGCAAATACATAAATTGATAATCAAACCCAAATATATTGTAGCCAATAACAATGTCTGGGTCTTCTCTCTGGATAAGAGATGTCCACGCAAGCAATATTTCCTTTTCCGAATCGTAGCTTTCTATAGTGGCGTTTTCAATGGGACTACAAGAATTTAACATTATACAGTGGTTCAAGTAAGGAACTGCGTCACCATATTTTAAAAATGTTGTACCTATACACGTAACATTATCCCCTTGTAATTTAGGGAAAATATGTGTGAGAGTTCTGGTTAATTCGTATATTTTCGTGTCTCGGCAAACGTCAGCGTCTTCTAATAAATCCATTATAGCGCCATCTTTTTTATATTTTTTTTTCATAGTCATAAACTTTCGCCAAACACACGCAGTTTCCTCCACTGCGGTATCTTCCTTATTTTGATCTTCTTGATCGTCCTCCTCTTCTTCCTTTTCCTCTTCGTTTTCCAACTCATCCTTTGAATAATCTCCCGGTTGATCATACATGGGTTCATCTTCATCATCATCTTCTCCCCTATGCTTTTTTGGTGTCATTTTTATCCATTCATCAAATAATTTATCTATTTTTTGCTCTGAATTGACTGTTTCATTTGATATCGGATGAACAATATCTATATTTTCAACATCTTTTAACCCAAATGCGGTTTTAATACAATTTTTAACAAATAGTTTCTTTTCAGGTTGACTATATTCTTTACAAATAGGATATACATCGTAAATATTTGTGGCTAGTTTTTTATAGTTTTTAACAGCAAGAGGAAAATCGCCGTGACTGCTACTGGCTTCTATATCAAAACTGCATATTTTATACGGAACGGACCGTTCCATATGTTTCAATGAAATGATATCTTTGTAGTGAACCGAATATTCGTAAGAACATGAAGTTTTTCCACCATCGTCTCCTTGATCGTCTTTTGCTTCGTTTGAATCCTTCTCCTTCATATTTAAGCATTTTTCTGGAAGTTTTATCCAACCAGACGGACTTATTTGTTTTATGTGAAACATTCTTAACAACGGCGGTATTTGAGCCTCGTATAAAAACGTACTTGTATTTTTGAATTTATAACCATCTTTTAATAACAATTTTTGTTTCCCATATTTGGCGTCATCCGTTTCATCACCTCCTTTTTCAACAGGACTATTTTCATACCATAATCCTTTTGCCTTTCTCATTGCGCTCTCACTTTTAAACTGTATACGAATGAATGAATGTTGTTTGCCGCAATCAAAACCGTATAATTTTTTACGATGAATAAAGTCAGACGATATGATATTTTCCTCAAATGATCTCCCAAGAGCGCTAATGATCTTCCGTATAAATGACTCCTTGTCCTTGTCTTCCCAATCATCGCCTACCATGACATAAAAGAATGGATTGAAGCCGAGCACGCTAATGGAAGCAGTATCTCCTTTAGAATTAATCCCAAACATCTGGACACGAAATTCATTAATATTTCTATTCGAATTTTGGTCGTAATACTTATCATCATATGCTTGAAATGATAATAATTTAAACGTCTTTCTCTGGTCTTCGTCTTCGTCTCGGTGTGTCGACGTCATTTGTTTAGTTTAATTGTTGACTCGTTTTTATTTCAGTTTTTATTTCAATTTTAATTGTTTTTATCTAGATTTCGCATTCATCTTTTCATTCTTTTACGTCCTTT
>Ga0214919_10002115_pt1 | contig 31631 bp, 32 predicted proteins | sample LL1503_MetaG_FD_177994 | JGI IMG/M metagenome (GOLD analysis project Ga0214919, IMG submission 177994) | Freshwater microbial communities from Lake Lanier, Atlanta, Georgia, United States - LL-1503 | ecosystem: Environmental > Aquatic > Freshwater > Lake | place: USA: Georgia | collected... | reverse complement strand
AGCTACTTTTTTAAAATCCACTTTTTTACAACGAAGTAAGGAAAAGTGGAGCAAAAATCATTTATAAAGAAAAAACAAAAACATTATGTATAATAGTAAAACATATGCAAGAAGAAAAGAAAATCATACTTCAAGGAACCAATAATCGATATCAAATAAAAAAAGCAACGAAAACTGGACAAGAAAAAGATAAAAAAAGAAAGGAGGCCGAAAATTGGAATATCGCCGCAGAAGATTATACTTATGAAAAACAAATGGAATTCTTGAAAGAGATGAAAGAGATAAAAACAAATGAAAACAAAGAAGAAAACGAATCGACGAAATCCATCCATCAATTAGTCATTCAACAGATCGAGAGAAAAATGACTAGTTACAAACACCAAGACTTGGAAAAGAAAGTATACGAACCACAGAAAATCGCAAAATATGCGGATGTTCTCTCTTTCCTTTTGGAAACCAAAGCCAAATGTTTTTATTGTTTTTCGGAGGTCTTTGTTTTGTATGAAAAAGTAAGAGAAGGAAAACAATGGACACTCGACCGAATCAATAATGATTTAGGACATAATATGGATAATGTGGTTCTCTCTTGTTTAGAGTGTAATTTAAAAAGAAGATGTCAATCAAAAGACGGTTTTTTATTTACCAAACAATTGAAAATTGTCAAAAGAGAGAACGAATCCTAGAATAATTTACTGTAAAAAAGGGTGAATTTATTTCTTTTAAAATATAAAGAAATAAATGGATCGTCGTTATATTTGTATTTTAATTATTCTTTTCATTTTTATTTTTGTTTATTTGACGATGATGGGTTATACTATTTATAAATTAAATAACAAGGTCAATCAAATCAATGATCATTTTGTAAATGAATTAGACTTTTTACATCAAAAAACATATCCAATGAAAGAAGAAAAGAGAGAAAAAAGAGAGAGGAAGAAACGGGAAAAAAATATATCCAACTAGATAAATATTTTCATTGATGGAAAAAGAACAAGAAAAACCAGAAGAACAAGGAAAACCAGAAGAACAAGAAAAACCAGAAGAAAATGAACAAAAAGAAGTAGAAGAAAAAAACGTACTTCCAAGAAATATCATTCGTGAATATGCCAAATCTTTCTCTCCTTTTTTAAAAAAGTCAATTGGTCATTATTATTTATTCATTCATCATATCATTATTTCAGTAGGTTGTTTTGTTTTCTTTTTTAGTAATCGCATTTTTTATTTATCCGTTTTACTCAATATGATTATTTTGGATTGTATGTCGATTGTTTTTATACACGATTGTCCTTTAACGATGCTGGAGAAAAAGTATTTAGATAATAGTTTGGTAGAAGCTAGACAGAAATCATTCAAGGATATGGGAATCGTTTATGAATGTGACCACGAATATGAAAAACAATTAGAATTGTTGATTAATTTATGGTCTTTTATTGCATTAAAAATATTTTATATTATTATTATGGATATGACCAATATCAAACTTGTATAAGTTGAATTTTCCATTTACACCCTTGAAGATTTAAAACCGCACCTTTCTATATAAAATAAAAGGAAACTTCAAGGTTTGCCTATTTCAAGGCATGTAATTTGTTTTTCAAATTAATAAGTTCTATTAATTCTGTTTTACTTTTTGAATTACATTTTATAATTTTAAGTTCTTTACATTTATCCAATAGTTGTGTTTTAGTCATTTTTGAAGTATCCATTTATTTCTATATATTAATTATATTTATATTTTTTTAAATCAATTTTATATAAATAACGAATCTTCTGTCTTATGGTTAGTCATCTATATTATTTTGAGAAAAATATAAAAAATAATTAGGGGGTGCGGTTTTAAATCTTCAATAATAATGTATTCAAATTATATATAAAATATATTTTTTTTGTTGGTTGAAAAATGATCGACTATATTTATCGTTATTTTTTTTATATTTTGAATTCAATCATCATTAATTATAAATCTTGGATTCTATTGATTCTTTCTCTCCTTGTTTTATGTGATTTTCGTCCGGTCATTTTAATCACGTTTGTCATTGGTATGGTATCCTCCCATTTAATTCATTACTGGCATCATTTTGAACATTCATATCCTCATAATATTATTCACGATTATCATCATCGATTCAATCTTCCTTTTAATCATATGATTCAAGTCCTTTTAGAATTTGTTTCAATAGCTGGAATCATTCCTTTTAAATATTATGTATTAGACTGGTTTCCTGGTTGGTCTTTTTTTCTCTCATTGATTGATGATTGGATTGTGATTTATTATTATCTTTTTTATACAACCATTCATAATATAAATTACTCCATTTTCCACGTGAATAATGTTCACGAAATCCACCATCGCGAATTTGTGAAAAATATGGGGCCGGATATTTGTGATATTATGTTTTGTACCAAGTATCGGCCTGAAGAAGGTTTAGAAAATACGGATCATTATATTCCCAATATTATTTTTTGTACGTTGGTTGTTCTCTCTTTCAAATATATTTGGAATCATTCCAGTAAAAATTCTCAAGAATGGTATGTCTTTCTCTCGAAATGGTTCTTCTATGTTTGTGTTATTTTTCTTTTAGCAACGAGTGTTTGTTTATATAAAATGGATATTGATCAGGCATTCGAGAGAGATGTCCTCAAGGTGGGGGGTAGGGGGACGTACGTCCCCCCTACGACCCCCTCCTCGCTTTTCCATTGATAACTTCGGCGCTGGCTGTACAACCTTCTCTACAATAATATTATGCTTTGCGAAATATTATTTTAGATATAATTGTCGATTATGCGCCGAGTTAATTAGATAAAAAGCGAGGAGGGGGTCGTAGGGGGGACGTACGTCCCCCTACCTATTTCTTTTTGTACGAGGTAATATAAGAATGATACATTGGAAATGGACCCAAGGAGAACCTTATGAGAGAAGCCGAAGAAGGAATTATCAAACCTCAGAACAAGGCTTAAGTCAACGTGAAAGTCAAGTCAAAAACCAAAGTCAATTTGAAGATACACAATTTTACGACAATAAAGTATTAGACGACACACAATTAGAAAAGCACGCGAATAATGCTTTTAATGTTGCATTGAATCACGACGAATATACGTGGGAGATGTTGAATCAACAAGGAATACAAATACAAAATGAAGGTTTTCGACAAGTGAATAAGAGAGAAGATACGGATAAGAAATTGTCCGAACGGCAAATGTTTGCCAATGTAAGTATGAATCCCTTTTTAACCAATAGCGATTATGTGAATGACATTACAGTTCAAAACGATTTTTTGCAACCGCAAGGTACGAATTTATTCAAAGAATAAGGAATGATAAAAAACATTACAATATAAAATAATAACTATTTAAATACTCTTGATATATTTGAATAAAAGAAATCGAAATATGAATACTTATACTACCCAAAATGATTTATTAATGAATAATTTAATGGATTTTTATAAAGACGAGGATATTTTAAGCCGTATGTTGAAAATAATCACGGGTGAATCGAAAATTTCTCTCCGTATTGTCGACTGGTTTGCAACGAATTACGCCAAGAAATATTTCACTTTATATACGGTGAAGGATGAATTCGGACACGTGAGACGATTTAAGGTGTACATTGATTACAAATTGAAATTAAAAGCATATAGTAAACGTCGTTTTGACCCGTTCTGTCGATGGGAACGGATCAGTATCCCTTATAAAACGGAAACATTTATTGAAACGACTATTGGCCAATTGAATTTTTTCAAGTGGGCGCTAGAGAATAAGGTCATTGATTACATCGAAGAAAATTACGAGATCATTGAAAATGATATGAATAGTCGAAATAGTACGTCAAAGAAAAAGGAATTAGTGGTCGGGAGTGATAATTCCAAGACGAGAAAGAAGCGGGAAGAGTTGTCGATTTCGGCAACGAAGAGCATCAAGAAGGAAAAAGTGGAAATTGTGGTACAATTTCATTAAAATTGAATTTTAACACGCATAAACGTGTATTATTTTTGCTTTTATTTTTGTTTTTATTAATAAAAACAAAAACAATATAAAGACACATTTTATAATTGATTATAAATGGAATTAAATATCATTGAATTGATCGAATCGAATCCTATTACAAAACTCTCGAGTCATTATAATAGTAAATTAATTAATAGAGTAGTCAACTCATTTACAGGTTATGACCAACAATTATTTATTGCAAGTTTTTATTGTTCTTTAAATTATGACCAAAAGATGGATTTTGTGATTGATTTAGATGATGTATGGAAATGGTTAGGATTCAATAAAAAATATAACTCACTTTATCTATTAGAAAAACATTTTAATTTAGATATTGATTACATAATTTATTTGCCGAGTGATCAGGAGCAAAAAAAGAAGGGCAGTGGTGGTCATAATATAAAAAAAATTATGTTAACAGTAAAAACGTTCAAAACTTTATGTTTAAAAGCAGGAACAAAAAAGGCGGATGAGATTCACGATTATTATTTGAAAATGGAAGAAATTATTCAAGAAGTCATTAACGAAGAAAGTAATGAAATGAAATTACAATTAGAAGAGACAAGTAAACAATTGCAAGATAAAAATAAAGAATTAGAAGAACAACAAATCAAATCACAGAAAGAAAAAGATTTACTTCGAGAGAAAACATTGTTGGAACAATTTGCGCGTAATTCTCAATGTGTATATTATGGATTAATCGACGATAAAAGTATTTCCAATGAACGTTTAATAAAATTTGGTAATTCAAATCATTTACAATCGAGAGTAGAAACACATAAAAAAACATATACGAATTTTCGTTTAATGAATGTATTTAAGGTTTCGAATCAAATACAAATTGAAAATGCGATAAAACAACATTCCATTTTGAAAAATAAAAGAAGAAATATCATTATTGATAATGTAAATTATACAGAATTACTTGCCATCAATGATTTTACGTTGGAAGAAATCGATGAAATGATTAAAAACATTATTAAAGAAAATGAATACAATATGGAAAATTATCTTAAGGTAATCGAAAAAAACAAAGAATTGGAATCAATCATAAATAATTTAGAAGATGAAAATAAAAAATTATTGGATAAAAATAATGAATTAGAAACAAAATTAGGCGAAGTTTCCCCAATTGTTTTTTATAATGAAAATAAATCAAAATCGATCTGTAAAATGACTTGTTTAGTAAATGGATATTTATTATATGCTTTTGAACATAAAAAATATAGATATAAATGTGGCGTTTGTAGAATAGGAGATTTGGAGAGTGTAACGAATATATTTAAAAATATCGAACCAACTGGAAAAATGATTTATACAAAAACGATTCATTATCCCTTTTTGGATAGAATAATGAATTTTTTATTGAAAGAAAGATTGACCAAATTAGGAAATGATATGTATGATGGAGATTTGAATGATATTAAAATTATTTTTGAAATTGTATTTAAAATAGAAGAAATTCTTATTGGAAAGGGTTATTCATTAAAAGATATCTTGGACAAATTAAATCATCAAAATATTACATCCATTGTGAATGAAATAGAAAACCCAGAAGTTCCGGTTGTTCGTAAAGCAAAACGGGCGATTGACCAAATTAATAAAGATACGGGAGAGGTCATTGCAAGCTATCCAAGTATTGAAGAGGCTGGTAGAAAATTGGGTCTTACTACTGGGACCGCAATTGGAATTGCATTGAGAAATAAAACGGTATGCAAAGGATTTCTATGGAGATATGCAAATATTAGTCAAGATGATCAATATAGTGACCAACCTGTAATAAAAGTATGTTGTTCTACTGGAGACAAAATATATTTTAAAAATATGGCTGATGCCGCTAGAGATATAAATATATCAGCACCGGGATTAAGAAATCGTATTTTGACAAAAGTTCACGTGAATGATTATCATTGGGTTTTTGATAAAGGGTCTACTCATTATACTTGAAAGAGAGGGAATAAGTATTTAAGATTAATTGAATTCATAACTCTCCCCCGAAGGGTGGGAGAAGCGGAACTCATTCAGTTTTGCTCCACTTTTTCAAAAGTGGAAAAGGATTTAAAAATATTTCGAAGATTTAAATATATTGTATTTTAAATCTTTTTCTTGAATAAACAATGGGAAACATACCTTCCTTACAAACAACGTATCAAAAAATCAGTTTCGAAGATATTCAATATGCGATTCGGAATCCTGAACAGTTTTTATTCATCAATACACTTTCGGAAAAAGAACAGAGGTGTTTATTACCGAATACCTTACCCGCAGAACAAGAAGAAACCGTCATTAATCGGCTTTTACAAAAGGGTAGAAAAGACATTTCTATTATTATTTACGGAAGAAACACGAACGACGAAAAAATCTATCAAAAATATTCCCAATTGATTTCTTTAGGGTTTTTCAATGTACACTTATACTTGGGAGGAATATTTGAATGGTTGCTTTTACAAGATATTTATGGAGTCAAAGAATTTCCAACGACGAACAAAGAAGTGGATTTATTGAAATATAAGGCGAATAAAACGTTTGGGATTTCTCTCTTGGAATATCATTAGTTTCCACTTTTAAAAAAAGTGGCGCAAAAATCCTTGTAAAATATCATAGATTTTTGCTCTACTTTTTTTAAAAGTAGATTTGCGCCACTTTTTTTAAAAGTGGATATATATGTTCTTTTTAATTGATTATCAGAACAAGGTCATTTTTGGATGGTCTCCAAAATGTGGATGTAGTCGCGCTAAAAAAATATTTTGGTTCTTACAAAACAATACCATTATAAATAATCTTCATACTCATACTATAAATGATTATCAACCTTTACCAAATGATATTGAAAATTATACCACCATCGTTTTTACTAGAAATCCGTTTAAAAGGTTAATTTCAGGATTTTTAGAGAAGTATAAAAAAAATGGTGAATTTAGACATTTATGGAAACATAATAAAATTACCTTTTCAACCTTTGTTGATGAATTAATTAAAAATAATTGGAATATGATTGAAAAACGCCATTTTGAACCGCAAACAGGCGGTTATTACAATACAAATATTCTTAGATCAAAATGTTTAAAAATCTATGATATTGAACATATTGATTACTCTTTTATTGAAAGTTTATATCATAAAAAAATACCCGATGAATTATTAAAATTTGATTTAATGGGTCACGAAAGAAAAAGATTTAATAAAAATTTTGAACGATACGTTTATGATTTAGATATGGATGAATATTATGATTTTAATGTGGATATGAAATATTTTTATAATGAAGAAATTCAAAATAAAGTTTACAATTTTTATATAAATGATTTTCTTTTTTTTAATCATCATGGAACAAATTATTAATCTTCCACTTTTTTAAAAAGTGGATTAAAAAGTGGATGTGGAAGATAGACTTCGATTCGCCAATTCATCGGCACGTTTGTTTTTCTCTCGAAGGACGTGTTCAAAACGAATCAATTCAAATTGTTTTGCCAATTCAATTGCATAATCATAATATTGTTTTAGATTGTGAGAATTTACTTTATATCTTCCAGTGACTTGTTTAATCACTAACAAACTATCACCATACACCGTTAATCGGCGAATCCCATAAGATAATGCTTTTTTTAATCCAATCACAAGCGCGTGATATTCTGCCACATTGTTTGTCTCATTGTCGCCGATAAATTCGCTTTTAGATACGATTTCTCTAGTTCCTTGATAAATAACGAAACCAGCCCCGGCGGAACCTGGATTTCCTTTACTACACCCGTCAAAATATAAAGAGTATTCTTCGTTTTCTTGATTAGACATTTCTTTGATTTTGTATTATTTATATGAATTTAATTTTATATTCTTTTCTAAAAAGACAAAAAACATTTCAATTTTAAGGGAACCTCTATAGAACCGTAGGTTCTATGAGGGTTCCCCTATGACCCCTCCCTTTGCCCTTCGGGAAAAGAAAATTTAATGTTTTGGCGCGGGATGTACAACAATTTCTACAATGATATTTTGCGTAGCATAATATAATTGTCTTTTTTTTTGTAGAAACTCGCGCGCCAAAATATCTAATAAAAAGCAAGGTGGGGGTCGTAGGGGGGACTTCCGTCCCCCTACTAGAAAATTGATTTAAAAACAAAATCATATATTTATAGTACATAGTTTCTATTAACTTTATTAAAAACTTTTTATCAAAATGGATTTAAATCAACGCAAATTAACCAAAGCCGAATGGGAATCCATTGAAATCACCATTTCACAAGAAGAAAAGAAAGTACTGCAATTGATTATTGACGGATATCGTCAAGTAAATATTCGAGTAAATCATCATCTTTCTCTCTTTGGATTCTTGAAAATCGAATACACGGAATCGATGGAAGATTATTTGTATAATAAATATTTCTTGAGGAAAATAGAATCGATCATTCAAGACCCTGAATTAGTCGCAGAATATAAAAAATTAAATATAAACAGCAATATAACGATTAAAAAAGCCGATTCCATAAGATTACAGAAAAATACAGAAGAAAGTCTTTCTAAAGAAGATATTTATGAAAACGTATTAATAGATCATCTAGAAAAACTATTATCTTGTTGCCAAAAAGAAAAAAATGAAAAAACCGAAAAAAAAGAACTGAAAAAAAAGCACCAGATACAAAAAAAACCCATTGTCACTCACCAATTTGAATTCTATTATTTTACTCTTTATAAACTCATCCAAAATAATATTCAACATTTAAATCGACCTATTTTAAAAATCATTCAATTCGTACTCGCTTATTATAAAGAAAAAATCAAAATCTTTATTATCTTGGAAAATGCGGTTGAATATATTGAGAAAAACACAAATCTTTTAAAATATACCGATATGATATTATATGAACACCAAAAAGAAATATTTACGGTTTTCAATCAACCATCGAATAGATTACAAGAAAATCTAGTTCTTTATATTGCACCTACCGGTACAGGAAAAACGCTGACACCGATCGCACTTTCCGAAAGTCATAAAATCATCTTTGTTTGTGCGGCAAGACACGTAGGTATTTCTTTGGCCAGATCCGCCATTTCAATGAATAAGAAAATAGCATTCGCTTTTGGATGTGGTTCTGCGGAAGATATTCGTCTCCATTATTTTGCGGCGAAAGATTATACCAAAGATTGGCGTACGGGTGGAATCCGTAAAGTGGATAATAGTGTCGGTGAAAAAGTGGAAATAATTATTTGTGATATCAAGTCGTATTTACCGGCAATGTATTATATGTGTTCTTTCAATGAAAAACATAATATTATTACTTACTGGGATGAACCGACCATCACAATGGATTATGAACATCACGAAATCCACGAAATCATTCATAAGAACTGGAAAGAGAATTTAATTCCAAATATGGTTCTTTCTTCAGCAACTTTACCGAAATTACACGAATTAACGGAGGTAATTGCAGATTTCAAAGAGAAATTTCCGGATACAAGAGTTCATAACATCGTGAGTCACGATTGTAAAAAGTCAATACCGATTGTGAATAATAATGGATACGTTGTTTTACCGCATTTTATGAGCGAAGAATATGAAGAAGTCAAACAAATCGCAACCAATTGCGAGAATTATTTAACACTTCTTCGTTATTTTGATTTGAAAGAAGTCGTTGATTTTATCAGTTATGTGGCCATTAAAAATAATTTCATTAATGCGAAAATGTTGATTTACTTGAATTTTGAAACGTTGGATGAGTTGACTATGAAAAATATTAAATTGTATTATTTGAAACTTCTGAAAAATATCAAAGGAGGTACGTGGGGTGCCATTGTAACTTATTTAAAAATGAATCGAACACAGCGTATTCTTCCAAATAATTTTGTGGATGCCAAGGGGAATCGAATTCCTCAAAAAAGTATGAGTATTGAATCCACTTTCACCAGAAAAAGTGTAAGTATTGGTTCCAGTTTGTACAACACGACCAATCTAGATGGAGAATCAATCATTCGTTCAAATAGCGATACTTCGTTTATGAAAATCCATAATACGTATTCGGGCGAATTAAGTAAACAGGTGATAAATAGTAGTACTAGCGGTCTTACTACTGGAGTAGGTAATTGCGCTGTTTATGTAACAACGAAAGACGCTTATACGTTGACGGATGGACCTACCATCTTTTTGGCGAATGATGTGGAAAAAATCTCGAAATTTTATATTCAGCAAGCCAATATTCCGACCTTAGTAATGGATGAAATAATGAAAAAAATAGAATTCAATAATTCGTTGAATGAGAAGATCGATGAATTGGAGCGAGAATTGGAATTTATGACTGAGAAAAGCAATTCGAGTTCTTCCTTGGCTTCCAAAGACGGACATAAATTAAAAAAAGAGAATCGTGAATCAAGTAAAGAAGGCACGTCTTCTTCCACAAATCCTTTGGGTGGAGCGAATAAGATGAACCAAATGAAAGAACAGATTAATTCCTTGAAAAATATGATCCGTAGTGTTTGTTTAAACGATACCTTTGTTCCAAATAAAATCCATCATTTGAAAAAATGGGCCGAAGAAATGAATGTGAAGAATGCATTTACCAGTCATATTGAAGAAGATACGATTAATGAGATTATGCTTTTGAATGGAGTGGAAGATAATTGGAAAATCTTATTGATGATGGGAATCGGGGTGTTTAGTAATACGAATGCGAACGGGAATGGCAACGTGGAATCTGGAGAAAAAAGAAATGGCCGATATATTGAAATTATGAAACGGTTGGCGGATGAACAGAAATTATATATGATTATTGCCTCGAGTGATTATATTTACGGAACCAATTATCAGTTTTGTCACGGTTATTTAAGTAAAGATTTGGAGTTAACGCAAGAGAAAATTATTCAAGCAATGGGGAGAATCGGGCGTAGTAATGTTCAGCAAGATTATACCATTCGATTTCGAGATGATGAACAGATTCGTAAATTGTTTTCAGAAGATACCGACAAACCAGAAGTGCGTAATATGAATCGATTACTTACCCACTTTTAGAAAAAGTGGAGCAAAACTACTTTTGAAAAAGTCATAAGCGAAGCGGACAGCAAACCTATCACGGCCCTTCGGGTTATAGAAAAGTAAATAATGATTCCTAAATTTTATACTTTTTTTTTGAAAAAATATAAAATAAACAATTGAGATTCATCGATATAAAAATATTTCTCTCAATTATATTATATAATAATCAAAATGTCTTTTGAAAATACCAAAGGTGTTCGTATTTATGAATATACAAGCGCATCCAATCCATTACTAAGTAAAGTCCCTATCTCCTACCAATATTCCTCTTTGTATGAAGAAGGCGAAACCCGAATCATTCCCTTTGATAATTCCATTTTTTTAGAAACGGACTATAAAGCGACCTCTCCTTCTCTCCTTTCCTCTTTTATTAAAATCCAAGAAAGAGAGAAAATCAATACCGTTGCAAACGCCACCTCTCAATTATTTTACGTGGTGAAAGGAGTCGGATTTTCAACGATTTATGGCGAAGAAGGAAATCGTGAAACTGTTCATTGGAAAGAGGGGGATTTGTTTGTAGTTCCGGGAGACATCGTTATGAAACATAATGCGATTGAAGATAGTGTTCTTCTTTGGGTAACCGACGAACCTTTATTAAAATATTTAGGAGTCGTTTCACAGATTCCAAAATTCCATCTTACTTTTTTTAGTAGAGAGAAACTATGGAGTTCGTTGGCTGATATACGCGAAGCCAATGAAGGATTGAATCTAAATCGACTTGGTATTTTACTGGGAAATGAGGCAACTGAATATTCCAGTAAAACCATTACTCATACATTATGGTCTTTATTAAACGTATTGCCAGCAAATACCGTTCAAAAACCACATCGTCATAATTCGGTAGCGTTGGATTTTTGTATCTTAGCACCCACAAAAATCGAAGGAGAAAAAGAAGAGAACAAAGAAAAAGGTATTTATACCTTAATTGGCGAAGAATTGAATGAAGACGGTACAATAAAAAAACCAGTAAAATGTTACTGGGAAACCGGAACTATTTTTATTACTCCACCAGGATTATGGCATTCCCATCATAATGAGACGGATAAAGACGCATACGTATTACCGATTCAAGACGCTGGATTACATACTTATTTGAGGACACTGAATATTCAATTCGCGTAATAGTAATAAGGATAATAAGGATTGGATACTTTGGTACAAACCGTAAAAGAAGAAGGATAGTGATAGTCAAAGTAATCCTTGAATAATTCAGGGGAAGGTTTTAATGGATCATATTTTTCACAATCATTCAAGTAAAACGATGTCAAATCAAAATAATATTTGGAAAAACAAGGAACAAAATCGATTTGTTGTTGTTTTTCAAGATCAACACCGTAATAATCCGCGTCTAAATAGAGTTGGTATTTGATGAAACGGATGAATTCTTCGATCGTCCAATTCGTATTTACGAGATACGTTTTTGATTTTTTGGTATGTATTAACTGGAACTGGATGGGGACAAGATATTTTTGTTTTTTGTTTTGTTGCGTTTGCTTGGAACTCATTTTTAATTACGTGAAAGTATTTGAATATTCTTTCACGTTATTTTGAATTTTTGGAATCAATTTTCTATCTACTTTTTGGAAAAAAGTAGAGCAAAAAATATATATGTATTTAAAAGCATTTTAATTTGCTACCAATATTTTTATAATAATAATCATTATACGGAATATTTTTATCTAATGCTTTAGCTAAAGTTTTATCACTTATCGAAAGTAATTTTATACATTCATATTTGCAAGAAAATTCTTTCACTAAATAATTTTCCAAATCAAATTGTCCAACCCCATTTTTATATAAAAGAAAAGATGGATATTTTAATTCGAAATCATTTTTAAGAGATTCTTCACAATCATTATATAATTTATAAAAATTTCCATTAATAATAGTAAAATTTTTAACAGGGTTGTCTAAAGCGGATGCGGATTCAAAACCATTAAAATGAGAAGCAGTTTTTCTATCTAAATAAACATTTAGAATTTCAGTTTTTTCTTTATTCAATTTGGCAATATAACCTAAATTCTGTGTTTTTGTTTTTTTTGTAGAAGAAATATTATAAATAATCGTTGGGTCTAAATCTCTCTCAACAAACAACCAACGAAACCCGTTATAAATAGTATTTTCAATAATAGCTTTATTTATACTAGGTCTTTTTATACTTGAATTTTCTTTCATTAATTCAGCAACACTTTCATAAACTTTGATTAATTGTAACGTTTCCGGATGAATTTTTTGTAATCGAGGACCTAAATTTATCAATGGTGAATTAAATCCTGTAGAAGTTTTTATTTTAGATGTGTTAATATGGTTTAATATCTCTTTGTTTGATTTTTCAATATTATCTATTTTATTTGATAGAACTTTTACTGTTTTTATTATTTCTTGTATTAATTCATTTTCATTACTGGTTTCTTTCATTTCAATCATTAATTTTAATTTTTCAATTTCAAGTTCCAATTTATGTGTATCATTATTGAAAAATTTAATATTATTATTAATAATGTTTATTATTGTTTGATACGAAAGATTTTTACCAATTAAAAATAATTCCAACTCTTTTTCGTGTCCTTTTAAATCATTTATACGATTTCCTCGGATTTGTTCGTGATTATGTAAAAAACTCTCAAAATCTTTACTATTTTGAACTAAAAAACAATCAAGTAATAAACATTCATCATATTTACTTTTATGTTCATTGTAACGATTTAATATACCTTTTCTACTTTCACCTATTTTTACAACATATTTTCCATCTTCCAAAGTTTTTACTTTTATAATATAAACAATTGCACCAATGCTTGAATATTCTTTCAGTAATATTTTTTGTCTTTCTAGAATCTTTGTTTTTTCTAATTTTTCTTCATATTCTTTTTTCTTTTTATCTTCTATTTGAACAATTTCATTATTCTTTTGTTCTAATTGTAATTTTAATTCATTACTTTCTTCTAATATAATTTCTTGTAGTATCTCTTCTAATTTGATAAAATAATCGTGCATTTCATCAGCCTTTTTAGTTCCTGCTTTTAAGCAAAACTTTTTAAAGGTATCAATATTCAATATAATTATTTCTTTATTATGACCCCCTCTCGTATTTTTTTGCTCACTCAGTTTCGTGAGCAAAATTTTGTAATCTTTATTAATTATAAAATTTTTTTCTAATAAATGTTTTGAATGTGCTTTATTTGAAAATCCTACCCATTTCCATACGTTGTCTAAATCAATAATGAAATCATTTTTATAGTCATAGTTTAAAAAACAATAAAAACTAGCAACAAACATTTGTTGTTCGTAATTATTGAAAACTTTTTTGACTTTTTCAATTAATTTTGAATTATAATCTCCATTTAATTTAGTAATTGGATTACTTTCTATAAGATTTATGATATCTATACTCATTTTATAATAATAATAATAAGGGTGATATCTTTAAATTGTTTTTTGCTTTAATAATTTAAAAACAATAATTTTAATTATTAAAAAATATAAAAATAAATAACACCATATATGCTGCCTAATTGGAATATGCTAACCCCCCCATCCCACTCATAATTCTTAACACGTTATAATTGGTAGCGTAGACACGTACTTTGGCAGTTTTGGTTCCTTCAACGGTGGCGTTAGACAGAACAAGCTGTAAAGTTGCGTTATCGATTCTTGAAAAGTTGCACGTGCCTGATGGTTGATGTTCTTCAGGTCTCAATGCAAAACTATACACGTTGATACCTTCATCAGGACTACGTGTATGGGATTGGTATGGTTGAACCCAAGAGAAGTAGGATCCTTCACGTTCAGAGAAACGATCTTGTCCGTTTAATTGTAACTTGGCAGTAACAACTGGGTTCTGTCCCCAACAATGCATATCAAGAGATGTTTCAGTAAGAACGAATGTTCCTGCATCAGATACACTTGAGTTAGTATCGTGTGGGTGTCTATCAACAAGATAAGCACCGTTAGGTTTATAATCACCTCCAGCAACTTGAGGAACAGCAGGTCCACCGAATCCAGGTTGATTGTAAGGATCATTAGGACCGTTCCAGTATCCAGTGTAATTGGATGGGATATATGCATCTTCAGCACCGGCATCTTGGAAAAGACCTTCGGAATTGATGTATCCACCAAATTTTTCTTGAGAAACAAGATCATCAGCAGTAGCGTGAGGTCCTCCGAAAGCGTGGATGGCGTTAGGAAGAGCATCAATGGCATCTGTATAGTTGAATGGCTGGGCACCTAGAACCTTGAAAAGAAGGGAATCACAAACAAGGGAAGAACAGTAATCGACGTTTTGATCTGGTTGGATGACCCAGATTAATTCTTTACAAGGGTGATTGAAGTTCAACTTGATTTTGTTGGAAGATGAACCGACGGATTCATCACCAGTGAATTGAAGTTGGGTGATTAAGTATTCGTGAGGGTTTTGTGCCATTCTACGACGTTCATCAGTATCTAAGAAGACGTAATCAACGTATAAAGAGGCAGCAACAATGGATTGATTGTATGCGATGGTGGCAGGAACTGGACGTCCAGGAGCACTTTGTCCAGAAAGACCTGAGTAAGGGTTGGTGTTACAGTTTAAGGTAGTAACTGCCCATAAACATTCATCAATAGGGCGGATATCAAGATTGATTTTAACTTCGTGATACTGTAAAGCGATTAAAGGTAATGCAAGTCCTGGGTTACCACAAAACCAGAATTGAAGAGGAATATAAAGAGTGGTTTCAGGAAGAGCATTTCTTGGAGCACAAACTTGACGTGGTGCTAAAGAGTCACAAGGTCCATCGACTTCAGCGAAAGATGGATCAGTGATGAAAGTAAGTTGGGTGGTGTTACCAACCATTTTGAAATAACCACGTTGTTGTTCACTGGTCATGGTAAGTTGATTCCAGATGTGCATCCAGTCACCATATTGACGGTCAATGCGTTGACCTCCAATTTCAACTTCAACTTGGGCGATTAATTGTTCCCCAGGGAAATCTAACCAACGGGCATAGACTCCTGTTCCTTGTCCAGCGATATATGTTCCAACACCCATAAGTTGGTTGATTTCTGGAAGTGTTACTTGTAAATAGGTACGGTAAGCTAAATCACCGTTACGACTGATGACACATTGGACACGACGTCCGAAATCAGCTTGTCCATTGAATGTTTGTTCAATGGATTCAATTGCAAAATTTGTATATCTACGATAGGTTACTTTCCAGAAAGTAATTTGAGGGTTACCTGTACATTTCCTCTACCTTATTTTTCAATAAGGATTAGACTATATCTTACAAAGAATTTATAGACGCATTCAGTTTTAATTCTGCGATTTCTTTCTTTAATATAAATTCTTCCGAAAACCATTTAGTCGTTGAACCTTCTTCTTTAAATTTTTCTATTTGTTTCAAAATATAATGAATTTGATTTTGATCAATTTCTTTTTTGGATGAATTAAATTTTATGGTGACTGGCATTAAATTTGACCAATTCCAACATTTTAACTTTTCATCTTCCAAAAACAAATCAAATTTGCATACAGGTATAATATGATCAATGGACCAATAGGAACCATAATTGTCCCAATTCATTTCTGATGTAAAATTATATTCAAACCATTCTCTCAAATATTGAATATTACAACCGATATAATTCATTGTAGAATCGTTTTTAATAAGAACCGTTCTTAAACGTGCTGCAATCGATTTTTTTAATCGATAATTCATATTGTTCTTACTTTCTTTTCTACACCATTCTGTTTTTTGTTCTTTCAAAAATTCAGGATAACAAGAAATACAAATCTTTTTTTTGTAAAATTTTTTAAGCTTGGAAAAATCTTTTAATCTTTTTTCTTCCTTGCATTTTTCACATTGAGCTAAAAAAGTTTCTGCTTTTTTTTGTCTAAGATTTTTTTTTCTTATTTTATCCATTTCATTCGAACAATTTTTACATATTTTTGAATATGAATTTTCACAGTATTTTCGGTATTTATCCATTGGTTTGCTATGTGTACATTTCTCACATATTCTTTCTTCTATTTCCATCATCATTATATTATATCCTATTTATTTTTTATATTGTTACAAATATTTTAGTCAAAGAAGCTTGGATGCTCATTGCCCATTTCTATTTCCAATTTTATTTCTTTTTGGAGTAATATCATCTTATTCATTATTACTTTACCCAAGTTTTTTGTCTTGGCCACAATTTTCTCACAAAAATTGTTTAGTAGAATAAGCTTTAGGGGTTTCAAGCAGTTTGATTTTCTCACCAGGGTTTTTCAAATGGATTTATATTATCCATTTCCCTGATTAACGTCAGTGGTACTTTTTTCTAAAGAAGTATCCACAAAGGGCTTTATGAATATCTTATTTTTTCGATATTCCCCGACGTTTTTCTACCCTACAGGTTTTTAAGGTATACATCTTGGGCGCCATAGGCCACTAATTGCATGAGTCCACCTCCCATTTTTTTTTATAATATCACTAAAGAAAAAAATTTTAAGATTTGTTACATTTAATAAAAAATAAGTGGATCGATTCCGATTCTTTCATTTTTATCTATAATAAATAATAAATAATATATTTTTTATTTATTTGTAACCTTATATGATAACACTGTATTTTAAAAACCAATAAATTTAAAGTAATTTAGACAAATCCAAGTTGGTTTTCATAAATTTGGTCAAATAACTATCCAAAAAAACTTCTTTTTTTCCCTCGTGGGTTTTCACAAAAATATAAGAATCGTTTCTTTTTTTAATGGTCCATCCTTCGTTCAATGCATTAAAAATGAGCAACATTTTCTGAAATTTAATATGATCTACTTCTAGTTTTTCGGTATTTATTTTATCAATAATAATATGACTTTCCATTTTCTAGTAAATAATTTATTTTTAGTAAATTCAAATATAAAAGAAAGAATAATTATACTAATAAAATACATTTTACAAATAATGAATTTTACAAATAATGAATTAAATAATAAAAAAGATATGAATGTATTACTATCCAAAATATAAAAAATGCCTAATTTTAAACCAAAAAATACAAAACAAATCAAAATTACCAAAAAAAATGCGGTTACCATCGACGGAAAACATCGAGAATTCTTGAATGAGTTTGATAAAGATGAAAACGAAGAAATACCTAAACTGATTGAAAAAAAAGAATTATTAAAGAAAAAACTGGAAAAATCAAATTCTTCCTTAGAAGAACAATTGGATATGATCGATCAATTGAAAAACCTAAAAATGGAAATTAAAAATATGAAAAATAAAAAAAAAGAGTATTTTTTAGATAATTCTAAATATATTTTCGATTATTTTGAAAATAAAAAGGATATTTCTAGTGGAAAAGATTCAATGAATAATACTGTTACTACGAAAAATAAGGCCATTGAAAAAATATTTAAAATTAAAAGAGAGGACCCAACATTAACAGATGAAACTAAAGAAGAACAAGAAAAACAATCGAATCCTTTTTATAATGGCAGAAATAATGTTCTAAATAACAGTGTTCAAAAATATTTTAATAATGTAGATGAAACCTTTATCGATATGAATTCGTTTGTTTATCCTACTGATATTTGTCAATATTGCTACAAAGGTGAATTGATTCCTTTGGAGGATGACGGATTATTAATATGTAATATGTGTTCACGTACCATTCCTTATTTAATTGAAAATGAAAAACCTTCTTATAAAGAACCTCCAAAAGAAATATGTTTTTATGCTTATAAACGTATTAATCATTTCAAAGAAATATTGGCACAATTTCAAGGAAAAGAAACGACACAAATCCCGCCAGAAGTCATTGAAAATATAAAATTGCAAATTAAAAAGGAGAGAATTCAATTGGACCAAATTACCAATGTGAAAACCAAAGAAATATTGAAAAAACTGGGATATAATAAATATTATGAACATATTCCTTTTATCAAAGATAAATTGGGTATTAAACCACCAGTAATGTCCCAAGAATTGGAAGAGACATTATGTAATATTTTTATCGAATTACAGGCGCCTTATTCGAAATTTTGTCCAGATGATCGTGTTAATTTTTTGAATTATTATTATACGGCGTATAAATTATGCGAATTATTGGATGAGAAATATTACTTACCGCATTTTCCGATGTTGAAAGACCGTGATAAAATTGTGGAACAGGATGTGATTTGGAAGAAAATATGTAAAGAATTGGATTGGGAATTTATTCCTACCATTTAGGTAGGGGGACATACGTCCCCCCTACGACCCCCTCCTTGCTAAATATTAAGTAAGGGTCCATAAAAATCATATTCTAAAAAGGTATAAAAAATTCGCATATAATTAATATATGTGGTTACTTTTTTTGTCTTGTTGTTTCTTTGGCGTTGTCTCCAGTTATCAGTACAAACCTTTGCAAACTTATCAAGTACAAGTCGCGGACAAACTTACAAATGAACAATGGAACCATATCAAAAATATATTAAAACATAAAGACACCCCTCCGTTAATAAAAAAGAAAGTTCAACATATTTTGTATAAAAAATATGAAAAAATGGCTTATTGGAAAGCATATCAATTCAAAAAATTTCATACACATAAATGTCGTGATATTTCTCTCGCTGAACTATCTTTATATTCCAAAATAGGATTACATAAAGCGATTGAAAAATACAATCCACAATATCATTTTTATCCTTATATGAATTTATATATAGATAGTGAATTATTCAAGGGGTTAACCGATTTATACCCAATTTGTTCCATTTCAAAGAGAGAACGGATGAAAAAGAAAAATTTTTTTTTCATTGATTTTGTACCTTCGCACGGTGATAACAAAGAACTTGAATTACAAAGATTCGAAAATGCAATAACAACTGAAAAAAAGGCACTATTTATGAGAAAAATGTTGCATAATAAATTATTAAATACCAAGTTTATAGGAAAAGATGATTGGTTGATTGATAAAAATCTAAATCATAATGAAAACGTAATTTTGCAATCCATTGTAGACAAAGAAACGTACGAAGAAATGTGGTACAAAATCAATCATTCATCGGACGTAACACCTTTTCAAAAACGTATTTTTTATTTAAAATATGATTCACAATTTAATAAAATTCGTTCAAATCGAAAAGTTGCAGAATTAATGGATTGTAGTGAAGAATATGTAAGAAGGCAATTATCTATACATTTTTAGAAAAAAGTAGAGCAAAAATCTAAATATGAAATGAAGTGAAATTGAATAAAAATTTATTTATAAATACTAAATAAATTTTTGACTTATATTTTTGCTCCACTTTTTTCTAAAAAGTGGATGTAGATTTGACGCCCTTTTTATCATAGATCCATATTTCATAAATATAACCTAATTTTTCAGCTGCCTCTTTTTTTTCTAATACATTATTTTTTTCTTGATTCGTCCAAGTAGATTTTACTTCAATACATCTATTTTGTAAAGGTAAATACATATCTACAAAATGTCGTCTCTCTTTGCCTGTTTTATCTTTATACCATATTACAGGAACATCTTTACGACTTATTATTAGTTCTTTTTCATCGATTTTTTCTTTTTGAAATAATTCATCGAACGCAAAATTCTCGTAACCTTGATAATCAATGATTTTACCAGAAGGTAATGTATATTTTTTAATATTATAGCACGATTTTAGATGTTTTTCTGAAAATTCAGCATTTTGTATAGGATATGAAACACCATAATTTTTCATATTCGTTTCTATCGTTTTATTTTTTACTATTTGACTTTGACATGAATAATCTACTCCATAACGTTCTTGAACAGTTTTTTGTACTCTATCTCTTATTTCTTTATTTTGCATAGGATTTTCAGAACCATATTTTTGAATATTCGTATTTACAATCTTTTCTCTTATTTTTGGGGATTGAAGTGGATATTCTACGCCATATTTTTCAATACTTTTTTCTTTTTTTTGGTCTTTAATTCTATCTAATTTGGAAATATGAGAAACTCCATATTTTTCGATGATTGAATTCGTTAATTTTTCTCGTACTTCTTTATTTTGCATTGCATTTTCACATCCAAATTTTTCTATATTTGTATTTTTTATTTTTTCCTTTCCTAATTCTTTACAACAACTCGCACAATAATCTTTTAATTTCAATAACATTCTAAAAGATTTTCCAAAATTATGATTACAATTTTCAGTTTTACATTTTCCTTTAATAGCTGTGTCTCGATTTACAAAAATAGAAGAATAATCTTCGGTAAGAATAATTTTATTTTCTTGGCAAAATTCGATTAACATTTTATAATCATATTTACATTTTTGTTCTCTAATTTTTTCATTCCCTCTTTTAATAGAACAATCCGGACAATAAGGTCCTATTTTTACCAGTTGTCGAAAACATTTATTGAAATTAAAAATACAATTTTCAGTTTTACATTTTCCTTCCAAATAACTTTCTCGATTTATATTATTTTTTGTATAATCCGTTATCAATAAAATATTATTTTCTTGGCAATAGTTTTCTAAATTTTGAATATTATATTTCATTTTATATTACTAAAGATTTACATTTAAGTATTTTTGCGCATTAAATCTTAATTATTTCATTTTGTATTTTTTTCTTTCTTCGTAAATAAGAATTTCGATTATATTCTTTCTTTTTTTCTGGGTCAATAGGATTATTTTTAACCTTTTCTATAATTATTTCTTTATGATTTTGATAATAATTTTTATTTCTTGAAGGTGCAGTATATTTTTTTAAATGTTCATTTGTTTCATTTAATTCTTCCTCTAATAATTTTATTTTTTCTCTCAAAGTTTCATTTTCTTTTATTAATTCATCCATTCTTATTTTATAATATTAAATTTTTATATCATTTTGTTGAATCATATAAAATAGTGTTTTATGTTACCATAAATTTATTTTTGATATTTTTTATAATTATTTGTTACGATGTATGGTCTCATTAAAATCCCCCTGGGAATTTTATCATGTTCGCGCCAATCCCAAAGCCGGTTCCTGTACGTGCACTCATACCCATGGATGGGATATAAGTATCTAGGATACTGAATGTTGCCGCGGCAGTAAGAGCGATCAAGACAATTTCTTCAATGTTCAAAGATCTCTTTGGAATGGCAAAAGCAGCAATGGCAACCATTAAACCTTCGACTAAATACTTGATAATTCTTTTGACTAATTCACTGATGTTAACTAAACCGTTCATTTATAATAAAACCAAAGAAAAAAAGGTATAAATATCAATAGATAAATAAGATAAATATAAAGTAGATTTTCTAAAAGAGATTTTTGCTCCACTTTTTTCTAAAAAGTGGATTTAATAATTATCAATAATAATTACTTAAAAGAAACACAATAAACTAAATAAATATGACTAGCACAAAATCAAAGAGTTATGAGAAAAAAACCGATAAAAAGGGAAATGCAAATCCTAAATATGTTGATTTGTTAGAAGAAGACAAGCCTATCGCCGGACAAAAATTTGTATGTGTTTCTTTTGTTTCGCCAGAAAATATCTTAAAACAAAAAGAATTGTATTTTTTTGAACAATTCCTAAAGAAATGGGATATGAATAAATCAATGGAAAAATTCCATCAATTTTTGAATTTTATTTCTTACAAATACAAATTAAAATTTGATGATGTTATTGATGACTTTAAAGGATTTATTGAGGAGGAAAAAGAAAATATTATGAAATCTTGTTTGGAAGATGATTATAAGAATTTCTTGGATACAAGTGAAGCAGAATTAGAGAAGAATTTCAATTTGGAACATAATTTTCAAACGACTATCCGTGGACTTAAGGTACGCGGTAGTTATCCTACCAAGGAAGAAGCCGAACTTCGTTGTAAAATGTTGAGAGAATTAGATCCGAATCATAATATTTTTGTAGGAGAAGTCGGACTATGGCTTCCTTGGGATCCAGAGCCATACAAGACTGGAAGTGTGGAATATATGGAAGAGGAGTTAAATCAATTGATGCACGAAAAGACAAAGAACGAAACGAATGCCAAAATGGAATTCGAAAAACGTTTGAAAGAAACGCGTCAAAAAGCGATTGAAGAGAATATTCAAAAGGCGGAGAAGACTGGAAATGTTTTGACACAAACCATTGATGAAGAAGGAAATTTGGTAGGTGTTAATAATTTGTCTGGTGGTGAAAATACATTTAATACAGATAAAAATGCAAATGAGGAGATTTCTGCGGCAGATATTCGCGCGGAATTATTTGAAGGCGACAATATTATTACAGGAAAAACGGATTATGGACAGAGTGAATTAGTGAGTGGGCCATTCGTTACAAGGGGTTAAGGGAACCCAGGTTCCCTTATGATCCCTCCTATCCTAGAAGTTTTTATATTGATTCTTTAGTTTAAATACTATATGATAAGACATTATAAAATATGTCTTATCATTTTTCGATGGGTGCAATAAATAAAAATACAGATACTTATGAATATCCTAGAATAGCAAATAACAAAAATAAATATAAATGTCCTGCTTGTGAAAAAGATGTAATTTTTAAAAAAGGTCTAATAAAACAACCTCATTTTGCACATTATAAATCAGACAATCCGTGTTATTATTATGATAAACCAAGTGAAACCCAAATACATAAAGACGCGAAAATGTTAATGAAATCATTATTAGATAATAAAAAAAATATTTCTATTCATAGAGATTGTAATTATTGCGAACAAAGGAATTGTTGTTATACGGAGTGCAAACATTATGATATTTGGAATGATGAGGATTATAATGAAAATACAAAAGCGGTAATTGAATATAAATTTTATTATAACGATTCAAATCGAAGTGCGGATGTAGCATTGATCGAAAACGATAAAATAAAATATATTTTTGAAATATGTTACAAGAATAAAACAAAAGAAGAAAATAGACCTGAACCTTGGTTCGAAATAAATGCCGAAGATTTAATTCATAAAATTAATTCTGGTGAAATTATCGATGAAGAAGGAAATATAACTATTGAATGCATACGAAATTATAAATGTGATTTTTGTCTTGAGTATGAAGAAGAATTAGAAAATAAAAGAAGACAAAAAATAGAAAATGAATGTTTATTAAAAGAACAAAAAAGAAAATGGAGATTAGAATATGAAAGACGACAAGAATTAGAAAATGAATATTTAATAAAAGAACAAGAGAGAAAACGGAGAGAATCATTAAAACAAAAAGAAGAACGAGAAAGAATTCGAAAAGAGGAACAAGAAAAAATGCGAGAAGAATGTAAATGTGGGATTATGATAATAAATTTATGTATATGCGAAACTCCGAAATATGAATTAAGAATATATAATAATAATTTGTTTTGTATAAATTGTAGTCGATGGAAATGTAGATGTAAAGAATAATTTTTAACTAATATAAATATTATGATTTATATTAGTATTATGAAGTGGGTTTATATATTAAAGTGTGAAGATAATTATTATTATGTTGGAGAGACAACCAGATTATATAGAAGATTTTGGGAACATAATGACGGATGTGGTGGTCTAAATACATCGATTTATAGACCAGAAGGAATTGTAGCAATTTATAAAGTAAATACTTTGGGGAAATTTTTTGAATATAATAGTAATGTAATAGATACCATTAATAATAATTATACAATACATAATGAAAACGGTTATGATAAGTGGTTATTGAAAAATTTTAATGATAATGTAGAATACGATTATGATAATTTGGAGGCAGAAAATAACATAACCGAATGTTTGATGATTAACCAAAAGGATCATTGGCAAAAAATAAGAGGTGGTAAATATACACGATTTATTGAATATAAGTTTCCTATAAATTATTATGTAAAAGAGTTGCCTATTTGTAAATGTGGTCTTCCGTGTGATATTAAAAAGAATGAAGATAAAAATTATTTATTTTTTAGATGTGCTAAAAAAAATATGTGGGAAGGTTTCAAGGAACAATTTGATATCAATGAAGATCCTTGTAGTTTTTTTATGGAATATTCAAAAGATAAACAATTTCGGTTGGAAGAAACTAAAAAGTTTGAAGATAGAAAAAAAACGTTAAAAGAATTATTAAAAAAATCGTTTTGGTTAGAAAATATATCAAAAGGCGATGATATTGAATCTGATGTTTGTATAGGCGGTTGTAATAAAGGATATGATTATAATAAAATATCGTATGATCATAAAGAACTAAATTTGTGTTTTGATTGTTTTATTGATAAAAACAAAGAATTGTCTAAAAAATATAATATTATAAGCGAAGGTAAATCTTTAATAAAAATAAAATAATTTTCTATCTTAAATTAGTCCACTTTCTAAAAACTGGAAGTAATAATCATTATTAAAAACTCTTTTGTTTCGAATACTCAAACTTAATTTAGCAGCTGAAATACATTCAACGGTTGCTGCTTTGGCAATCGTTTCCCACGTTCCCAACAATTCATTCGTATTTATTTTTCTTTTTTCCACTTGTTTTCCAGTAGAAGAAGTTTTTTTATAGTTGATTTCTTCGGTTTTTAAACCTAATCCATAATATCCTTGTCCTCCTCCCTTAAGTGACCAGACCGTGCTATAAAAAACATAATCACAATTTTTCAAGTAATCGCGAATTTCATTCGCTTCATTTTTGGTTTCTTCTTTGGAAACATTTTTTTTCCATAAAATGTATTCTTCCACCAAATCTTTATACAAAACCGTTTTATCTGGCGAAAAAATACATCTTTCAAATAAAAAAGTTTGAGCACCACTTGATAAAACATTTTTCTGGTACACGATTTCTTTCAAACAAATACCCACATAACCATTCACAACCTGATTTTGATTTTGCGTATTTAATCTCGTATATTTGAATTTTCGATCTAAATAATCTTTGAACGCAGTAGTAATTTCTTTTTTATCGTTCTTACTCCATAAACGATATTGACCTATTATTTTTTTAGTGGATACTTCTACATCTTCACGAACAATACAATGAGATTGTATAAATTCTTTAAACTTACTTTTCAATTCCGTATCTTTTTGTATAAGAGGCATCGATAAAAATACTTCGGGGTCATAATCTGTTTGTGTAGCAATCGTATTTTGAGATATTTTTTTCTCTCTCGCTTCTCTTTGTTCCGTTGTAGATTCAAATCGTTTTTTGACTTTTAGTTGTCTCTCGGTCGGGTCAAGGATTTGACAAGTTTTCAGTAAATCAACTACATCTAAAATAATCAGTTTGGCTTCTTCGACATCCATTTTGAATACTTCATCTTTTACACGATTGATGGAAAGTAAACTATGAATATGATATTCCAAACTTTTCATATTGACATCAAATAATTCAATCACCAATTCTAATTTCCCATTTTTACAGATTTGTTTATAAGGTTGGATTCGTTTAATGTAATCATTGGAAATACCTATTTTTAATTCTGGAGGATGACATTGAACATCGGTATTATAAATATAAATACTAGGAACACTCAATGATTTCTTTTTTTGTTTTTCTTCCATAAGTTTTACTTCCAAATTCTTTTTTTCGTTTTCTTTTTCTTCCAATTCTTTATTTTTTTCTTGAAGTTGTTTCTCCAGTTCATATTTTCCATTGAGTCTTATTTCTTCAATAACTTCACAAACCCAGTTTTGGAATTTTTCTGCAATGGGTTTTTTTGAACGAAAAAGTAATTTATATAATCCTTTTACTGTAAGAAATGTTATTGGTTGTAATCCACCATTGGTTGATAATTGAATTAATGTTTTTTCTGTTTCATTAAAATTCTGTATTGTCATATTTATTGTTTTTATATCTAAAATTAAAGCAATATCACTTGCACGAAATAATGGTTTTTCATAAGTACCTTTAATAGCAATATCTGTATGAAGGTCGTTGGAGGTAAATTGTTTTACAATTTCCATAAGGGTATATTATACAATAAATATACCCTTCTATTTATATTGTTTTTTATTCAATAAATAATTTACAAAAGGGTATAAAGAAAATTTATACCCTTTTGTAAAAAACCAAAAGGGTATATAGTATTGTTTGTACCCTTTGTAAAAACTCAAAAAATATTAAATTTATTTGTTACGATATATGATCTAATTATCGTTACCATTTAGTCGTCTTTTTAACACTGATTTTTTGTCCTTGACCGCGTTTTTTCACATTTCCCGGGTCATATTTTTCGTCTTCGTCGTCACTATTCATACCTTTTGACAGTTCCCAGAATTCTTTGGAGCCAAGACGAAAATCGTTATGTGCCTCTGCCTTATACCAGAAAACCTGGTCTTGTAATTTATTCGACTTTGCATTATTATTGATCACCAAACACTCGTAGTTTTCGGTACATTGATCCATTACTTGACAGAAAGATTCGAAGGTGGGGAACATTCCCGCGTAATTATCATAAATACGCTTTCGATTTGCAATATAAGGTTCTCTCAAAATGAATACATAATCAATGTTGGTTCTTAACGTCGGAGGTACTCCCAATGGATATTGCATTGTAATGATCATCATGATCTTCCAATGCCGCCCATTCATAAAGAGAAGACGCATCATTTTGTCCCGAGTCCACGTCGCGTCGTAAAGACAATCATCTAAAATAACGAAAGTACGCGGATCGATCGTTGACCGTTTATACGTTTCCATTTCCTTCTTGATTTGTTTCAAGACACTACGCTGACGCTTTAAGATATTCTCAATGATGGCCGTATTGTACTCATTGTGAATAAAGAGTTTGGGGACCATTTTATTATAAAACCCGTTTCCTTCTTCCGTACCTGAAATAACGGTACCAATGGGTATATCCTGATGATAATAGAGTAGATCTCTCACTAAAAAACTTTTACCAGTATCACGACGACCGATTAACACGACAACCGGACCTTTGGCTTCATTGGCTTTGAAACTAATGTTTTTCATATCGAATTTTTTCAGTTCTAAAGTCATTTATTTACGGAAAGAAAGGAAATGAAATGAAATTTATTATATTTTCCTTAGAAAAAGAATCGATGATTTCTTACGAATAGTAGGGGGACGGAAGTCCCCCCTACGACCCCCTCCTTGCTTTTTTATTTTGTTGAATCTTAAATAACTCTGCGCGCGAGTATCTACAAAGAAAATGACAAAAAATGTTTGCTTCGCAATATTTTTTTGTAGAAATGGTTGTAGAGCCCGCGCCGTATTAACAATCCAATACAACAAGGAGGGGGTTGTAGGGGGGACTTCCGTCCCCCTACCCAGCGTTAGAATCCGCTTTAATTTATATATTTTGTAAATATTAATGATAAAGATCAATTATCAAAAAAGAAAGAATCAAAAACTTTTCAAGAGTTTAGAAAATCAAGAGAATCTTTTTCTCTCTAAAACACAAAATTATATCCCGATTTATAATCGTTTCTTTAAATTAAGTGAAAAAAATTACAATCATATTAATTTGAATCATCCTTTGTATCTTTCGGATATAAAGGAGAAAAAGGAGGAAAACATTTATGAATGTTTTTTAGAGAATTTAGAAGAAGAAGAAGAGGGAGAGAAGAAGGAAAAGAAAATCGGTAAAAGAGAAGTGAGAGAAGTTTTTTTCAAATTGGCACCTTTATTAGACCCTTTTAAATATTTGATAGGTAAATACAATGTAAAAGATGAGAAGTTGTATTCTCTACCGAATTTACAATCCACCGAAGAAAATACGATGAAAAAATATACGACTCCAAATAATGCAGCGTACATTGACAGTTTTTTCTTATACTTGAACAGTTTGTTAATCCATCAATATAATTTTATTCACGGAGTAGATTATTATGGATCGTTTTTATCCATTAAAAATAATTATCAAATTGATGTGTTGGATGATATCGAATATTTATTAGAATCCGATTTTTTTACAAAAAACAAAAATGTATTATTTCAAATTGATGATTATGAACATTTATTGGAAGATACCAGTTGTAAAGATAATGAAAGTATAAATAGTCAAATTAAAAAATCAAAATTGAATATTGATGTTACGGAATGTAATATTGATTTATTTGTAGATGAATTATTGGAATCGGAAGAATCCTTTGTGATAGAAGAGTTTGGAGAAAGAATGGATGAAAAAATCATTGAATTTGATCAAGGTTTTGATAAGATTTTTAATGAGAATGAGAATGATAAAATCACTTCTTTAAAATCACATTCGTCTTGTTCTTCTAGAACTTCTCATACTGATGTTTCAAAAGGAGATAATTTGATGATAAATTCGTCTGAAAATGAATTGGAATCTGATTGTGATAGTGAAGATACGGTTCAGAACTTCGAAGAAGAAGATGATAATGATTATGAAACGATGGATGATGAAGAGGAAGAAGAAGATTTTACGGAAGAAAAAGTAAAAGTTACTTTTCCTCAATTCCCAGTTCAAGTCATTTGTATGGAAAATTGTTTGAGTACGTTAGACGATTTAATTATTGAAGATGATTTGACCGAAGAACAATGGTTTTCTGCGTTAATGCAAGTAATTATGATACTGATTACTTTTCAAAAAACCTTTTCTTTTACACATAACGATCTACATACGAATAACATAATGTATATTGAAACCGAACAAAAATTCCTTTATTACTGCTATGAAGGTATTTACTACAAAGTACCAACTTTTGGAAGAATTTTTAAAATTATTGATTTTGGAAGAAGTATTTACCATTTTGACGGAAAATTATTTTGTAGTGACAGCTTTGAAGATGGAGGGGATGCGTCAACTCAATATAATACCGAACCTTATTTCAATGATAAGAAACAGCGTATTGAACCCAATTACAGTTTTGATTTATGCCGTTTAGCGTGTTCGATCTTTGATTATGTAGTAGATGATTTTAAACAAATACAGGATTTGGATAATTGTACACCAATTCTACGATTAATTGTTGAATGGTGTTTAGATGATAAAGGAGTGAATGTATTATATAAAAATAATGGCGATGAGAGATATCCTGATTTTAAATTATATAAAATGATTGCACGTTGTGTTCATCATCATATACCTCAGGCACAATTAATGAGAGAAGAATTTAAAAAATTTATTACAACTAGAAAAACAATTCCGGGAAAAGCCAAGGTTTTCAATATTGATGAATTACCGATTTTTTAAACTTTTTCCTTTTTTATTTTTCAAATACTAGAAAAGAAAAGAAAAGAAAAGAAAAGAAAAGAAAAATAAATTCTTTTGTATATAATAAAATATCAATAAGATTTATGAGTGATATCAATCAATTAATAAAAAAGAACTCTTCTTATGGATTTATTATTACACGACACGTAAATTCGGAGAAAACAAATAAATACTGGAATGAAGCCGTTCGATGTATTCGAAGATTTTATCCTTATAAGAAAATAGTTGTCATTGATGATAATAGTAATCAAGATTTAGTAAAAGAAGAGTATCCTTATAAAAATGTAGAAATCATTCAAAGTGAGTTTCCGGGAAGAGGCGAATTGTTACCTTATTATTATTTTTATAAACGTCATTTCTTTGAAAACGCGGTAATTATTCACGACAGTGTATTTTTTCATAAACGAATCAATTTTGAAAAATTAATGGGTACCCCTGTTATTCCTTTATGGCATTTTCAACCAGATAAGGAAAATATTCATAATACCAATCGAATTATTCACAGTATGAAAAATAATTATCAAATTGAGAAAAAGATAAATATGAGCGAGGATATGATTTTAGGAATGAATAAGAAAAAATGGATGGGGTGTTTCGGGGTTCAAAGCTTTATTAATCATCGTTTTTTGGCTTATCTACAGAATTATTACAATCTTTTCAATATGTTAAATCAAGTTCATTGTCGAGCAGATCGTTGTTGTTTAGAGAGAATTATGGGTACGCTTTTCTGTCATCATTTTAAACAGTTACTTTATTTGAAATCGATTTTTGGAAATATTACTCAATATATGAATTGGGGGTATACTTTTGAAGAATATGAAGAACATTTGAAAGATAAAAAGGTAATACGTCCTGTGGTAAAAGTATGGACTGGTCGGTAGGGGGACGTACGTCCCCCCTACGACCCCCACATCGCTTTTTTACTTAATTAAATTGGGCAGCATATAGACAACAATTTCTACAATAATATTTTGCAAAGCAAATATTATTGTCTTTTTCTTTGTATATACCTGCACGCCAAAAAGCTAACGATTTTAACAAGGTGGGGGTCGTAGGGGGGACGTACGTCCCCCTACTAAAAGGAAGGATTGTCTACAAATACAGCAGGAGGTCCGCCTCCCGTCATTCCATCGACTTCATTTAATACGGGTCTTAATTGATCTAAGACAAAAGATCCTAAAATAACACTTACATAAACCAACAAAGTATCGCGAATCAAATATTTCAATGGTTTACTTTCTTTATCCACAAATCGCATCTCAATGAATTTAAAAACGAGAAAGACGAGAGAAATAATACAAGCAATAAAAAAAATGTTATCCATTGCAAAGAAAAAGAAACAGGAAATATAACATAAGAAAGGACAATGTTCTTTTTTATCTTACGCAAGGGGAACCTACGGTTCCCCTTTAACCCCTCCCTTTGGCCCTTCGGGGATGAAAAAGAGTGTTTTTGGCGCGCGAGTATCTACAAAGAATTTTTGCAAAGCATTATTTCTTTGTAGATACTTGCTCCGAGTTATCAAG
>Ga0214919_10002114_pt1 | contig 31632 bp, 31 predicted proteins | sample LL1503_MetaG_FD_177994 | JGI IMG/M metagenome (GOLD analysis project Ga0214919, IMG submission 177994) | Freshwater microbial communities from Lake Lanier, Atlanta, Georgia, United States - LL-1503 | ecosystem: Environmental > Aquatic > Freshwater > Lake | place: USA: Georgia | collected... | reverse complement strand
ATGCTTTAACCCACCCGGACGGACGAACAATCTTGGTGGGTGTGCCCACCAAGGGGGATAACGTTTCCATTTACACTCTGCCACTACACTTCAAAAAAATCCTCAAAGGTTCGCACGGCGGAAGTGTGGAGCCGGACATTCTAATTCCTCGTCTGATTCGGTTGGTTCATGATGGTAAAATGAAATTGGATGGTTTATTCACTCACACTTTTCCGCTTCAGGAAATCAACCACGCGATCGATTCGATTCTAAGATCAGAGGTTGGGCGGGTTTTAATTCGGTTCGGTTCGTAGGCTTGCTTCGTGGAAAAACTCATCAAGATTAAAATACAGTAAAACGGCTTATTTTTTGGCGCAAAACTAAGTTGATATTGTGATTAAAATTCAACTCTTCGAGAACAGCTAAAGATAACTATAAAAAAACAGCATAATAAGACAGCTGAAGTTTTATTAAAATGAAAACGTACTAGAAAATGGGTATATTAAGGTTATTTTTGGCGTTATGTGTGGCGACGAGCCACTATAGAGTGATCGTATTAGGACAGTACGGCTCAAGCGAGCGTGATGCGCCATTTGCAATTTATTCAACTCTAGGTCTCGATGCAGGTCATGCAGTGTTTATATTTTACATGGTGAGCGGATTTTTAATTAGCTACGCCCTGGAAAAAAAATATAAAAACAAGACATTAAGATTTTATGGGGCAAGAATAAAAAGACTTTATCCGCTCTACTTGTGCCTAGCGGCAGTAACAATATTTATAACGAAGATAAACTTAAGCTATTTCGACTTAAAGAACTTATGGCCTTTTGGCTTGGGATTATTAGGGGGTGACTGGGTCTTGGTTTTTAAAAATTATCCGAAGGACTTCTGGTCTCATTATCCCCCACAACTTAATCCCGCATGGTCTCTTTCTGTGGAAGCCGCTTTTTACTTAATTGCCCCATTTCTTTTGCGTGCTAAAAAAGCATGCTTACTCGTCTTCATCTTCTCAGTACTTGCTCGTTGGCTGTGCTTACGGTTCGATGCAGGTTTATTGTATTACCATTGGTTCCCTGCAAGTTTATGTTTTTTTCTTGCAGGTCATTATTCTTGGGAGCTCTTTAAAAAAAGAAAACTTAATGATGGCTTTTACTACTGCTTGATCCCCACTTTTTTTGTCCTGACATGGTTAGGAGTTCCTAAAACTCCCTTCGACAACTTATATTTCTATGGATATTTAACCTGTATCTTTCTCGGGCTACCGGTGCTTTTTGAAAAAACGAAAGGGAGTGGATGGATAAACTTTCTTGGCAACCTGAGCTATCCGATGTATTTAAGCCACATTATGGTTTTATCGTTACTCTTTCTTGGCTTGAATCCACTAATCCCTAAAAGTGCCGTTTGCAGCAGAGGTTGGCAGGGCCAAGCAATTTTTTTGTTAAGCACAATTATAACGAGCATCCTTTTGCACTACTTGATCGAAAAAAAACTGTTAAAGCTATGCAAAGCCTAATAGAATTGAAATGATTTATGATATGAGCTGTGTAAAAACAAATAATCTATACACGGTAAATCGAGTATTACTGAATCGTATTAAAAACTATTTGAACATGGGGTCGCCAGCTTGAAAGCGAAAGGTTTCGTCGATTATCTTTTAACGTTGCCATCGAAAATTATTTCTCCATCAAGGTTATTCGCGGTATTTAAGCGATCGCGTGCGAGCTCATCTGGTCCCAGCACGATTGGTATCGAGGAGCTTTTGGAAGCCTGCATAATTTATTTTCGTGCTAATAAGGTGGAAGAGTGCTCAAGGGTCTACGAACAGATTCTCGATTTGGGCGTTGAGGCGACGGCGCGCCTTTCTCCTGAATTACGAAGCTCCATGGCGAATTATCTGTCTGGTGGAGGCCTGGACAATGAGGTCCGTGTCGCGAGCTGTGTGCTTGGAGAAAAGAACATTGATTCGGATATAAACGACACATTTCTCGAGGCCTGGCTTAATTCATCTGAGCTTGAAAAGGAGTTAGCCTATTTCAAGGGCTACCCTGCACATTCTCTTTTGAGTAATGAATCTCGCGCGTTCATTTATCATGTCGTTCGATCCATGCGACCAAACGTTGTTGCAGAAATTGGTACCTTTAAGGTCGGCACAGCAGAAGTGATTGCTCGGGCCCTATGGGAAAATGGACAAGGGACACTGCATACTACGGATCCCTTTGGGGCCGAGCGATGCCCCGCAATCATTGCGCGTTTGCCGAATAATTTGCAACAGTACATACGTTTCTACGCGCTGGGCTCAATGGACTTCTTCCTTGAATTGGAAAACCGTAAAGAGCGTATCGATATAGCTTTCGTTGATGGGAATCATGACTATGAGTTTGCTTATTTCGACTTAATGATGGCAGCCCGCAATCTCCATTCTGGTGGGATCATTATAATGGACAATATTGAACAGGCGGGTCCGTTATTCGCCGCACTTGAGTTTCTTCGTAACAACCCCTTTTGGCAAGTTCTGGGGAGAAAACGGCTATTGGAAGGCGAACTTGGCAACCCCTTTCGAAACATTACGGATCGTTCCTCATTAGTTGGAACTAGCCTTCTAATTCTAAAAGCTCCGTCCATGACGGCAGTTTTTTCAGGAGCATTCAGTACTGGTCAGGTTGTATTGAGGGGGTGTAAGGCTATCACTGACGTTGTCTTCGACAATGAACAGAGCGAGGCTCTCGCGTCGCAGGGAACCCTTTTTTGGCAAACCATCTGGAGAGAATTTCCGGATGGGTCGCTTCCTATTGAACACTTTAGTGATGGCGAGGTAAGAATAGGTGAAAAAATGGGAGAGATCAGGATTTCATATGATCCTCCTTTAAAATTGCAGCATTTAGATTGTCTTAATACTTTTGAAATTAATTTATGTTTTTCGACCTTGTCGAAAACGCCTTTTTGTTTCCGAAAGGCCGAGATCATTGCCGATGACGGACAGACATGTTGTGTTTATAAATAATCATCCTAACGACTGCGTGATTTGTAAAAGCACGGCCATGCAGCCTTTTGCCAGATTCTCAAACGTCCCTATAAGTGGTCATTTTTGTAGGACGATCCAAGAAAAAGTACCCGAGAGAGATCTTGTTTTTGATTATTGTCCGCAGTGCGCATTTGTTAGTCAAAGGCTATCGAATATTAGTATAAACTACTCTAATGTAGCACGATCAACGGCACGCCAAATCCCTGGGTATACAAAAAAGATTATCGGCGATTTGATTGCAAATAGCTCAAGTGGTCTGCTCGTGGAAGTCGGTTGCAATGATGGAACATTTCTTAACCTCCTACGACAAGAAGGCTTCTTTCGCCTTTTGGGGGTTGAGCCTTCGCGGAAGCTTGCTGCTCAAGTGAGGCAGCAAGGCCATGAAGTGTTTTCTTCCCTGCTTGAAGAGGAATCATCGAGAGAAATTGTTCGTAAATACGGCAAGGCACAAAGTGTAGTTTGCCGCCACACGCTTGAGCATGTTCCGCATCCCCTCGATTTTTTGCGAGCTGTCCGCCTTCTGCTTGATGAAGGCGGATTGCTTATGCTCGAGGTTCCTAGTCTGAGACCCATCATTGACCAGATGCACGTTCACGAAATGTGGGACGAGCATGTGAGCTATTTTCTTCCGGATAATCTTGTCTCTTTACTAATTAAGGCTGGATTCCTCATTGAGAGGGTCTCAGTCAAACCGCATCTCAAAATGGAGAATATCGTCGTTTTGGCGCGTGCGGGTGTAGATTGCAGCACTGAACTGCCGAATATGCGCCGGGAGGTGAAAGCCTGTAGGGATTTTTCAACACGATGGCAGAACGTGCGTCTCCAAATGCTCGAAATCGTTCGGGGAAGCCCAAGGCCCTTGGTGTTTATGGGTGCCTCACATCCGCAAAGCAATCTCCTAAACTTTTCCGGCATATCACCCTGGGTGGATTGCGCAATAGATGATGATCCAAGTAAGGCAGGCTTATGGCTGCCCCTTCAAGGCAGTAAGGTTCCGATTTGGCCGATGGCCAAGCTGAAGGAGGCAGTTGCAGGCGGCACTTTGCTCTTAACGGGTTTTGGTTATCCGCGCTGGATGAAGGAAGCCAGTGAGGTTGCCAAGGGTCACGCTGCGGCAACGCTGGATATATTAAACTTATTGTCTGCCCCTTGAAGGGAAAAATAAGCTCTTGAAGGAGGGGCTGGCCATTTTTTTCGAAATCTTAAAAGCCAAAATACATAATGTGACTTGGCGCTATACAGGTGCTAGAGCTTCAGCAGTGCAATATCCGTTTGCAGGAACTGCCAAGCCCAGCAAAGATGACTCTGCGGAGACTTTCCGATGCTTACGTGAAGCCTTGGCACTCGATAACGATAACGCGCTTTATCACAAAGATCTCGGAATGTTGTTCTTGCGCCAACGCATGTTATGGCAAGCCCGAGAAGCTTTTTGTAAAGCGCTAGCGATTATGCCGAACCTAAAATCAGCACAAAACAGTCTCGATGGAATATCCCGAGAATTCGTGGCTGCCGAAGCTGATCTGAAAACCGGCAGGGTTTCGTTGGAAGCAGGCGATCTTGAATCGGCTTGGAATTGTTCAAAATCGTCACGCCAGCACGTTAGGGACCACCCTGACGCACGTTTGATGGAGGTTGCCGTTCTTCGGGCAAAAGCCAAACTAGATGAGGCCCTACAAACTTTATTGGAAGTCCTACAAGACGTGCCGCAGTATATGCCAGCACTGGAATTGCTTGATGCTCTTACAGCAAACAAAGCTACGCCAACGATTTTGCCCGCCGCGCTGTGCAATTACCGGCCACTACCCATTCCGAAGCGACCTCTGGTAACCGTAACGATCTGCAGTTTCAACCAAGAAAAATACATCCGCGATTGCCTGGATTCCGTTTTTGCCCAAACCTGGTCACCATTGGAAATTCTCATTGGCGATGATGGTTCCCAAGATAAGACCCCGCAAATCATCGCTGAACGTGTGGCCTCATACCTTGGACCGCACCGCATCGAAATTCTCGGGCACACAAAGAATCTGGGCTACAAAGGACGGGCTAACTGGCTTAATGCATGCCGGAGATCGCGCGGGCGCTTGGTTCTGCAATTCAGTGGTGATGATGTTATGAATCCTGATATGGTAGCACACTTGGTTAGAGCGTGGCAGAAGACAGGGGCTTCACTGCTTGCCGTAAATGCGGAATACATTGACGGTGATTCCCGACCGCGTGGTTTGCGTCTCCCAAAAGACCGACCGCCCGATAGTTCGATCGAGCGTTTAGTGCGCGACGGCGTTAACGATAGCGTGTTTGGTGCCGGAACTGCTTACGATACCCAGATGTTTGAGGTCTTTCCCAACTGTCTTGGAGCGCCTCCTCGGCATCTCGGTACACAGGACATTATTTGGCCGTTTTATGCCTGCCTCCTCAATGGCTGTGTGGGGATATCCGAACCATTGATGAAATATCGGATCCATGGCGCTCAATTTTCACTTTCCGTGGCTCATAGTCGTGCTGAAAAGGTTGAAAAACAAGTCCTCGAGGAAAAGATGTGGTGGGGCCATCTCGCGCATGCTCTTTTGATGCGCGAGGCGCTAAAGGAGGTGGTCGCGATTGCACCAGCACGCTATACAGAATTATACAATCGTTTATTGCCAATGCTAGAACACCAAACATGGTTGATGGCACATCGCCAAGCTAAGGTCCGCGAACACCTTTATTACAATGCAGATATCAGTCGCCTAGAAATGCCTAAAACAAATGACAAATGAAAAGAAAGTTATTATTCATATCGGTGCCCCAAAAACTGGATCGACTACACTACAAAAGTTTCTTGAAGACAATCGGCAGTCGTTGTTAGGTCAAAGATGGCTCTATCCAACCAGTATCACACGTGGTTTTGGGCAGCATGATTTAGCCTTTTTACTATCTGGTGCCTATCCAGAATGGGCCTCGACGCAACCATTTAGTCTTGATGAGCAAATTCAAAAACTGCGCAAAGAGATTTCTGTCCATCATTCTCCGCGACTTCTTTTAAGCAGTGAAAACTTTTACTTGCTATGCCCGCCTAAAAAACTTGCATTGGCAATGAAGAGCCTTGGATTTGCAAAAAGTGAAGTCGCAATAATTATTTATCTTCGGAGGCAGGATGATGCACACTTATCTTGGTACAACCAAAAGGTCAAGGCACAGGGGTATTTCGGCACAGTAAAGCAGAGTATTTCCGAAAGCCTGGATCTTTGGGATTACTTTACGCGGCTTTCTTCTTGGACAGAAGCATTTGGGGAAGAATGTTTGATTGTGAGGCCCTATCGAATCGATCAGCTAAAAAAAGGGGATGTACGCAGTGATTTTCTCGATCGACTGGGCGTTGAGAGCAAGGGATTTATGTTTTCAACCGAGAAGCACAACACACGACTAAATTATGATATAATGCAGTTCCAACTGCGCATCAACAAATTAGCATTATCAATATCACAAAAGCGTAGTTTCCATCGCGAGTTGGTTGCCTTGAGTGCAATATCTGAAAGCAATGGATGTTTCGATGACCCGCCATTACTGGATCATTCGGATAAGGTAGCGCTGATGGCTAGGTATGAAATCGGCAATAAACAAATTATGCATCGTTTTCCGGAATGTAAGACTTTGTTCGAAGAAAACATTTGTAAGGCTACAGATCCAGCCGGGCCTTCATACAGCAAGCTTACCCCTGAGAAAACTAGTCTAATCTTGGCTTGGTTGGAAAAAAGATGTAGCCTTACCAAAGCTCATCAAGACATCTTGTCGGCTGTTTCCGATAGTCACGCAGGAAAAAACAAAAATGGTTGACTCAAATAATTACTACTACAAAGATCATCCCGCAAATTGTCAACGTTACGACTACTGGGGTCAGGTAAAGCGCACCATTAATGGCAAATCGGTCAACGAGGAACAGATAGATCTAATTGTAGATTCGATCTGTGACGGAATATCGCTCCAATCTCAAGATCGCGTCTTAGATCTTTGTTGCGGCAACGGAGCACTGACTCATCGAGTCTTTGCACGCTGTTCTGGGGGAGTTGGCGTCGATTTTTCTAAATTTCTAATTAATGTTGCGCAAAGCGATTTTGCAAAACCGCCTCGCGAAACGTACGTAGTCTCCGATGTGTTAACTTACATGAGATCTGCAGCTTATTTGCAGTTTAACAAGGTTGTCTGTTATGGCGCATTTATGTTTTTTAAAGATAATGAAGCAATTGAGTTACTGCAATTAGTTCGTCAACGGTATCCGAAGGTAAGTGCTATGTTTCTTGGAAATCTGCCAGATCTAGACCGGATTAAAAATTTTTCTGGGAGCTCCTCGGGAAAACTTGGAGTCGAAAAGCGTGATGACACGGCTATGGGTATTTGGCGAAGTCAGGCCGAAATCCATTTTCTTGCAGGAAAAAGCGGATGGAATGCCAAAATTAGCTTTATGCCAAAAAATTTCTTTGCATCAAATTATCGTTTTGATGTGGTCCTGAGTACTCAAAGTGAAAAAAAAGACATTCAATAGTTTAGCAATCTTTGGCGGGAAACCCCTTTTTGAGAAACAACGCCCTATTGGGCAGTTGGACAAACCACCTCTGAAGGATTTTTTGTCTGGCTTGCGTGAGGCTTATGATGCCCGGTGGCTGACCAATGGTGGCCGATTGGTGCAGCGGGTTGAAAAAATATGTGCTAAATTACACGGCGTACTCCACTGTCTTGCTGTCACCAATGCGGGTATTGGAATATCGATCTTATTAAGAGACATAGCAAGAGACCGGAAGGGTGAAGTAATCTTACCTGGATTTTCCTTTCGAGGCCTTCCACATTTTATCCGTTGGGCTGGCTTGACGCCGCGCTTTGTTGATGTTGACAAGGACTCTCATGCGTTAGATCTAAGTGCAGTAAAAAATGCTATTAACAAAAACACTATCGCCATCTTAGCTGTTTCTAAGAGCCATAGCTTTGGTGACCGAGAAGGTCTCTGTGCGTTAGCGGATGGCCTTGAGATACCGCTCATCTTTGACTCCGTCTATGCCCTTGGCGCGAAATATCAAGGATCTCCAGCGGGAGGTGCAGGTCTTGCAGAGGTTTTTAGTTTGCATGCAACTAAATTAATTAACGGCTTTGAGGGAGGGTACATTACAACTAACGATGGAGTACTTGTTGAACGCCTTCAGCGATATCGCAACTTTGGTCTGGGTGCGCCTAGCCATCTGTTCGAAAATATTATTGGGACCAATGGAAAACTAAATGAAGTACATGCAGCTATGGCATTAGCATCATTGCCGTACTTGAATAATATCGTTGCTGCCAACCGTATACGATTTCAAAATTATCTTTCGGCATTGGAACCTATTCCCCATTTGCGAATGCTTGAAAGCCCACAACCCGCTATTGAATCTTCTAGTCATGTTCTCAATGTTCTAAAAATAGAGGCCGAATGGCCCTTGAGTCGAAACCAAATGTGGAAATTATTGTCTGCCGAGGGTTTGGGTGTAACCCCATATTATAGTCCCCCGTTAAGTCGTATACAAATGAATCCAAGTGATGTTTCGCCATGCCAATTGCCTGTGAGCGAAAAACTGGCTGAGCACTTCTTGCAATTACCTAGCGGGAAAAGCATGAGTGAAGATGATATCAAAAAGTTTGCAGGACTTTGTTCCTTTTTGCTGGAAAATGCGAAAGCTGTGAAAAAACAGTTGGAGCACATACTATGAATAATTTAAATCGACTCGCGTGGTTTGGTGCTTCGCCACGAATTGCACGTGAGCTGCATGCTGGACAGATCAATTTGCCATCCTGGGAAAAAATTGAAAAGGCGATGGGAAAAATATTTGAACGAGAATACTTTACTAACAACGGCCCGTTAGTACAGCAATTTGAACAAGAGTTTGCTGCTTACCTAAATGTCCGTCACGCAGTGTGCGTTGCTAACGGAACGTTCGCCTTGATGATAATGTACAAGGCTTTGGATTTAAAAGATGAGGTAATTGTGCCAGCTTATACTTTTCCGGCAACTGTTCAGGCGCTGTCTTGGGCGGGTCTGAAACCGGTTCTTTGTGACGTAGATCCGAAAACGCAAATCCCCTCAATCCTTCATATTGAAACTTGTCTGACGCCACAAACCAGCGCGATCGTCTTGACGCATACATGGGGTAGATCCGCTCACTCGCCAAAAATTGAGACGTTCGCAAAAAAGCATGGCCTTAAACTTGCCTATGATGCCTGCCACGGGATTGGGTGTATTCACAATGGCCAAAAAATTGGAAATTTCGGAATGGCTGAAGCCTTTTCTTTTCACGCAACAAAAATCATCAATGCGGCCGAAGGCGGCTGCGTGGTTACCAACGATGATGGATTGGCAGTTAAACTAAGAGCTTCCCGAAGTTTTCATTCATGCGCTCAAGATCCTGAAGGGATCTTGCGTTTAAATGGGAAAATGAGCGAGGCTCAAGCTGCTCTTGCCTTGCTAAGTTTGGAAGATTTACCCCTTAATCTTGAAGCAAATCGAATCCGTTATGAGGCGTATCGCCAGGCACTTGTCGGAATCCCAGGTGTTACTTTAGATGACTACAACTCTGCGCTAAACAACCATCAATATGTTAATGTCTTTATTGATGAGGCTAAAGCTGGACTGAGCCGAGATAAAGTATTTGATCTGCTCGCCGCTGAAAACATATTTTGTCGACGACATTTTATGCCTGGCATGCACAATACCCCACCGTATAACAATTCTCTTCAAAATCATAAAAGTATGTTCAAGAGCACCGATTGGCTATGCCGCCGTATTCTGCAACTGCCAAATAGCCAGAATGTTAGCGTTGAAGATGTTGCCATTATCTGTGACCTAATTCGCGAAATCATTTCTTTGGGTCCTCAGATACGCCTTGCAAAAGAGGAATAAATATAGTGCGCCTTGGGATTATGCAGCCATATTTTTTCCCTTATTTAGGATATTTTGAATTAATTGCGCGAACTGACCGGTGGGTGGTTTTAGACACAGTACAGTATAACCGAAAAAGCTGGATGAATCGCAATCGTATTTTGCATCCAAATAATGGTTGGCAGTATATTAATGCCCCTGTGCATCATGCGCCGCGCGGTACACTAATAGAAAAAGTCTTTGTGCAGGACATAGATAAAGCACAAAACCGAATTCTCGCGCAATTAGGACATTATCGTGGTCACGCACCATATTATCATCAAGTTATCAAAGTAGTTCAGAATGCTTTCACTCGTGCCGCTGATAAAAGAATATCCACTTTAAATATCGCTGCAATAGAGTCAGTATGTGATTATATAGGGATTTATTTTTCTTGGCTGCGAGCCTCTGATCTTGGTCTCGACGCGGCAAATGTTGAGCATGCCGGTGAATGGGCTCTTCGTATTTCAAAGATCCTTGGAGCAGATGCTTACCTGAATCCAATCGGTGGTAGAGAGTTGTTTGTGCCTTCTGAGTGGGATGCAGCCGGGATAAAACTTTCCTTTACCACAATTCCTGATCTGCGATACGAATGTTGGCCTTACGTTTGGGAGCCTCTTTTGTCAATCGTCGACGTATTAATGTGGCTACCACCTAAGGTTGTCCGCGATGAAATCCTAAAAAAAAGTCTGATCTGACAAGATTATTCTAAAAAAGCATATGCCAGCAAAAAAACAATATAACCACAAAATGTTTAAACATCTAAGTGACTCAACTAAGAAATATAAAATATTCTTAATCGGTGCGGATGGTTTTTTAAGTCGCGCCATGTTGCGTCGTTGGAATCGTAGAAAAGTTATCTGTGCCAGCCGGAGAGGCAAAACAAAGACTTCAGAAGCCATAAACTGGGACTTGGCGGAACCCGCTCCCCAATTCGACCTGCAATCTGGGGACGTGGTGGTGATGGCAGCTGCCCTGACTTCTTTGGAGGCTTGTGAAAAAAATCGGCAACTGGCCCATCGAGTGAATGTGGAGGCGCCGGCGGAAGTGGCCGGTCTTTGTGCCCGTAAAGGAGCGAAGTTGATCTTTTTGTCCAGCAGCGCGGTTTTTGACGGTGAAAAGGCTTTTCCCAGCGAGACGGACGTTCCTTGCCCCGTGACGGAGTACGGCCGTAACAAGGCCGAGGCAGAAAGATTGATTCAGACGTCGGGGGCAAAATTTATGATTTTGCGCCTCACCAAGGTACTATCGCTGTCTGACGGTTACTTAGCGGGCCTCATGCGGGCCTTGGCTCAAGGTCAGCAGGTAGAAGCTTCACCTGACTTGCCCGTTGCACCGCTCTCTCTCCATTGGGCTGTAGAGGCGATTAACCGATGCTTAAATTTCGAAGAGAGTGGGATTTTTCATCTCTCACCCAAGGACGATACTAATTATTATGAAATGGCAATAAAAGTGGCCGAGATGTATGGTTACCCTGTGTCATTGATCGTAAAACAGAACCTCGCAGCCTTGCGAAAGCTACTCCCCCAGATTCCTCGCAATGCCTTACTTTCAACTAAGAAAGCTGCTTCCGAGCTAGGTTTAGCTGTCCCCATGTGGAGTGCGGCCCTAGAAAAAGAAGAAACATGGGATTAAAAGCCTCAATACATAAAAGATGGGTGAAGATTGTGGGAGGGTTGCTTTATGCCGTTGGTAGGGCCTGGAGTCGCTTCCCTATCGTTGAGATTTGGAGCGTCCACTTGGGCCATACAATATTTGAATCTGCCAACCTCCTGCAGCATCAGCCACTTCTGATTTTCTGGAGAGAGCCTATCGCCAACCGTTGGCTGGTAGAAAAGCTGAGCGAGGGGGTTAAATTCCCGTCCCTGCAAAAATGGTTCTACAAAAAAACTCAATCCGCAGGGTCAACTCTGTCGCAAATCGCAAAAATAAGAATGAGAAATTTTTCCAATCAATATTATTTGATGAATCTCGGCTTTAATTGCCTCCCTCCACGCTTACCTCAGATTTCCTTTACGCAAAAAGAAATCGATGAGGCAGAAGACTTTCTCAACTCGAATGGACTAGGAAAGGGCAAATACGTATGTTTCTGTGTTCGAGATGAAAGTTACTATAAAGAGTTCAAGCCTGATTTGCATTCCGGACCAGCCAAAGATTTTGAATTTCGCAATGCGAAATTAATCAACTACGTAAAGGCGGGAAAATATTTGAAGGAAAAAGGCATTACCCCCGTTCTGATGGGGTTTTCCACAAAAAAGATTCCGGATGTGTTTCTATGCCCCGCAATTTCCTCTGAATTTCGTCCGTGGATCGAGGCCTACCTATTCCGCGAGTGCTTATTTACGGTGGGGATGATGACGGGAACGACCCTCTACGCATCCTTGTTTGGCCGTCCTGTATTGTGGTCGGATGCATTCTGGCGGGGGACTCCGATTGGAGGTAGGCAAGACCTTGTTTTGCCGAAAAAAATTCTGAAAGGGATGCCTTCGGTTTCCAAGAAAAACAAGGCAAGTTGGAAAGAACTAAATATGAAGAAATGGGTGAAGTTAGGCCCACCACCCGACAATGACTGGAGTCATTTTGCGAACAAAGGGTACGAATGTAAGGCTTGCTCGTCGGATGAAATTCTTGATGCCGTCAAAGACATGCAGGTATCTCTGCAAACAAAAAAAATGTTTCTGAATCAGAAGGCGAGATCCTTGCACAAGCAGTTTTCAAAATTGCATTTTCGGGCATCCAAGAAACTTGGTCAAGCGCCGACACGACTGGCGCCTTCTTGGGCTGAGGTCAATCGCAAATTAATAGGGAGTAATGTCTATGAAAAATATTGGCTGGGAAGCAATGACAAAGAGAACATGGACATGACAGAGCTTATTACGAGTCGACAGTCCAGAATGATGTTCAATCCGAAAAGCAGAAGGTCACCCGTATGCCATTCACCTATAATTGCTCAAGAGACGAGATAGCCCCCTTTTGCAGGATTTACTCGTCCCATTTAAAGGGAAATATCCAAGCTCTGAAAAAGCTTACTTTTGATTCTGGCAAAGAAGCGGCGGATCGGGTTTCGAAACGAAAAAAACAAAAAATCTCGATTCGACATATTTTCTGTTGAATGAATTCTGCATCGGTTCAAGTGCGAATTGTATTGCGCCAAAATTCTTTCGGAAAGCTCCTGGAGATTGCTCCTTAGAAGCGAGTTGTTCCGCGCACAACGGGATTGATGTTCTAGGCCAAAAAACTTTCCTAGATATAAATAGCGGAAATCTACCCATTTTTCATTGTCATTAAGGTTTCGCCTTGCCATGTCTTTGCGAAGTTCGGCTTCAAGGTAGGCTAGATGCTGCAACTGCTGCCATGGATCAAAACTGGAGCCAAAGCTTCCTCCTGGAGGATAAACGGTAGAGTGCATTGAGATATGTCCCGTGAAAATCATACCCAAACATGATCCCAGTTTGGAATTGATCAGCAGGTCGCACAGTGCGCCAGCTTCCTCCTGAAAGCCCCCTTGTTTTATGAAAGCATCTTTTCGGATCACCGTAGCGCATCCTGGAATTACGATCTTTCCGCTTAAGAATTGTGAAAGAAAAGTCTTAGGGGCTATATATCTGGCTGAGCCGGTGGTACCCCAAATTCCGTGGGGCTTTCCTGCGGGCATCATGATCCTTAAGGTATTGCAAAAAAAACCGGCTGCCTGCGGGGCGGTTGTGAGAAGTTTGAACCCGTTTGCAAGAAAGTCTTTATCAACGCAGAAGTCATCACTGGCGGCGTGCCAGATAAATTCTCCCCGAGCGTGCTCCTGAAGACTTTTGTACGCGGGGATCACCCCTTGGGCAGTGCCATGGCTGAAAAGCTGGATTCTGGGGTCGAAGCGTTTAAAGCGTTCCAAAATCTGGGGGGTGGAATCCGTCGAGCCATCATTCAAAACGATGAGCTCATAATCTTCAAATGTCTGAGAAAGAATTCCCTGCAAACATCTTTCCAAAGTGGCGGCCTGATCCTTTGTGGCCAACAAAACGGATAGTTTCGGAATCTGCAAGAAAGAGGATGCGGATTTTGATGCCATGGATTGATTAGGGAAACTGCAAAAGGATTATTGGAAAGTCTTAACGATAAGGCCGTTCATAGCTGTTGGCTAGGCATGGCATAAGAAAGCGAATCGTTTTTTTCGAACGAGCTTCAATGGGCTCCTTTCAAAATCTGAAGAAGCTTATTTTTCGAACTTTCTCTAGCGATGCGAAAGAGCCAAGCTTTTGGAATCCACCACCAGCCGAACTTTGGGTGGGGATCGCGAATGCGGTCGATATAATAAGATGCTCGGGTGTGTTTGTTCGAAATCTCCGTCAGTAGGGGGTGTAGCTGAGTCGCTAGCTGATCGATCAAGCGATAAATCTGACTTTTGTCCACCGTCCGAGAAGTATCTGCGTTATGAACAAAAAATTGGGCTACGGGATGCGGATAGAAAGCTAGAGTGACTTCGGCTAAATTTTGATATGTCCATGCCGTGTCGCCGTAATGATGGTGATCGATTGGGAACGGGCGGCTTAGTAGAAGAGAGGCGCGAAACAAGCAGGAGGCGCACGACCCTAACAGCCCGCTTGCCCCGGAAAGAATCTGTATCAGAAAGGCTTTTTCTTTGGGCAACCGACCTTCAGCGTACTGATTCAGAATTTCTGAGAATCTAAAAACCGGCCAGTGGCGGGAGCGTTTCAGATTGGATTCGGTCGCAGGCGAAATCACCGGAGGTGAAAAAACCACATCAGCCTCATTCTTGCGAATGCAAAGGGAAAGGGCATTCAAGCCTGCAGGGGTGATTGTGTCGCCGATCGTACTGATGTAGATGAAGTCACCAGTAGCTCTGGCGATCGCGAAATTCCAGGCCTGATAGAGACCACGCGGCACCTCCAAAACTTGGCCCCCAAGCTCCTTTGCTGCTTCCTGTGCGATTTTATGAGATCCGTCCGCGCTTTCGGTGATCACCCAGATGAATTCACGAACCGTGGGTCGAAGGGCGCGCAAGCATTCGATATGCTCCGGCAAACGTTCCGCAGATTGATAAACTGGGATAATTACGGAAATCGAAGATAGGTTCACCAGTACGCTCCTTCTTCCATCAAGCGGCAGTTGGCAGGAGTCTCGTCCGCCAAGGGGCGGATCCAGTGCTCGTTATACATTACCCCACGATCAAACCTGCTGCCTTTGATTCCGAAAAGAAGCTGCAGAGTGCCACCTAAATGAATTCCCTTTTTATCAAGTCTTTTGGCGTGAGCCACTAAAGGAAGCGACCATGCTCCCGCTCCCACAAGGGCAATATCAAAATCAACTTTCTCCATCTGAAATTTCATTTCGTTCAGCGCGTGAAACCAGTCACGATGCGTGGGCGGAACCATGTAGGCAAACTGCGGACAAGGTATTAACTGGGTATCGCTGGCACGCTGCTCTAGGTGATCTCGGCATTTTTCAGTAAAAATGCCAAACAGGGGCATCTTGGGAAGCTGAAGTCGGATCGTGTTTGCAAAAGGGTGAATGACCAGCCATCTCAACCCGGCCAAGGTATCCAGCCAAGGGGAATTCCGTCCCCAAAAATGGAGGAAATCAATGCTGCCACGAAAAGAGGATGGGGCTAATTGTCGGATCAAAAGGTCCTCCATCACAGAGAGGTAGGTATCGGAGGGTTGCCACTGGGCCACGTAATCCATTTGGTGGAGTGCAGACCGGTATTCCTGCGACCAACGAATGTAGATGTCCCGGCGGACAGGGAATAGGCCGGAGCAATCGTGTAAGCGGCGTGCGGGACGGCGCCAACTGGCGGGGGGTGGCCAGGGGGGTTGGATCCAGCGGTAGAGGTATTCTAGGCCCATCAGCTCGGTGGTGCCGATTTTGCCGATGGCGCAGGGTTGCGGGCTTGCGAGTAGATCCGCGATTTTAGTGTCGGCCCCCTGCCGCGCCTCGTCGGACTTGTCCCTTGGCTTGAGATGCCTCCACCAACGTAGACCAGTGAGGCGATTCCAGTGGGGAAGGTTCATCGGGGCTAATCAATTACGGTTCGTTTCAGTCGCCTGGAACCTATTCTGATGAAAAACTCGATTCCTGCAAATCAGGAATGACTGAAAAATCGAGAACATGAAAGCTTGCGTACACAGACCCCGCTCTTTCAATTTGGGCTGACAAATCAGGCATTTGGACGAACATAGAGGCATGTGGATTAGTACGGGTATCTATTATTTTCATAAAAGGCAACGGACATCATGAAGGCCGTAATTCTTGCTGGAGGTTTGGGGACTCGGATCTCCGAGGAGTCCCACTTGAAGCCCAAGCCTATGGTGGAGATCGGTGGCAAACCGATCCTTTGGCACGTGATGAAGATTTATTCCGCCCATGGGATCAACGATTTTATTATTTGTTGCGGATACAAGGGCTATGTCATCAAAGAGTACTTCGCCAACTACTTCCTCCATATGTCGGACGTAACTTTTGACATGGTTCATAACCAGATGGAGGTTCACCAGCAAAAGGCAGAACCTTGGCGGGTCACCCTCGTTGATACAGGCGAAGAGACCTTGACCGGGGGGCGCTTAAAGAGGGTTTCGAAGTACCTCCAAGGGGAAGCAGATTTTTGTTTTACTTACGGGGATGGAGTCGCCGATATCGATATTTCTGGTCAGATTGCTTTCCACAAAAAACACGGGAAGAAGGCCACCATCACGGCGGTGCAACCGGCGGGGCGATATGGGGCTCTTCGGATGGAGGGGAGTCAGGTTGTTGGCTTTACCGAAAAACCTTTGGGGGATGGCGGGGCGGTCAATGGAGGGTTTTTCGTCCTGACCTCCTCGTGTCTGAATAATATCAATGGGGATCGTAGCAGTTGGGAGGCAGAGTCTCTTCCCGAAATTGCCAACGAAGGGGAATTACGAGCTTTTGAGCACAAAGGTTTCTGGCAACCGATGGATACTCTGCGGGACAAAAACCATCTGGAAAGTCTCTGGAATACTGGCAAGGCGCCGTGGAAGACCTGGAAGTAGTGGGACATCCGAGACAATTTTGGCGCGGCAAGCGAGTTCTTGTTACAGGAGACTCCGGCTTTAAGGGAAGCTGGCTGGCCCTTTGGCTGGATGGGTTGGGTGCGGAGATCCACGGTCTAAGTCTACCGCCAGATCAGCGACCCAATCTCTATTCGTTGGCAAAAGTTAGGAAAATTTCAAAAACCCATTTTATCGATATACGGAAAGCCAGCCAGGTAAGGAAGGTGGTTGGGAAAATCAAACCCCAAATTATCTTTCATCTGGCCGCCCAGCCCATTGTCCGGATGGGCTACTCTCAGGCAAAGGAAACCTGGGATACGAATCTCACCGGCACGATTCATCTTCTCGAGGCCGCGCGAAAACTTCCCTCAGTAAAAGTCATTGTCGTAGTCACCACGGACAAGGTGTACCGAAACCCTGAAAAAGGGGCTTCCTTTGTGGAGAGCGATCCGCTTGGAGGAAAGGATCCCTACAGCGCAAGTAAGGCGGCGGCGGATCTCGCCACAGCCAGCTATCACCAGGTTTTCTTTCAAAAAATGGGGGTTGGGGTGGCCACTGCCCGCGCTGGGAACGTGATCGGAGGAGGAGATTGGGCCAAGGATCGAATTGTTCCTGACGCCATCCGCGCCTGGGGGAAGGGCAAATCCTTGTTGGTGCGAAATCCAGCCTCCATTCGTCCGTGGCAACATGTGCTGGATTCTTTGGGGGGATATCTGATTTTGGCTGAAAAGCTTTGGAAAAACCCACGTCTTTCAGGAGCTTATAATTTTGGACCGGAATCATCCGACAGGAAAACCGTTCGGGAGCTAATCCAACAAGCGAGCGGCTTTTCCCCAAAGGGAAAGGTCGTCTGGGGATCTTCAAGGACAGGCCCTGCAGAAGCTAGGGTTCTTGCTTTGAACAACTCGAAAGCCAAAAAGCTTCTTGGGTTTCATCCGGTTTGGGGATTTCGAGCGGCTGTCGCACGAACCTTCGATTGGTATGCCAGCCAATCCAAAGGACGGGACGCAAGAAGGCTTTGTCTGGAGGATATTCAAGTCTACGAAAAGCAGGCCCTTCGATGAGCCATTTTCATGTTGAGGAGACTTCTCTCCAAGGACTGAAAGTGATCCAGCGCCATCCTCGGAAGGATTTGCGGGGGCAATTTACACGGGCTTACTGTTCTGAAGAACTCTCGGCAGCGGGCTGGACGACCCCAGTGGTGCAAATCAATCATTCGATAACCCATGCAGTCGGTTCGATTCGGGGTTTGCACTATCAGAAGCCGCCCAAAGCCGAAAAGAAAATGGTCCTATGTTTGAAGGGAAGGGTATGGGATGTGGCCGTGGACCTTCGGTCGAGCTCTGCAACGTTTCTCTCATGGCACGCGGAAGAACTATCAGCCGAAAATAGCAAGGCACTGCTGATCCCGGAGGGTTTTGCACACGGCTTTCAGGTTTTGGAAAAGGAATCAGAGTTACTTTATCTTCATTCCGAACAGTACTCGCCACAACAAGAGGATGGGCTTTCGCCTCTGGATCCGAGGCTTTCGATTCCGTGGCCGTTGGCGATCGGAGAGATGTCGGAGCGCGATAAGGGGTTCCCGTATTTGTCGGAAAAATACAAGGGAGTTGCACTTTGAAGTGCCGACATTGCACGCAGGAGTTGAAGGAAAAGTTCCTCGATTTGGGGGTCATGCCCCCATCCAATGCCTATCTTTCCAAAGAAGATCTAGAAAAGCCGGAACCCAAGTATCCCCTTAGACTTTTAGTCTGCACGAATTGCTGGTTGGTGCAGACGGAGGACTTTGTGGGACGGGATGAACTATTCACCTCGGACTATGCGTATTTCTCATCGACATCGAAGAGCTGGTTGAAACATGCGGCCGATTATTGCGAGAAGATCGTTCCCCGCTTGAGTCTCGGGTCCAAGAGTCTTGTGGTGGAGATTGCCTCGAACGATGGGTACCTGCTAAAAAATTTCTTGGGTGCGGGCATTCCATGTTTGGGAATCGAGCCAACGGCCAGCACAGCAGCAGCAGCCGAGGCGTTGGGCATTCCGGTCATGCGAGAGTTCTTTGGCGAAAAATTGGGCCAAGCCTTAGCAATAGAAGGCAAGCAGGCGGATCTGATTATAGGAAACAATGTCTTTGCCCATGTGCCAGATATCAATGATTTTGCAAAAGGGCTGAAAGCCTTGCTCAAGCCAAAGGGGACAATAACTTTGGAGTTTCCGCATCTCATGAAGATGATTGAGTTCAATCAATTCGACACGGCCTATCATGAGCATTTCTCGTATTTATCCCTTTACACGACTGAACGTATTTTTAAATCTGCAGGATTGCGAGTCTGGGATGTACAAAAACTGCCCACCCACGGTGGAAGTCTGCGCATCTACGGTTGTCATCACGAAGACAGCCGCGCCAACAGCCCGTCAGTTGCAGCCATGCTGGTTGAAGAAGCCCAACGGGGACTGCAGACCTTGATTGCCTACCAACAATTTCAAGCGTGTGCGGACAAAGTCAAAGACGACTTGCTTGGCTTTTTGATCGAGCAAAAACGCGCTAGCAAAAAGATTGCCGCCTTTGGCGCCGCCGCCAAGGGCAACACCTTGCTCAACTATGCCGGTGTCAAGTCTGACCTGTTGCCCTTCGTCTGCGATTCCGCGTTAGCCAAACAAGGCAAATTTCTGCCTGGTAGCTCTATAGCCATTTTGCCTCCGAGTGCCCTGGCAGATAACGCCCCTGACTATGTGCTAATTCTACCTTGGAACATTGCCGCCGAAGTCAGGCAACAAAACGCCTCTCTGCTATCGCGCGGTAGTCGATTCGTTACGGCCGTGCCGTATCTAGAGGTGTCATGATCGATATTCATCCCGAAGCTAGGATATCTACATTGGCGGATATCGAGGACTCTGTACGCGGTAGCCGTATTTTGGTCGGGGCGCATTCGACGATTGATGCTTTTGTCAAAATCAAACCGGTCGGCGGGAGCGGCGACATCCTGATTGGTGTACACACCTGCATTAATTCTGGTTGCGTGCTCTATTCAGGGAATGGGATCACGATAGGGGACAATGTCGCGATCGCGGCGAACTGCACGTTGGCTCCGGTCAACCATGCTTATCGGGAAAAATCGAAACTGATCAGGGAGCAGGGATTCTTGCCTAGCAAGGGCGGGATCATCATTGAAGATGATGTTTGGATAGGAGCCAATTGCGTCATCCTTGACGGGGCGATATTGCGAAGAGGGGTGGTGGTCGCAGCAGGCACTATAGTCCGCGGCGAATTGGCAGCCTACGGGATTTATGCTGGATCACCGATGAAGTGCAAGGGGATGCGCAAGTGAAATGCACAGTGCTGGGTGGTGGCGGCTTCATCGGACGGAGTCTCGTCCGACACCTCGAAGCCGAGGGGTGCAAGGTTTGGGTGCCCGAAAGGGACGACCGCACTGTTTTCGAAAAGCCACTTGGGCATGTGTTTTATTGCATCGGATTAACTGCGGATTTCCGCTCTCGTCCCTTTGATACTGTCAGGGCCCATGTGTCGTTACTATCTGAGATTCTGCAGAAAGAGGCCTTTGATAGCCTGCTCTATCTGTCCTCAACGCGCGTATATGGGCGATCTGAAAACACTTCCGAAGAAGGCGCCCTGCCTGTATTGCCTGCGGATCCCTCCGATCTCTATAACATCTCGAAACTTATGGGCGAGTCGCTATGTTTATCCTCAGCCAAGAACGGAGTAAGAATCGTGAGGCTCTCGAATGTTGTGGGGTCGGCCATGGGATTGGATAATCTGGTCGGCCATCTGTTCCAAGAGGCTCGTGCTGGCAAGATCCGGTTGAGGACGCATCCCGCTTCAGTGAAGGACTATATCTTCATCGATGATGCTGTACGTATGCTCGGACGGATTGGTCTGGGCGGGCGTGAGCGAATCTACAATGTGGCCAGCGGAGAACAGATGGAACATCGGCAATGGTTGACTGCACTAAGTGGCTTCACTGGCTGTATAGTGGAAGTGGATCAGAATGCTCCACTCCAGTCATTTCCCGCTATCAATGTGGAAAGAATGAAAAGAGAGTTCGGATTCAAACCGACACCAATTTCTGAGGTGGTACAGCTGCTGTTGATGAACCTGAACACGTTTGGTTAAATATGAGGAGTAAACATGAATCAAGTGAATCAATTTGAACAGGAAAGACGTGAGCGGATAGGGGGCTACGGTGCCAACAGTGCGTTGCAGGAGAAATCGCTCGCATGGGTGCGAGAATCAATGCAGTGCATGTATGTTTACAATTTTGACTGGCTCGGTCGCCCGATTATCCAATATCCGCATGACATGCTCGGCATGCAGGAACTCATCTGGCAGATCAAGCCCGACCTAATCATTGAGACCGGAATTGCCCACGGCGGCTCACTGATTTTTAGTGCCTCGATGTTGGCGCTGCTTGATATGTGTGATGCGATCGCAGCTGGTAAACCTATGGATCCCAAAGTTTCGCAAAGAAAAGTTCTAGGCATTGACATCGATATCCGTCCCCATAACCGCGAGGCCATTGAGGCACATCCGATGGCCTCCCGCATCCAGATGATTCAGGGCTCCAGCATCGCACCCGAAATCATTGCACAGGTAAAACAGGTCAGCCAAGGATACAGCCGCACCTTGGTCTGCCTCGATAGCAACCATACTCATGATCACGTACTGGCAGAACTGCATGCGTACGCTCCACTGACGAGTGTGGGGAGTTACTGCGTGGTGTTTGATACCTTCGTCGAAGACATGCCCAAAGAAATGTTCCCTGAGCGAAACTGGGGGCCGGGCAACAACCCAAAAACTGCGGTGTGGGAATTTCTAAAAGGTCATTCCGAATTCGAAATCGACAAGAATATTCACAACAAACTTCTGATTACCGTTGCCCCAGATGGCTGGCTTCGGCGGGTGCGATGAAGGAGATCCGGCCTGGGCTTACTATCGGCATTCCCACCTACAACGAGGAAGCGGGCATTTCGGCCTGCCTAAATTCCTGCCTAGATCAAAAGGCGGTGATCTTAATTTCTGACAATGGATCTACCGACCAGACCAGCAAGATTTGCAAAGACTTTGAAGAACGCCACCCTTCCGCCCGTGTTTTTTCTCATCCGCTCAATCGCGGGAGCCTCTGGAATTTCGGCCATTTGCTTGAGCTGTGCGAAACGGAATACTTCATGTGGCTGGGTGCCCATGATTGTCTGACTGGTGATTTTGGGACGCTGGCCGTAAAAACCCTGCAGGACCATCCCCAAGCCGGTTTTTGCACCCCTCGGTACCGCTATCTTTCACCAGAGGGCGAACCAGCAGGTGAGGAGATGGACTGGGAGCCAGTCATCACGGATCCTCGACCTTGGCACAGATTCAAGCGATTCGTGCAAATCGTGAATCGATGCACCTTGATTCACAGTGTTTTCCGGACTCGGCTACTTCGGGAAGCATGGGAAACAACCTGTTCCGAACTTGGAAAAACCCCGGGGCCCGACATCCTTATTATGGGGTGGGTTCTTCTGCGTGAACCCGGGACTTTTCAGGCCCCTTTAGAGTATCGCCGTGTACTGGGGAAAAATCCAGATGCAGGCGATTATCAAAAAAAAATCTATGCCACCGGTTCAAAAAAGAACCTTTCGCCCAAAGATACCGGGAAGCGGCTGATTCATATAGCGGAGAATTGTCGGAACCTCACTTGGGTGCAAAAAAAAGCCACGGTCTATTTGGTGGCGCAAAAATGGGGGCGACCAAGGGGGAATCACCCCGTCCAATTGGCTATTTATCTTTTTTCGGAAGGCAAAAAGAAAATCGGGCCCCTAGGGCGTCGCTTAAACAATCGGGTGTTCGGCATTTCTGAAAAACCTGGAACATCCCACATCCAGGCCCCCAGGGTTCTTTCCAGAAAGGATGTAATCAAAAAAATCTCGCACCCCAACTTGCCAGTAGCATTCGGCAAAATCGGTACCACGGAGCTTTTGGCTATGGAATACCACTATCGCCGCGTGAAATCACCCTGGGGTTGGAATCGGCCGGCAAAGAGGCTTTATTTCGACTCGGGGGTCTTTCCGGCCAGTCTTCAGGAAATGAATCAGTTTGTCTCGATTTACCAGGAGGCCATTTCACAAATGGATGGTCTTTATTTATGGCAACCCCCCGGATTCTTGGCTGATTTTGAACGCGAACTTGTTCAATCCATCAATCCAAAGGCAGAAAGAATCAGGGGCCAGGAAGTAAGTTTTTCCTTAATTCTTGAACTTCCACCTTGTCGTTGGGTTGTTGTCTCATCGTTTGCCGGGACCATGCTGTCCCAATTGCAAAAGCTATCTCTCCTCCACCCTCGTTCTACAGTAGCCCGTGAAGTCATCGAAAGTTGTCAATTTGTCCAAGCTCCACATTTCCCTTGGCACAAACCCTCTAGCGGGGCCAGCTGGTCCGAAGAACTCAATCGTCTCAAAGATGAGACTCTGTCCAAGGAATTCCACGTAGCGATTGTCGGCGCTGGAGCCTATTCCCTTCCCCTTTTGGCCGCGGTAAAATCGTCTGGGCGAAAAGGAATTCATCTCGGTGGCGAGATCCAACTCCTCTTTGGAATCAAGGGAAGGCGCTGGGACGGAAAAAATCTGTATAACGATCACTGGGTGCGCCCCAGTCCAGATGAAACCCCATCCAACTTTATGAAAAAAGAAAATGGATGTTACTGGTAAAGTTCGAATGAAGAACAATTCAACCATCCCGCACTGGAGTAAAATGGGAACTGCTTTGCGCGCGTTCTGGTCCGTTTTCTTCAAGCCAGAGAAGGCTCGACGCTTGGGGGGGGTGCTCAACGGGCAGATCGGTCGGCGTAACCTGCTGGTAATGCTAGGGACGGAATTTCAACCCCAGATGGTGGTCGAGACAGGGGCTCACCGAGGGGTAACCACGAAATTTCTCGCCCAAACCTTTGGAGTCAAAACGAACTCCTGTGAAATTCACCCCGACTATTTCTGGGAGGGTAGATGGAGAACGCTGGCACAACGTAACTGCAAGATATTTCCCGAGGATACGCGGGAATTTCTTCGCCGAATTGGTTCTCGGATGAAATCGCCGGAAGATCGCGTCCTCATCTATCTGGATGCTCATTGGGATCCGCAGGATCTTCCTCTTCTGGAAGAGCTAAAAATTATTCATTCTCAGATTCGTCATGCGATTATTCTCATTGATGACTTCCGTCATCCCGAGGACCCGGGGTACGGATTCGATGAGTATGCTGGGGGTGTGAAAATCGAACTCAAACTGCTCAAGCAGGCAGATCCAGCATTCCACCAGGTGTTTTTTCCTGTTATGGCTTCTTCACAGGAAACCGGCATGAAAAGGGGTTCCGCCTACCTTGGGTTGGGGTCGGGACTGGCTTTGCTGGAAGCATGCAAAGAGCTTAAGAAATTACCGGCTGCTTCTGGCTTATGATCCGTGCCCCTGTGGTTCTTTTCGGGTTCCGCCGCTCCGACCTGCTTCGATCGTCTTTGGAAGAGCTGAAGGGGATCGGCTCGTTACGGGTGCACGTCGTACTGGACGGGGCGCCCGCCCATTGCCCAGAAATTCAAAAGGGGGTTTCCCAGTGCCGCGAAGTGTTGAAGAGTGCTTGGAGCGCTTTGGATATTGTCCCGCACGTTGCGGAAGAAAACTTGGGATGCCGAGGCAGGGTTTTGACAGGATTAGATGAGGTATTTCAAACGGAAGAAGAGGCAATTATTCTTGAGGATGACATTCGGGCGGGTCCGGATTTCTTTCATCTGTGCAGTCAAGGTTTGGAGCTTTTGCGAAAAAACGAGCAAGTCGGTTCTATTTGCGGCACCGCCCTCAAGGGGATTCATCGCAAGATCCGATCCCCGGTGTTTTTGTCTCGCTATACGGGCTCGTGGGGCTGGGCGACTTGGGGAGATCGGTGGAAAAAATTCCGGCAGGATAATCTAAAATTAAATGTTATAGATCAACCCGAACCTCCGGCGTGGCTGAAGATGGAGCAAGAGGAGTGGCTTTTTTGGCAATCCCGCATTGGACAAGCCCGGACGGGCGGACTGGATTCTTGGGCCTATCCATGGCGAGCTTTTTGCTGGCAGATGGGATGGTTCACTCTTCGTCCTTCTTCCAATCTTACAAAAAACCTTGGGTTTGGCCATGAAGCTACACACACAAAGGATATTCCTCCAGGGGTTGTGCTTGAATTTGAGAATTGGACTCAACCAACTCCTAAAGAGATGCAGAGTCCTCCTGTTGGCGTCGGAGATTCCATTCTCTCCGACTGGATAAGACCGGGAGCGAATCTGGTTGGGCGAAGAATCGGTCGTTTCATAAGAGAGTGGACATAAAAAACAGGCTCACAGGAAAGATCAGTGTCGAAACTCAATTCCGTATCCATTTGAATAAAGGATAAGGAACAAAATGATTGCGAAATATTCAAATCCCTTTTCACAAAAGTAAATCTAGGCTATAAAAGTATTAGAATAGGAAAAAACGGATGTTTTTCACAAAAAAGAATAAATGGAACAAGAAATATCAGAAGTTTCGGCATCAGTATCAACAGGGAGACTTCTTTCTTGCTGAATTTCCCAAGTCCGGCGTGACATGGCTCGCAACTCTTATTGCCTCCTTAGAATTGACTTATTTGTCCCGAGACGAGTCTCCTGCAGGTAATGGGACCCCCCTTTTTGGCTATGGCAGACGTACAGCCCTGATTTCTGATGATTCCCTGGATGTTGAATTATGTCCAGTCAGGTCTGAAATCTTTGGGGGACGAGTCATCAAGACGCACTCCGAATGTCAAGTTCACCACCAAAGATGTGTCTACTTGTACAGGCATCCAGGACATGTCATGGTTTCCTACTGGTCGATGCTGCGCGCAGCGGGGGTAATTGAAAAAAAACTTACTCTTGAGGAATTTTGCCTTCACCCGAGTTATGGTTTGGGGGCGTGGAAAAAGCACGTTCATTCTTGGATCCACCTTTCCTCCTACGTTGCAGTAATTACGTTTCTTTCGTATGAACAATTGTGTTCCGACACGGCCGGATGTTTAAAAAAAATCCTCTCCATCTTTGGGAAAGATGTTTCCGAAGCGCAATTGACAAAAGCAGTGGATGCCTCTGAACGATCCAACATGCTTCAGGCAGAACGTCTGGCTTACGAAAATGACATCCGCCGATCTGCTCGATTTGACAAAAACTACTATTTTGTCGGAAACGCCGATAGAGGCACCTCACTCGCAAAAACGATCGATCCTATGATCCAAAAAATATGTAAAGAAGAGGTGGACTTTTTGTATCCTTGAAAAATCCGCTTATAAATATGGCAGAGTATGATCAATCTTATCCAGTTCATTCCCGTTGATATATTTATCTTACAATCCACCTTCATTTGAAGGTTGCGAACACCATAATTAAGCTCATTTCATTAAGCCACTACAATTGGAGGCAGGCCATCTTCCTCAGGAAAGCTCAGTACTGGCTTAATCCTTCTTGTCCCCCCTTTTAATGAGCAATTTGATTTTCGTGTTTAGTGATTTGTAGAAGAACAGCTGAAATTGGGAGGATAATGAAGTCTTATTGCCCCGGCATTTTGTTTCTTTTGGCCAACCGCCACTTGGTCAGAGGAAAAAACCAACGCTGCTGGGCAATTGGGCGAATCGGATTAGAAAAAATCTTCCGGAAAAAATCCACCAACAGATTCAGGTCGTAGGCTGGGTTGGGGCGGTTGTTATAGAACGGGGTCGCCTGCAGATAACGGGCGTAAAGCTCCGGAGTTTCGTCGACATAGATGACATAGTCCGCCAGCTCCTCAGGAGAAGCGAAGTCGGAGGCACAGATGAAGCTCTCCGGGTTGAAATATTCCTTCACCCGAGGATCTCCCCAATGGATCGGGATGGTTTGGACATGGAGGGGATCGACTAGCTTTTCCGTGGTCCATCCGGGGCAGCTGCGATTTTCAAAAGCAATGTTGAAGCGATAGTTTTTGATCCAGCTGATCTTGTGGTCATAACGGTTCATGCCGCCTCCGCCCTTGGGAATGCGGAAGCCGGTGTTGTTCAACGCCGGGCCTGCGGAATCCACTTTGCGTCTTTGGTTGAGGATATGAAAAAAGTCCTGCCGTTGACCCGTGGTATGGTCCGCATAGGCGCAAAGAAGGGAACAGAAATGGGGCTTGGATGAACGGATGGCGACTGGATCTAGGCTAGTTGAGCGGATCAGCTTTTCGGCCATGCCATCGAAGCCGTAGATGGGTAGGTAATAGGCACGGGGATCATCGACCAGCTTTGGAAGGATGGCATAGTCGCACTCTTTCCAATTCGGGCCGTAGAGTTCTTGCGTCCAATAAATCTTCACGCCGTTTTGTAGGCGGTGGGCATGGCCGATATGGCCGTAGATAACGAATTCCGCAGGATCGTCCCACCGGATGTCGAAGTGGGGCTCCAGTAGACGGGTAAAAAAATTGCGTCCTCCGATGTGAAGGTCGCAGAAGCCCAGGGAGACGCGTGGTTTCATCGGGAGTAAAACTTTTTAGCCCAGCGAGTCAGCTCGGCCAAGGGCCGACGAAAACAAAGATCCTCGGCTAAACTCCTTTGCAAACGCAGAAGAAGATCAAATTCCTCAGGGGACTCCAGGAGACGCTTCGCCCTGGCCCAAGCCTCATCGGTCGTGTTGGCGACGAGAGGGGGGAGCAAGAGGCCAGGCATAGCGAGGCTGTCGGCTCGCCCCAGAAACAGGCAACCGGCTTGGATGGCCTCTGCCGCCCAGTTGCCCCAGCGGGTTCTCGGGTCTGTCCGAATGGCGAAACGGGAAGATGTCATTTGTTCGAGATAGGTTCGAGCAGGCGTTTGGCCACTATTTCCCTTCAAATGGCAGAGTGTCAGTGGAGAGGTTGGGCCATCTGGGGGAGGAGTGGCGCGGTCGAGGATAACCTGGGTTTTTGTGGATGGAGGAATTGCTGCGTGATTAGACAGCCGTTGCCAAGCACTCCCTGATTGAAAGGTGAATGGAAACTCGAGCACGTGGGTGCGGTTTCTTGGACGAGTCCGGTAGCGTCGAAAACCGTGATTTAGAAAAAGTTGGTATCCGGCAGCGGGTCGACGAAGGGAATTTTTTTGGAGAGGTCCGCCGGCCTCGACGGAGTAGTAAGTCCAAAGAGTCCGCGGGCAACGTCGAACGATCCGTTCGGGAATCGGGACATCGATACCGACGACTAGGTCGTAGGAAGACCAGTCGACGTCATCAACAGAAAGAGCGGCTTGGCCGTTGGTTGAGTTTTCCCAAGCTGCCGCGCGATCAGCCGCCTTCAGGCAAGAGGCGACAGGATCCGGATCGAGCGCATATTTACCCTTCCAAAGGTAGGTTTCGGACTCGGGGGCTTGACGAACGACCAAGTAGTCTGCGCCCAAATCAGCCAGAAAAGAAAAGGGGCCGAAATGCTTGGCAGCCGAGAGGACGATGTCCTCCCAGCCTGTGCGAACTCCCGGGGAGTAGAGACTCTGGTAAGCGGATTGGCGGACCAAAGCGACGCGGCGGTTGCGCCAAAAATTCAGATCCCGTTCGATCGACGAATCTGTGGTAGATGCAGGACAAGCGTGAAGTTCTGCCCAGTTCAACACATAGCGAGGAAGAAAATATCCAAACTTTTCCCATTGCTGGGGCAAAAGAAAAAGTGGATTCGAAGGGGGGACAGAAACAGAAGCCATCGAATTGAATGGTATAGGATCCTAGGAACGGAGCGAGACGAAGAAGCGACTTTTCAGGCATCTATGGTAAAAAAAAGCAGTGAATATTTTCCTTCGGCTTGTCCGCGGTTGGTTGTATCGACGGTACCCTGCAGTATCACGCAGTTGGTTCCGAAAGAAAGTAGCGGGGTATGAGCGGAGGTGGGGGCTGGAGGATCATGGCTTTACCAAGGAAGGGTTCTTTAAGGTATTCGCAGAAAAGTTTTTAAGGGGGCAAAAGTCTGGTCGGGTATACGAGTTGGTTCCAGGGGATGGGCTTGTGGGAAGTCTAGGAGCTTGGTTGGAAGGGCTCGGTGAGAAATGGCGTATCGAAGTTTGGGAGCATCGGCCTTTCCCTTCGATTTCACTCAAAAAAAATCGTCCTCAGGCGGAGATTCATGAAGGGCGCCTGACAAGATGGTCTGCGAATGAGAGAAAAAAAGATCTGGTTGGAATTACAACGCATCAATCCCGCGAAGCCTCCGGGGTTTGCCGGGAAATCAGCTCCGGTCAGATCCGTCCTCTATGGGTCGGTTTATGGAATCCGACGATGCGTCCGGCTTGGTTTCACCGAATGAGAAAAGAGGGTTATCAGCTCGCGCTGGTTTATCAACGGATGGAGTTTTATCGGGATAAAAAAAGATGAACGTCGCATTTCATTCAAATTCCATGTCGCTACGAGGATCGGAGAACGCTCTTTGGGATTACGCGAACTTCAACGAAACGATTCTCGGCAACCATTCTGTGATTTGCCACCCGGGCAAACTGGAAAACGCGGAAAATCCAACCTATGCGAAATGGAAAGCTAGATTTCCACTCGTTCCGTATCGGGCAAAGACCGAATTAAGCTCCAAGCTAAAGGAGAAAGGGGTGGATATTCTTTATCAAATCAAGCCGGGTCCGTATGACCGATTTGTCATTCCCGGAGTAAAGAACTGCATCCACTCGATGTTTTTGAGTGATGAGTTTCACGGGGATTGCTTCGCCTATGTCTCGCGCTGGGCCTCGAGAGTGATGACGGGGAGAGAGGAGTCTTTCGTTCCTCATTTCGTCCCGAAATTCGAGAGCAAGATGAATCTGAGAGGTAAGTTAGGGATTCCAACCGAAGCCAAAGTCTTTGGGCGGCATGGGGGTTGGGATACGTTCAATATTCCCTTTGTTCGAAAAGCAGTGGTTCAACATGCCCAGCAAAACCCCGAAGATCACTTCTTGTTCCTGAATACGGAACCCATTCGTGGATCTGAGAATCTGACAAATATTCACTATCTTGCAGCAACCGTGGATCCGAAAGAAAAAGCCAGATTTCTCGCGACCTGTGATGCTATGTTACATGCCCGCTGGCACGGAGAGACCTTTGGTCTGGCGGTGGGGGAATTTGCGGTGTTGGGGAAACCGGTGATCACTTTTGCGGACTCCAGAGAAAAAGCTCATCTCGAGATGCTGGGCGCGTACTCGTTGCTTTACCGAAATTATCACGAGATAACAAAGATTCTGAAAAAGTTTCATCCCCAAAGCATTCAGGGAACCGAATATGAAAGGTATGCAGATCCCACGGTGGTGATGAATCTTTTCCAAAGACAGTTCTTAGAGCCACTGAGCTGAAAACCGTGACAAAAAATTCTTGTACGCTCTACTGATGAACCGATGAATTCTCAACATAATCCCGATCCTACCGCCGGAAGGGCGAGGATGGTGGTTGTATGTGTAGCCATTCTCATCCTGCTGACGGGACTTGTTCTGATCTTTCAGAATCCGGAAATGGTACGGTTCGAATATCGGCGCTACTAAATTTCCCCAGGAAGGATAGAAGGCTATGATAGGTAGGTATTGGCGCGGAGTTTTAGGGCATCGTTTAGCCCTGATTGTCCATCTTGCGGGCTTTTTTCTGATCTTCGATTTCAGCGTGAAATCGATAGATCGCTTTGTCAGGCCCCCGTCTCCGCCACAAATTCACCTCTCCATTCGGGTTCCTGATCCTGATTTCGATCACGGAGTCCGTCCCAATTCTTCGGGATTCGAAAGGTACGGATCCCAGCCGGCCGAGTATTTCAGCAACTCTCTGGGGCTGAGAGATGAAAAAATCCGGGAAGTCTCCTTGGACTCTCGGACCTATCGCATTCTTTTTATGGGCGATTCGATGACCGAAGCGGCCATGGTGCCTTGGGAAAAAACCTTTGTGGGGCATTTGCAGGCTCAGCTCCGTGGAAAGACCGAGATCCTCAACGGCGCCGTTGAGGATTTCGCTCCGTTATTAATTTTGGCCAAGCTGGAAAACCTTTTGGGCAAAAAAGGAGTCCGAGTCGATCAGGTCGTGGTGGTGCTGAGCCCTTCTGCTCTTCGAACCGTTTTTACTTATGTGAAAAATAAAAACGGAAAGATTGAGCGTCTACGCTACGGACCTTACCAAGATCTGGCCCCATTTTTATCACGGACAGACAAACTGGAATCTTGGCTGGAGGTGAATGTGGAAAAGAAGTTTGTCCTGCTGGGAGCCCTGGTTCGCAATCTGAGGCTCACTTGGCGAAGGATACATCCAGACACTCATGCCGTGGATCGATTGAAGACATGGGTGGCAGAGGGCTACTCAAACCTCCCCCAAGAGCAGGACCTAATTCTCGAGGGAACCCGACGAACTTTGGATTCCCTCGACCAGATTCACCAATTTCTCGATTCACGGAATGTCGCCCTTTGCATTGTCTTTTTACCAGGGCCGAAGGCTCTCCTCTCCTTTCCGCATGCGTCGCCCCTGCCGGATCGATTGGCTGTATGGGCGAAGGACCGAGGGGTGAATTACATTGATCTGAGGCCCTATTTTCTCGGCGAAGGAACTCCGAGAGAGGTTGTGGCACGTGACTATTTGAAAAATGACGACCATTTGTCTGAAGCGGGGCATCAGTTAGTTGCGACCTGGTTGGCAGATCCTCGGAACGGGTTATTTCCCGTACGTAGACAAATCCCACCAAAATAAAATACTCTAAAGCT
>Ga0214919_10002113_pt1 | contig 31650 bp, 21 predicted proteins | sample LL1503_MetaG_FD_177994 | JGI IMG/M metagenome (GOLD analysis project Ga0214919, IMG submission 177994) | Freshwater microbial communities from Lake Lanier, Atlanta, Georgia, United States - LL-1503 | ecosystem: Environmental > Aquatic > Freshwater > Lake | place: USA: Georgia | collected... | reverse complement strand
CAGAACTCATACTTACACATATGAAGAATTATTACAGTTATATTATGAATTTAATTCTCCAATTGAACCATTAAATTCAGATCAATTATTAATAGATTATGTTCATTATTTAGAAAATGAAGTTAATAAGAAAACCGGTGGAGATTGTACTGACTTTGCATCAACAATTAAATCTCAATTAGAAACAGACCCAAGTAGAGTTAATAGATTATATCCTCCAACAGAAAATTATGCTATATATAGCTGGCAACATTTAACAAAATTGAAAGATTGTGAGTCTAATGTATATGGTATGCAAAATCCATATGTTTCAAATTGTGAAACAATGTATAAATTTTTACGATTTTTAAAAAGTAATAATATTAAATATATTGTTTGCTTACATAGCAATGGTGAACCTATTAGAGATTTGTGTGAAATTGGAGATACATTAGTTTTTTTTAATAAGTCAATTACAGATGGTAGACCAATGTCTTATGAAATTGGTATGAGCATAATTGCATTAATAGAAAATATTGGTCAAGATGCAATTGTTTTTTATTGCACCGCTGGATTTGGGAGAACTGGATCGGTAATGTACTTAATATATATGTACTTAAAGTGTAAAAAAAATAGATCAATTTTAACAAATATATTACCATATGGTCGAGAAATTGTTTATAGTGAATATTGGCTGTCAGATGTTTATTCATTAAAAGCGACTGAGGAATTATTTCATCATGGTCCAATTTTTAAGGCTATAAATGTAATAAATCTTGTAATTGCTCAAAGTTTAGATATATATTGTAGAGATGTACCACATACACCTATTAGATATATGCAATATTCAGATGCCCTAAATCCAACTGATCAGGTTATATTTAATATTACACCTATAGAAGATACAATGGCTGAGCGTATCAAAAACTTGGCATATAAAATAAATGTACAAAAGTTAAATTATAATATGGACAGTTCAGAATTATCAATTATTATTTTAACAAGTAATGATTTTGACAAATCTGAATATTGGAAAACGCCATTGAGTGGTTTTTTTGGTGGTATTGTGCCATGGACTGCATATATGTATATTGATGATAAAACTCAATATGTAATTGATATTGGAACTTTAAAAACAGTGCCGGAATTTAATGCATATGTTGAATCTATTGGAGAACTTGATAAACTTGAGCATATAAAAGATTCAATTATACTAGATCATAATAATGAATTAGTTCGTTTTGAGATATCACAAATAGAGATTGATTTTTATACTATAAAAGTAGTCAAAAATTGGAGTATGTATAAACAAATTAATGAAAAAACATATAGATTTGCTGGTATAGAATATCCAGTATATTTTAAGCCAAGTCGGTTTTATTTATTTTTTAATGAAAGTGACAATAATAGATCTTCTAATTCTAAGAAATTTTTAGAACACATTAAAAAAATAGATGGAGAAGATGAAGTTAACTCAAAAATAGAAGAAATAAAAAAAGATTGTTATGAGTATTTAAAAAAAATAGAGGATGAAGAAGACTAATACAAAGCCATTGTCAGTTTAAAATTAAAAATTCTAAAAATAAAAAGATTGTTTATTTTTTTGATACTTTTTAGTGATTTTAAAGGATGATCTTATAATATTTTCCAAGTTATTAGATTCATTATTAAATAATTTTACATATTGAAAATTAAACCATCCAATATCTCCCACTTCTCTTATATCATTTAATAAATTTAATCTTTGGTATATTTTATGACCCATATAATTTTTTATGTATAGATTATTTATAATCCCAATAAAATATATAAATACATATTTTACATTATTTGATATAAAACTTACTTTTTTTTTGATATTTGGTATTATTTTATAAAATTCTTTTTTTATCCCGGTCTCTTCTTCGACTTCTCTAATTGCGCAATCAATATCAGATTCTTTATTATTTGTCTTTCTTCCCTTTGGAATTTCCCATAGACGAGTTCCTCTAAATCTTGTATTTTTTACAAGTGAAAGTAATTTTTTTCCATCATCATAATCTAAAAAAGATGATTTAAATTTATTAAATTTTTTAATATATTGTGGATCATTTTTATCAACGGATAAGCATAATCTATACCACATTTGCTCAAAATTTAATGACATTATATCTAACAATTCTTCTGTGGTCATTTGTTCTAAAAGCGCCTCTAATGACATAATTGTATAATTTTTCTTTACAAAAAATTTAGCTGTATTATGATGCAAATATATATAATTTCCATTAATAAACTCATTAAATGCATATGTATATCTTTTATGCACAAGAAGTACCTCTGGGGAAAAATTTAAACTCCCAGGTTTTACTAAAATAATACCAATCGATGTTTTTGTTATCATTCTTTTTTGTAATTATAATTAAATTACTCTATATTACTATGTTTTTTATTGTACAATTGCCATAGTTTGAAAAATTGGAGGAACTCCAATTTGTTCTGCGTCGCTTTATTTTTTTAATTAACCCTTTTGAAAAAGGCTTTACCCAAAACTTTTTTTTGCCTCCTTTATTTTTTTAATTAACCCTTTTAAAAAAGGCTTTACCCAAAACTTTTCTTTTTTATTTTTATTTTTTCTTTTTTTTGCCCCCTCGGACAAATTCCAAAAAAAGTTTTGGGTAAAGCCTTTTTCAAAAGGGTTAAAGAAAGAGGAAGTGTTAGTTATAATTGCCATTACGGGCACCATATAATCGATCAAAATTGCCACCATTTTTTGCCCTTAGTGCGTCCATATTCCACCCCCTAACGCGATTATCGGATTCTTTTAGCCCAAATCCTAATGTTTCTTTTATATCGGTATCAACCCCTTCTCTTGACAATTTTTGCCAAAATGGAATTTCTTTATATCGCATATGAGATTTATATTCTTTTGCTTCATTTGAGTTTTCTATTCCTTGTATAGATGTATCAATGATTCCATCATCTGAATATTGATAATTTGCCATATTAAAATTTGAAAAATCATCATTTATGGTATTATGTAGTGGCAAATTTAATTGTGATTTATTATATTTTTGCTTTCCATCTTTTTTTGACCAATCTGAACGATTTTCTAAAACATTAAAATTATCTCCCATATCATTAAAATATTCATATCCTTGAGGCCTTAAACTGTCAGAAATAAACATTGTCATTGCGTAATCTTCATTGGTTTCAGTCAATCCAACAGTTGGGACATGATCTAATAATTTAAGATATGGATTTTTATATTCATATTCTATATCATAGTTTTCTTTTATATTTCTACTGGGCTCATAACTACCAATACCCCTCCCCATTGACTGGATAGCATTTGGCATACTAGCAAGAATTGCATCGCTTCTATGACTAGCATCGCTTTTATACATTGCATTTGGGTCGCTTCTATGGATTGCATTTGGGTCACCTCTATTGATTGCATGCATTGCATTTGGGTCAAATGCGCCATACACATTAGTTCTCTTTGCATAATTTTGACCAAGTGGCCTATTTTGCAACACTGGTGCATATGTAATGTCTAAATATGCTCTCATGCCATCTTGATAGAAAATCATATTTATTCGTTTTATTTCATCCCACAAATCCAATCCACCTTGTAGCTTTGCCCTCATAGAAATTGGATCTGACATGATAATGTCATGTATTGCCCCAAACGTTGATGAGAATTGCATCATTGTATTTTGTAAATTACTTAGTTTAGATTGCGCAATCATTGGTGGCATACCCAATTTTACTAAATTTTCATAAAATAAATGATACAAATATTCATAATTTTTGCGAGATTGAAAAGTCAAAATAATTCTATTCTGAAATAGTGTTGGGGTAGTAAAACTTGGAGTCGCCATTATAAAAAAAATATATTATAAAATCTTTATTGTAATATATATATATGAATTTTAGTAAAATTATTATTTTTAATACTAAAATTATTATTTTGATTACTAAAATTATATATTACTAATAATATGAATTTTAGTCAAATTATTATTTTTTTATTATTAATAATCTTAATATTAATCATATGCTGTATAATTACAAATTTATACTGTGGGTTTAAATCTTTACATAAAAATAAAAAATATGGTGGGGCATCTGTAACTAATGAACAATATGAATATGCAGATAATACTTTAACAAGTCTTATAAGTGATAATGTGTCATATTATACTGGATATGATGTTAACAATTATAAGAAAATATTTAAACCAATTAGAGATGATATGAAATCTATTTATATTGGAAATAGAGAACCATCGGTGGTATTTGGATTTTGTACATTTCTTGATATTTGTGAATTTAAAGAAAAAGAAAATGATTTTGATAATCTTAAAATTGAAGAAATTGACTCAATTATAAATGATGGTATAAAAAGAAATAAAAAAATCAATAAATATGATTTTAAAAAATTATATAAAAAATATTATTTAATAAATTCTAAACGTGACTTTATTACAGATATAATTAAATATACAGAATTAGATAAACAAACTAGATTAAATGAAACTGATTTAGGAATGATTCAATATATTGCGGATAATATAAGAAAAAGACAATTTTGCGTATATGATTTATTATATTTAAGAAGAATTCTTTTTAGATTACAATCTTCTCTTATTACTGATTTAAAAATAAAACCTATTGATTATGACAATTATTCTAATAATTTTATTGAGCCAAGTTATATGCAATTTGATTCTTTTCAAAATTTAATAAGCATGTATAAAACCTATTATAACGATCCTACATTTGCCCAAGTTGCAATTTATGATAAAAGAATTGAATTTATTCGTAAATTAAGTGAATATGAAGACCTAAACAAATATTTACTACGATTTCTTAATTTGCAAAAAAATGCAGATTTAAAAAAAATTAATTTTTTAAGATATGTACTTACATATGGTGATATTATTTATTATGGCGATGGTGAATATAATCATTATACATTTATTAGCAAAATATTTGCATTTTTATTAAATATTAAAAAATTTAAAGAAATATTGAAAGAATCTGAACCCGAAATAAGTAAAAAATTTCCATTAGCTATTATAGATTTTGAAAAATGGAATGCTGAATACAGATTTAAAATTGCAGAATCTGATGGTGGTGGTATATATAGGGCATATAATACATATAAAGAACTATTTCAAGAATATGAGATCTTATATGGGTATGCAATACAAATGCAAGATCAATATAAAACTATAAATATTCAAGAAATAATAGATACTATTATATTAAAACAAGATAGTTCAAATTATAAAATAATTTTAGATAAATATAATAATTTATATATGAGCCCAAATTTAACCGAATTATCAAATAAATGCACAGATTGGTTTTTTTCCAAAAATAATTATAGCTTAGATTTTATAAAAAGTAATCAAAAAGAAATTGTTGATAATTTTATTGATTGGATAAAATCTATTAAATCAATAAAATTATCAACTTCATTAATATTTCCAATATGCTCATTAAATAAATTTGTCAGTATGGATTTATTATTAAAATCAGCATATGATGAAATAATTAATTTTATTACTAGTAGAACTTTTAATTTAAGCCCAATTCCTAGTACATATTTTGAAGATATGCTTAAAAGTATGAAATCAATTAAAGATATAACTAATTATTTTTCTTCTATTTTATCTGTAAAATTTTTACTAAAAATTCCAGATATGTATGACACTATGATATTGGATATTACTGAAACAAATATAGAATCCCCATTTTATTTTGGATCTCCATTGAATTTTGCATTAAAATCATTAAATAATATATTTAATACTGCCGATAGCAATTCTAATCATGATATATATAAAATTATACCTATAATTCAATCAAATATATTTAATATAAATTTTTTGAATAATTTAGAAAGTATATTATTATTTTTAGATAATTTAAAACTAAAAAAATATTTAGATTCATCTCAGTTTACATATATTTTAACTACAAATGATATTAAATTTTTAACTAGTAACAATTATCAGTTAATGTTTAATTATTATATGGATAGTGATAAAATAAATATACTTGGGCAAAAGTTATATAAAATATTAATGTTTAAAAAATTTTATAAAGTATCTGATGGGTATACTATATTATGCAATGTAATTGAATTAATATATGATATAAACACAAATGAAATAAAAGATATTGGAGATGTTAATTGTATTACATATTTAAATAAACAGTATGAATCAAAATATAAAAAATCTAATGTATTATCTGAAGCATTTTTTGACAGTTTAGATGGTTTTTATCAAATGAAAAATAATGATGTATCAGATGCACAATATATATCAAAAAAGAGATACACTACATATGCATTAATAAAAAATCCTAAAAAAAGAAACTCAAGACATATAAAAATTTTTATAAAAGAAATATCTGATTATCTTGAAAATCAATATATGTTATTATTTATAAAAAATAGATTTGACAATTATATAAAATCATTAAAACAGATTTGTACTAAAACCCCCGATGATGTTTTTTTACAATCATTAGTTGTTAAATTGACACCAACTGAATTAAAACCAGTTTCAGATCAATATGTTGTAAATATATTATATTTTGATGATAATGAATTAAATCCATATTTTAATATTTTAGAATTTTATTATGTTTTATGTACATTATTACATAATATTGATAATACATTTAATATCGATAATTCTAAAAATGAAACAATTATATCCCAAATTTCCACATTATCAAAAATACCTACAAGTGTAGATATTGAAAAAATGGTTGAAATTATAATAAGGCGTAAAAAAACAATAGAGCGATTTAATGCCGTAAAAGAAACAATATTTCAAAATGGTAATATTATACGGTATAGATCAATTATATTAACTAGTTATAATGATTATATTGATAATGATTATAAATATAAAACTACCATTGATGAAATGTCTAATAATTTACATATATATGATTCTTTTTTAATTGCGTCTTTATCAAATTTTAAATTTATTTTTAATACTTTTATACAAAAATATTTATTACAATTTGGCCTAAGTAAAACATATTTTGACCCTAATATAAATTCAAATGCATTGATATATAATAAAAAATTAGATGAAATTTTTAAACTATTACTATCTAATATTTCAATAAATAGTGATACTAATAAGTATAGAAAATATGTTGATATGTTATATTTTGATAGTACTCAAAAAATGCAAAAATCAAAAGTATATAAATTAATGTTAATAGATAAGATAGATGATGATATTATTAAACAATTTTTATTATACAATTATACCTATGATGAATTTAATAATCTTACTGATAAGCCATTTAATGCAACATTTAATTTTAAAATTAATATTATATTAAGTGAAATGATAATTACATTATATTATTTTTTAAAAATAAAACAAACAAATAAAGAAGATATAATTTATAGTGAAGAATTTATAAAAAAATGCTATACTAGTATATTGCAAAAATATGGTAATTTTATTAATGATGATTTATTTATATATAAAATTATGAATTATATTGGAATTTATAAGTGTATATATGATTATACGGAAATTGATAATAATGGTATATGTACATATATTAAAAATGAAGAATTAAAAAAATTAATATATGATATAATACTTAACTATACGAATCATATTTCATTAGAAAATACATTAACTGGTAAATTAATGGCATTTCAAATTTTTTATTCTGTAAAAAAAAATATTTTAAATGAATATAATAAATTACCCCAAGATAATAAAAATATAGAAGATGTAAAATTAACTATTATTCCTTTGATAAAAACAGATCTTCAAAATATTTTAATAACTTTTTCAAATGATGATAGTTTTATTGAGTATTGTGTAGAGCTGATAATTTATAATGTTGCACGCATTTATACTACAAAATCCAATACCACTAAAATTTTATATCACAATATTAAAATTATAAATAAATTGACCGTATATATTAGTGGTAAAGATGAAAGAGTTATGAATATATTAAACTCTATTATCAAATCAATGGATGGATTATTTAACCTAAAAGAAGGAATGGTAATTTCTAATGAACTTAAAACAGAAATAGCCAAAATAAAATCTAAAGAAAAAACTTTAAAAGATGCATTTGAACCAATATTAACATTAACTATTATAGAATCTACCCCACCACAGACATTTCCAAAATATATATATAATCAGTTATTAAAATTATATGACATTAATATAATTCAAAGTTATAACCTATATAAGGCATTATCTGAAAATTTAATATTTAATGACGCCGATTCAACTGTATCTTATAAAAGTGATATTATACAACCCATTACTAAAATATTTGCACAATATGATGATGGTGATATCTTATTAGTAAATAATTTAAGCATAGATGCAATATTTAATAACATATATGATATTTTACTCAAAATTGCTGATAATGTATTTATTCGCCATATTTTTAATCAAAAAGATATGAAAAATACTATACTTCAAAAATGTGCCGTAGCAATAGATGGTTCGGGGGGTATAAGGGGATCTAATATTAATAGCGAATTTGTTGCAACATGTGAGAAAGATATTGAGTTTTTTAATTTAAAAAAAATATATTTTTATGAAGAAAAGGTTAAAGGTGTATACCCACCAAATTATTTGTTAAAAATATTTTCAAAAAATATAATGCCAATAGAAAAAACTCCAATACCAGTAGATAAACAAATTCCAAATGCAAATAAAGATTTTATAATAACTGATAAATATACATGGCCTAAAGATGATATGGGTGCAATAAAAGAAAATGTTATACATGAATGGACTGAAGAATATAATAAAAAATTAGCTTCTTCACAAACTAATACAAATGATGATGATTTAGATGAAGAAAAAATCATTGAAGAAGAAATCATTAAAGATACCACAATTGCCTATAAAGATCCTAGATATAATAAGTATTTATCTGTTATGAGAGATATTAATTTATTTACTGAATGTTTACAAATTGATCCATTTGGATATAGTGAGGGTGAAATTAAGGACGCCATTGAAAATATTCTTGATCCAAATAAAATACCACCAATTGATATGGCAATTCATGACTCTATAGATAAGATTGAACTTGAAATTAATTATTTGTTATATGATAAAATGCCAGCAATAACTTATTTAAATACAAATCTTTACTCTTCAACAAAAATACCAATTACACCTTTACTAGATTGGATCACAAATGGTAAAAAATATAATTTTAGCCAGATGATGACATCTCTTGCAAAAAATAATGTAAAAATTATTTTTAATGCATATAAGTCAATTAAATATAATAATAAAACAATGCCAATGACAATAGAGAATATTTATAAATATTATAGTAGTAATATATTTATGGATATAAATTTAAATTCAGAATCTATTAAAAAATTAAATCCAAAAGAAAAAACAGAACTTGAACGCATTTCAACAAAAAAACTTTGGTCAGAAATTAAATCATATTTTGATTCAAATATTAATATTTATGATAAAGAAGATGAAGACAATAAATTTGTTAAAAATAATATAACTCCAATTGATGAAGCTATAGATCCATATAAAGTTCAACAACAGTTAAAAGAACTAACTTCAGTTATATCAGCAAAAGAAATAACATATATTCAATTATTAGATATATATAATAAGCATAAAGACGTCCTAGAAGAAGATAAATTAAAACCATTAAAATTAGCATCAATGCAAGCAGTAATTGAGGAGGCCATTACTGATGCAATTGAAAAATATAAAGAGGAGCAAGCCAGTGCAAATCCAACCCCCGAACAAATTCAAGGTGCAATAGTTGCAACTGATAGAGCAATTAGTCTTGTACAACAAGACGCTCAAAACATTTTATATACAGAAATAAAAGCATTAGAGAAAGAATTAATAGCGTCCGAAAAATTAATAGAAACCACCATAGATACAGATTTTGGCACAATTGCATCAATTGATGAAATTAAAGAAAAAATGAAAATATTAAAAATTGAGATTAATCAAATAAAACAAACTAGGGAACAATTATTACAAAAAATGTATAATATATATTCTGATATGCTTGAAGAAATTCGTATATTAAAAGAAAACAAAAAAACAATAGAAGATGACAAAACCACATTAACTCAACCAAATCCCCCATTAACTCAACCAAATCCCCCATTAGCCATAACCCCAGCTAGTCAAGCCATTTTAGACCAAAATACAATATTACTTGCGCAAATTTCAGAATTAAGTAGTAAATTAATTGACTATATTACACCTGATTATATTAAACATATTAAAGACAATGATATTAAAGAGAATGTTTTTAATTACAATATTCTCAATTCAAGTCCTAATTTATATTTGACAATTAATGAATTAAAAAACAGCAAATTGATAGATATTTCTAATGAAATTGGTGAATCATACTATCAATATTTCCCATATAAATCAATTTATCTAAATTTTAAGGAAAACAATAGTTATAAAAAAGATAATGAAGAATTTTTAAATTTTATACGTGATCTTAAAAATAAAACTGTAAGGCCATCAGTACCAGTTTTAATGCCAACAGCAATAGTACCGGCACCGGCAATAGTACCAGCACCGGCAATACCAGCACCGGCAACACTAACGCTAGAACAGCAAGCAGAATTTCAACGGCTTCAAGGTGAAAAACAACAGATTGAAGGTGAAAAACAATTAATTGAAACTGAAAAAACGGCATTAGAGATATCAAACGCAACATTAAATACGGAGATTGCACAATTAAAGACTGATATTACACAATTAAATTCAGATATTACAAAATTAAATTCAGATATTAAAAATTTAAATGATGTAGAAATTAAGAATAGATCTGACAAAATCTACCAATTAGAACTTGATATTGCAACTCAAATAGCTAATACTACCGCACAAAAAACGACATTAGACGCACAAATAAAAGCACTTAATGATCAAGAAGTTATATTAACTGGTCAAATTGCTACATTAACTGGTGAAAATGCTACATTAACTGGTGAAAATGCCTTATTGCAAACACAAATTATTACAACTCCAGATTTATCTAAGATTATTAAGGATTTAATTACAGTATTAGAAAATACTAAGGATGCCTCAATTCCTGATTATGAGAGAAAAGAATTAGAAAAAATAGTTGAACTTATTCCAGAGTTGCAAACAAAAAGTGTTGAACAAGTTAAAAATTCATTCAAATTATTATTGGATAGTGTATCATTTAATGACAGAAATGATTTAATTTCAGAAATACAATCATTTTTAGCATTGCAATCAAATAATTCTGAAACTACAAATTCTAATCAAGAATTATTAAAATTTGATCCAGTAAATATGCCACCATCAATGAGACTTAAAAATGCTCTTGGGCACTTTAGGGTAAAATATGTAGACCCAAAAGTATTTATTGAAGTAATTAAAAATCCAAATTCTTATCATGACCCAAATATTGATTTTATATATTCAAATAAATCAAATAGTTCTCTAAATGGTACTGTGCAAAATATGTCCATAGATAAAGCACAAAATGGAGAGTATTTCCCAATAAATTCAGATTTACATAATGTTATTGTTGTTTAAAACTCTTTCTTTTGGGAAAAGAAAGGAGGCAAAGAAAAAGTTAAAAAAAATAATTTATTTTTTTGCCTCTTTGGACAAATTCAATTTATTGAATTTTCCAGTTTTACTTGACTCTTTCGTAGATGACTCTACAATATAGCGACAGATATGTTTTATCCGCCTCTGTTAAAAGTTCAAATGTTCGTTTATCTTTTGTCTCAAATATTGAAAAATAATCACTTAATGAATTTATTTCCTTAACGACAAATTTTTTCTTTTTAAATTCTTTACTAATTGATTCGAAGTTAAATAAATATTCATCATAGTATTCACCCATACTAAATGGCAATAATACCCCAATCGATTGGCCACAGCTTTCTAATTTTGCGCTAGAGTATTTTCGTTTTAATGAGTATTTTAATACACCATTTTCTCTTAAATCCCATGAATTGCCAGTAGATATATTGTTATCTGTAAAAATTTTATGTATATCTGCACCATTAAAGCATGTGATACAAACAAGCCCATTAATCGCAACGGTTTTAAATGCAATATCAATAAAATTATTGATGGATTCGCTTGTTCCTAAAAAGTAATGAAATGCTAAATTACATATTAATGCATTGCACATACCCATTCCTAAAATGTTGCATTTTTTCACAACTGATTCAGAATCTTCATGATTTATATCCGCGACTATAATATATACAGAAGTATATTTTTTGTGATGATCGGTTCTTTTTTGCTTAATAAATGCTTGGCGCCTTTCAATTAATGTTGTTAGCGCTGCCCTATCTTGATCAATTGCGATTAAATGTTTAATGCATGCATTAAAATATCTACCCAAATCTTGCCCTTTACCGGCTCCAATATCTAAGACCCAATCACAATGTGATACAGAAGTAATAATTTCCCCTTTTACATAATTGACCACTTTCACCATTGATTCATATTGTTTTCCTTTTACCGTCTTAAAGTATTCAGAATGACTTTGTTCCCATAATTCATTTATACCAAATGGATTAATATTATTTGACCAAGTTGATTCCGCCACTTGAAAATCATTGCCGTAATAGGTTTTGCTTTCTTCTCGATCTTCTCGAATTCTTACAATTTCCCAATCTACATACAATGAACCACCTCCGGCCGCCGTACAACCACCACCGCATTTAAACTCAACAATTTTATTATTAATATCCAATTTTGAGCTCTTAGGGTGGTAATAAATATATGCATATGGGACATCTGCTGGGGTAAATTGAATTGGAATATATACTGGATTCTCACTTATATTTTTTTTAAATATTTTAGTATAATGAGGTAATATTCGGATCCCTAATTTATCCAGATAAAATGACTTGATCCCAACAAATAATATATACAAATCAAAATCTGGTTTATTTTCATAGGGGTGAATTCCTAATAATTCTCTAGGGGCTTTTTTTACTAGAAAATCTATTGTTGTATCTTCACTTGATTTCCATTTATAAGAAGAGGTTAATTTATATGATTTTCCATTTTCAATGAAAATTAATCCATCTTTTTGATATGGCTTTTCTTCTTCATAGGATCGACGAATTACTCTTTCTAAGTATTCTGGACTTTCATCTTCGATCAAATAAATAGATTTTACCTTTGCAAAATTAGATCCAAATATTTTATTTATAATTTCCACACCATTATCTAAATACTCTAATCTTTTTTCAAATATATCATTAGAGACATTTATTCCAGTTAATGCAATAATATCAAATGCATATAAATTGCCAGATATTGCACTAACGCATTCAGTTTCGCCACCACCGCCAATGTCTTCTGAGGCGACTTCTTCTTCGGGGTGTTCAATATATTCACAATCTAAAATAGTATCTAGCATACAATCTGAATCATCTGTTTTAACTAATGGGGTATATTTTATAATTTTATTATTTGTCATTAAAATTCCCATACCATCACGAATAATAACTATACATCTTTTGCCATCGGCTTTATCTGTAACGTATAAACCTTTTGGGGGGTATAACGCCCCATATGCATTTTTTGTTAATGATATAACCTGTGGCAATAATCTTTTTAATGATTCTTGCCTAAATTCATTTAATTTATATTGTTGGCTAATAATATACTTTGCAATATTGTATACTTCTTCTTGAAATTGATATTCATTTTTATATTCTGGGTTTTTAATGTTTAATATTACATCAATTGCATTCATTACATCCGTTGATTTAAATTTTGTAAATAAAGTCAATAAATTGCTTTCATTATTAGAAACAATATCAACTAATTCTATTTCAATTTCATATTTATAAATTTCATTAATTGTCCTTGATGATTGTAATATAGAATCAAAATTCTCTAATGTGTTTTCTTTAAACATATAATCAATTATTTTTTTTATATTGGTTTTTACTTCACTACCAACAACTTCTTTTAAAATGGTTAAGTCTATTCTCCAGATAAAAGTAATATCTGGATCATCCACGGATTTAATATGTAATGGATAACTTAATCGTAATTTTGCTCTAACGATTGCGGTCTCATCCAATGTGATTGATTTTTCAATCTTCTCAGATGATATAGTAATTTTATAATTAACCCCATTTGAGGTCTTTACCATATATGGAATTATTAAATTTTTTTTCAATATATATTCAGTTGTTTTATGTTCTCTCGTATGAAATGTTATATCCTTTCTAAAAAATGAATTGTTTTTTTTGTTATCTTTTATTGCACTTACCATCATAGTTATTGTTGGATCAGTTGCAACCGATAGAATGGGATCAATTAATTTTTGATAATTTTCACCTAAATATTTTCTCACTTCTAAAAATTTTAAATATTGAACATCACTAAATCTTATTTCATACTCTAGCGATGTATTTGCATCTAATGCCGGTAAATACTTTTTATATAAATTAATAGTGGATTCCAATGTTGGTTTTTCAGATGTTGTTTTTTTCATCCCTAAGCCTTTTAAAAAAGGCTTTACCCAAAACTTTTAGAAAGGAGACAAAGAAAGAATAAATAAATTCAATAAAATGGATAAATTCAATAAATTGAATTTTCCAAAGACAAAGAAAAAGTGAAAAAATACTTTTAGGAAAAGGCTTTACTCAAAAGTAATAACTATATATTACTTGTATATATAATACTTATGTATAATATTAAATGGGGTGAATTCAAATATAAGCCATTTATAAGGATAGTAGGTTATGTATTTAATGCATTGAATGTATTTAATGCATTGAATGTATTTAATGCCTAAATGTAAAAAACATGCTATTTTTAATAGTTGAATATTTGATCGATAAAAATATTTTAGACAAAAATGATGTTACTCATTCTCACACTAATTACTGTAGTATTTTTGGCTCTAGCTGTATTTTGGGTATGCATATATCCATATACTAAGGAGGGTTGGTCAAATATTGATGATGTGACATCTTCCTGGGGGGTCTTAGGTATTTTTGGATTAATTATAAGCCGGCTATTTGTTCTTTTCAATGCAAAGAGCAATGGTCTATCTATGGATAAGACTTGGTGGGATGTAATACTATTTACATTGTTTCAACAATTTTCAACTGAAGATAACAAAGGCTTCTATAGATATCGCCAAACATGGGGCAAATTAGAAGAGCCTGTAGAAGCAGTTGCATTTGTAATTGAAGCAACACTAATTACGGGCGTATACTGTGTTTCAGATGGAAATACTAATATTTATGCAAGTGAGATATTAAATATCCAGTGATGTAGCTTTGATCATAGATCAATAATTATAGTAATAGTAATTATAGTAATAGTAATTATAGTAATAGTAATAATAGTAAATGTCCCATAGTAGTAATAGTAAATTCAACATTAGTAATAATAATAGTAATAATAGATAAAGCTATTTTTTTTGTAAAATATATAAAAAATACATTTGAATATATGCCATTTAATATTATATACAAGTAATATATAGTTATATTACTTTTAAAATTTTTCTTTGCCTTCGGAAAATTCAATTTATTGAATTTATCCATTTCCAAAAGAAAGAGTAAGAGATGTCATCAACTTATATTTCCATTGATAGTGTGAGGGATGCTATTGCAAATCATGTGATTAAGGGTACATTTGATGAAGATCATTTATTATTTACATTTGAGCCCATTCATTATATTACAAGAGGAAAGCCAAATACATATACAATTGTTATTCAATTATTAAATGCCACCGGTGAAATTTTGCCAATTACAGATGAAATATTAGATGGTGAAAAAATGGATGAAGGATTAAAGGCATCCATTGCGCCAAAATCTGGCCAAGATGGTGGAAAGATTAGAGATGTAACCCCAACATTTATTTTAAAGGGCAAAAACATTGGAAAAAAAAATGAGACCAATGTTGTTACTCAAGCATTTAGGGATGCATTAGGGTTATACAATAAAAAATTAGCAAAAACTCTATCTAGTGACGGTACTAAAGATAGTACTGAAGCAAGCAGTACTGAAGCAAGCAGTACTGAAGCAAGCAGTAAAGGAGAAAGCAGTACTGAAACAAGCAGTAAAAAAGAAAGCAGTAAAGAAGAATCTGGGATGCCATTGCCAATGACCATTAATAAAGATAGCAAATTAATTGACAGTGATTTTGAAAATGGTGTTATTTTACAAAAAAAACATAATGGTGTTAGATATATCACATATAGAAAATGTAAAGATGATACAGAATTGGAGAATCTACAATTTTGCACAGTTAGTTATTCGAGAAATGGAAAATTATTTTCAGATAAATCTATGCCAAAAATAAAGCGAGAATTAAAAATATTATTTGATAATAGTATGGATTTATGCTCATCTAGTAAAATAACCTTAAATAAAATACAAAGTATATTACAATTATCCGATGAAGAATTTGAATACTATAAAGGCTCAACTCCATATTTTGATGGTGAATTATATAAACATGGAATGTCTTTACAAGAAATATCCGGACAAGCAAGGAAGAAACAATCCAATATTGATTTAGATTATTATATTTTTGATGTGTTTTTTCCAATGGCGATTGCAAATGGGCATCATTTAACAAGTGATAAACGACAGGCATATTTAGATTATATATTTAGTAAAGTTGAGCCACTGGGGTTTACAAGTATAAAACGAGTTGAAAATTATAAAGTAAACAATCCTATAGAGGTAAAAACATTATTTGATGAATTTCTTTTGGAAGGATATGAAGGCGCAATTGCTAGAAAAGATCATGGCATTTATGAATACTCATATAGTAGTCATCGATCAAAAGATTTAATCAAAATTAAACCATACCTTGATGATGAATTTGAAATTGTAGGATTTACACAAGGAGTTGCTGGTAGTAATGTAGGCGCAATTATTTGGATATGTTGTGCCCATAACAATAAAGACTTGACATTTACAGTTGTGCCAAATATGAAAACCAAAGAAAGAAAAGACTTATACAAAAAATTAATTGAAAATGAATTAGAAAGCGCAAAATATATTGGAAAAAAATTAACAGTTTCTTATTCAGAATTATCCTCAGATGGCATCCCACAACAACCAAAAGGAGTTGTAATTAGAGATTATGAATAGAAAATTATAATCCTAATGCCTTCAACAATCTCTAGATCTTTTTCCCAGAATTGATTTAGTTGGTAATATTTCTAAGCAATTTGAAGTCTTTTGCCTAGGGGCTTTATCTGATCTAGTAGGGCATACGATAGTACTGGCAATAGTACTGGCAATATTAAATTTTTGTTTTTCTAAATTGCCATTGCATTCATTGTCGCTATTGCATTCATTGTCGCTAATTAAATCTATTACAATTAAATTAGTGCTTGCACACTTTTGTGGCAATATTTGTGGCAATATTTGTGGCAATATTTGTGGCAAATCATCTTCTATTACAATTACATTAGCGCTTGAAGTCTGTACTTGCAAATTGCTATTAATAAATGCTTCAAAGATTTCACAATTTAATGATTTATCTGAAAAATATGTAATTTCTTCAAATTTGCAATTATTAGTGAATCCCATTTTCTTAAAAACTGCAAAAATATTTGCAATATCATACATAGATGAATATTTGCCATCAAAAGAAGTGTATATATTATCTGCCAATTTAGTAATCATATTATTATCACCAACGGAACCAATATGCCTTAATAAAGAAAACCATGGATCTTTTTGTTTGCCTAGAATAGATGTTGCAAATTGATATAATGTCAATAATAATAATGAGGGAAACATTTTTTTATATATATTATCATAAAAATATTGAGATATAATAAAATCTTGCATTTTTAACATATCAATAATACTTTTTAACATTATTAAAATAATACTGCTATATGAATTGTTATATTTATTTGAATGTAAATGATCAGTCATATGTTGTTTAAATTTATTACTAAAACCAATCCATTTTGTAATCTCATTATTTTTTTTAGAATTTATAATAAGATTTTCAACATTTTTTGCAAATTCAATTTCCGTAAATGGTTTTAATTTATAATGAATACGGTTTTGATTAAATCTTTCAGTATAAAGATATGCAAATAATAAATCAATATAATGCAATTTCATATCATTCCAAATTATTAATATAATAGATAATTCATCTTTCTCAAGGTTATCAAATAAATCATTGGAGATGCCACAATTAATACTAATTTTCATCTCATTAATTTTTAAGATTGAATAATTATTAAGAATTGCATGAGTGTACTTTCCAATAATACCATATGAGCCAATTATGGGTTTCATATACCGAAATGTATCTAATTCTGGTAATGCACAATATTCAACATATCTATCTAAAATAAATGTATCTAAATTTGAAGCATTCATTAATGTCTCATAGTAACCTAATCTTAAATCAAGATTGCGAAGATCATATTTTGTTTGTTTTTGTAATAATCTATTTACTAATATATTTGATGCTTCTCTAAATCCAGCAATGATATAAATTTTAAATTTTCCAAGATCACATACATTTGTAATAGCAAGATCACATGCGTTTGTAATAGCAAGATTCATTTTATAATTAAATTTATTTATTGTATTTTGCAATTCTTTTAGATATAAGATAATATCTATATTAATATTTAATTTGAACCTTAATGTTAAAGATTTCATTTTTTTATCAATTACATATTTTCTAATAAACATTGTACATATATTAAATATGTCAATACCAAACCATTGAATAAGTGCAGTTGCATTTACATTAAAATCAATAATAAACAGATTCATAATATTACACCATTCAGTAAATGATAATGATTTATCCATGCAAATTATCATTTGTTTGAAAATATCTACACTTTTATTATTTCGTGAGGTAATACATCGTTTACCCATACGATCACTTAAATCTAAAGCATTTTTAATTTGACCAATATTTAATAGTGTCATATTTTCTTCTAATTGAATTTCTCTTGATTGAATTTCTCTTGATTGAATTTCTCTTGATTGAATTTTTTCTAATTGCACCTCGCTTGATTGCATATCTTCTAAATGAATAACTTTTGAATGAATATCTTTATAAAATAGTATAACTTTATATCTTAAAATATTCAAATATAGTAAAAAAAATATTATAAATTTTTGCGGACTAATACAAATAAAATACCACCATCCACAAATTGAGTAGATTCAAGACCATATTGTTGCAAAGTTTCTACATGGTGAATATGGTCATTATTAGATCCCATATTACTATATAAATGATAATTTATTTTTTCAATGGTTTGGCATGTTGTAAATAATTTCTCTATTAAAGAATAATTCATTTGATCTCGAATTGTTATTTCAGTTAATTGAGTTTTTGAAAAATCTAGATTAAATATAATAAATTTAAATTTATTATTGCTAAAAATTTTAGAACTACAATCAATTATTAATTTTTTTAAATTTTTACAATGATCAAATATTAATTGCCATTCTGATAATATATGAGTTTGAATATAAAATACAATACTTGTACTTGTCAGACATTGAATTTTATACTCACATGGTTTATTAAAGGACAAAATTGGTTTTTGTGTAATTATTAATGTATCGATTTTACATCTTTGTAACATATCTTTAATACCACCAAAATCAGTAATAATATCCAATATTATAACTTGCTTAATCTTTTTATTATTTTCTAATATCATAGGAATAAAGTCAATTGCGCGTTTGTGCATTGACAATTCTGTTAAATTTGTAGATTTGCTTAATAATTTATCTATTATATGAAATTTTTCTATATACCCAATATGACAATAATTATTAAAATTTAAATATATATCTCTTCTAGATAAATAACAATAAAATGATTTTTTTAAATAAATTTTATATCCCGAAGATGCAATCAAATTATAATCATAATTAATAGCAATTTCTTTTATTATGAATAAAAAATGCTCTCTATTTGTTTTATTTGTAAATGCACGATCTAATTTACTCACATCTATTATATCCATAAATTCTAATAAATATTGAAACACTTGAATCAAATGCGACATTGGTAAATTTGAATATTACAGTATTTAGGTATAAAATAGTATTACTATATTAATGTATAAAATAGTATTACTATATTAATGTATAAAATAGTATTACAGTATTAGGTATAAAATAGTATTATCAAATATGATATTAACTGAAAATTATGTATTTGATCAAATACATGTAACTATAAAAATTAATATTGACGCTTCACATATATTTATTTACATAAAAACTATTCAATTTATAAAAAAATATAAAAAAAATACTGAATTATTAAATATTATGTTTACAAATAAAACCGATGCGATTAATTATATTATTAATAATTTACAAAATAAATACAATAATGATTTTGAGGATATAAAAAAACAAATAAATAATTTAAAATTTATTCTTTGTTAAGCGATGTAATTAGATAATTTTTTTGATATTCACTTGAAAAAAAATGTTTTGAAAATTGCAATGCATTATTAGCAATTGTTTCTGCTATGTCATCATTTTTTTGTATGTAATCAATTTGTTCAAGTAAATTACTTAAATCATAATTAACTGGAATATAATGTATATATGGTTCAATTAAATTACTAAACCAACATTTTCCATTTGATATTAAAAATGGAACGCAACCACTTGCAAAACCCCACATGTGATTTGAGGCAATAACTGCACCATCAATAATAAAAAATATTTTATACTTTAAAAACTCTGTATAGTGAATTCTATCAGCAAAATATTTTGAATCAATATTTTTTCCATAACTCCACCAAGTTGATAATCTAACATTTTCTGAATTTGGTTGATCAAATAATGCCTTTACAAAATTAATTCGTAATGAATTGTCCAATCCAACTCCAGAACAACCACCCCGCCAGCATAATAAATTGCTCCTTTCCGACCATGGAATCATTTTATCATGTGGGAAATAATACTCAATTCCATTTTCAAAAAAATCATCATCTAATGGCAAATATACATAATTTATTTCATTTATTTCATTTATTTCATTAACATGAGAAAGCACCCCTAATATTATTTTTTTATTTACTTCTTTTGCATAATCAATATAATGTTGAATTATATTCCAGTCAAATCCTTTAAATTCATCATCACAATATTCTTTTTTTATATTGCCATCCGATTTTGGAATTATCATAATTGTATCTTTTGGCAAATTTTCTCTTATAAAATTTACAATTGCACCATTTTTTATCATTTTTGAAAATAAACCATCCCATAAAACATATTCTTCAATATCTTGAATAATATTACCATCTTCAATTACTAAAATTGACATTTCTCTTGAGAAATTGAATTTGTCCTAAAAGGCAAAGAAAAAAAATATTTTTACTACATATATTCATATTAATATTATTTGCATAATTTAAAATTTAAAGAAAAATTTAACCTTAATAAAATTTAAACAATACAATTGTCAATAAATTGAATTGATAAATTTGATTGAATTGTGTTTTCAATATTTGGAATTAATTTGTAATAAATATGATTTACAGTTTTGATTTCATTGATAATACATTCTATATTTGTAGTATTTTCTTGAGGATCTAAAAGTATAATTATGTTTAATGTATTTGGAAAAATAATATTATGACCAAATAAATAAAAATATGTTGGAAATTCTGAATCAAAATTTTCAGAAATGTCTAATGTTACTAAATTTGGACATAAATTAAATATATCTTGCAAATTTTGAGGTGTAATTATATACTGTAATACAAATTGTATTTCAATCATTTTATCTTCGTTTTTTTGAACTAGTAGTGTAATATGAGTTTGATATAAATGACCATTCCCACCACTAATATCTGAAACATATAATCTTAATTCTGTAACTAAATTATTTCTTTCAATAAATTCTGATAATATAATTGATATTGAATTAAAATCATCTATTGATGTATTATCGTATATCTTTATTTTTTTGATATTGTTAAATTGAAATATTATTGGGATTAAATTAATAAAATTACTATCATTTGTTTTGATACTAATTTTTTCTAGACAATTATTTGATCTTATAATAATATTATATGCAACCCAAACTGGCATTCCAGTATATGATAAATCAATTTCTTTTGCATTATTATATCGATCTAAATTAAATTTTTCCATATTAAATTCTTGTACATCAATTAAATTGCTAAATATTTCTGGATACATCTCAAAATGATCCCTTGGATCTTGTTGCATTGTGCCCATAAGCCTTTTAGAAAAAGGCTTTACCCAAAACGTTTGAATACAGCAAAATTCAATAAATTGAATTTGTCCAAAATGATAGAAAGAGTATTGTTATATTTGAATTATATATTTACAAATTCAAATATATAATACTCTTTCTATCATTTTGGACAAATTGAATTTTTTAAGAGTATGTCAAACAAGGCATATATTAAGAAGGTGGAATTTCCACATGCTATAATTCAAGAAATATTAGAATATAATAAAAAAAATATGAATAATTATGATTTTAATCGATTAAATGTGTTTGATTCAAGTGATAAGATTGGAGAGGTATTAGGCGATTATAAATTAATAGTACAATCCATGCGACAAGTGAATAAAAATATATTAAATATATTATTAGATCATATTTTGATATTGTTAAAATTAAATATAATAACGGAAGATATGATTCATCCAAAACATATGCGTATGATTCATCCAAAATATCAAAAATTAAATATAATAAATGATACAATAAGAACAAAAACGGTTATTAATTACTATCATATTCAATATTTTTATTTATTAGTTACAAAATATATTAAAGAATTATTATCCCTAATAAAATATTTAAAAACACTTAAATGTGATATAAATAATCAAATATCAATATTTGAAAAAATAACTATAATCAATAATGAAATTCCAAATATAAATAAATATGTTATAAAATTAAATATTAGATTATCTGATATGGAAACAATATTAAATTTAATAAATTGAATTTGTCTAAAATATTAATTTTATTTGTCTAAAATATATATTTTATTATATTTTTTTTTGGTGATTACAAATTGTGAGAGATATAATTTTTTGTTATTGAAAGCCGAACTAAAACTTGATAAATAAAAATTCCACATACGGAAAAACGTTTCAGTAAAAAATTCTTTATTGCTTGATTGAATTTGTTCCCAATTTGTATTAAAATTATGTTGCCATGCATTTAATGTTTTAGTATAACTTATAGATAAATTTTGTATATGATGATACATAAGATTTTCGCCATGGATTGAATCTAATATAAGTTGTGTAGTTGGGACATATCCACCGGGAAATATATATTTATCAACCCACAAATTACAGCAATATCGATCCATTTTTGATAAATAGTATTTGGATTGATTTGGGGACGTAATTGTTTGCAATACCATTATCCCATCATCTGTTAAAATATCATTACAGATATTAAAAAACTCACCATAATTTTTAACACCGACATGCTCAAACATACCGACACTTACAATTCGATCGTATTTTTTGCCATTTAAATTTCTATAATCGCAATAATAACAATTATTATTTCCATATTTATCATTTGCGTATTTAATTTGCTCCATTGATATAGATATTCCATGAACTGTACAACGTGGATATTTTTCCGAAATGGCATTTACTAACCCACCCCATCCACATCCAATGTCTAATATATTCATCTCTACATCCTCTGGAATTTGTAATTTATGAATTAATAAATTTATCTTTGCAAGTTGCGCATCTTCTAATGTGGTTATATTTGGAGCCCAATATCCACAAGTATATTGTCTTTGAGGATCAAGCATATAATTATATAATATATCTGGAATATCATAATGATTATCCGCAACGCGTTTAGATAACATTATAGATTGATTGTTTTTTATATCTATAAATTGTGTAATTGTATCTTGAATAATAATATTGAATGCAATTCTAAACATTTGTAATGGGGCTTCTTTTGAGGCCATTATTAATAATTGATTGATCTCGCCATAGCATAAGATTTTATTAAAAAAAGCAGTTAAATCTTCACTGTCCCATTCACCGGCCATATAAGACTCGCCAAATATTAATGATAAATCACCACCGAGTATAAATCGATTATATATACGCTCATCTTTGATATGAAATTCTTTTTTACTAAGCTTGAGCAAGCGTATAAGGGATTGAATAAGTGCCTTCATTGTATGCATATATTTATTTATAAATATTTATTTAATATAATTTACAAAAAGGGTATTATATTTGAATGTATAATATAAATAATAAAAAATGGAAAGCTCTTTAGGTGATACATTTGGTGGTATTTTTCAGTATTTATTCAAAGATGTATCAGAAGAAAAGAGTGATAAATTGATATGTTCATTTATATCTGGATTTAAATCATTAGTACGCGAAGAATTAGTATCTAAAAATACAGATGAATTATTCCAAAAAATGAATACATTAAAAGATCAATTAAACGATCAATATAAATTATCGGTTGACAAAGCTAACCAATTAATTGAAGATTGCGACGATATTCGAGCTGGTGTATATATAAATCCAGTTTTATATCATACCGCAGTAATTTTAGACCCATCTGAAGATATTGATAAATTATGCATTAAAAAATCTATGGGGTTGTATTATGAAAAGAATATTATTAATATTGATAAAAAAATTAAAGAGTATACATTAGTTGTATCTGCATTAAAAAGTGTAATTTATACTGAAGGGGAATTAATCAGTGAAGAAAATTTTTCTAAATTTAAAGAAGATATCATATCAAGCCTACAGTTTGGATTAAATAAACGCTATCGTAAAAAAATAGGTGGAGAGTATAATTTTAATGAATTACAGCGTGATAGGTGGTTATATGTATGTAATGAATTTGATATTTTATATCCTAAAATTGAAAGCGCAATTTTATTTATGGTGGGATTAAAAACCGATCATATGCCACGAACATTTATTGGATATATAGAATACATTAAAAAAAATATTAAGCCACATTATCAAGTTTTAAACAAATTTAATCATAGAAGCAAATATAAAAGTATAATTGGCGATGAATGGGATAATAATTATTTAGATATTTGTAAGTTATTAAATACTTTTAAAGAAATTAATAGACTTCAAGATTATAATAGTAAAAATAATATTGGTAATCTTAAAAATATTTTATCAAGTGAGTTTAATACATTACTTTTGTCATTTGAATAAAAAAATACATTCAATTATTTTTTTTTAATTTATTCTTCTAAAACTCTCAAAGATATAAAGAATTTGCAACATATTTTATGTTCTTTCCAATTTTGTCTTTGGCAGTCTTTGGAGCAATATCCAACAATTTTGCAATTTGAACATCTTAATAATTTTTTACCATGATCTATATTACAAACTTTACAAATTTTATTATAAAAGCTATAATGTTTTATATCAGTTTCAATTTTTAATGATTTGCATTGTAATAATATATTTAATATGCGGGCTTCACCAGATAGCATTGCACATTTTAATGCATTCATACCAAAATTAGTTTGATAATTGACATCAGCACCACATTCAATTAATAATTTAGTCATTTCTATATATTTTTTTTTAATTGCAATTATTAACATACTATCGTCATATACTCTACATTTTTTAATATTTGTTCTTAGGGTTTCATCAAGATGCCACTCGCTTGGTTTTATGGTACTCATAATAGTATTGATATGGGGCATTAATTCTTCAATTACAATGGGATCTATTGAGATATAATTAATATCTGCACCGCATTCAATTAATTTAATTGCAATTTCTATGTGATTTTCAGAAATTGCACTATATAATGGCGAAGAATTGTTATAGGATAATTGATTAACATCGGCGCCTGCATCAATTAACATATTTACAATATTTATATGACCCTCTTGAGATGCAATACATAATGCCGTTACTGGGTTTTCAGTTTTACATAAATTGGGATCAGCTCCGGCCTCAATTAATAATTTTACAATAGAATCATATCCTTTTTCTGATGCTATATATAATGGGGTTTTTTTGCCATTTAAATTATTATTAACATCTGCACCGGCATCTATTAATAATTTTACAATATCAATATTACCATATCCACATGCTATAAATAATGGGCATGAAATATTATTATCATATCTATTTAAATCTATAACAACTCCATTTGTATTAATTAATAATTTTACAATTTTTTTATAATTTTGTTTGCATGCTATATATAATGGGGAAATATCTATACCGCCACAATAATTAATATCTGCACCGGCCTCAATTAATAATTTTGCAATTTGTAAATAATTATTTTGGCATGCCATGTACAATGGTGGTATTTTTTCTTCACCACCATCATTGACATTTGCACCCGCATCAATTAATAATTTTACAATTTTTGTTGTGCCTTCTTGTGATGCAATATATAATGGACTTAGCCCATAATCACTATTGCCATCAACATCACTATTGCCATCAACTTCACTATAATCATACATATTAACATTAGCACCAGAGTCTATTAATTTTTTTATTAAATTTATATCATTATTTTTAATTATTCGAAACCACATTTTTTAATAAGGCAATTAAACTAACTCTAAACTTTTATAGTAACATATAGTATACTTTCAAATATCTCTTTTTATTTTCATCTATTTTCCAGAGTAACATGTTATCATCATCAAAATCTGCTTGATACCAACTATAGTCAATTAAATTCATCTTAAATTCATGATCTTTTATTCTTGTATTGATATATATCTCCTCAAAAATTGGGTGATACAATGATCTAGGATATAATTTATTTAGATGTTTCATTTCAATTTTAAAGTTAATGTCTAAATGAAGTATATATATATACAAATATCTTCCATAATTGCACCAATTCTTTTTAGCCTATTATATTTATCCATCACATATAATTCAGCATTCATTTGTTTATAATAATTAGGCAATAAACTCTTTTTATATATATTAAAATATATATTTTCAAATATCTCTTTTTATAAAAAAGTAGGCAAAATTTATATTATAATTATGCAATATAAGTAATATATCTTTTATAAACTTATAAAAAATGTTTACATTGAATATTAAATTGAATCCAGATTTAGATCCAAATATTAAGAAGTATTATATGAATTATAAATGTAGCAAGTATGAGGGGGATAGCGGGTTTGATTTGCCTACCCCAGACACATTAAAAATTTGCAAGAATGGGATGGATACAATTAATTTTGGAATTTCATGTAGTATGACCGATATAGAAAATAAAACCGATGTAAGTTATTATTTATATCCAAGATCAAGTATTTCATCTTCGGAAGTATTATTAGCAAATTCTGTTGGCATTATTGATAAAGGATATCGAGGAAATATTATGGCAAAGATTCGATATATTCCAATTGTCACTAATTGGTTTTGGGAGTGGCTTTGGTTTTGGTGGCCAAACAAAAAAACAATAAAAAAAGAAACTAAATTATTTCAAATTTGCGCACCCAATTTAGCCCCATTTAAAATCAATATTGTAGACTCCCTAGATGAAACCGAAAGAGGATCAAATGGGTTTGGTTCTACCTCCCTCTTTCTTTAAAAAAGAAAGGAGACAAAGAAAACCTTTTAGAAAAAGACTTCACCCAAAAAATTATTAGAAAACCTTTTAGATAAAGGCTTCACCCAAAAACTTTTTATATTATTTTTATATTATTTTTTTGCTATAATATATATCAAAAAATGGATACTCAATTATTAATAGTTGTAATAATATTTGCTGTGCTTATAACCACAGCATTAGTGATTTCAATAATTGCACTTATACGCCAAAGACAAGAACAATTAGCACGATTAAATGATTTATCATTAAATAATATATTGCCAAATACGGATGAAAAAAAAAAATCAAATTCTAATATTTTTGATAATTTTATAAAACAAGATTCAATTTCCATAGAAGACAAATTAAATAAATATTTAACTGATTATTGTAAAGATAAAATTGAAGACACTGAAAAACAAATTATAGAAAAATATAGTAAAACTATAAAATTTTTACAAGAAAATCAAACAGATGCAAAATTTACCAATAAACTTTCTGATATTTTGAAATCTTATGAAAATAATTATAATGAATATAGAACAGGTAAAATAAATATGGTAAAAATATTTTATACATGGAATTATCCATTAGAGGAATTTGTTGATTTGTTATATAATATATGTAAAATTTTGTATGGTGACAGAGATTTTAAAATATTAGAAATTGCCGCCGGATATGGGTTTATATCAAAATTTATAACTATAATTTCTAATGCAAAAAAATATAAAATAAAAATGAATGCGACAGATTCAGGCGATGAGACATCCAAAGGATATGATTTATTATATGATATTCTTGTGACTAAACATGACGCATTGAGATCTTTAGATGTTGATATTTCTAGCGGTTCTCAAATATTATTAGTAAGTAGAGGTAGGGCATTTATGAATAAAGAGCTTTTAGTAAAATGGATTAATGCAAATATTTATAAAGTTATTGTATTAATACTTTTAACCGAGGGAAATAATACTAGCTGTGAGCCACCACAGTTTTTTGAAGCTTTAGAAACATTAAAATTTAAAAATTATACAGCTAAAAAAGCACTATTATTACCATTTGATGGTCATAATGATCATGTCCAAATTTATACTAGATATAATGACCAAATTATTCAATAAATGATCTAATAATGACCTTTAAATAATTACCTATTTATTGGATTTAAATTTAGACAAATTTAAACAAATTTATCAGATCCTAGCATTGAAGCAACTTGCCTAAGTAAATATTCGCCACTATTTGTTTTTAATTTATAAAATAATAGCTGTATACTATTTTTTTTTACCCCTGCTTGCAATGTTGGAACTGCAATTTCAATGGCTTTTTCAAAAGTGAGTAATTGTTGTCTTTCTATAAATAAATAATTTTTTTCTTTATATTTTTTTAGAAAAAATCCGATATAATTCATATTCCATTTAATAGAATCTAATAATCGATCTTCTTTTTCATGTATATATATTTCATTACCATGGCGTTTATATCTTCTTTCAATTTGTTGATATAACTCACATTGAATTTGCATTTTTTCTATAAATGGACACAATATGCAAATATATCTTTTAATGGTATCTTTGTAATCTTTACCAAGTACAAAATCTTGTAATACAATTCCAACAATAATTTGGAAGATACCACCAATAAAATCAGGATCATGTTCTTTACGTACATATATTAAATCTTTAATAATGCTTGATATTTCTAGAATATATGATGATCTATTATATTCTGATGTAATTGACAGCATTGGATTTTGATATTGTATATTTGTTGGTGGTAATGTATCATCATGCAAATAAGTCGTTGTTAAATGTAATTTACTTTCAATGTTATTAACTTGTATATTTGTAAATACATAAGGATCATCACTAAATTCTTCTCGTAAATTTGGGATTAATTCTAAATTATGCTCTTGTTTTATTTCTTCTGGTAAATATTCAACAACTTTACTAATATCAGTTTTAATACCAATAGCGTATTTGCGCGCATTGTATGCCACAATTGGCACGCCATTATATGACATTTCTTTTAAATAATTTTTTTCATTTTCAAGTACATCATATGCATAATTTAGTATAAATTCAACGATAAATTGTGAAAACATACGGTTAGAATTGTCAAAAACTAATCCATGTAAATAATCTATATACTCTCTAAAGTCTCTAGAGTTGTGTAAATATGACCAAAATAGAAATGAAATAGAAAACTCTACATCACCTTCACAAATGCAAAAGTAATGCTCTTTTTTATCTTGATCGATATGAAGATTAGAAATTGCATCGTGCAAAATAAAATCAATCTCCGGTTGAATGTCAAATGTTGTTTCTGTAGAATTTCCTCTAGAAAAATTTAAATAGTCTCTATTATTTAATAAATTAATATAAAACAGCCTTCTATATGCTTTACTTGCATTGCTTGAATTGCTTGTATTAGTTGTTTTGCAATATTTTACAATATTTTTGAGAATATATGTATTTATCTCATAATATACAATAAGTGGTAAAAATATTTTATAAATTTTTAGAATACTTAATGAACTAAATGCATCATTTAAATCTTCAATGATTGAATCAAATTTTTGTAATGTATGTGATCTTTTAATGTTTTTATGGGATATATTACCCTCTAAGATTGCATCGCCTAATGTTGGATTCAATATTTTGCTTAATTTTTCATATCCAGAATAAAATAGGCCATATTCTATTTTGACATGTTCAGACATTATTGGATACAAATTTAATGCTAATTTATACAAATTTATATTATTTAATACAATTATTCAAATATAAAATATTCAAAATATATTTGTATTTATATAGCATTATGAATATATTTGTGTTTAATCGTGGATTACGTATTTTTGACAATACAACATTGATTCACCAAATGCGCCAAATGGGTGCAATTACTCCAATATTTATATTTACCCCCGAACAAATAGATAAGAAACAAAATAAGTATTTTTCTAATAATAGTGTCCAATTTATGATTGAATCCTTGCAAGAATTAGCAAATGATATAGAAAAACAAGGTGGGAAATTATATTTTTTTTACGGTGAGGTAATTGATGTATTAAGTTCTATTTTGAAAGATATGAAGATATTATCAATAGGGCTAAATTTTGACTATACGCCATATGCAAGACAAAGATCTGATTTGATTCAGAAATTTTGCACAAAGAATAAAATAACTTTTTTTGAAAAGGAAGATTATTTATTACATCCAATATTAAGCAATCAGACAAAAAAGAAAGATGGTAAGCCCTATTTAATGTTTACTCCCTTTAAACGTTTTTGTATGGAAACCTTAAAAGTAGCCTCAATAGATAAATTTAATAAATTTGTATTTTCTAAAACTGCGATCAAATCAAAGCATTTAATATCAAGTAAAGACATTGAAAAATATTATACAGCAAATCCAAATATAAATACCCATGGTGGTCGTAAAAATGGTTTGCAAATATTAAAAAATATAAAAAGTTTTTCAAAATATGCAAAGGAAAGAGATTATTTTACATATAGGACAACATTTTTATCCGCGCATAACCATTATATGACGATAAGCATTAGAGAAGAATATTGGGCAATTATTGATTCCCTAGGAAAAAAAAGTGGAATTATTTCAGAATTATATTGGCGTGAATTTTATACAAACATTGTATATTGTTTTCCATATGTATTACAAGGCCAAACTTCAAAAAGTTCAAGTTCAACTTTAAGGCCAACTTTAAAAAGTGCCCATAATATAAGTTTTAAGCAAAAATATGATAAATTAAAATTACCACCCTTTAATAAGAAATGGTTTGATGCATGGTGTGAAGGCACAACTGGATTTCCCATTGTTGATGCGGGAATGCGCCAATTAAACACAACTGGATATATGCACAATCGAAATCGAATGATCACAATGAGTTTTTTAATCAAATTTATGCATATAGATTGGCGCTATGGTGAGCAATATTTTGCGACTAAATTAGTGGATTATGATGCAATGATGAATAATAGTGGCGTGCAATGGT